>RBWB01582666.1_pt1 | contig 14308 bp, 10 predicted proteins | sample 2014201 | NCBI WGS metagenome assembly RBWB01 (sample SAMN10133834, study PRJNA383868) | Human oral metagenome, whole genome shotgun sequencing project. | isolation source: supragingival plaque isolated from 88 juvenile twins | host: Homo sapiens | place: Australia
AGCGAGAGGCGCGAGGGAAGCTGCAGAACCTACGGGCGGGCAGCAAAACGCTCGATCAGCTCCACTTGCCCCGAGACGATAAGAATATCCCGAGAGTGAATGCGCGTGGAGGGGTCTGCGTAGGTGAATTCCTCCCCGGGGGATTTAATGCCCACCACAGACACCCCGTATTTGGCGCGGATATCCGACTCCGCTAGGGTGAACCCGTGAGTTTCCTTCGGCGGGCGCATCTTAGCGATAGCGAAATCGTCGTCGAACTCAATGTAGTCCAATAGCCGCCCAGACACCAGGTGCGCGGCGCGGCGGCCCGCATCCGCCTCCGGGTAGACCACATGGTGCGCGCCGATACGCTCCAGGATTTTGCCGTGTGACGGGGTGATTGCTTTCGCCCAGATACGTTCAACCCCCAGGTCAACGAGGTTCGCGGTGATAAGCACGGACGCCTCAATCGAGGTGCCAACGCCCACAACCGCAGACCCGAAGTCGTTTGCACCCAGCTGCCTGAGCGTATCAATGTCGGCGGCATCGGCGGCTACCACGTGGGTGAGCAGGCCCGACCATTTCTGCACCAGCTCGGGGTCTTTTTCAACGGCGAGCACCTCCTGGTTCTGGGCGTGCAGCTGCGCGGCGGTTGAGGCACCAAACCGGCCCAAACCGATCACGAGCACGGGCGCATTGTGTGTATTAGCCAATGATGGGCCTTTCTTCGGGGAACTTGTAAAGGCGGCGGCGGGAGCGCAACGCCAAGGCGGTGGCGGCGGTGATGGTGCCAATACGCCCAATGAACATGAGAGCGCTGAGCGTGTAAATACCGGCGGGCGACAGCTCAGCTGAGAGGCCGTTTGAGAGCCCGCACGTGGCGTAGGCTGAGATCACCTCAAACAGCACCCTGCTCAGGGGCTGGTCGGTGAGCATCAGAATAACACCGGACCCGGCAATCACGATACCGGCGCTCATCATGGTCACTGAGATAGCGATGCGCAGCACCGTGTCGGGGATAGTGCGGTTGAATGCCACCACAAACTGGTCGCCGCGTGCCTCCGCCATAATCGCCAGCATAATCACGGCAATGGTGGTGACTTTAATGCCGCCAGCTGTTGAGGCTGAGCCGCCGCCAATAAACATGAGCACGTCGGTAATGAGGCTGGTCACGGGGCGGATATCGTTCATATCGACCAGGTTGAAACCGCCTGAACGGGTCATGACGGAGGCAAAGAGCGCGCTGAGTATTTTATCCCCCGGGTTGTTCCCGCCGACAGTGCTCGGGTTATTCCATTCGGCCGCACCCCAGGCGGCGGCGCCCAGCACGAAAAGCACGCTGGTGGTGACGAGTGTGAGCTTTGCGGTGAGCGTCCACCGGCTGGGTTTAAGCGGGTGCTGCTGTAACGCCATGAGCACCGGGAACCCCATAGCCCCCAGAAACACGGCGATACACACGGGGATGACCACAAAAAAGTCGTGGCCGTACGGCACTATCCCGTCGGAATGCGGCGTGAACCCGGCGTTATTAAACGCCGAGATCGCGTAGAAAATACCGTGCCACAGGCTGGTGAGCGGGTCTTCGCCCAGCATTAGAAAACGCGGGGTCAGCAGTAACGCTATGAACGCCTCAATACTGGCGGAGGTGTAGGCGACGGTGCGTACCACGCTACCGACCTCACCTAGCCGCCCAATATTGAGTTCTTCTTGGGCGATGAGCTTGGACCGCAGCCCCATTTTCCGCCCGGTTGCCAGGGCCAGCAGCGAGGTGAGGGTAAGGGTTCCCAAGCCACCGATCTGGCAGGCGCACAGGATAATGACCTGCCCAAACATCGACCACTGTTCGGCGGTTGAGACGGTGGTGAGGCCGGTGACGGTCACGGCGCTGGTGGCGGTGAAAAATGCGTGATGCAGCGGCGCCATTTGCCCGTCATTTGAGGCGATCGGCAGTAAGAGCATGAGCGTGAAGAACACGATAACCAGCAGGAAGGTGCTGATGGCGGTTCGTGCGGGGGAGGAGAGCACTTTCGCGTCGATAAAATCGCGCAGGTTCTCGTAGGTGCGGGCATCAAGCAGTCGCGGCTGGTGCGTGCTTGCCCCCGGTGCGGACGCCTCAACGGTGAGTGCCCCGCGCCGGGCGGTGCCGGTGTGGGTGCTGCGCGCATCTGTGGTTTTTCGGCTCGGCAGCAGACTATCGAGCAGGCCGTGTTTTGGGGGCGCGGGGGTGGTGCGGGAACTGGGTGCGCCGGTGAACGGGGTGATGTCGCTGCTGTTCTGCTTGGGCAGGCGCCACCTGCGTAGGGTGTGCTGGCGTTTGAAGAACTCACGGGAGGTGCGCAGGGCCTCGCGTTTACGGTGGCGTTTGCGCCAGTGTGCGCGGATGCGTCGGGCGAGGCGTCCCATGGGTTCCTCCCTTCATGGTGTGGGTGGGTGCCGGTGTTAGGTGCGGGGTTTGGGCCGTGTAGGTTGTGTGGTTGGTGCAGGCCCCTGAACGTGGTGGTACGGCCTCCTCTAGTGTATCCCCGATGGTGGTATTCGGTGGTGGGGTGGGGCGGTTTTTTCGCCCGCAACCTTCAACATGCAGTAAAACACATATTCTGTTTCAAGAATTTAATGGGCCGGGGTTGATAATGTCCAGTTAAGTGTGTGGTTTGACGGCTATTGGGAACTGGCAAACTAGCGTATATATGACATAATCGATATATGCATGCAGATGTTTTTTCAGTGATTGCGGATTCGACCCGCCGCCGCATCGTGCGGCTGCTCGCCGAACAGACCCACACTGTTGGTGCGGTTGTCGAGAAACTGGGCATGAGTCAGCCAACTATTTCTAAGCACCTGAAAGTGCTGCGTGAGGCCGGTGTGGTGTCGGCCGTGGTTGAGGGGCAGCGCCGACTGTATTCGCTGAACCCCGAGGTTTTCACTGAGATTACAGACTGGGTGGATGAGATTTTGGAGGCTGCCCGCGCCTCGGCGGCAGCTCACGCCCCTGTTGCGCTTCCCGGTGGGGAGAGCTTTTCCCCCGCGTTCCCGGGCAGTTCCGTGGTGGTGGGCGGATTTACCGGTGCGCACCAGCATGAGGTGGTTGAATCCAGCGAGAAACTCGACATTCCAGCCGAGCTGCACATCCCATCCGATGCTGAGGAAGACAATGATGAGGAACCCAGCGCGGAAGATAACGACGATACCGCCGCTGGTGGAAGTGAAGAGCTTCAGCGCCGCGTTGTGCCGTTGAGCTCGAATAACCCCAATATCCCGGCTGAGGACGAGCCCGCTGTGGAAGAAGGTGCTGACTCGCACCCCGATCCGGCTGTGGGTGTTGTGCTCAGCGCGAAAGCCCCCGAAGAGCCTGCCGAAACGGCAGAATCTGAGGGCCTGGATGAGGAGTTGGCCGGGAGCGAACAGAACGCCAGTGCCACATTTGCTGGCACCGGTGAAGTGAGCGAAGGTGTGGTGCCGATGCGCCCCTTCACCCCCTCCGCCTTTGCCTCTGACGAGGTGCCGCAACCTGATGAGGAGAAAGCACTCGTTGAAACTGCTGCGAAGGACTCCACGGACGAGACCCAGTCGGTGGCTCCTGCGGGGCAGGGTGAAGACGATGAGGCAACTGAGTCCTCTGCTGGCGTGAGCCCCTGGAGTTCGGCAGGTGACGCCTCAGCCAAGCCTGCTGTATCGAATGAGCCTGCCCGCGGTAAGCATGAGGCTATTGACACCACCTCCGCCAATGAGCAGCCTGCCAAGAGTGAGCCTGTAAACGTTGAGTCTCAGGATGCCGTATCGGCGGCAGCTAACATGACCTCCACCATCGAGGATGCGCCCACGAAGAAGACGCACCACCACACGGGTGAGGACACGGCTGCCAGCGCCACCGAGTCTCGGAGTGAGCAGAAGGCCGCCGGACTATCCGAGGTAAAAACCGGGCAGGATGCTGCCGATAGCCCGCGTATCGAGGCATCAACGGCGAAGGCAGGCCGGGATGCTGCATCTGTGGAAGCTGCCACCGTGTCTAAGACCGTGAAGAGCGATGAAGCAACCCTGACGACTGACCCCGCTGACGGCCCGGACGCTGATGAGGATGTTGCAGCTCACGCGGATGATGCTGAACCCAAGAAGACTTACGCGGAGGGGAAGGGCGCCGACCCCGAAGCGTCTGAGGATACCGAGGCAGCCGACACCGACGGCGCCTCAGTAACCGATACAGCCGATGCGGGTGCTGAACCCGAAACGGCCCAGACCGTAGAGCCCAAGGAGGCTCCCGAACCTACTGAGGAGCCGGTGTTCCGGCCGATCCCTCAGCCTGCACCGTATGAGCAGGTGACCGTTAAGGAGGAACCTCGTGGCCTTCTGGCGCGTGTCTTTGGTCGCCGACGATAGCGTGCCGCACCGGCGGCGCGCGGAGAGATAGCGAGTGGGGCGGGGCGTGCGCCCGTGTTCGCTTGATCATCAACTCATACACCTACCCTGATAAACCCTAATTTCCCGAAAGACGGAATCTACGTTGGCTATTCACCGTAAAATCCTCCGCTGGCTCGAGAACGAGCTCACTGAGGGCAACCTGCAGCTTGGCCAGGACTTGCCCGACGATCAGCGTATTGCCCGCGCGATTGGCTTGGGAAGAAGCCGTACCCGCGAGGGCTTGAAGACCCTCGAAGACATGGATCTGGTGCGCCTATACTCCGGTAAGGGCAAAGAGATCATCGCTCACCTGAACGAGGAGCCGGCGATGGCGGCAGCCGAGCCTCTGCGCCTGCACATGGCTGTTTCGCGCTACCCGAAACGTGACCTGGTGCAGACCCATATGCTTCTTGAAGGCTGGAGTGTTGCCAATATTGACCCCGGCGTCGCTGATTTCGGTGAAGTGGATGAGCTGCTGGAGGAGATGCAGGAGGGTGGGCACCCTATCCGGGAGTTCCTTGACCTGTACCTGGACTTTCACCTGGAGCTGAGCCGCCTTGCCAATAACGAGCTGATTGCTGGGCTGCTGATCGCTATCCGTCAGCCGACCTTCGATGCTCTGCTGTCGCTGGCGGGGCGTGTGCCGCTGTGGAGCAGCACCATGGAGCGCCTGAACGCTGAGAACCGCGCGGTTCTTGAAGCCGTGAAGGACGCCGATTCCGCGACCGCCCGCAACCTGATGATGAACCAGATGCGCGGCCTGTTCGATGAGGCCGGGGTGGATTTGGACGAGTCGGCGGTGGCGCTTACGGGCATGCCCGGAACCTCGGATCTGCGCATGTTTGAGCCGGTTGATATTGAGGACGATTTCGGCCCGTTCCCGGAGGAAGGCCCCAGTTTCGGGTGGGGCTTCGGTGCGGAGCGGTTCGGCAACGCCCCCGGCGGCGCGCCGGTGCCTTCGTCCGGCTCTCAGCAGGCTCGCCGTGATACCTCGCAGCAGTCTCAGCAGCACTATGACGGGCAGCAGGGGCAACAAGAGCAGCAGTCTAATCTGCCGTTGAGCTTTGGTACGGCTTCCGGCCGTGCGGCGGCGGCGTTTACCCGCCCGTCTGAGGGTGCCCCCGCTGCTCAGGGCGGTAACAATGGCGCTTCGCAGCACCCCGAGAACGCATCTGGGCAACCGTATGAGGTTGATAATGCTGCCTCTGCACAGGCGCCTGACCAGTCAATGCAGCACGGCCCTGTGCCGGGTGGTGAAGAGCAGGGCGCAGCTCAGCCTACACCCGCCCAGGAGGTGCTGATTCAGGCCACCTCCGCGCTTCCGCTTCCGATTCAGCCGTTGCCGGTCGATCCTGATGCGTCTCAGCCGCTGCGTTTGACCGATGATGAGCCGCTGATTCAGGCCACGGCCGCTATTCCGCTGGATATGCGGGTGATTCCTGCTCAGGGTCTGCCCGAGAAGAAGCCTCAGCCCGCGGCGTCGGGTGAGGACGCCTCGAAGGCGGCCGCTAAGCCCGGCGAGACGCCCGCAAAGGCTGAAGGTGAACAGGCCGATAAGGCATCTGAGGATTCCCAGAAGCAGGGGTCTGCGACGAAGGATGCGGGCAAGAAAGACGCCGAAGACACTCAAGCTCAAAAGGCTAAGGGCGGGGCGCAGCCCGCAGCCGGTGATACTCCGGCTCAGCCTACCCCCGGTGAGGACAAACACGCCGAGGGGCAGAGCGGTAAGGACCAGCAGGCCCAAGATCAACAGTCTCAGGAGCAAGACCAGGCTAAGCAGCCCCAGGGTAAGCAGGCTGGCGGCAAGCCGGGCGGCTCACCTTCGGGTCCCGAGCAGAAGACCGATGCCGCTAAGGACGAGCAGAAGAGCTCGACTGAAGCTGACCAGTCGCAGCCTGCACAGGGTGAGCAGAAGGGGCAGGGTAAACAGTCTGCCGATTCCTCGCCGCAGGGCCAGAAGAACCAGTCTGACGGTGCGCAGCAGGCTGATGGTTCCGCGCCGCTAAAGGATGGTGACGCGCCCAAGGACGCAAAGGCTTCGGCGGCCCAAAAATCCGCTCAGCCCGATGCCCAGAAACCTGATGCTCAGACGTCTGAGACTCAAAAGGCCGAAGCGAAGTCCCCCAAGCAGGGTGCTCAGGACGATCAGCAGAAGGCCCAGGACGCTCAGAAGCAGGGCGGTTCCGTCTCCTCTAAGGGTAAGGACGGGCAGAACGGTCAGCAGGCAGCCGACAATTCGGGCAATTCGTCTGCTGCGCAGCAGAACTCTAAAGGGCCTGGTGCTGCGCAGAAATCACCGCAGCCGGATGCTTCAGGGGTGAACGGCTCCGCCGGTAAGGATGCTGCTTCCCCCAAGAGCGGCGAGCAGAAGGCCGAGAAGGCAGCCGAGCAGACCCAGGGAACTTCAGCGCAGGAAAGCTCAGCACAGGAGAACCCGGCACAGCAGAAAGAGCCAGCGCAGAAAGAGTCGGTGCAGAATAAGCAGGACGCTAAAGCTGCACCCCAGAAGCCTGCCGGACAGGAACCTGACGCGCAGGGACCCAATAGTGCCGCACCAAAAACTGATAATGGTGCGGGCGACAACCGTGCGGATACTGCCGCCCAGAACGGTGTGAAGCGTAACCCCGGCCCGCACGATGATCAGGGCAGCGCCGAAAAGGCTGGTGCTGCACAAACTGATGCCGCTCAGGCTAATACTGCGCAGAGCAGCTCTTCACCGCAGGGCTCCGCCCAACAGGGCGGTCAGGCCCAAGGGCCGCAGTCCGCTCAGCCTGCTCAGGCCGGGAATTCTGATGGGAAGCCGCAGGAGTCTGCTTCGGGTAGTGCCCAGCCTGCATCCTCGCCTGCTGAAGGTCCGAGCGGTCACGCTGGTTCCGCAGGAGCGGCTAATACCCAAGGGCCCGCTGCGAACGAGCAGACCGGGCCGCACCCTGTAGCGGGTCAGGGCACAGCGCAGGAGCAGCCTCAGCAGGAGGTGCTGGGAGCTGTGCAGTCGCTTGATGGGCAGCAGGCGCGCCCCATTTCGTCGCTGGAGAATCCGCAGGCTATACCCGCCGCACCGGATAACGGTAACGGGCAGGCTCAGCCGGATGTGCCGCAGCAGGTGCAGAACCATGCCTCCGGGCAGGAGGCACAGGGCCAGGAAACCGCACCGGACGCGCACAACCCGCAGAATCACTGGGATAGTGCTGCCCCGCGCACCGGTTCCACACCCGCCCAGCAGCCCCATAGTGGGCCTCACACCGGGCAGTTTGGGGTAAGCGGGCCTGCCTCGGCTGGTATCCCTATTCAGGGGCGTACCGGTCCGAAGCCCAAGCTTCCCGAAAACCCTGTGGAACGTAAGGATGCTGAGCAGCGCCGAGTGGCTGAGGAAAACTTGGCGCGCGCCGCTGAGGAGCGGGTGAAGGTGATTCGTGCCCATTCGCCCTCAGGGGTGGGCCGCCGTCACGGCCAGATCATCACGCCGGTGCGTGCTGCTGTGGCGTCTCCCTTTAGCCGCCCAGCCACTGGGCTGCAGTACCCGAGCGCGGTATCGTCACAACCGCAACCGCAGCCTCAACCCCAGCCTGGCCCCGCAGCTCCGGCTGCTGCCGACACCGGTAATGCTGAGGCCCCGAACGGCGCCGTGAACAGCACACCAGCTGATGCTCTTGGTGTTGAGCACGCCCCGGAGGCTCTGGCGGAGCGGCCGCTGCCGCCGGTTGAGGTGCTGGCGACCACTCCGATTCGTATCGTTCCCGCGAATACGAGCGGAACCCCTATGGTGGTCAAGGATGAGCGGTCCACGGATGAGCGTGCGCCTGAGGAGCACGCCAGCGCTGAACGTAAGCAGGGCTGGCTTAGCCGCATGACCCGCTATTTGGGGTTGAGCTCGCGCGAGCAGGAGCAGGCTCTTCAGCAGCAGAATAACCCGCAGGATTCGGCGCATCAGCAGAACACTGCGAATCACAATCAGCAGGTGTCTGCCTCCCCGCAGGGGGCTGCGGCAGATAACTCTGAAGGCGGCACCTCAGATGCCGCTAACCCTGCTGATGCGAGCCAGCACAGCCAGCAGTAGCTGGCGCAGGCAATAACGCAAACACGCGGGCGTACCCTCAAACTGGGTGCGCCCGCGCAGTGCGTTAATGCCCGGGCATACCGGCATATTCTGGGGGGAGGTGCGGGCGTGCAGGAAAATCTTCTTGCGTGTGCGCAGGGGGTGTTACCGCCTCTGCGGGGTCTTTGGGGGATGGCTCCTCTTCTTTGGGTGCGTCGGAATGGTGCAATGCGGTGTTTCCTAGTACTCTAGGAAGGTAGCGTTCTCAAAACGCTGGGGCACTGCTGTGCCTAAAATGCCTTTTAGAGCGTTTATACCGGTATAAACACCCCGGGTAGCTACCGCACCGAATGGGTGCGGCCGGGTCTAGCAAAGTGAGGAAATCCTATGGGTTCCGTTATTAAGAAGCGCCGCAAGCGCATGTCCAAGAAGAAGCACCGTAAACTGCTTCGTAAGACTCGCCACCAGCGCCGCAATAAGAAGTAAACAGTAGCTTCTGTGCCCCGTGCCCGGTAAGGGTTGCGGGGCATTGTGCGTTAATGAGGGCTGACGTGGGCTATTAGCGGCGGCTGTTGAACGCTAGTAGACTGGGAGCCATGCCCCCAGCTACACCTGAACCACCCGTTATTGAGCTTTTGACCCGCCCCGGCTGCCACCTGTGCGACGCTGCACGGCACACGGTGGCGCAAGTATGCACCGAATTTGGGGTGCCCTACACCGAGCTGAACATTGAGCTGTACCCGCAGCTGCTGCAGCGGCACGCCACCGAAATCCCGGTGCTGCGCATTGACGGGCAGGCGAAGGACTTTTGGCGTATTAACCCTAAACGGATGCGTAAGCTCATTGCCGCACGCATGCCTTAGCGCCAGCCGCCCCCGCTTCTGGCAAATTAGGGGCTATATGCGGCGCCCCTCGTTTTGGGGTAGCGTAGAAAATTTGAGAGACTGAGAGAATGACTACATCGGCTAAGGTCACGGTTCACCTGATGCGCCACGGCGAGGTGCATAACCCCGACCGCATCGTCTACGGGCGGCTACCCAACTACCACCTTTCGGAGAAGGGGCAGCAGATGGTGCGCATGAGCGCCCAGGAGTTTGCCCGGCGTCGGGGCGAAGGCGCGAACATTGTGCACCTGGTATGCTCCCCGCTGACCCGCACCCGCGAGTCGGCCGAGCCGATCACTGAGCTTCTGGGGCTTCAAGCGCACCCCGATGCGCGCGTGGTTGAGGCCGATAACTATTTTGAGGGCCTGCACGTGAACCGGCAGGAGCTTCTGAACAACCCGCGCCACTGGACGAAACTGTACAACCCGCTGCGCCCATCCTGGGGCGAGCCGTACATTGTGCAGGTGCGCCGCATGGCTCAGGCCATTAAGGACGCCGCCCGCACCGCGTACCAGCAGGGCGGGGACGGGGCCGAGGCCATCATTGTTTCGCACCAGCTGCCCATCTGGGTGACTCGCCTGGCGCTTGAAGGTAAGCTATTGCAGCACGACCCGCGTGCGCGCGAATGCAACCTGGCGTCGATTACTTCGCTCACTTTCGATAACCTGTTATCGGGGAACCCGCCGCAGGTGAGCGGCTACACGGAACCCGCATCGCCCCTGTATTCGGGAGTGATTCAGCTGCCCGGCAGCTAAGACGCGGGTGTCTGCCGTTCAGCACCCCCTTCGCACACACCACCGGAAGGAACGCATGACTCCCACCCATAACCACACCCGCCGCACCGCCCTGCGTGCGGGTATTGCGCTGTGCGCGTCAGCGGCCGGGGCGGGCCTGCTCGCTGCGTGCTCTGAAGACACCTCCCTGTCAAAACAGGCGAATTCGGGTGATAATAAAGGCTACATTGCCGGGGACGGGTCGGTGACCGAGTACCAGGAGGCTGAGCGCGGCGAGCCCGTTGCGTTCACCGGTGAACTATTCGACGGCACCAGCGTGAACGCTGAGTCGTTGCGCGGCAAACCTACGCTCTTGAACTTCTGGTACGCCGGGTGCTCTCCCTGCCGTGCCGAGGCCAAAGACCTGCAGAAGCTCTACACCGACTATAAGGACAAGCTGGGGTTCTACGGTGTGAACGTGCGGGATGAGAAAAGCACCGCCGAGGCGTTTGAGCGTAGCTTTGAGATCACCTACCCCTCGTTTAAGGACGCCTCGGGTAAGGTGCTGCTGTCATTGAGTAAGTATGTGCCCGCCCAGGCGGTACCGACCACCGTGATCCTGGATTCGCACGGTAGGGTGGCGGCACGCATCCTGGGCCAGGCGAACCCGTCGGTGCTGAAAACCCTGATTGAGACCGCTGTGAAGGGTGCCTAGCGTGCCTGCTGGAACCGGTATGATGCTCACCCCCGCCGCTGCGGCTGCCACGGCGGGCGCTGCGCCGTTGGCGAGTATCAGCTCAACCGTGCTGGATGGTTCCCTGTGGCTCTCCATCCCGTTGGCGGCGCTGGCGGGGCTGGTGTCGTTCGCTTCACCGTGTGTGCTGCCGCTGGTGCCCGGCTACCTGGGGTATGTGGCGGGTCTTGCAGGCTCGCAGCCGCAGGCACCCGAAGGCTCCGCGGCCGCCTTGTTCCAGGGGAAGAAAACGGTGGCGGCACATAACCCCGCACCCCAAAAAGCCGCAGAAAACACCAAAAACCCGCCCGAGGCAACATCGGGGGTGGCTGTGGCGGACGCCCCCACCGACCCGAAAACCCCAGGTTCGCAGGCCGGTAAAGGGCGCCTTCACACGCAGCAGACCCGCCGTCACACCCGCCGGATGCTCGCCGGGGTGGCCCTGTTCGTGCTCGGGTTCTCCGCAGTTTTCGTCACCCTATCGGTGCTGCTGGCCCAGGTGGGTGCCGCCCCCTGGCTGAAAGGGCAGGCGTGGGTGAATATTCTGCTGGGTGCACTCGTGATCCTCATGGGTGTTGTGTTCATGGGGCGGCTGAGCATCCTGCAGGTCGATAAACGGTTCCACACCCGCCCCGGCACGGGCCTGTGGGGTGCGCCGGTGCTGGGAGTCACCTTCGGGCTGGGGTGGGCGCCGTGCATTGGACCCACCTTCGCTGCGGTGCAAACCCTCGTGTTCACTGGCGGGGCCGCAACCTTCAAGGCTGTGGTGCTCACCTTCGCCTACTGCCTGGGTTTGGGTGTGCCGTTCCTGCTGGTCGCCTATTTCGCGGCGCGCGGGGTGAACACCACCGGGTGGGCGAGCACGCATAAACGCGGGATTCAGCGTGCGGGCGGGGCGATGCTCATCCTGATCGGCATCCTTATTTTGACTGGCGCCTGGAACCACCTCATGGCCTGGGTTCAGGCGGCGCTACCGGTTTACGAACTACCAATCTGACGGGGTACATATGGCACGCACACACACTGACGCCCCGGCGCTGGGAATCACCGGGATGCTCCGCTGGGGCTGGACGCAACTGACGAAAATGAACACCGCCTTGCTGCTGCTTCTGCTGCTGGCGGTTGCGGCGGTTCCCGGGTCTATGTTTCCGCAGCGCATTCAAGACCCCGCGAAGGTGACGGACTATATTAAAACCCACCCCGGCTGGGGCGAGTTCGCCGATAAGATACAGCTGTTTGATGTTTTCTCCTCCGGGTGGTTCTCGGCCATCTACCTGCTGCTGTTTATTTCCCTGATCGGGTGCGTTACCCCGCGCGCTATTAAACATGCCAAAGACTGGCGTAAACCGCCCGCGCGCACCCCCAAGAACCTTTCCCGCATGCCCGTGCACCGCACGATCGATATTGACGCGGATGCGCTCACCCCCCAGGCCGCGATAGAGGACGCCGCCGCGATCCTTCGTAAACGCCGCTACCGGGTGCAGATCCGGGAGGAAGGAGACGGGCAGTACTCGGTGGGTGCCGAACGCGGCTACCTGCGTGAGGTGGGGAACATCCTGTTCCATGTGGCGATGATCGGCATCCTGGTTGGGGTGGCGGTCGGCTCGCTTTTTGGGTACCGTGGCCAAAAGATCCTGGTGGAGGGGGAGACGTTCGTGAACTCCCTGATCGGCTACGACTCGTTCACCCCAGGCACGAACTATAACCCCGACTGGCTGAGCCCGTACGCCGTGACGCTCAATAACTTTCAGGTGCGCTACGACAGGCAGCGCGACAGCCACACCTACGGGCAGGATCTGGACTATAACGCCCAGCTGACCGTGCAGAACCCCGGCAGCAGCCCCGAGCAGAAAACCCTCAAAGTGAACGAGCCGGTTGATGTGGGCGGCACCAGCGTGTTCCTCTCCGGCAACGGGTACGCCCCCATTGTGAAGGTGACCGATGGTGAGGGGAAAGTGGCGTATGAAGGCCCCGTGGTGGCCCTGCCAACTGACGGGAAGTACACCTCGTCGGTGGTGCTGAAGGTGCCTGATGCCCGCCCGGCCCAGCTGGGGTTTGTGGGCATGTTCCTGCCCACCGGCAGCTATGAGCGTGGGGCGGGCATCCCGCATTCGGTGGATTCAGCCCCGGCGAACCCTATGCTGGTGTTGCAGTCCTATTCGGGGGATTTGGGTTTGAACTCGGGCCAGCCGCAGAACGTGTATGTGCTGGACACCTCTAAGCTGACCGCGTTGAACAGCATGGCGAACCAGAACGGTATTGTGCTGGATGCGCAGCACCGCACCGCCACCCTGCCTGAAGGCAACGGCACCATTGAGTTCATGGGGTATAAGCGGTACGTGGGGATGGAAGTGCGCCACGACCCGGGGCAGAATATTGTGCTGTACTCGTTTGTGGTAGCCTTCGTGGGGCTGATAGTGTCCCTGTTTGTGGCGCGCCGCCGCGTGTGGGTGCGTGCCAGCACCAATGAGGGGGTGCTCACCGTAGAGTACGGTCTGCTTGCGCGCGGGGAGGACCCGCGTCTTGCCGCCGAGGCTGAGCGTATTACGGATGCTTTCGCCGCCCGGTGGGGGCTGGAATTTGCTGAGGAGCCCTCATCCGAGGAGCCGACTGAGAAAACCGAGGGGAAGTAACCCATGCTGAACGAGACATTAGCGCGCTACAGTGAGCTATTCATGTATATTGCCGCGCTGATTTACACCGTGGTGTTCGTGGCGTTCACCTGGGATGTGGTGAAGAATTCGCGGGTAACCCGCCGCCTAGAGGGTGCCGCGGCGCCTCGTGAGGCGGAGTTAGAGGAGGAACAGGCGGCTGAGCCTGTTACCGCGGGCGCGGCCAGCTCCGTTGCGGGTGCGGAGAAAACCGGCGGGAAAACCGCCGCGAAGTCGTCGGTTAAGATGAGCGCGAAAGCCACCCGTGTTGAACGCACCGGCGGCGCTGAGACCGGCACGGGCGAGCGGGGCGCCGGGTACCGGGGCGCGGCGGCACGCGCGCTTGAGGGCCACGTGGCGGACTCATCAATGCTGTACACGGGCCAGAGCCGCCCGGCGGCGCGCATCGCCGTGATCGTTATGCTGATGGGGGCGCTGGTGCACGCGGCGGCGGTTATTATGCGCGGCGTGGCTGCGCAGCGTGTGCCCTGGGGGAACATGTACGAGTTCTGCACCACGGGCGCGCTGGTGGTGGTGGCCGTGTACCTGGTGGCGCTGATCTTCCGTGACCTGCGGTTTGTGGGCACGCTCGTGTCTGGGCTGGCGCTGATTATGATGTGCGCCGCCACCATTAGTTTCGCCACCCCCGTGGGGCACCTGAAACCGGCGTTGCAGAGCTACTGGCTGGTGATTCACGTGTCGATTGCGGTGCTTGCCTCCGGGGTGTTTACGATTACGTTCGCGATGGCGGTGCTGCAGCTGGTGCAGACCCGCCGCGAGCAGCGCATCCTGAACGGTAAATCGGGCGGGTGGGCGTTTATGCGCCTGGTTCCGAGCGCCCAGGCTCTTGAGAATTTTGCGTTCCGCCTGAACGCTTTGGCGTTTGTGATGTGGACGTTCACGCTTGCCGCTGGCGC
>RBWB01582668.1_pt1 | contig 14302 bp, 21 predicted proteins | sample 2014201 | NCBI WGS metagenome assembly RBWB01 (sample SAMN10133834, study PRJNA383868) | Human oral metagenome, whole genome shotgun sequencing project. | isolation source: supragingival plaque isolated from 88 juvenile twins | host: Homo sapiens | place: Australia
TAATATTTCTCCCCAAGTCTCTAAACCGTGAGATACTTTTTTACCTTTTTTAGGTGTATCATAAGAAGAGTATAAATACCAAGATAATCCTAAAGTATCTATTATTTTGATTTCTTTTGGTACTACTATATCTAATAGTTTTTTTAATACTGGTAAGTCATATCTAATAATATTATGACCAACTAAAATAGATTGAGTTTGTACAAAGTTTTTAATGTTTTCATAGTTTGTTAAACTGTTTTTTTCAATTAGTGTTCCATTGTTAAACTTTTGATAAGATAGACAATGTATTTTAGTTACACTATCTAATAAACCATCAGTTTCAATATCAAATACTGTATATTGCATAATATTTAAATATTAAAAAAGAAAGTGAGTGAATTGTAGGAGAATTAAACAATTCATATCACTTCCTTATATTATTAGAAACTTAACTTTTTATAATGTGTAATCACTTACACAGTTTCTAATAAATGCAAATACACAAGATTTTAATCTTTTATTATTTTACAATATAGATAAAAATGGTTTTTGTTATCTATTGATTTATTTATTACTACAGAAACATTATCATCTTTATCTTCTATAATATCACCTTTACTGTATGAGTTATATTGTTTATAATCTACTTTATATAATAGATGAGTACCTCTTTTAATTGTTATCTCTAAGTAAATACATTTTAGGTATTTTACTATAATAATTGCTAATAGTATAGCTATATACACTGCAATTATTACTCCAATAAGTATTAAAGTTTTTGTTATCATATATTATTTAGTTAATGTTTTTACAAATTCTTCTCTTAAAGGTATATAATCTTGGTCTTTTTGACCTTCCTCTACAGATTGTAAAGTATTTTCATCTATAACTATGAATAAACTATAATTTTTATCATACAGTTTATCACCTACATAAATATCTTTACATCTTGAGTCTTTTAAACCTGTGGGTATATCTAATTTTAGTTCCATAAGCATATAATTTTAATCTAAGTTTAGTACAAACCTGTTTTGATTATCTTAACTACTATAGTTACTCCTGGTTGAAGTGAGTTACAGTATTTAGTATGGGAATCTTCCTCGAAGATATCATTCACTTGTTTTATAATTTAAACTATTTGTAAATTTCTTGCTACCACGCACTGAACAATCAAGTTATATTAAATCAAACAGGTTTTGTACTGAACTGTCAAATTTTTATTTTTAAGTTAGTTATTTACTAAATAAAAAACTACTCTTTTATCTCACGACCAAGAGTAGTTAATTTAACAAAAGTTAAAAATGTCAAGCATACGTATTAACAAAATTCGCAAAACACGTGCAAAAAAAGAACTATGTTTGTGAGAACTCTACAAAACTCACTTTATACTTATAACTAAAAAATAAATAATACAATACATAATGAAAAAATCCAAGAAAAGACTAGGGTTGTAGAGTTTTTGTTTTGTTGTACTATAAGATTTGAACTTATATCTCTTATAAACAATTATAAGTGTGCTAACATTACACCAAGTACAATTTTAAAACAGTAATTTCCTTGTTTTTTAATTACTGTCTTTACAAGGAGTGGACCACATAGGATTTGAACCTATATCTTCCTCATTGCAAGTGAGGTGCTTTTCCAATTAAGCTAGTAGCCCTGTTCGTGGGTATATTAAATAGGTGAATTTCTAGTTTTAAATTCCGATATTTAGCTTATGAAGTAACCTATTTATCACCACACAAAATTTTAACAATTTTATTTTAATTAAAAATTTAGATTTTAAGAGTAAATTAGATAAGTAATAATTGTTTGTGACCTAAAAATAAACAGAAGTAACTTATCTATCACTACTTAAACAATAATTGTGGAGATAAGTGGAATTGAACCACTGACACTAAGCTCTTCAGGCTTATACTCTACCAACTGAGTTATATCTCCAAAAAATGAGGCTAATTATAATAAGTAAAATATCTAACCTTTAAGAATTACCAGTTCTCTGTTTTGAAGTAACTTATTATTCAGCACTCTAAAATAATTTTTAACCTATGTACAAAGTGTAAGTGGTAAGATTTGAACTTACGAACCTTAAAGGAACAGTTTTACAGACTGCCTGCTTTAACCTCTTGCATACACTTACATTTAGGGGTAAACATATTTAGACTAAAAACCAATACCAATGAAGTAACTAAATATTTACCACCTGTAAATAAAACATCAATCAAAAATATATTTTAAAAAGAGTTGTTACAATATAAAAATCATTAAAACATTATAGAGTAAATCAATGAATAAAATATTTAAAAAGAAAGGCTATTATGTACAAAAGTAACAACTCTTTATTTTATTATCAAAAAATTGGGAGTATATTAATTTAGTATAATTTCTAAACCAACGAAGTAACTAAATTATCACTACCCATAATTACAATAATATTAATTATATACAAATGACTCACTACATTTTTTGTGGAAATGATGGGACTCAAACCCATAACTTTCTGTTTAGAAGACAGATATTCTATTCAGTTGAATTACATTTCCTTACTTTAAAAATTTGTGGCTAAGTTGATATTACTTTTTTAGATATATTAAATCGTATGAATAAAACAAGTAAATATGAAGTAAGTAATATCTCAACACACTAATAAAAAAACTTATTATATATTCCTTATGGACTGCAAAATTAAAACAAGATATTTAAATAAACAAATTTTCTATAGCTTTTTTAACTAAAATCTTGTTTTGCCCCATATTTTATAGGCATTCCAAAAGATTTGTCTAATACCTTTTGAAAAGCCAATATTGTGTAAAGCTCTTTTTAAAGATAATTGTCTTCCAACTTCTTTGTTGAAATTATCACCATCTTTAAGAGTTGTATGAGTTGTAATTACAACTTCTTCTTTACAAGCCTCTGGGTTATTGTTGTTAGATACTCTTATAATAGTACAATCTGTACCTTTATAATCTTTATTTTTATTGTGATGTTTAAACATCACTTTATATTTTACATTGTCAATTGTTACTATCATAATAAATAAGTTTAAACCCCATAAGAGTAGAAAATAAGAGTAAAACAGACTAACTATCAACTGAGAAATGTTAATAATAATAATTTTAAAAGTAAATCTCTTATGGGGTTGTGTTTATATTTTTATTTTCATTACCTCTTTGAGATAATTGTTTGGATTAAATTCTGTATTGGCTATTTCTTCAAATAGATGAAAACCATAACCATATAAGAATTTAACGTGGTCTCCTTTTAGAATAGAAGTACCATAGGCAGCTAAATCTATAGAATAGATATAAGGAGTACCAATAGCATAAATAAGTTTAGCATAGGAGTTATAAGTTCCTCCATTGTTAATCTCATTATCTGATAGAATAAAAATTCTATCATATTTTCTCTTACTTGAAACTATTAGGTTAAAAGCAGTAGAAAGATTAGTACCTCCTAAATCATCTCTTAAATCTTTTGCTAAAGAAAATACATCTTGATTAGGATTGTATTTAACGTAATAAGCTGAACTACCAAATGCAATAACATCACATTTAGTTGCTTTAGCTATAGTAGCAGCAATAAGATTAGCTTTATTAGCACAAGTAGATTTAGAAACAAAACCTGTGGTATTAATTCTAGTGTGCATACTTCCAGACATATCAACAATTACAAGATTATTTCCAGTAAGTAATTCCTTTAAATTAGGTATTGATAATTCATAACCTATATTTAAAGCTTCTAGAATAACTCTTGAGTTATAATCTGAAAATTCAGAATTAACAACCTCTTGAGCCATATCTATTTGATATGGGAATATCTTACCTTTCTTTATAAGTTCTGGATTGGAGAGTAAAGATGATAATTTGGTAATAGTAGTACTTTCAGGATTATTAGAAAGTATATTTCTAATATTTCTAAGAGCAGCTAAAATACCAAGATTATTATTATCTAATAGTTCTTTCCAATTATCAGCTTTAGCTTGAGTTAAAATCTCTTTAGCTTCCTCTTTAGAAATTTTATTTTCTTTAAGAGCATTGGCAACTTCTTGACCAGCTACAACTTGATTAACTTCCCAAGTATTTGCAGATACTTTGTAGTTTTTAATAATAGCTGTTAATGTACTAACAATTTCATTATTATAATCAACTGTAGCTTTAGATAATGTTGGATTTGGTCTACAAAGATTAATAACATCAATGAGTTTTGATTTGTATTTTAACAATTGATAAGTGGAAAGATTTTCAATTGCTTGTTTAAAACCTTTTTTCATTGAGTTAGTAAGTTTCTTACCATTGGAGAATTGTACAAAACCATTTAATATTTCATACATATCATCTGGTCTATAAATTACTCCAGTGGTATTAGAATAAAATCTTTTAGCAAAACCTTTTTGTGAAATGTGAGGTGCTAAAAATACAGAAGCTATATGAGATATAGTTCTCATACCATTACCAAATTTTCTAGACCAAACAACACATTTACAAGTGAGAATAAGATTTATTGACACACAAGTATTAATTAGGTTGTGAAGTCTAGTAATTTGCTCATTGGCTGTAGCATAAAATTGAGGCTCTAATTTTAGAGTATTAAGCATAGTTAATAGGTCTAAAAAAGGCTCTAAACTAAATGCTTTTTTACCAGAGATATTTCTAGTATCTCTTTTTGGAAGTGATTTTTTAATTTTTTTGATATCTTCCTTTTTCTTAGATTCTTTAATAGAAGATAAAGAATCTCTCAAGAGTTCATTAGTTTTTGACATTTCAGTACAATTTAATTTATTGATTTCTTTTTACTAATTGTTTTGAATTTAGATGAGTTGTTGAAGAAATTAATAATAAAATCTCTCTCATCATTGTTAAGAGATAAAAGAATTTTAACAACCCATTCTACTTTATTGAGTTGTCTATCTTCTGGAAATTCACTTGTATCTCTTGATTTTGGTGTATTTTTGGTATTATTAATAAAACCATTTTTAGAACCTACACAGAGTATTTTATTCTCTGAAGTTCTAATTTTACTATAGTATCTATTAGCAACACCTCTTATAGACCTTAATGTGTTATTTCTTGTTTGCAGAAAAGGTTCAGAATTTAATTCTTGTATAGCTTTTTCAAAAGCTACATTTAAATTATCTGGATAATTCTCTACATTTCTAATGATTACTAAATCTTCTTCATTAGAAAAATTGAATTTTGCTCTTTGCATTAATTAATAACATAGGTTTTTGCACCAAAATCTTTTTTTAGTTCTTCAAGGTCTTTAAAACACTCTAAAAGGTTTTTATTTTTAAAAAATTCTGGTGATAAATTCATTCTCCTAATACACTCGTGTTTAATAGGAGATAAATCTTTTAAGTTTATTCTTTCAGTTTCTTGTATAAAAGATATTGAACCACCATTAAATTTTGTTTTTTGCAAGAGTTTAATAATGTGGATTTGTCTAGCTTTTTGTTTTTCTGTTTGCATATAATTTTTATTAAAAAGGCAATTAGTTGTTTTTTTATTCTTCTAATAGGCTATAAAGATAGTCTATTTCTTGCTCTACAGATTGTATTTCATATAGAGAGGTATTTGGGTTTCTAAGAATATTGTTTAAGAATACTTCTAATCTGTTAATCTTTTTCAAGATTCTAAGTTTTTCAAGGTTTGTAATTTTGTTCATAAGGCTATATATTTTATTGAATGTAATGGTTTTTTAGGTTTTTTAAATAGGTGTTTTATAGTTTAGTTTGTTGGTTTTCAACCCTTTAGCTAAAATTTTTAAAGTAAAACTTTAACTAACTCACAACAAAACTCAACACAATTTTTTACACACTATCTGGCTAAATGAGTAAAAATAAATTAAATAGAGCAGTGTAAAACTGCTCTATTTATTTACTAAAACTCTTGAGGCTCTCCAACTGGTTCATTAGTATTAACTACTGCACCATTTTTTCTATCTTCAGCTAATGCTCTTAATTGAGCAGCATCAACAATTTTATCTTCCATTTTACCAGAAGCATCATACACATTACGTGTATAAATAAGTCTTCCTTGTTCATCAGTAAATGGAATAGTCCATTTACCTTCTTCATCTTGTTTCATCTTTGGTTGTTGATTCTCAAAGAATGGTGTATAAGATGTAAGAGTTACTACTTGTCCTGGCAATTCTTGATTCTCTTGGTATTTACCAACAAAATCTTTTGTATCACCATTAATGTATGCAATTCTCTTGTGTTCACGAGCAAAAGTTCCCATAAGTATTTCATCATAGTAATACTCTACTCTAGTTTCCATTACAGCTATTTGTGCTTTTTCTGGATTTTTTTCACTAATTGATACAATTGCATTGTTTCTGTTTGTTTGTTTAATTACAGTTACCATAGTTTTTAAGATTTTTTAAATAAGTTATTAATAAAGTTATGTATAAGATTATTAATATTAAGTCCATAACATACTAACTTAATATCAAAAAAGAGTGAAAGGTTAAAATGTGGTGTAAATATAAAAATAAAGTATATATACTATATAGGTGTAATGAACCACTAAGTCACTTTACTAAACACACCTATATAGTATATAGTACTTTTAATCCAACATATAGTATATATCAGTATATTTGTCATAAATTTGTTCTCTTAACATCTGAATACTATTATTATCATTTACTTTGTCTTTTATCTCTTCTAGATAATCAAATAAAGATAATAATCCCTCTTGTAAAGATACCATATTATCTTTTGATATATTAAATATTCCTCCTTCATCAAACTCTTGATTTACTAGTTCTGAATATTTAATAACTTTATCAAACAGATTATCTTTGTCTAAATTAAGTATTATTCCTATACTTAATGCTTCACTCTTTTTTAGAGATTCTATTAGTACTTTTGGTGCTAATAGAATCTCATTTATTTCTTCTCTAAACATAGATTAAACTTTTTGTAAATTATTACTTCTCTGTGGTAATATACTTCTTATATAAATTACCTTTCTTACTAGTAACTATAATAAATAGTTTACCTTTTTCAGTAATATATACTGGAAATTCTTTACCTTGATAAATTGCTTTATCTTTAGTTTCTTTAGATTTACCAATTAAAGAAACTTCTGTTTTTTCTTTTGGTTTATCTAAATTATAAACTTGTTGGGAGTAACTTAATCCTGCAACCAACAATAATAATAGTGTTAATAGATTTTTCATTTTATTTAATTATTTATTCAAAAAAGAGTGGAAGGTTTATATTTGGTAGGTAATTAATTAAATTGGAAATTACTGTCCATAGTGTTGTATACCATAATTAAGTTAGTTTAGTGGCGGTGCTTCGCACCGCTAGTAAAAACTAAAGTAATTATTATATACTAGACTAAGGAGTAATTTCCAACTAATTATAACTAGTTTATAACTAATTATAAATTAATAGGGGTCAGAAACCCCTATTAATTACAAATTATTGAATATATGTAACACAACTTCTTCATCTATAAATATTGGTACTAATTTATTAGTCTCTTTAGACTTAATAAAGTAACAATATAAATCTTCAGGAGTTTCATAAATCTCTGCTTTATTATAATATAAAGCACCAGTTTCTCTAATATACATATTATCTGTTTGTCCATTTTCATCTTTAATAGATAATATAAAGAAACCATCAGAATCTTTATGAGCTGTATAGACTAACACTTTATTACTATTGGGTGTAGTAATATAAGTATAGTGTTGTAAGTATACTATTTTACCTAATAGGAATAATGATAGTATTACTAATGTAATAATGATGTAATTTTTGTATGACATATTTATTTAATTTTAGTTATTCAATTATGAGTGAAAGGTATTTTATAGAAGTTTTGAGGTATAAAAAATTTGGGTTTTTTGGGGTCTTCAACCCCAAAAAACCTTCTTATTAAACACTAATTAATATTACTATTAACTAATTTTTTACCTTTATAAGGTAATTTAATTCTATACTCTTTATAGTATTTACCACTATTATAATACTTATAGACATAATAAGTACTAAATATAGTATATAATACTACAAATATACCAAATGTTATTCTCTCATTAATGTTGAGATTACTTGGTGCAAATACTAAATATGTATTAAATAATACATAAATGTAAGAAGCTAAGATGTACATTTTTAATTTCATTGTATTTATTATTTATTAGTTATTTACTAAATATGAGTGATAGGTTTACATAGATATAAAAATACATTATATACTATATAGGTGTACAGATAGAAACTAAAGTTAGATTAAAGTTGAATTAAAGTTAAGTAAAGTTAGACTGTACCAAGAGAAGTTAGATAGTACCCTTAGATAAATTAAAGATATAGTTTTTCCTGCAGAGAAATTTTCTTTTACTTAATTTAGGTAGGGGGGAGTTTCTTTTCTCAAAAAAGAGTGGGGGGTTGGTTTAGGATACTCCACGAACTTACATTTAAAAGTAAAAACCTATAAAAATTTAAAAAATTTATTTTTTTAACTGGTAGGGGTATTACAAACTTGTATTAAAAACAAAAATCTAAAATTTCTAAAAAATTTTTTCTAAAAATTTTGCTATATAATTTTTTATTTATAATTTTGCACTTGGAATAATGACACTGCAACAAAGTCATTTCAGGCTGTACATTAATAGAGATATGTAAGGTGCTGCTTAAATGGGAGTTTAGTCTTAGATGTAATATATTGTTGAGGCTGTTTTAAAAAAGATGATAACTTTATAGGTTATACAACAATATTTCTAAGAGGATTGATACCATAGTTCCAAAAAGATATATAATGAAAGCCTATGCTGCTAAACCCAGTTGTGAGGATTGTATGAAACACCCCCATACAAGTGCAAAACAAAACCAGTGTGAATCCCACTCTATAATTCATTCATCAGTAAAATCCCTTAAAAGGACTAAAATAGAGGAGACAAGGCAGGTATGATTAAGGTTATACTGAAGTCAGGACACGAGGAAAGTAAGGCAAAGGGATAATAGAATTAGCAGTAATTTATAAGACTACCTATCTTGGGGCTACATAATAGGAATAATAGAATCTTATAAATTTGGTCAGTATGCACTGTAGCTAAAAAAATAGTGCTTGTAACATGTAGAGTATAAGTTATATGTCAAATAAGAGCTGTATAATAAAAAGACAGTTAATAAGTTTTTTAGTAACCTTAAAGGTAAGGTTGTTTTAGTAAGTAAGGGTTATTAGAGATGGTCTCAAAGATAACTAATAAAACTTTCTAAGATTTAATTAGTTCAGTTTAAAATCTAAAAGGGTAGATAAGAACTGAATTTGAAATTAAACAAATTACGAGTTAATATGTTAGTAGGAATTAGCTCTCCTGCTGGTAGGTTAAGCCCCTATGGAGGACTTTTTACACCCCTTTGGGAACTAAAAAGAAAAACAAAAAAAATAAAAGTTTTAAATGACTTGGTGTAAAAAAGCAGATAGTTTTCTATCTGCTTTTTTGTTATGTTAAAAATAATTTATACTTTTGCAATATGAAAACACTTAAACAAATAGTAAGATTTGATATAGATTTTAGAAATGAAGAATCTGATATAGATTTTAGAAAAGATAATGGTGTAATGTTAAGATATGCTTTATATAAGTATTATGAAGATAAAATATTCACATTATATTTTTTGAATACTATTGTTCCTTTGTACAGATTTAAAAAGATTAGAAAATTTTTAGGTAATAGTTCTGATTTAGATAAGTTTGAAAAAAGAGAGATTTTAGATTTATATAATGAATATATCAAATATAAAATTAGTAGATATGAAAATAATAAGTAAATCCATTAGTCTTGATAGCTATAATTATCACAAGAAACATTTGTATATTATTAATCCTATGTTACCTATACAAATGACAGATAAAGAGATAGAAGTTTTATCTGCTTTTATGTCACTATCAGGTGATTTAGCTAATGAACCTTTTTCTACTACTGGTAGAAAAATAGTTAAAGAAAAATTATCTTTATCTCTAGGGGGTTTAGGTAATTACTTGAGAAGTTTAAAAAGTAAAGGTTTTATATTAGGTGAAGATAAGTTGTATATATTACCTTTGTTAATACCAGAACCCGATGTTCAAATTTATAATTTTAGATTGATTAAAAATGAATAAAGATATACAAGATTATTATAAACAGGTAAAAGATAAGTATCCTGATATATCTTTAAAGCAATTTGCTGATATTTGTAACTCACCTTTTAAGTTAGTAAAAGAGGTTATGAATAACAACAATTTAAAAGATATTAGATTACAGTATTTAGGTTCTTTTAAGGTAAGTTCATTTAGGATTAATAAAGTAGTTAAAAGTTTTACCAATAGATTAGATAAAGGTAAAATAACTGAAAATAAGTTTAAAGAAAAAACTAGTATTTATAATGAGTATATTGAAATCAAAAATAAATCTAAAGAACATTAAAGCTTTTTTTCAAGGAAATTTTAGATACAATTTGTATTACTCTAAACAACTAATAGGTATTAGTTTAAGAGGTTTTATTAAATCTTACATTAGAGAACAAATTGAAACTAGAGTTAATTCTATGGATAAGCAATGCTATAATGAGGGACAATGTAAAATTTGTCAATGTCAAACAACTCAATTACAATTTGCTGATAAAGCTTGTGATAAACCTTGTTATCCATATATGCTTACTAAGTTACAATGGGATTTATTAAAACAAGGTAGAAAAGTTTGGGATAAACATACTCATAAATACTGGATATTAAAACAAGATAAATTTAAAATATATAAAGGTGATGAGTAAATTTAAAGAGAGTCTTATAGATTTAGGTGAAGTTAAAGAAAGAGAATATATTAATGTTGAATTTGAATCAACAGATGATATATCAGAAGATATTAATTTCTATACTGGTTATTGTGGTGGTTGCATAGATATTGAAAAATATGAAAATAATAAACTATATGTTAAACTGTATACTGGTATAATACCTTTACATCTAGAGATAAATAGACACGAGATTTATAAGAGTTTAGATGTAGTATATAAAGATGAAACATCTGAATCATTAACTATTAAAGCAACAATAATAAAATGAAAAGTTATACAGATAAACAATTATTAGATAAAGTAAAGTCTTTATCTTCTTTTAAACAAATTCCTAATGATTATTGGTTATTGGGGGTACAATCACAAGAAGATAAATTTAATGAATTTGATGATAAATTTTATCTTTTTAAAGGTGATAAATTTATTATGGTAACCACTGGTACAACTAATGCTGGACTTACTGGTTTAAAGAATTATAACACTTATAATCCAGATGGTTGTGCTGTAATTAAAACTAATGAGTGGTATTATTCTTTATGGTCTCCTGGATTACATAGAGGTAAGATGAGAGCATTAAGACAAGCTACTCCTATTAAGTTTTATAGGGATTGGAATAAAAATGATAAAGCTGAAGAGATTGGAAAATTAAGAGAAGGTATTATTGGTATTAATTTCCACACAGCAACTTATCAACCTGGAAATATAATTACTAGATTAATTGGTGGTTGGTCTACTGGTTGTCAAGTATGTAATAATACTTCTGATTATTATAAGATTTTAGATTTTATTGGTAATCAAAAGTATGTATCTTATTGTTTATTAAAAGAATTTTAATTATGATTTATATTAGTAAAGGTGAAATAGTTATTGCTCCTAAAGTAAAACCAGAAGATATTAATAAGTTTGATACCAATAAAAAATCACCTATTAATAATAAAAATACGAAACTTAGCTTAGAAAAATAATGGCTTATTTATTTATACTAGAAAATAACATAGCTAAACCAAATCCTGAGACTTTACTTATATCTCCTTTTAGAGATATATGGGAGAGAGACACTTCTCCTGACAAGTCTCAGGCTATTAAAGAATTTAGTTTTATAGAATTAATGTCTTCTAAGAGGAAGACTAATCCTTATGCTGGGTATTCTGATGAACAAAGATTTTATAAATTAAGGGAAACTTTAAAATTTCCAGCTGATTGGAAACCTGATAATCTAATAGAACAATGTTTAGCTAAAATAGAGGAATTTCAAACTGAGGGTTCATTTAACTATATGATGTATAAGCAATCATTAGATACTGTTATGAAGACAAGAGAATATCTAATAGGTATAGATTTAAATGAAAGAACTAAGTCTGGAATGCCAGTATATAAACCAGCTGATGTTTATTCTGCTGTTGAAAAAGTTGAGAAAATTATGACCTCTTTAAATACACTAAAGGAAAAAGTAGAACAAGAATTATTTGATACTTCAAGAACAAGAGGTAATAAAGCTATTAATCCATTAGAAAATTAATATGATTAGAGATAGTAAAGGTAAATGGTTAGATAGTTCTGTATTTAGACAGGAAGCTATAAGATTTATGGAGAAAGGTTATTATACTGAAGCTCCTTATGGTACTCCTGAATGGTTAGATTATTGGAAAGAACAATTAAGAAGATGTATTGAAGGTTATGAAGTTGAAGGTCAAAAAATAACAGGACATCATTATTGCTATTTAAACTTTGCTCAAATTGAAAGAGTTGAATATGGAGAAGAAGATGAAGATGAAGATGAAGCATTAGCTAATAAGATAACATCTTTTCCAGACTTTTGGGATGGTGATTATAATTTCTTTTGGTCTTTAGAAATAGCTAGAAATGGTATATGTTCTAAACATACACAAGTACCAAGTACAGATAAAGAAAAATCTAAATGGACAGAACTAAATAAAAAATTAAAAAAGCTCACTAAAGATAGTGAGGAATACAATAAAACAAAAAGTCAAAGAGATAAAATATCTCAAGATGTATTAGATAGATTAGGTTTATTTGTAAAACCACACCTTGATTATCTTAATGGTGGTTATCACTTTATAGTAGGTAAAGCTCGTAGAAAAGGTTACTCTTTTAAAAATGGTATTATTATAGCTAATTTGTATAATACTGTAAGAAATAAATTGACTCTTATTGGTGCTTATGAAAAGAAGTTTATTGAACAAACAATGGAAAAAACTCTTGGTTTTTTAAACTTCTTTAATGAACATACTGGTTTTTCTAAAAATAGATTAATAGATAAAAAAGATTTTATTAAATCTGGTTATGTAGAAGAGATTAATGGTGTTAATGTTGAGAAAGGTTATAAGTCTGTTATAGATGCTAAAAGAACTTTTAAAGATAATGCTGATGCTATGCGTGGTGTTGATGCTTTATTTATTCTTTTAGAAGAAGCAGGTGCTTTTGATAACTTGGCACAATCTTATAATGCTATTGTACCTTCACTTACTGCTGGTAGTAAAATTACAGGTCAGATATGTATTATTGGTACATCTGGAGATATGGAAAAAGGTACTGTAGATTATGCTGATATGTTCTATAATCCACTTGCTTATGGTTTAATGCCTTTTGTTAATATATGGGATGATAATGCTGAAAATACTGTTTGTGGTTTCTTCCATCCAGTTGTTTGGAATATGGAGGGATTTTATGATAAACAAGGTAATTCAGATATTAAAAAAGCTTTAGAATGGGAAAATGCAAGAAGAAAAAGATTATTAGAAAATTCATCTAGTTCAATACTTCTTCATAGACATATGCAAGAATTTCCTTTATGTCCTGCTGAGGCTTTCTCAATGGCTTCTCATAGTGAAATTGTTTGTATAGAAGAACTAAGGAATAGACTTAATAAAATACAAGCTAAATCATTACATATTAAGAAAGGTATACCAGTTACTTTAGTTTATAATCAAGATAAAACAAAAGTTATAGCTAAGCCGGATTTAAATAATGTACTTAATCCAATATACAATTATAAACCTAAAACTAATGATTTAAATGGTGCTGTAGTTATATATGAATTTCCTAGTGAAAATGTACCACAGAATTTTTATAAGATAGGTTATGACCCCTATAGGCAAAATAATGGTACTTCATTATCTGCTATAACAGTATTTAAGGGACATTGGAGAGGAGAAAAAACTAAATATAAAATTGTTGCTGAATATTATGGAAGACCACAAAATTCAGATATGGTTAATGAAATAGCATTAAAATTAGCTATATTATACAACACACAAGTTATGGTAGAAAATGAGGTAACTCACCCAATAACTTATTTTGAAAGAAAGAAAGCATTAAAATATCTAGCAGCACAACCAGACAGAGCAATATCTAACTCTATACAATCATCTAAAGTTGATAGAAAATATGGTTGTCATATGACAGACAAGATAAAAGAAGATTGTATTAAATATACCAATGATTGGTTACTTAATGGTTATGAAGATGATTTTGGTAATACTTTATCTGTAATAGATGAAATAGATT
>RBWB01582680.1_pt1 | contig 14248 bp, 21 predicted proteins | sample 2014201 | NCBI WGS metagenome assembly RBWB01 (sample SAMN10133834, study PRJNA383868) | Human oral metagenome, whole genome shotgun sequencing project. | isolation source: supragingival plaque isolated from 88 juvenile twins | host: Homo sapiens | place: Australia
AAAGAAAGGGTTTTACAGGAAATGAAAAAACAAAAAAATATTATAAAATCTATATTATTAATTGTAATAACAATGTTTCTAACTACAATTAATGTTTTTGCAACAGTTGGTACAGATAATTCAAATATGATATTAAGTATGCCAATTATAAAGATAATAATTGTAATTGTTGCAGGGATAATAATTGTTACATTATTATATAATGTTTCACAAGATACAACATCAAATACAAAAGAATTAATAAAACAGATGGAAAAAAGTGAAAACAATAAAAAATATAATAATGAGTATAATAATAAGAAAAAAAATAATAAAATAGATAAAAAAATAATAGAAAAGGCAAATGAACCAGAAAAACCTAAAATAAGAGAAGAATATATTAGAGAATCTAGGTTAGATGAAAATCTTTTAGAAGAAATAACAAACTTATATAATGAAGATAATAAAAAAGATAGTAATAATATAAATAATAAGATAGATAAGAATGTTAATAAAGAAGAAAAAGAAGAAATCATAGAAGATAAGGCAATAGAAATAGAAAAAGGAAAAAAATCAAAGGAAGATAAGAAAGATAAATTAACAGAAGATTTCTTAAATAATTTAGAAACTACAATGAGAGAAGGTAAATAATTTTTTAGATGGAAGATAAAGAAAAAGTAAGAGATGATATTATCGAAAATGAAAAAAAAATAAAAAAAGATAAAATTACAAATGAAGTTTTAGAATGGATATTTTGTATAGTAATTGCAGTTGTATTGGCATTTCTAATAAAAGGGTTTATAGGAACATTTACAACAGTAAAACAAGAATCTATGTATCCAACATTAAAAAATGATCAAAGATTATGGTTAGATAGGACAATTAGGACATTTAATGGAAAATATAATAGAGGTGATATTGTTACATTTGAAGCACCAAGAGGATCAAACGTATATATATCAAATACTAATCCAAAAGCAGTATATGAAGAAAGACAAAATTTCTTAGAAGTAATAAATAAGGATTTTTTAGAAGTAGATAAGATAAGTTTAATAAAAAGAGTTATAGGTCTTCCAGGAGATCATATTCAAATAAAAGATGGAAGTGTATATGTTAATGGTGAAAAGCTAGAAGAAAGTTATTTAGGTAGTGAAGTAGTTACAGAATCATTTATATTAAATGATTTTACAGTTCCAGAAGGTTATTATTTTATGATGGGAGATAATAGAGAAAGAAGTTCTGATTGTAGGACATTAGGATGTATACCAAAAAATAAACTAGAAGGTAGGGTTGTTCGGAAGAGTATGGCCTTTAGATACATTTGGAAAAATTAAATAATGGAGAAAATATGAACAGCTTAGAATTTCAAAGTTTTATTGATAAACAATTAAAAAGTGAGAAGATATTGCATAGCTATATGTTCTATGGAGAAAATATAGAAGATTATAAAGAGCAAATACTTCTCTTTTTATATAGTAATATAATTAAAAAAAATATATTTAAAGAATATAATATAAGAAAAGAATTTGATTATAATATTATAAGAGAAAAAGAAAATATATATAATCAAATTTTATCAGGAGTTATAGAAGAATTTAAGATAGTAGATGGGAAAAAGATGAAAGTACAAGATATAAGAAATGTATTTAGTACAGTATATGAAAAGCCTTTAATAATAGATAAGAGAATATATATAATTAATAATTTTGAATATCTAAATAATAATTCACAAAATGCACTTCTTAAGATATTAGAAGAACCACCTTTTTATGTAACAATAGTTTTAACATCAAAAACATTAAATGGTATATTAGATACAATTAAATCAAGGTGTCAAAAAATATATTTAGCAGAAAAAATAGAAAACAGAAAAAATGAAAAAAAGGAAATTATATCAGAAAAGATTGATGAAAAAATAGAAAAAGATATAATTAATATATTAGAAAATGCTAATATAATGAAAAAATCACAATATTATTCTAAATATTCAGATATTATAATAAAAGAAAATATTGAAGAAATATTAAATATATTAGAAAATATTATATATGATAATAGTATGATATATAATAGATTATATAAAATTGTAGTAGAGACCAGAAGAAGGGTAAAAAGCAATTGTAATTTTGAAATGACAAAAGATTATTTAATTTTAAATATATGGGATGAGATAAATATATAAAAAGGAGGAAATAATGGAATTAATAGCATATTTAACAATGTTTATAGATCATATAGTAAAATTTTTAGCACCAAATTATTATAGTACAAATCCATTATTACGGTAGAATAGCATTACCGATATTTGCTTTTCTAATAGTAGAAGGGATGAAAAAAACAAAATCTAAGAAAAATTATATTATAAGGCTGGGAATTTTTTCGTTGGTATCACAAATACCATATATATTAATGATAAAAGGGATGCCTGTAGGTATGTCAGAAGTAACTGAATTTGAAAAAATATTAAGAATATTTAATCATTTTACATCATTATTTAATGTTGGATTTACATTACTTTTAGGTGCAATATCAATATATATATTAGATAAAAATAAAAAGGAAAAATATGGAACATTAAATATATCATTATTAATATTATTATCAGTATATATATCAGAAACTTTTGGGTTTGATGGAGGATTTTATTCATATTTCTTGATTTTAATGTTCTATTTCATTCCTATAAAAAATAAGATAAAACAAATAGTAGTAATGGCAATTTTAAACATGAGTTATGTATTATATATGGCTATTGGAGCAAAGGGAGATTTCTTCCAATTAGTTGGATTATATTCTATACAACTATATTCAATACTTGCATTACCAATAATATATATACTTTATAATAATATGATTATGATAAGTAGAAATAAGAAAGATAGTAGGGAAAATAATTGGATAAAACTTTTAAAATATTCAATTTACCCAGCACATATGTTAATGATATATGCTATTAGAATATTATTCTTCTCTATTTAGTTTTAAAGATAAATAAATAGATAAAAAATAATAGAAATGTGAAAAGATACAAATATATATAATGTATATAAAATATATAGAGTGTATGATTATAAATTTTAGTATAAGGACTGTATTTAATAATACAGTCCCTATTTTATATTTTTTTGTTATTTAATTGTTATGATTATAATAGAGACTATAAGTTATGTATATTGAAAACTTGAGCTAGTAGTGATATATTTATTGTATAATAATAATGTTTAAGGAGGATATTATGGAACTAGAAGTAAATGGTAAAGATTTAAAACCAACAGAATCAATAAAGGAATATATTGAAAAAAGATTAGCAAAATTAAAGAAATATTTTAATGATGTTATTAAAGTAAGTGTACAATTAAAAGAAGAAGGAAAAAATAAGATTGTACAAGTTTCAGTAAATACAGGAAAGAAAAATTTTAGAGCAATTACAGAAAATGAAGACCTTTATGCTGGAATAGATAAAGTTGTAGATATCTTAGAAAGACAAGTTGTAAAAGAAAAAGATATAAATGAAAAAGCAATGAAAAAAGTGATGATACTTGATACAGAAGATGATGGAAATGATACAGAAATAGAAAATGAAATTATAAAATATCAAACATATGAAGTAAGACCAATGGATAAGGAAAATGCTAAAATATTATTATCATCACAAAAGAAACAATTATTCTTAACATTTATAGATATTGAAACAAATAAAGTAAATGTAATATTTAAATTAAAAGATGGTAAGAATTTTGGAATAGTAGAACCTGAAATTTAATAAAGTGAGGGAATATGATTAAAATGGTTAATATAGATCTTGATGGGACACTTTTAGATAATGAAGGACAAGTTTCATCAAGAACTATTGAAACTTTTAAAAGAGCAAAAACAAAAGATATACAAATAGTAATAACAACAGGAAGACCGTTAAAGTCTGCAATAACTTTTTCAAAAGAGCTTCGGAACTTCAAGATATGTAATATGTGGAAATGGAAGCATATTATATGATATGAAAGAAGAGAAGCCCCTATGGAAAGGTTTTTTAGATATTGAAACAGTATTTAAAGTTATTAATATTTGTAGAGAAAATTCAATATATTATAATATATATACAGAAGAAGAAATCTTAGCTGAAAAGCTTCAATATAATTTACTTTTTTATCATAAAGATAATATGTATAAAGAGAAAGAAAAAAGGACAAATATTACTATTGTTAATGATATGAAAGAATATATTATAAGAAATAATATAAAAGATTTTTTAAAGATGACAATTTGCGATGATTCTGAATTAGTATTTAATAATATCTTGTTTAAATTGAAAAAGTTAGAAAATATAGAAGTATTAGACACAAGTTTTATAACTAGAAAAGTTATAAAAGAAGGACCTAATAATGTTGAAATATCATATTATTATACAGAGATATCTGCAAAAGATGTTAATAAATGGAGAGCAATAGAGAAATTAAAAGAAATTCTCAATATACAGAGAAAAGAAATAATGGCAATAGGTGATAATATAAATGATATTAAGATGATAGAAAACTCAGGAATTGGAGTTGCAATGGGAAATTCATGGGATAAAGTAAAATTAAAAGCAGATTATGTAACAAAATCAAATGCAGAAGATGGAGTTTCAGAAGCAATAGAAAAGTTCTGTGATATATAGTATATAGAAAGAATAGATAATTTAAATTGTAGTAGAAAAGGTAGAAAATGAATATAGGAATAGATATAGATGGAGTACTTGCAGATATAGAACCATATGTTTTTGAATATGGTTCAAAATTATTATATGACAAAGGAAGAAGCTTAGAAGATATAGATAGAGAAAAATATGAAACTTATGAGATATTTAAATGGAATAGAGATGATGAACATGAGTTTTGGGATAAATATATGTTTAATTATTATACAAAAGCTCCTGCAAGGATATTTGCATCTGAGGTTATAAAAAAATTAAAAGAACATGGACATAACATATATATAATAACAGCAAGAGGAATTTCAGAAAAAGAATTATATAGTTATTTAAAAGATATAACAAAAAAATGGCTTAAAGAAAATGATATATATTATGATGAGATATTTTTTGAAAAAGATAAGAAGAAAATCATTAATGAAAATAATATAGATTTAATGATAGAAGATTATGAAAAAAATATTAAGAAAATTGAAGAAGATTGTAATATCATTGTTTTTGATTGTATATATAATAAAAATATAAAAAATCATCAAAGAGTAAATAGTTGGTATGAAATATTATATTTGATAGAAAATAATAAAATTGGTGAAAAGAAATAGAGGCAGCATGTGAAAAAAGTATTAAGAAAAGTTTCAAATATATTTAAACAAATATTAAAATATATTGTTTTGATAATTATGAGAATTATATTTTCAATTTGTTTTAATGTAAAAATTAAAGGAAGAGAAAATTTAAAAATAGAAAAACCATATATAATTACGCCAAATCATATATCAGCACTTGATGCTATATTTTTAAGAGTATTTTTATTAGACCAAGATATTATATATATGACAAAAGAAGAAAATATTAAGATGTTTGCTATAGGAGGAATATTAAAATACTTATTTGATTTAATTCCACTTAAAAGAGATGGTAGAGATAGTCTGGGAATAAAAAAGGCATATGAGGTTATAAATAATGATGGAATTTTACGGAATATTTCCAGAAGGAACAAGAAAAGGACTTATTAAGACAGGGGAGATAAAAAGAGGAAGTATACTTATAGGTATAAAGAAAAAAATACCAGTAATCCCAATTGGACTTACATATGAAGAAAAAGGATTAAGGAAAAAAGTTATAATATCAATAGGTAAAAAAATGGATGTTTCTAAAATATATAATGAAAAATTTTCAGAAACAAATGATAAAGAAAAATCTGAATTATATGTAAATGAATTATTAAAAAATAAAATTATGAGCTTGGTTGAAAGTGATATATATGAAAATGTTAAATAAACTTATTGAAGCAATATATTCTGCAAGTTATATTATAATACTTACAATATTATTTTTATCAAAAATGATAGAATATGCAACAAAAAAGAAAATGTTTTTAAATAATATAGAATATGGTCTTATTGGTATAATTATATATTTAACAATAATTCGGAATAATATATTTAATATTTAATAAGATTATAAAAATGAGGAAATATAATAATATTGATATAATAATTATTTGTTTAACAATATTATGTATTCCCTTATTATATTATATAAGTATACATTATGCATATAGACCAGGATGGGATATAGATATTGTTCTTAAAAATGTAGAATATATTATAACTAATAATACAGATAAAATAATGAATGGATATTATTCAAGATATGCAAATAATCTTTTTTTAACATATATATTTTTAAATGTATATAAGATAGGAGAAGTAATAGGAATTCAGAATGGATATTTCTTATTACTTTTTATTCAAAGTATAATATTTTCTGTAGGTGGATTTTTAATATATAAAATAGCAGATATGTATTTTAAAGAAAAATATAAGATATATAGTATATGTACATGGATAATATATATGTTAATTGTAGGATTATCTCCACATATTGTACTTACATATTCAGATGGAATAGGAATGTTTTTAAGTCTTATATTAACATATATAATATTTAAATTAGAAAAAGATAAAGATATAAAGAAAGATAAAAATAAGATAAATGATGATAAAGAAAAAAATAAATTATTACAAAAGAGTAGTATAAGTAGGATAATATTAATATTACTTTTTACAAATTTAAGTATTTTAGGATATTATATAAAACCACAAATTATAATAATATCAATATCATATGTAATTATTAAAATATTAAATATCCCTTATTTAACATATTTGGTTATAAAAAACAAGAATAAGAATAGAGATAAAGATGAAGTTAAAGGAAAGAATATAAAAACAAGAAAAGAAAGAATAAAGAAAGAGATAATATATTATATTATTGTAAGTATATTAATAATAATTACAGGATTTCTTATATATACATATATAAGAAAAGCAAATAATAGTATGGGAATAAATGTTGATAAAGAAAAAAGATTTAATATAACACATTATGCAATGCTTGGGTGGAACACAGAATCAAAAGGTGTATTTACAATTAAGGACGAAAATTTTTCAGGTAAATATGAAAAACTTAAAGATAGAGAAAAAGCGAATCTTGAAGAATTAAAAAGAAGAATAACTGAAATGGGGCTAGGTGGAGTAATTAACCAAATAGCAAGAAAAATTTTAACAAATTATAATGATGGAACATTTTCAGGAGTTGCAACATTTGTATATATAAGGAAAGAATATAATATAGAAGGAATAAATAAAGAATTAAGTAAATTTCTAAAAAATATATATTATGAAAATGGAAAATATAATATGATATATACACAAATAATGCAATGTTTGTGGATTGGAATATTAATTTTTAATATGTTTTCATATAATGATGGTAAATCTATAAAAATTAGTATTGTTATATTAGGTATCATAGGCCTGTTTATATTTGAAATATTATTTGAAGCAAGATCAAGATATATATTTATATATGTACCATTATACATTTTTTTAGGAGTAATAGGCTTGAAAAATGTATTAAGCTTTTTTGTAGTGAAAATAAAAGGTATAAAAAACAAGGAAAATGTGATATTATATATATGTGAAAATACTAAAATGAGCAAAGGAAATGTTTAATGAATTATTCTAATGAACTAATTGAAAGGATAAAAGATTCAAATAATATAGTAGATGTAATAGGACAATATGTTACTTTAAAAAGAAAAGGAACTACATATTTTGGACTATGTCCATTTCATAGAGAGAAGACTCCATCTTTTGCAGTATCTGAAACAAAACAAGTATATCATTGTTTTGGATGTCATAATGGAGGAACAGTTATACAGTTTTTACAAAATATAGAAAATATAAGTTTTAGAGAAGCTCTTGAAATACTTGCAGAAAGAGCAAGAATAGAACTTCCTAAAGTACAAGATACATATTATGATATAAAACAAGAAAAGAAAAAAGAGATGGCATATAAGATTAATGAAATGGCATCAAATTATTTTATGAAATCACTTGTAGATGTAAATGATAAAACAAATAAACTAGCTCAAGAATATGTTAAAAAAAGAAAATTAAATAAACAAATGATTATTGATTTTAAAATAGGATATAGTAAAATTGGTCTTGTTAAATATTTAGTTTCACATGGAATAAAAGAAGAGGATATAATTGCAGTTGGACTTGCATATAGAAGAGACAATAATTCTATAGTAGACAGATTTATAAATCGTTTAATGTTTACATTAAAAGATATAAAAGGTAGAGTTATAGGTTTTACAGGTAGAAAACTAGATGATAATTTAGATGTTGCAAAATATATAAATACAAATGAAAATATTGTGTATTCTAAAGGAAATAACCTATATGGACTTGATATTGCAAAAAATTATTCAAGAAATGAAATGATTATTGTAGAAGGAAATATGGATGCAATATCATTACATCAAAGAGATATTAGAAATGTAGTTGCATCAATGGGTACAGCACTTACAGAAAAACAAGCAAGACTTATATTAAGATATACAAAAAATGTTAAGATTGCATATGATAGTGATGCAGCAGGAGAAGAAGCAACAATAAGAGGATTAGATATTTTAGATAAACTTGGAGCAGATGTAAGAGTTGTAAAATATGAAGGAGCAAAAGATCCAGATGAATATATAATTAAATTTGGAAAAGAAAGCTTTTTGAAACAAGTAAAAAATAGTATATCATTATTTGAATTTAAACTGGAAAATGTTTCTAAGAAATATAATTTAGAAAATATTTCAGATAAGGTAAAATTCATGGGAGAAGTCTTAGAATTACTTTTGAAAATAAGAAATTCTGCAGAAAGAGATATATACATAAAAGAGATATCAAAAAAATATGGGATATCTGTTGAATCAATATATTTAGAAATAGAGAAAAAAGAAAAAAATATTAAAACAGATGGAATTTCAGCAGAAGCATTTTTAGAAAATGTGAAAAAAGAAACAGAAAAAGACTTAAAAAATGATAAAGAAAAAACAGAAAAAATAAAAAAATATACTGAAGAGCTTATATTAATAAAAGTATTAATATATAATAAAAGTGCTAGGGTAAATTTTAAAAACAATATTTCACTATCAGTAATATCTGATGAGTTAAATAGGAAAACAATAGATAATATAATTCAAAACATAGATTTAGATGAGGTTAAACTTATTGATAAATTGTTGTTAGATGAAGAAATATCAAAAAAGATAACAGAAATATTATCAAGAGATGATAATATATTTAAATCAGACATGAACATAGAAGAGAAAGACCCTATGATAGTTCTTAAAAGCTTTGAAAACAGGACATTAGAAGAAAGAATGAAAATGATTGAAAAAAGCTTAGTTTTAATGGAAAGAACAGAAGAAAATAAGGAAATAATATTAGAACTAGAAAAAGAGTTTAAAGAAATTATTTCTAAATTATATAATAAATAGTAAGGCAATTACAGAAAGGAATAAATATGAAAAAAACAAATAAAATATCAGTAATAGGAGCAGGATTTGTAGGTTCTGCAACAGTATTTGCACTAATGGATTCAGGACTTGCATCTGAAATAGTATTAGTAGATATAAACAGAGAAAAAGCAAAAGGAGAAATATTAGATTTAGCACATGGAGCAGCATTTGTTAAACCAGTTAACTTAATAGAAGGTGATGCAGAAGCAACTAAAGATAGTGATATTATAATAATAACAGCAGGTGCTAATCAAAGAACAGGTGAAACAAGACTAGATTTAGTAAAAAGAAATGTTGAAATATTTAAAAATTTAGTTCCACCAATTGCAGCATATTCACCAAATGCAATATTACTTGTAGTTGCAAATCCAGTAGATATATTAACATATATAACATATAAGCTATCAGGATTCCCTAAAAATAGAGTTATAGGAAGTGGTACAGTTTTAGATAGTTCAAGATTAAGATATGCATTATCAGAAGAATTTGATATTGATGCAAGAAATGTTCATGCATATATAATTGGGGAACATGGTGATACAGAATTTCCAATTTGGTCAAGTGCACATATAGGGAATATGAGTATATCAGAATATTGTAGAAGAGAAAAATTAGATACACATGAACTAGAAGAAAAAATACATCAAAAAGTAAAAAATGCAGCATATGAAATTATAAGAGCTAAAGGATATACTAATTATGCAATAGCATTATCAGTAAAAAGAATAGTTGCAGCAATTTTAAGAGATGAAAACTCAATACTTACAATATCAGCATTAGATGAAAAAGAACAAGTATATTATTCAAAACCATATGTTGTAGGAAGAAAAGGACCAATCCTAGATGTTTGTCCTCCACTTTCAACAGAAGAAGTTGAAAAATTAAAACATTCAAAAAATGTACTTAAAAAAATAATAGAAGAAACAGGAATTTAAAATGGCTATAAGAAATTTGAGATATGATGGTGATATGATATTATACAAGAAATCAAGAGATGTTGAAATATTTGATGAATCTATAGAACAGATAGTATCAGATATGTTTGAAACAATGTATAAGTATAATGGAGTAGGTCTTGCAGCACCACAAGTAGGTATTTTAAAAAGAATTTTAGTAATTGATACAGGTGAAGAGGGACAAAAACTTGAAATGATAAATCCAAAGATTACTAAATTAGAAAAAGAAGTAATATTAAGTGAAGGATGTTTAAGTTTTCCAGAAATATTTCGGTAATGTTAGAAGATATCATTTTACAGAAGCTGAATATTATACTAAAAAAGGTGAAAAGAAAACTATAAAAGCAGAAGGACTTTTAGCACAAGCAATACAACATGAAATAGATCACTTAAATGGTAAACTGTTTATAGACCAAGTAATTGATGGACAGTTCTATACATTTGATGAAAAAGGAAAGAAAAAGAATATAATATATAAGAGTAAATATGAAAAATAATTAGATATAATACCAACTAAATAATGAAATTTGATTTTATTATAGTGTTGTGTTATAATTTTCGTATTAAAGTATATTAGAAACTAGATGGAAGGAGGAACCATAAAAAATGGCTAGATGTGAATTAACAGGAAAAGGTACAACAATGGGACGTAGAATAAGTATAAATCGTTCTCAAGTAAGTAAGAGAGCAAAAAGAACAGTTAAACCAAACATAAAAACAGTAAGATTTGAAACAACTGGAGGAGATTTCATAAAATTAAATGTAAGTACATCATATATAAGAACTTTAAAGAAAAAAGGAATATTATAATGAAATCTAAAAAAGATGTTAAGAATATAATAAAAATATTGAAAGAAACATATCCAGAAGCTGAATGCTCACTGGATTTTTCTAATCCTTTTCAAATGGCAATAGCAGTATTATTATCTGCACAATGTACAGATGCTAGGGTAAATATAGTTACAAAAGAATTATTTAAAATAGCACCAAATGCAAAAGAAATGAATAAACTAACAGTAGAAGAGATAGAAAAATATATTTCATCATGTGGATTATATAAGACAAAAGCTAAAAATATTAAAAAATTAGCAGAAAAAGTAGTAAAAGAATATGATGGAAATATACCTGATAATATGGAAGAACTTATGGAGCTCCCAGGAATAGGTAGGAAATCTGCAAATGTTATAATGTTAGAAGCATTTCACAATCCACAAGGTGTAGCAATAGATACACATGCTAAAAGAATTTGTAATAGGATTGGAATCTCAAAAGAAGAATCTCCAGAAAAAATAGAACAAGACTTATTAAAAAAACTTGATAAGGAAGATTATTTTGATGCAAACCATTTATGTGTTTGGCATGGTAGATATACATGTAAGGCAAGAAGGCCAGAATGTGAAAGATGTACTATAACAAAATATTGTGATTATTTTAAGATAAAAAATATATAAGGAATATATAAGAAAGAAATAATTAGATAATATAATATTAATAATAATAATTTTAATATGAAAAATAGCACCAAATAGGTGCTATTTTTTTGATTTGAACAAATATAATATATGCAATATAACAATAACATATGGAATTATAGTTATAAATAAAGGATATTTTAATATAAAAAGTGAGATTATTAAGGCTATAATATAAAGTAAAAAATATACTTTTTTACCAAATTTATATTCCTTAATATAATTTTTCTTTTTATATTCGATATTTTGATTTAATATCACAAAACTTAAAATTGATATAATAATAAATTTGATAATGTCATTTGGGATAAATAATGATGCTATCATTATAATTAGTATCTTATTTCTTAAAGTATAATTATTAAAAACATATTTAATAAATAACCTTATTACATAATTAATAATATATTTGAAACTCCAGATAGAGATTTCAATAACATTATACTCATTCTGATTGAGCCATGCAAATAGCATTGGCCCTCCAAAAAATAAGATAACCATAAATAAATTTCCTAAATATATTGGGCCTATTCTTGCCCACCGAAATAAACAAATATCATATAAAAAATGTTCCATAATAAATCCTCCTACTAAATATAATTATATTTAAAAATTTTAAATAAAGCTTTACATAATTTAATTATACACCAAAAAGTAATTATTGTAAAATAAGTATATTTATGGTAATATAACATATATAGTATTAAAAGAAGAGGGAAATATATGCTAGCAAGAAATTGGAAGAAGATACTTATAACTATAACAATTATATTATGTTTGATGAATGTAATTGTTAAGCTTAATTTAGCTATGCCGTTTATAAAACAGTTAAGTTCAGTAGTAACAAGAGAAGTATTTACAGAAGATGAAATAAATAAGATAAAAGAAGAACAAATTAAGAATAAGCTTCTTGATTTAAATAATAAGTCAAAAACAGTTGAATTAAATTCAGAAGGTAAATATATAGAAGCAAAATAATTACTTGCTAAAAGTAAACTATTATGTTATTATATAGTGGTATTAATTATTCGAATAAAAAAATAGAGAGAGGAAGAAAAAATGAACAAAGAAATACAACCAGAATTTAAAGAAGTAACAGTTACATGCGCATGTGGTACAGTATATACAACTCACTCTGCAAAAGGAGATATGAAAGTGGATATATGTTCAAATTGCCACCCATATTGGTCAGGAAATGCTAAATCAACTACTAGAGGTGGTAGAGCAGATAAATTTAAAGAAAAATATGGTATGTAACAAACAGGATAAGATTATCTTATCCTTTAATATTTGCGGGTATAGTTTAATGGTAAAATTTTGAGCTTCCGACCCAACGTTGAGGGTTCGATTCCCTCTACCCGCTCCATAAAATAACAAAAGAGCTAGTAATGTAAGAATGTTTATATTACTAGCTTTTATTTATATATCAAGGCTTTAGAGAGTTTTAAAAAGTTATAAAATATCTTTGTATTTCTTATCTAGTTATCACTTTTATTATCACTTTTGTATATATTATCTATTAAATATTTTTCTATAATTTCATTATTTTGTTTTTCGTATTTATCAAACACTCCATTAGATAATAAAAAATGCTAGCAATGTAAGAATACTTATATTACTAGCTTTTATTATATTAAAAATAAGTTATAATAAGAATGAAATATAAAAAAAGAGTTGCCCTCCTCTGTAGTAGTCAGTGGGAGTCCTAAATAATGAAGTATTTTTGTTAGAATGTCAATAATAATACTTTTTAAACTCATTAAGATAATGTATATTTGACATATATATATTAAATTAGTAGAATGTTAGTATATTAAAATAATACAGAGAGTAATTACTTTCTGAAGGAGGAGATATTATGGAATTTATGGAATTAAAGAAGATAAAGCAAAAATTAGACAATTATTTTGGAGGTGATTCTGGAATAGAATTGGAAGATTTAGAAACAGATTTAACATCAGTAGGTAAAGTAGGAAATGCATATACCATATGGGCTATCCAAAAAGGAGAAATTACAGTCTTATTGTGGGTAAAATTCAGACAAGATGGAATAAAAATAAGTAATATTAAAACAGTATCTTGGTAATAAAAGGAGCTTCGCTAGTTAGCGAAGTTCTTTTTATATATTTTTTTGAAAATGGAATAAAAAAATCATAAAAAAGTGTTGACATAGTATATTATAATTGATATGTATTATATATTAGAAAAAGAAAAGTAAATTGGAGGAATAATATGGAAACAGAAGAAATATTTGAAAAGGTAAAAACTGTAATAGTTGAACAATTAG
>RBWB01582683.1_pt1 | contig 14229 bp, 14 predicted proteins | sample 2014201 | NCBI WGS metagenome assembly RBWB01 (sample SAMN10133834, study PRJNA383868) | Human oral metagenome, whole genome shotgun sequencing project. | isolation source: supragingival plaque isolated from 88 juvenile twins | host: Homo sapiens | place: Australia
TCAATATTATTGTCAGTATTTTCCATGCATGCACTATTGTATATACTCATATTCAATGGTACATTTCCTATACTTCCGCCTAATGCAACAAATGGATTGTCAACATTTGAATTGTTTTTTTCTACCGAAACAGGTCTAGAGGCTGTTAAAGTTGTTGCTAATATGTGAGCAATAGAAAAAACAATATGAAAAGAAGCTTCAATATTAATATATTTTAATTTATGCTCCTTGCTTATTAACCCTACTGCTTTTTGAAAACTTTTTGTCGTTTCCAAATGTTTGTAAAAATTACTTACAGAAAAAAACGTATCTGTTTTTTTTGCTGTGTGCAAGCATCTTACTAAGCTATTATAGTCAATCGGTTGTTCTATCAAAACATTTATTCTTCTTTTCATTAAACTTTCCGCTATATCAATTGATTCTCCACCCAAAACTTCCGCTTTAATCACAACACAAGCCAAATCTATATTATCAGGCAATTTATTTATATCAGTATACAGTGGTACATTAAACATTGCTGCACAATCCATAGACTGCTTACTTCCTCTTGACAAAAAACCTATTAACTCATATTCTTCTAATTTGCAAATTGCTCTTGCATACATTTGTCCAAAACGAGTACCACAAACTAAAATTTTTATTTTTTCTCCTTTAGTATGATTTCTTTTCTTTTTTTCCATATTTAAGCTCTCCATAATATAACTTATATCATATACTCCATCCCAGCGTTTTATTCTGTATATCCCACAATTTTTTATACTCGCCATCTGATAATAACAATTCAGTGTGTGTACCTTCTTGCACTATTTCTCCATCTTTAATTACAATGATTTTATCAGCTTGTGAAATTGTCCTAAGCTTATGTGCAACCATTACTACCGTTCTATTTTCTACTAAATTGTTTATAGCCATCTGAACTTCCAACTCATTTTCTGGATCTAAAGATGCTGTTGCTTCATCTAGTAATATAATGGGAGCATCTTTTAGTAAAGCTCTTGCTATGGATATTCTTTGTTTTTCTCCACCAGACAGAGTTGCACCACCTTCTCCTACTAATGTGTTATATCCTAATGGTAATTTAGATATGAAATCATGACAATTCGCCAACTTTGCTGCTTTTTCTACATCTCCTTGAGTCGCTCCCTCTTTTCCATAACGAATATTATTACCTATGGTATCTTCAAATAAATACACATCTTGAAAAACCATAGAAAAATTCTTCATAAGATTTTCAGGATTTATATCTTTCATGTCGAAAGATGATAATTTAATACTTCCTTTCTGTGGATCATAGTATCTCGCTATTAACTTTAAAATTGTACTCTTTCCGCTTCCAGATTCGCCAACAACAGCTGTTAACTTATTTTTTTCAAAACTTGTATTAATATTTTTTAAGACTGGAATATTTTGATAAGAAAAATCCACACTTTCAAAAACTATATCATAATTATCTATAGAAGGATTACTTGAACCAGGCATTTCTGGTTCATTTAAAAGTCGGTTTATTTTTTTTGCCCCTATCAAATCATATTTGAATTCGGGTAATTTTATAATTGCAGCTGAAAGAGGCTCAAATATACGATTACAATACAGAAGAAATATCATAAACTTCGGGATACTTATAGTCCCTCCAAGAAGCAAATAGGTTCCTAAAATTGTCATGATAGAAATTCCAGATTTTACTACAGATACAGCTATTAAGTATACTGGTCCTAATCCGCATTCTTGTTTTATATTAGCTTTCATGAGATTAATAAATGAATCTTTCAGCCTTACAAAATTTTCTCCTTGCAAATTATACGCTCTTATAACTTCAGTTCCTTCCAGATATTCTTGAAGATAATTTCCAACCAAAACTCGTGCATTATATGTTTTTTCTCCTAGAGCTTCTTCCCATCTTTTTATTAAATATAAAATTAGAAAAGCAAGTGGCATTGGTATAAACATGGCCAAAGCCATTCTCCAATCTATATATATGAATGATAAAATTGCAATAACAGGGGATAAAACACCTGCCACTAGCTGTGGTAAAATACCTGATACAGCTTGTTCAACCATATCAAAGCTGCCCATCATAGTTTCACCTAGGTCATTACTGTCTTTACTAGAAAAGTAACTCATAGGTAATTTTCTTATTTTTTCCGCAAGTGTTGCTCTTCCCTCTGCCGATATTTCATATGCCCCTCTGTACTGTGCCCTATATGCAAGTATTTGGAAAACAATCATTAAAAATATCGATATAACCATTCCACAAAATACTATCCAAAGTTTATCATTCGGAAATTTCAATATATTATTTGAGTAGTACTCATATAATAATATTATTGCATATCCTAAAAATCCAAAAGGAAGTACATTGCATATATTTGAAATAATTGTTAAGCATGTTGATTTTACAAGCCTTTTAGGCGCTCCAAGGCTCACTGATTTATATATTTCATTAATTTTCATCATTAATCCTCTCTTCTGTTACTCATTTTCCATTGTGTAGATTTTTGGCTCGAATTCCACATACTACAATATACACCTTCAATATTTAACAACTCGTTATGTTTTCCTCTTTCAACTATTTTCCCTTCTTTAATCACAATTATTTGATCTGAATTTTTTATCGTTGCCAATCTATGTGCAATAATTATTACAGTTTTATCTTTTATTAGTTCACTCAATGCTAATTGCATATCATATTCATTTTCCGGATCAGCATATGCTGTTGCCTCATCCAATATTAAAATTGGGGCATTTTTCAACAATGCTCTTGCTACTGATATCCTTTGTTTTTCTCCACCAGAAAGATATACACCCCCATTTCCAATCTTTGTTTCAAACCCCTGTGGCAACTCATCAATAAACTTATGGCATTGTGCAGCTTCTGCAACTTTTACAACCTCTTCATACGTAGCATCGGGATTACCTATCAATATATTGTTATATATTGAGTCACTGAATAAATATGAATCTTGGAACACAAATGAAATCTTATCCATCAAATCTTCCATATTGTGTTTTTTAATATTTACACCACCAATTAATATCTCGCCCTTCTCTATATCCCAAAATCTAGGTATAAGTTGAGCAATAGTTGACTTTCCAGACCCTGACGGACCTACTAAGGCAGTTATTGTACCTTCTTTCGCTGTAAAATTAATATTTTTCAAAACATCTGTTTTTTTGTCATAAGAAAAATAAACATTTTTGAATTCTATGTCATTCTTTAAATCATCATTTACCATAAATTCATCTACTTCTACCAATGCATCCAAGTTTAAAATATCATCTATACGTCTTACTCCTTCTGAAATAGCATTTACATTATTAGCTAATGAACTTATTCTCATAATTGAAGATGCAAGTCCTGAAACAAATATCAAGAAAAAAATAAACTCTATTGTAAAATTTATATTACTTGGATTCCTTGACAGTATGAATAATCCAACAGGAAAAATAAAGCATTCTAAAGCCATTAATATTACCTTAAAAGTCACATACCCATTTTGAAAATTATCAGTAAATCTAATGCAAGAATCTCTAAAAGTTGTCATTGTTTCAAAAAAGTTCCTGAATGATTTAACTGTTTGTCCAAACATCTTTATTGAAGGCATCCCATTTACATACTGTATTGATGAAGCACTAATACTTTCTAGAGCATCTGAGTATTCTTTTAGACCTTCTTTTGCTTTTTTCCCCATCATCATAGAAAATTGAGAAGCGAAAGCAATTATTACCGGTATAATAGTAGCCACAGCAAGAATAGGATTAACGAAAAACATTATAATAATCATTATTAAAGTCATGGAAATTGCCGTCATTAAATCTGGCAATTGATGTGCAATAAACAACTCAATCTTCTCAACATCCAAACTAATAATCTTTCTAATTTTCCCAGTGGAATTTTCATTGAAAAAACCTAACGGTAATTTCCCTATATGATTAACAATTTTTATTCTAATTTCATATAATACTCTATATGCAGCAACATGTGAAAGAAAGCCAGAAAAGTAAACAAAAACATATCCTACTGCCAAACCTATAAATCCATTAATTGCATAATCAATGCATAAGCTCCCAATTTCTTTTGAAAAACGAGATGAATTAATAAGTAATTCTGCTAATATTTTATAAATTGCATAATATGGTGTCAGCATAAATATTGCCCCTAAAATAGACAATATTGCCGAAAAAACAAGATATATTTTTTTCTTCTCTGCAAGATTGAATAGACGAATAACACCTACTTCTCTTTTATTTTTATTCATATTATATCTCCTCACCTTTCTTAAACCTCATATCCTGCGAAGAAAAAATTTCTTAATTTTTTCTTTCCATCTTTATCTAAAAAATATTTTTCATTCACCTCTCCATTCTCTAAATGCACTATATAATCGCAAGATTTCATTATAAACTCATAATCATGGGTAATAACTATTACAGTTCTATTCATTTGTTTCAATTTGTCTACTTGTTTCACAAATTCTTTCATGTGACATAAATCTAACCCACTAGTAGGTTCATCGAAAACTACTATTTTTCTATCAGATAAAATTGCAGTTGCTATTGCTAGACGTTGTTTTTCTCCACCAGACAAAGACATTGGATGCTTATCTACATATTGTTGTAAATTCAATTTTTCTAAAATCAAAGCAATCTCTTTATCTTCCTTTGTATCTAAACCTACCTTTACCTCCTCCCAAACACTTTCCATAAAGAGTTGATGATTCACATCCTGCATAACCATATAACAAAGTTTTAATCTATCCTTACTTTTAAATTCACAATCATTTATAACCATAATCCCTGCATCATCTTTTTCTAGTCCACATATACATCTTGCTAACGTCGATTTTCCTGCACCATTGTGACCAATCAAAGCTATTATTTTATTTTCTGGAATTTCACATTTTTTTATGTTTAATTTAAAATTTTCTTTATTAGTATACATAAAATTAGAAAGTTCCATCCATTTCAAATTCTTATCAAATTCGTATTTATTCTGATAATAATCTATATCATTCAAATTCATAGCTCTTAACCCATATTCCTCAAGTTTATTTTTATTTAATTTGATTATTTCGTTATGATTGAACACAAAATCTACTTTTCCATCTTTTATATATAACATTTTGTCAACCAAATCATATAAATAATACAACTTATGCTCGGCTATGATGATTGTTTTTCCCTCACTTTTCCATTCTTTTAATATTTTTCTTAAATATTCTATTGTAAATACATCCAAATTTGATGATGGTTCATCCAAAACTACTATTGACGGATTTAAAATTGACACTGCCGAAATAGCTATTTTTTGTTTTTCTCCTCCAGATAGTGAAAAAATATTTCTATCTAAAAGTTTCTCTATTCCTAACTTTGGCGAATGTTTTTTTATCCTTTGAACAATTTCATTTTCATCAATACATTGATTTTCACATCCAAATGCCAACTCACTCATAACATCAACAGAAAAAAATTGAGTTCTAGGATTCTGAAATACGCTCCCTACAAATTCTGATATATATTTTAAACTCATATTTCTGTAATTCTTTCCACATATAATTGCATTTCCCGTTAACTCACCGTGATAAAAATTAGGTATTAATCCATTTATTATTCTGAGAATTGTAGATTTTCCACATCCTGAACACCCACATAATAAAATCATTTCTCCTTTAGAGACTTTAAAATCTATTTCAGATATACCATTTTTATTGTTATCATCTCCACAATATTCGAATTTAACTTGCTTAAACTCAACCAATTCATCACCATCCTTTAGATATCTTTCATAACTTAAAACATTTTTATCTTATAATACACAAAACCTACCCATAGAAATATTGCATATATAAATAATATTAAATCTATATTTTTGAACCCAATTTTACAAACATTGGTTCTTTTTTCCATACTTAAACCTCTTGTTAATGCCGCTGCTGTGAGTTCTTCTCCAATTTTTGTCACTGAAACCATTAAAGGGACTAATCTGTATTCAAGCATTTTTATGGGACTTTTAACAAGTACTATACCTCTCATTTTCATTGCATTTTTAATACATGTGTATTCTTCTCTAATTGTCGGGAAAAACCTGAACACTACTGATAACGGAATAACTATCTTTGGCGTAATTCTTAATCTTTCCATACCTGCGATGAATTCACTCACTTTTGTAGTGTAAATAAAATAATATCCCATTACAAAACCTGGAAGAATATGCAAATAAATTCCTGCAACAGCACTTACAATAACTACTACTGTCCCAGAGAAAAATATATGTATTACTTTTTCGAAAAATAATGCTATAAGGTATACAAACAGAAATTTAAATGCTATAATATTTTTTTTCGATAAAATCAACATAATAAAAGGCAATATGACAGTAAATAAATTAATATAATTTATAAATTTACTTTTTCCACCCACACATGTTATTGTTGTCACTGTAATCAATAAGAAAATTTTAGTTCTTGGATCAAGTGATAAAAAACTCTTATTTTTGTTTATTTTATCTAATTCTGCATTCACTATAAAATACCCGCTCTCTTAAAATGTTTATTTAGAATCTTTTTTCCAAGATATGCCCCTAACACACCTCCAATTATGCAAGAAACACCAAATACAGGAAATGCCCAAACAGGAGTTAAACTAGAAAGCACATCTGCATATTCCTGTCCATACCCTTCCACTACTGTTTTAAAAAACTCATTCCTCATGAAATATATCCTTCCATAGAAACCTAGGGATAATAGTGAGAAAATGCTATAACCCCAAACTGTTAAATTCCAAGACTCATATCTTCCTAGTTTCATAATGAAATCTCCTACTATTCCACATACGGCACAGAATAAAAATACTATAACTCCACTTCCCATTAATAAAAAAATTATCCCAAGAATTACTCCAGTTAAACTTATCATTCCAAATTTCTTTACTTTAGTAGCATATAACATAAATGGGATGCCACACATAATTGGTGCTATTAACCCCAAAAGCACCACAAAAATCGGAATGTATCCTAACATAATTGTGGCAAAATAAATACAAAAATATATTGCTGTGAATATACCAACATTGATTAAATCACGTACTTCTAATTTATTATTCATCTGCAAACTCCTTTCATAATATTATCCTTCATAAACAGGTATTGTAGGATAAAACGCATTATCTTTTATTTCATACAGGCTTATCCTGTATTCATTTGGATAATTAAAAACAACATATAGTTCATCTGTATCATTTTTAGTTATTAATTTTCTTAAATCTTTATCTTGAATTGTTACTGTTTCATCTTTGTAAAAATCATTATATACATGCCTTATATTAATGACACATGGATTACTGTTATCCCCGTCAATCTGAATATGTAGCATATAGTTATCTTTTCCCCAGACATACTTATATTTTTTCATAAAACTGTCCTTTCATTTTATAATTATATGGTTATCTTCTTTACATTGAATACAACACCCATTTTCATCTATTCCACGTAATTTACTACTTAATCCTTTTCTCTCTACTAGTAGATTTCCGCATTTGCAACAATATGTATGTAAACCTTTAGTTTCAAAGTAGTTTCCTACATATACATGTTTAATTCCATTATCTATAGCTAATTCACGTGCCCTATCTACTTCTTCTTTTTTTACTCTCTCAACATGTGAATATTTATAATCTGGATGAAATGCCGAAAAATGAAGTGGTACATTTTTATCCAATTCATTCAACACAAAATTTATGGTTTTAATATAATCATCATCGTTATCATTCAATCCTGTAACTATTAGATTTTCGATTTCTACTGGCTTCCCAGAGTTATATATTTTTCTTATACAGTTTAGAACTGGCTCTATCCATCCTCCTGTATTATTCCTATAATATTTATCATTCATTGATTTTAAAGAAACTGCAAAAACATCTGCAACATCTATAATGTAATCAATTGCTTCTTCTGAAACAAAATATGCAGATTTAAATAAATTTTTTAAACCATATTTTTTAGCTAATCTTGCAGTATCTATTACAAACTCAAACCATACTGCTGGCTCATTGTAAGTCCAAGCCAATATTTCTATATTATTCTTTAATGCCTTTTCAATTATTTCTTCAGATGTACATTCAGATATTACGCTTGGTGCAACATATTCCACCTGTGATAACACCCAATTTTGACAATAAGAACAATTTAAGTTGCATCCAACAGTACCGAGTGATAGTATATCTGTATTGGGCATATAATGAAAAATACCTTCAGCTTCTATTTTTTCTATAGCTAACCTAGCAGATTTTTGATATGTTTGAGCATACAGAATACCATCAATATTTTTTCTGACCTTACAAACACCAACACTATTAGGTTTTATTAAACATTTTCTTGGACACAACTTACACTGTACATTATTATCAGATAATTTATCATATAAATATGCTTCCTTTCGCGTATCATTCCACTCATTCTGTAAATTATACTTACAAGTATGAATATGATTTCCAACATTATTCATTTTCAGCACCCCCTATTTTTATATTTACTAATTCTTTTAATTTATTTCTATCTATCTTACCCACACTCGTTAATGGCCATGAATCAACATATTTAACAAGATCTGGCAATTTAAAATCAGCAACACCTTTTTCTTTTAAAAATTCTTTTAAATCTTTTAATGTTATTATTTTTTTATTGTCTACTAAAAAAACAGCAATTTTCTCGCCTAAAATCTTATCTGGTACACCTACCACTTGAACATCTGAAATATATTCATGCTCTATTAATATTTTTTCTAATTCTGATGGCAATATTTTTTCGCCGGCTCTATTTATCATTTCCTTAATTCTTCCTACTATTTTATAATTGCCATTTCCCAATTTTTTAGCTTTATCACCTGTCATAAAATAACATTTATCATTTATACACTTCTTATTAACTTCTTCAGCATTATAATATCCATATATCGTGTAAGGTCCTCTACATATCAACTCTCCATATTCTTCGTTAGCAACTTCTTCACCCTTTTCATCAACAATAAGCACCTCATCTTTATCACTTATGGGCTTACCTTGAGAATTATAAATTATTTCTTCTGTATCATTTAAATCTGTACAACAAATCAAACCTTCAGCTATACCAAAAATCTGTTGCAATTTACATCCAAATGCTTTTTCTATACGTTCTGCACTTAACGAATCCAATACAGAACCTCCCACCTGGATAACTTCCAACGACGAAATATCACTATTGGACACCATCAAAAAATCCACACATAAATTTGCCATTGTTGGTACAAGGCCTGTAATAGTTACATTTCTTTCTTCGATAGCAGATATAATTTCATCAGGACTAGCAAAATCACATAATTCAACCCTTCCCCCGTACATGAAAGTTCCAATTATTCCAGGACATCCCAAAGGGAAATTATGTGACATTGGTAATGCAGCCAAATAAACTGTTTCTCCACTTAAATGACACTTTTTACCAAGTTCTTTAGCAACATACAAGTAATCGCAATGCCTTCTAGGAATTAACTTTGGTGTTCCAGTTGTTCCTCCAGATAGTAATAATAAACCCATTTTTTTATAATCATTCTCACCTTTTCCCACTGTGACTTTACATTTTTTTCTATTGAGTGAGTTAAATTCCAAAAATTCTTCACTATTGCCAACTATAATCACATTTAAACTTTGTGACGATTCCTCAATTATTTCTCTAATCATATTTACATATGAAAAGCCGAGGTATTTATCTTTTCCAATATATGCAACAGCCTTAGTTATTTCCATTATACCCTTAACTTCGCTCTTTCTATGAGCTGGCAAGACCATAACAGGTATTGCTCCTACCTTAAACAGGGCAAAAGAAGCAATTATGAATTCTATACAGTTCGGTAACTGTAATATAACTTTTTCATCACGATTTATTCCTAAATCCAATAGCCCCTGAGCATAATCAGAACTAAGTTCATCTAAATCTCTATACGATAGGCTTTTATTCCCATCTGAAACTGCTATTCTTTCTCCATATTTAGTTTTCCAACACTCTATCATTTCTCCAAATGTTAAGTGCTCCCATACCATTTCATCATACATATTTTCTAGTTTTTCTTTCAAGAATAGATCCATAACTCCTCCTTTTAATAACAAACTGCAATTATATATCCTTTGAATATATCTATAAATTTAATTTCTTTTACTGTATTATCTAATTTATCAACTATTATATTTTTCCCACATTTTAAATCTACTTCAACTGTATTTAATTCTTGATACAGTCCAACTCCTTTGTATTTTAAATATGCTTCTTTTGCCACCCAATGTCTTAAAAAGATCTCACAGTTACCATATGAATCACTTAATTCATTTGGAGTAAAAACCTTTTTTGCAATACCAGAAAAGTCTTCTTTTCTATCTAAAAATTCAATATCAACTCCAATTTCACCTTTATGCAAGGTGATAGCAATACATCCTCTTGTATGTGATATATTAAAACATATGCCATACATATTATTAATAAATGGCTTTCCATTTTCCCCACTATAAATCTTAACTTCATGTACTGATATTCCTGTTAACCTTGAAAATATAAATTTAGTGATAGAATGTGAAACAATAAAATTTTCCCTATCATCATTCTTTTTATAACTTTTTACTCTTTCAAGTTCCATGTCATTTAAAAATTCATTTAATAAACATATATTTTTAAGATTTTCAGTTTTTACTATTATCAAAACCGCGTTAGCCAAAGCTAACTCTCTTATAAAATTAATCCTTTCGATAGATTCTAATCCCTGAAACTTATATATTTTCAACATTATATTTTTCAAGAAATTTTTTAATATTAAATACTACAGACTCAGCATTAGTATTCACAAACATGTGGCCACCTTCTATATACTCAAATTCAAAACTTTCCGAAGTGTATTCTTTCCATCTCAAAAGCTGCTCCAATGTAAGCTCGTTATCCTCTGTTCCCATAAGTGCAAGAATCGGAACATCAATTTTTTCCACTGAAGTTCTGACATAACTTTCATCTATTAAAAAATCCGCTCTCAAAACAGGTAAAAATAATTTCATCACATCTATATTTTTTATTAACGCTTCTGGAGTTCCTGAAAATCTATTAATTTCCTTTATAAAATTTTCATCATCAAGATGCGATATAGGATTTTCTTCTTTGTAGATAGGTGCCTTACCCGCTGAAATTATGATACCTTTTGGTCTTGGCAATCCTGATGCCATAATTTTTAATGTTAATTCATATACAATTTTTGTCCCCAAACTATGACCAAACATGTAATATGTTTCACCAGTAGAAATCTTTTCAATTATACTTTCAAATGCAAAATCTAAAATCTCTTCTAAACTTACCAATGCTTGCTGAGATAATTTATTTTCTCTCCCTGGAAATTGAGCTACATAAAGCGATATATCTTCAAAATAATTTTTCCATTTTATAAAACTAGATGTTCCACCTCCAGCATAAGGAAATAAAAATATGCTTTTTTTATTATTTTGGAAATTAACTTGATTAATTTTTTCAAAACATTTCAATGTCTTCACCTCACTCTTTTACAACTAATAGTTAAAATTCTATTATGTTTTCCCACGAAAAAAAACCCACTATCTTTTCCGAAAAAATCAAAGCTTGTTCTTTTGTAAAATCATGTATAATCAATTCAAAAATCGCACTCCAATATGATGTTAACAATACATGAAATTCCTTGTAACTCACATTAATCTTGCACATATTTTTTTCCTCTAATTCCTTCATAAAATTGTATGAAATATTAACATTTTCTTCCGTAAAATCATGAAGATAATTATAGTACTCAGTGCCTTCTGATTTTGACATCAGAATTTTCATACTTTCTTTCTCGGAATAAAGCAATTCTATCCATCTCTTTATAGTATTAGCATAACTATCATATGAATCTTTCATTCTATTATTAGCTTTTCTTTTTTCATTTTCATCTATAGTTTTTTTTTTAATTTTTCGAAAACATTAATTGCTGGTTTTACAACTTCAAAAAACAGTCCTTCTTTACCTTCATATCTACGATAAATCGCCCCTGTAGTTACTCCAGCATTAAAACATATTGTATCTAATGATGACTCTAAATATCCTTTATCTAAAAATTCTTTCTTAGCACTTTCAATAATTTTAGGATCTAAACTTGTATCTCTTTTAGACATTTTCTCACTCCTGTTTATAAAACTTATTAAAATAGCAAACCGATAATAATATTACCGATAATCTAATTATCAGTATACTCTTTTTGAAAGTTCTTGTCAACTATTTTTATTTACAATTTATACCAGAAAAATAAAAATAGGTTACAGTTTAGGTAGCAATGTCATTTAGTTAATTTAGGGCAAAAGAAATTTTTTTGTAAAAATAGAAATCTGACCCTCTAAACAGACAGATTGGAGAGACAGACGTAGGAATTTTTTATTAAAAATGGTTTTGTAGATATTTTACAGCATAGCAAACAAACAGATTTACATCTGCTTAAAAAATGATATTATAGATATTGATGAGACTGCTTATGCTGCACGATATATAAAATATCGTGGTTTTCGGAAGTGCGCGGTTTGAAGCCTTGGATATTTGCGTTCATTCCGAACAGGGTTCAGCTCCTTTTGAAACAGTGCCATCACATCTATTGAGTCTTTCTTTGTGCAAGAACGAAGAAAGACTCTACAAATATGTGCAGCTACGCTGAAATTCACCCGGTATTCATATTTAGTATTCCCATGTGTTACAACGGTATGGTTGACCATCGTTTCCGTTATGTTATATGCAATTAGTTTTGCCCATATTTCTTGCTTGATATATTCCGGTTTGTAGGCATGAAAATTACTTAACCCAATTGTGTATTTTAATTTTCGAAATGAGCTCTCTATCCCCCATCTGCTATCGTAAAGAAGTTTGATGCGTTCAGCGGGAAATTCTGCTGACGAAAGATTCGTCACAATACATTCATAGGTATCCTCATAGATAGGAAATCTTACAATCCGAAATGACAAATCATAGGTATCCGTAGAACCATGTTCAATATAATCGAAAGAAGTATTTGCATCCATATAACGTTTGTAAAAGCCATCTTTTATTTGAATATCCTTTTTATGACTGCGGACAATGGTAACGTTTACCTAAATATCAAAATAATCTGTATCAGGGAATTAGAAATTTTTAACAATCCCCTTTGAAAGAATGTCTTCTGAACGAAACAGGAAATTCTGATTTTTTCCGAAACGTGAGCCATGTTGTTATAAGAGCAGTATCCTCTGTCACCGATAAAGACATCTTTCATGCCAGGAAATACACGATGTCTGTCAACCATGTCACAGAAAGCCCGGAATTCGTCTTTTTGATTAACAGGCCTGGATCAGAGCATCGGAATAAGTATGCCTCTGCAGGTCATAAAACGCATTCAGGTGCATACTGAAAAACCCTTTTGCTGAATGGCCTTCTGACACAAAATATTCAGGAGAGCAAAAGGAAGGCCTGCTAAAGAAAGTAAAAGAGGGTCCGTCCGCAGCAAAGAAGCGGTAGTCAGAAGTTTTCTTTTGATCCCGGACAGAGGAGTTGAAGTAGTGAAAAACAGCTTCCAAGGCATCAGGCTTGAGCTTTGCCCTTTGCTGGTTAAAGGCAGAAGATGACGGAACGTTTGAATCAAGACCAAAGAAGTCCAGAAGTTCCAGTTTTGTACTGGAAGAACCGCAGGAAACCATGAAAGAAATGAGTTTGGAAGCATTGAATTTACTATTACGTATCAGATCCCTGTCCGGATCAAGTGTATAAAGAGAAATATTAGATGCAACATGGTTAACCGCATCAGAAAAAGTCGTTTTGATAAATTCGTGAGTCATAAATGTGTACCTCCCTAAATTGAAAATATGAATTCAATTTAAGGGCCGCTTTCACTACTTCTAAAAAACAATCAGTAGTGAAAGCGGCCGCACATTTTCTCCCGGTTGTCAATGCTTTTTTAATAAATTAGGGATAAAATTTATGTTAGACCCCTAAGGAATTTTTTAATCTTGAAACTTAACTAAATGACATTGGTAGCTGAACTGTAACAGTACTTAAAATCGGTTTTATCGGTTTTGTTTTTTGATGCTAATCAAAGTTTTTTCTTAAATTATGTTGCTCCAAAAACTTTAATATGGCAAATGCAATAAAACTGTTTATCGGCAGTAATACAATGTTTTTGATTGCTCTCATAGGCAGAATTGCAA
>RBWB01582687.1_pt1 | contig 14216 bp, 15 predicted proteins | sample 2014201 | NCBI WGS metagenome assembly RBWB01 (sample SAMN10133834, study PRJNA383868) | Human oral metagenome, whole genome shotgun sequencing project. | isolation source: supragingival plaque isolated from 88 juvenile twins | host: Homo sapiens | place: Australia
TTACCATATAGCTAGGGCTAATTTTACCGGGTGTTTTGTTTTAGGTTAATGTACCGAGAGTAAGCCCCTCTTGTGTACCCACCGATATCGTGCTATGATTTAAGGTGGTATGCACCCGTAGCTCAGCTGGATAGAGCGTTTGCTTGCGGAGCAAGAGGTCGTACGTTCGAATCGTATCGGGTGTACCACGGTGCCGTCACGCAAACCCTGGATCCAAAGATTTGTTTACTGTAGTTTGCAGGATGACACTGGACTCCCATCCGTCATGGATGGGAGTTTTTAATGTCTTGATGAGACTGGCTCTGCCGTCTGGGGTAGTACTATAGATCCACGGAGCTGTCATTGGAGTGCTGCTCTATTAATACTTTAACCTAACCCAACCTCCCATAAAATTAGAGTGATATGTAAAACTAATCCTATAAAGAGATGCTTCGTATGTCTATTACATACCGAGCCTTGCTAATAATAAGAAATGTTAGTTAAATAATCCAGCCTTCAGAGGCGAATTGCTATTACTCATAATAGCAAACATAGCCTGCAAGAAAACTGTCTCTTTAAGGTACTTGCGGTGCAGAATATAGAGGCTTGAGTCCACTACGCTGTTTGCCGGAATAGCTATCCAACGGTATCCGGATGGTTTTCTCATTTCAGGGATGATCCGCCTGGCAGACGCTTCGCTTCTATAGAGCTTATCTCTAGGCAGATTAAACAGCTATTTTGCTAGACTCTAAAAGCAAACAAGACACATACTATCGCATCTAGAGCCATTGAAACAGACACCGGGCGCCTAATTTATGAACAACGTATGATTTCTATGATGGACGAGAAGCCGTGAGACCGTACCTAAAGAGCCTATCTATTGTTAGCTAATATGCGCAAACTATATGACCAGCGAATACTTAGCTCACCAGCTTGAAGGGCTATACAATGAATGAGCAAGAGCCAACCATTCTCGAGCTATTTGAAGACTCAATTACCTATTCTACGATTTAGGGCTGTTTTGGGTTAGGCGGCTGAACCGGACACACATACACAATATTTATCAAATTTCTCCTTATCCACTATACTATTTTTATAATGTGATAACAGCAGAGTTATCTAAAAGACAGCAGATTGTCCGCACTGTGATCGGATCGCAAGAGCTTGAAGGCGCGCCCATGGATCTTCGTATGAAACAAGCCCTTGAGGCATTCGCTCAAGGAAAACTTTCTGTTAACGATTTGCTAGCGTTAGCACGCCAGATCGCTGAGAGTGGAGTGCTAGCCGCGCCGATTGACGGACTCTATAGCCTACGATCTCACAAATGATCCCTGCACTGACCCAGACACCGGAGTCATGCATAACCGACTTGGAATCACAACTGCTAACGAACTGGTTCGTGCTGAGAAAGCTACTGCCGCTGCCATGACCACAGCGATATTAGAGAATGTGGAGTCGAATAGTTGGAAACCTTCTCTACTAAGAGACCTTCACTACAAGCTGTTCGGACAGATCTACTCCTGGGCTGGAGAGTACAGGACAGCAGAGATCGGCAAAGGGACATCGCACTTCGCTGCGGCCGAACACGTCACGGCGCAAGTTGAGACGATTCTGGACGCGTTGGAGCAAGAATGCCAACATTGGAATCCTCGTGCTACAGCAGTACTTGACCGCCTTGCCCACTACTATTCAGAGCTCAACGCCATTCACCCTTTTCGTGATGGTAACGGACGTACAATCCGTCTGTTCTTGTCTTTGTTAGCCAATCGTTATGGCTGGTGGCTTGACTGGACTGCCATGACAGCTGAAGAGAACGTATAGGCCTGCGCGGCCGCGTTCTACGGTGACGAGACCGTGTTCCTCGGCACCAGACCCCGGACGGTCTGGTTCTTCAACCGCCTCAGCTTCCTTGAACGACCAGGCGCACCCACCACCAACAACCAGCTCGACCTAAAAGGAGGTAGCACCGTGACCACACAGTACCACGACCTCTACGGAGAACTCTTCAGCGGAATGGGATGGGAGTGGGAGTGAGGCTCTACTATTTGCCAGTGTATTGCCGTCCAGAGAATCATGTGAGAGTATAGGAAATGAAATGAGCGAACATATTAACGATACTGAGAGTGAAGAAAATGAACATAGCGAGCAATCTCGGAGTATAGGTAGACAAATTGTTGATCTCATACAGGTGGGAGTTATGGTTGCAACCATGAAGGGAACCAATCTCAAAAAGTTAAAGAAAAAGAATTCAGAATATTGGAAGCCGGGTGACCTACTGACGCCGTGGACGCAATTCGACCCGCACCCGACATATTCCCAAAAAGACGCATATGAAGCATTTGAAGAACAGGCTCGTGATGCACTCGGAGACTCCGATGGAGGAACATATATATTCTAAGTTTAAGGCGTAGGGCGTAGACTCGATACTTCGCCGCACAATATCTGAAATAGGCAGAGACACTATTGCTGGTTTGCGAATGCGGAGGTTCCGATGGGACACTTTAGCTCTTTGCTGATGGACTCAGTCAGGAAATATAGTCGTGCATACCAAATGCTGCTCAAGCTTGAAGAGAACAGGTCTGCTTGGAGTCGACACCATCGTTTGGAGACCCCCAGGAATTACCATAACTAACGCCACTATTTATAATGGTTCACACAGTTACGAGAGGGATAAACGAACAAGTCGTGTCGGATGACAATGAAAAAAGTAGACGCGCTTCAAGTAGCTTTGTAAAAAAATTGGGTGCACGATTACTGTTGCTAATCTGCGATCGTCACAAAGAAGACCAACCTCAAGCTGAGTAGACAGTCCTCGGACCTAGACCTCATAGAGAGGATATGCATGTTGCAGGATTGCCTAATTGCCGTACAGTTGCTAGCGTAGTGGACTTGGGCGAGTATCCCGAGCCATTGGAATCACGCCTAGTAGAGGAAAAACACCGACCGTGGATACAGCCTGCGATAGAATTAGAGCTAAAACTCATGGAGGAAAGAAGAAAGGCGCATGCCAGACTGGTTAGTCTTGGTACTTTAGAAGAATAGGATTCAATTCCGTATTGGATATAGACAGTAGAGCGCGGTTGCGCCAGTCTATAGCGTGAAGCGAGCACTCGCCGATCAGAGTCCCACCATCCTTAATGACGAAAGTGTACGCACCAGCAGGCACAGGACCCGAAGTGTCAGTGATCTTGCGCTGGAGCTCCGCAGCCGAACGTGGCCGCCAGTACGGCGGCCCCCCACTGAGCCAGCTCACGCCAGTTTGCACAGGCCTCCACAATGAATGGGATGTGCTCGGGTGCAAGTGCATGGATGTGCGGGCTATCCATCCCTACTCAACCTTTCGTCTCGCAATAGTCTTGATGAGGATCATACTACCCGTAGATTGACATGATATCAAGCAGCGAACGTAAGAACCTTGGGAAAGTGGCATGCCTCTCTTGTTCTCTGGAGGATAGGGAGCTGTTCACAGCACAGTGGAAACTAGCTCTGGCTTACGGGCATGAAAACTAGGAATGCTTTCGTAAATAAATCAAGCTTAGTTCTTGTCCCGCTTTCCAGTCTGTGATTAAATATAACTAACCATGACGAACGAAGACTTAGCTAAACAGATACAAACGCTAACCGAGACGATGAACGTTAAGTTTGATCAGATCAATACCCAACTCTCCGACATCCGCAGTGACCACAAGAACCTTACAAACATAGTAAGAGACATGGAACTACGTATTGACAAACGTTTTGCTGAGGTTGATGAACAGTTTGCTAACGTCAATGAACAATTCGCTGAATTGAAAGCCGGACAAGCCACCCTCCGCACCAATATAGCAGATCTCCGTCATGACATCTTTATTGAAGAAGGTTCACGTGAACAAGTAGATGACACAATCTTCGAAGAACAGAAACAAAACTACGAATCACTTGATAAGCGTCTTCGCCTGCTTGAAACTAAGTTCCATGACTTAGCACAGAAGACGGCAACAATAGCCTAAGTTTGCGACTCCTGCTCTACGCAGATACCTTGCAGCAAACAAGCAAACATTTCTATTGTGGAATAGTCTTATCGCTATGTGATGAGGCTGTTTTAGTAAAGATAATCTCACCACTAGACGTTAGATTACCATCGCATGCCGATACCGACTAACTGCCCGCCGATCTACACCAATCTATGCGGCAATCTCTCGGTTGGACAATCCATCTTTCACGTTTGAACGGAGGTACACTACGATGAAAAACCTACGGCTGCAAATACTCTTTAATCTGTCCCTTCGCCCGCTCTACTGACGTACTATCAGGAATCATCACATACAGCGGCATCGCACCCATGCTATACGTTTGGCGGGTCGCGCCTACTCCATCAACGCTCATTGACTCGACTTTCCAGCCCTTAAAATCATTGAGCTGCATTTTTATCAACGATGCGATCGTCTCCTGGCTCATGTTCGTTTGTAGCGAGCTTTGTAATGTTGATAAAATCGCGTTATATCGTGTCAGGTTGCGCGGCTCGCTCATCTTCGCGACGATCGCCTCGATTACCTTCTGCTGGTTACGTCCCCGCTGCCGATCGCCGTCGCTAAAGCTATAACGCTCGCGCGCAAACTCAAGCGTTCGCTTGCTATCAAGCGTATTCTTGCCCACTTGGAATGAATGAAACGCATAATCAGAATCAACCGTAATGTCGCCTACGACATCAACCATCTTTACAAGCGACGTGAAGTTCAATCGTACATAGTACGGAATATCAACACCATACAAATCACCAAGCGTTTGCCGTGACATATCAATACCGTAAATGCCCGCATGCGTTAGCTTATCCGGCGTGCCTGTCACACCATGCAGCTGTACATAATAATCCCTTGGTGTATTTACGAGCAACATCGTCCGCTTCGCCGGATTTATTACCGCCAGCATATTCACATCGCTCCGTGACACCTCACCCACATCACCATACGTATCAATACCACTGATATACAGTACGAACGGTTTTGTCACGTCAGTTTTCGGTGCAGCTTGGCGATTATCATCCCGCACTTTATAGGCTGCAAGCGTTGCCACACTGTCATAAAATTCACGGTAATTTTCTTGCAATACGCCCATATTCGCCGTCCGGATTGATGCTAATTCAACCGCACCAGCGTTAAGTTGCTCCGTCAACGCCATTAGGCTATCGTAACTGCTCTGCGCCGCCGGTGTCACGTCAGCAAGCGCTTTTGCCGTTTTATCGTGCAGTGTATCCGTCCCAACCATACCGACCGACCGAGCAGAATCAAGCGCCACGCTGCGGTCTTTCTTTGCAATAATTGTATATTCTACATAGGTGACCTGTGGCGGCTGTACGGCACTCAAAAATGAATTCACCGAGTGTCCACTGTTATATACGGCAACATTAGCAGCAATCATCAACACGCCAGCTATCACGAGCAGTGCTCCTCGCCACGCTGCTTTCGGCTGGCGATATACTAGCCACCACAATACGACGCCCGCTATAACCACATACAATGGCACGGCTATATATAAATACTTATCAGGGATTATACCCATCGCAAACAAGTTAATACCAGCAGGAATCGCCGTCACGACAATGCCCGCACCAACTAACCGCTGTAACCATGCAGACAGCGATGCCCTTTGTTCTCTACTCACTTTCACTGTTAAATTCTATCACATTTTTGATTTTTATGCAACTTACAGATAAACTTATATCCGCCAGCAATAATTACTGCGCCGGCGCATGCCGCCGCCGTATCAAGCAGTACATCACTCACCTGCCCACTTCGCCCACCAACAAGTAACTGATGAGTTTCATCGGTCGCTGCATATGTACACGCAATACCAACCGCCCATAGCACAACGCTGCGCCAACGTATATGATACGTACGCACCAGCAGAGTTAGCAATATTCCCAACACGAAGTACAAAAACACATGCGCTGCTTTGCGCACTATCATCTCGGGAACCGATATATTCGTCATGTGTCGTACGCCCTGGACTACACGTTCACTTTGTCCGCTTGATACTTCATGTCCAGCACTCGAAAACCAAAAAATTAATATCATCCATGATATAACGAGTACAAAAAGAATAATTCGTTTTTTAGTCATACTTTTCCAAAACTACTTGCCTCTAAAATACCCGCACGAGACACAAGTACAAGCGCGGGGAGACAATTAAATTCTAACGAACTCGTCATAATGTGTCAACTGTCACTTATCCTCCCACAGCATCACACCACCACCATCATCACCAACTCACACAAATCAATATTGACTAAAATCAAGACAATAAACTATAATACAGCTAATGGAAGAGTACTGCTTCATACAACAAAGCAGTGTCTCTAAATCACTTTCTTACGTCAGTAGTACTATTCTAGGTGAATCTTACAATAGACTAAGGTCAATTGACATACTAAACGTCAGCGATAGCAAAGCTATATCAAGCGACTACTCTGCTGTTTATAAAAATTATTCAATATCCATCGCTAAAATAGGCAGGAAAAAGCATGTCTCGAAGGAGAATGACAATGAAAAAAAGAGATAAACAAGCTAAATAATCGACCTTGTAGGAGTTGATTCCATGGAGTTCTTGAGGGTGCTGCTCTAGGGCTCTTCACTGGTTTTGCAAAGTCTCTAGCGTTGTTTAGAGGTATCGGCGATCGGTCAAGGAAAAACCTACGAGGAGCAAAGATAACGATTCTCGGTCGACTAAATGATATATAGTAAAGAACTTCAAAAAGAAGCTAAAAGACATCTCTTACACTCCCACAATATCACGGGGTGCTTACGTTTACTCCTCTGCGTCGCTTTGTAAACTCTCGCCCTTTACTCAACACACCCTTCCATAACACCACTACGACGGAGCGGTTAAGCAATAGTACTGATACACCAATAATGATGATATTTGCGATATTGCCAACCAGCATGTTCAGATAATACAACGAGATCGCTATCGCATACAACAGCGCTAGCACTACAAATGTCTTTGTCTCATACCGAATCGCGATATATTTTTTCATATCATAGTGGCGATACACTGCCATCGCAAAGAATGCTACTGCCATCGCCGCCGCTGGCGCATACAGCCCCACAAAACGAATGCCGACTAGCGATACCACCACACTTACTACTGCTGCAATAATTGAAGTATTCATCACTTGCTTTGTCATCTTCTTAGCAATATAGAGCGCGCTGTAGAGCCCAACAATAGAGTTAAAAAACGAGCCAACGATAAGCAACGGTATATACAAATACGCTTCACGAAATGCCGCACCGACAAATAAGTTAAATACGATTGGCAACCCCGCAAGCATTACTAAGCCTAGCGACCCAAATAGTTTTACGCCCGCGTTCATCGTTCTTGAGAAAAATGTATCGCAATCTGGACTATTGATATGCACTGACGCTGACTCTGTCCAGGACATACTAAAAAACGAAAATATCCCGTTAAACACCAGCGGGAATCGATACGCCGCCGCATAAACACCATTAGCAGCTACCCCAAGAAAAATCGCTACAATCGTACGATCGGCAGCATTAATTGCCCACCATGACGCACCATTTGGCACTAGCGGCGCCGAATAACCAAGCAGCTGCTGCAGTAACTTTCTATCGTGGATACGAAAATCTATATACCGATAGAGTTTCAACGCAACGAACAAATATATTGCACATGCGACATTCGCTAAAATCGTTGACGTCAGCATACCCCTAGCACCAATACCCATTACGACGATAAACAATATATTCGCAGCAATCGTCGTCACGCCAGCGACCATGCCACCAATCGCGAACTTCACGTTATCGCCAAAACCACGCGCAATCTGCAAAAACATGTTTGACACAATCACTGCTACCGTTGCACCGAGTGCATACAATCCGTATGGGATATTCACGAAAGACCAAACAAGCAGATATACTGCCGTAGCAAGTGCAAGCATACACGCCGTGAACCGCACTACCGTCGAGATAATTCGTTTTTGTCTTTCCTCGTCGCTTCGTACGTCAATCAAAAAGCGAAATACGCCCATCTCAAGCGAAACAGTAATAATCGGCGCGAGCAATGTAACGTACGTCATTACCAAGTCGACTGTGCCAAACTCGCTCGTCGCCAAATACGTCGTATATAGCGGCAGCAAAAGGAACGTCAGAAACTGCGTCGATAACCTACCAAACGCAATGATGAGGGTGTTTTTGATGAGAGACACGCTCCTCTTGGTAGATTCAGCACTCATCTCGCAGTTCTTTCGTTGATAAATTTAGCAATAGGCGCAAAGTATGCTCTCATGCTCGTGTGAGAGCGTACTTCTTTAGTGCTAGATTTAAGTTTTTCAATCGCCAAATCAATCTCTTTAGGATCAATACTACTTGCAACTGCTATATATGAATACTTGCTAAGCCACGAGTTGTACAGGTTCAATACTTTACCATCTTTATTGTTGATAGCTACACAAGGGGTATTGGTGATTACACTGAAAATCATGCCATGTAACCTATCTGTTATAACCAACTCTGACATACTGTAATCTTTCCAGATTGATCTCAAAACACTTATTCTATCAGAAATATCTATATGAACGTTTCCAAGAGAAGTATCACGATAAACGACATGTTTGCCTTTATCAACAAGGTGATTCTCTAATCGCCTAAGTTGTGCTGGTGAAAATCTAGCTTCTTTGTCGCGCCGTACTGAAAATACTACCCTATTTCTCTTTCTTGTCACATCAGCCTGACAATTGTCTAATGATAGCACTATGTCAGGAGTAGATGCAATTTCATTGTGAAAATGCCTTTTTATAAATTCATAGCTTGAGTTATCTCTTGCAGTGATAAGCAAGTTACTGCAGCTGTCATATGCAAGGACGCTCGCGCGAAGTTGACGTTTGCCAAATCTATTATCATCAAAAAATGCACTCTGCGGAAATGATATGATAGTATTCTTTTTAAATTTCCTTATAATAAATCGACGCTGCCGCTCTACTCCAAGATAGTGTGTCCCCATGTCACCACCCCCCGTTAGAACTATCACATCTTGGGGCGTCACTTGAGACCTCACCTTTCGTAGAACGTTATACGTTTGACTAACTGGTATCTCTATATGATCGTAATTAGGCAATAGCCTAACCATATACTCACGTTGAGCGTAGCCTAAAGCCAAGTCTCCGATATTACCATGGTCAGGAACTAGCGTATAAATAACCTTTGGTTTATTTCGATTAATCAACCTATGTATATTCGATTTTCCAAACGTATACACAACCGTTTGTTGATAAAGGTCATCAATATTTCGCTTTAAACGTTTTACCCTATCCGAATTTAACATAATAATAAGGGAAGCTAGATGTTTTCTGTAAAGAAATCCATTTACCTTATCTGCCATAGTCTCATACGCAATACTCTTTAAATCAACCTCGTTGTCCACGGTGCTAAGCCTAGATAGTATAGCTCTCTTTTTTGCAACAAAACCAAGATTCAGATCTGTAACAATGCTGTCAATATCCCACTTTAGATTTATAAATTTTTCCATAATTACACCTATCAATCGCCTTTCAATATGTATTTTCTGCGAATAGCATTGACTAATTGTGCTGGTAATACACCAGCAATGATACTTTTTACAACACGAAAATACTCTACTGGACCAGCACCAAGCTTGGGGTAATAATACATCCTCACTTTGATTTCGCCTTTGCGGTTTCTTAACTTACGCTTCGTATAGTCATCATCATTGACTCTATACCTTAAAAGTACATCATCCAATACATATATTTTTTGACCAGCTAGCACAAGCTCGCACCACAAAGCCAAATCTTCAGCTCGATTAAAGCTAGGGTAGCCCCCAACTTTTTTAATTACCTCTTTTTTCATAATGACACTAGGGTGGACAGGAACATCACCACGCATAATATTTCTTCCTGCCTTCTCTCCTTTACTTGATAAAATACCTTTCTCACCACGATCAGAAAACTCAACTGCCCTGCTACCTATCACTGCATATTCAGGGTTCGCAAGGACGGCTTTGTATAGTGTTTCAATTCTATTCGGCATAGCAATATCGTCAGTATCCATGCGAACCAGGTATTCACCATCCGCCTTCTCGATTGCAGTATTTAACGAAGCGACTAGCCCCGAATTTTGTTTGTTTCGTACAATTTTTATTCTCGGATCCGCATACGACTCAACTATTTTCGCCAAATTATTAGTACCGCAATCGTCTATTATAATAAAATCAAAGTCTCTAAAAGTCTGGCTAAGAATGCTTTCGATTGACTCACGTAAATACTGAGGCGTCGTATTATACTCTGCCATAATTACCGATATTTTTGTCATAAATTTCTCCCTAGTAAACATTTATCTGACAAATTTTCAGCGACAGCACTAGATGTAATCCCTACTAACACGATAAATATACAAAACAAAGGTTGCTTTTGACTTAGCAAAGTGAAAATCCCAACTAAAAGGGCAATTTTAGCGTGCATTGGAGCACCTCTCAGCGATAGTCCTACATAATAAGAATACCGCATATGCCCTCTATCTTCCCAAAATGCAAGACTATTCGTCGCACCCCCACTAGGCACTTTACTTGATAAACGTTCAATAAGTGCCTGGTCGGAAACAGCGCTGCTAATGGACGATTCACTCTTTATAATAGACCATACCAACATACTAATAAACATTTTCATTTACTTAAGCCCTCCAACAATAAGAGTATACGGAAATAAATCAGACTGACCCAGTATACAATATGCTATCATGAAATACACTATTCCATATCCTATAACGAAACAAGACGACAATACCTTTCCGCCCCAATTTTTAAGCACCCCCGTAGATTCCGCAAGAAGCATAAACCCAAATATGGAAAAGTAGAGGCCTATCCGTTTGATAAACGTTGACGAATAGCCAATGGTGCCAAACACAACCTCAAGTGTTGCAAATATTATTATTGTCGTATACAATTTGCGATTACTGTCGTTTATCAATCGACGAATAAGGATTATTCCTGAAATTAAAATTGCTATTTGAAGTAAAAGTGTATAGTTCGCACCCTCTCCAGCGTTTACGGTGTACATACCGTATTTGCTAAACGCGGGCATTTGCATGACCAAGCTTGAAAAGAAGGGTATAAAAATCAATATACATCCCGCTACTGTCGCTAATTTAGGCAAAAAAGTCAAGTAAACATTCTCATACTTTGTTTTTGTAAGGCGGTTAAGAAAATAAACGGGCAATAAAATAAAGGCAGACATGTGAAACAATCCTGCAATAATCATGAATACAAGATATTTTTTAAAATCACGTTCTATAAAGAATGAAAGAGCATAGAACACTATTGATACCGCAATACCTTGACGGACAAGATTGAGCGTCATCGGAAACAGTACCATAAGATACAAGAAATACACAAGCGCTGGATGTTTGATATTATATCTGTTTAGTCCCAAATAAAAGAATATCAGAGACAAGGCTGCAGCAATAGCAAACATGGGTGCACTGTCTCCGGTAAGAAAATTGGATATTTGTACTAAAATATAAAACCCAGGCTCTGCCGACGACGAATCTTGTAAATAATCAGCCAGCGATCCTCGTGAAAATTGGTTAAATAATAACTCATACGTACCATAATCAGTGCCAACACCATAACGCAAACTCGCTAATAGTAAAGGGGGTATTATGCCAGCCCACTTCATGACCTTATTTTTTCGATAAACACCATACCCAAAGAGAGCCGACGAAAGACAAAAGACAGACAAATACAGAACCAGACTAGCGATTTTACCCATATTGTTATCGTTCCTCGTATATTTTTGCTAGTATAGTCTTTATAGTAGCAAGTTTATAGTTTGCTGAACGTCTCTTACTGTTTTTTGCCATCTTTTTGCGTCTCTCTTCATCGTGAATAATTTTCTTTACTTCACTTGCAAAATCATGAACATTACTTATTTTTACAACGTATCCATTTTCATGGTTTTTGACCAACTCACTAGCACCTCGACATTTCGTAGCAACTACAGGTAAACCCGCCGTCATCGCTTCCATAATATGTACAGGCAAACCCTCACGGTAGCTCGCCGACACTGATAAATCCGATGCCATCAGTAACTGCGGTATATCAGTTCTATAACCTAGCAAATGGATATTATTTTGCAAATCCTTTTCTCTGATGAGCTTTGAGTGAAAACCATTCATACTGTCTTGACCAGGCAAGAGCAGATGGATGTGTGGATTTACGGCGACAAGTTTCTCCATCGCCATTATGAGCATCGTCTGGTTTTTATTTTTGTTTAGCTCCGCTGGGTAAATCATCACGAAATCGTCTGACTTAAGTCCGAGCGATCGGCGTAAGTCATTGCGCTGTTTTTTTGTAAGACGCGGCTTGAACCGCTCAGGATCAACCCCCACTCCTGGTACGTAGCGAACATCTGTCTTGAATGTATGTTTCACCCGTTTATAATCCTCGTCGTTAATCGTGATGAGTGTATCGGTATATCGCGCCATGAGACGCTCAGTCGGATAGTAGATTAGCCAATTTAGTAGCGGCGCACCCGTGAAAAAATGAAAGCCATGAGCTGTATAGATAACGCGCGTTCCTCGTTTACGGGCATGTCGTGCCGCCAAGCGAGTAACTACACTCCCAACAGGGGTATGTGTATGAATAATATCATAGTTTTCGCGGTCGATAATTTGCTTGAGCTGTTTGTATGCGCGAATATTACTAATAGTGAACGGACTACGTGTAAACGGAACAATGAACGATTTGTCAGCGTCTAGAATCTTTTCTTCGCCCATTGACGCATAATGTACTTTCCAGCCGCTCTCCTGTAGCATGCGCATGAATGGGCGGTTGAATTTTTGGAAGTTTGCGGTATGCGATGTGAAAAGAATCTTTTTACTCATACGCCTACTTCTCCACGCTTAGCTTCTGGCTTTCTTTGTTTGCGCTCTCGTGTCCCTCGGAATGACCCGCTAGCGAAACAACTGTCCATACTGTCATCAATATACACTTTACATCAAATGTAAAACTAACATGCGCAGCATAAAATCCATCAAGCTTTGCCTTTTTGTCAGGTGTCAGTTCATCGCGACCGTTTATTTGCGCCCAGCCAGTGATTCCTGGTTTTACTGTTGTTGCACCATGCTTTGCGCGTAAGCTAAGGAGCCTCTTTTCCGTTAGGACGACTGGTCGCGGACCAACAATGCTCATGTCACCTCTAATAACATTGAGTAGTTGTGGCAATTCGTCAATAGAGAGTTTGCGTAAAACCTTACCAGACCGTGTAATATATGCATCAGCATTCTTAAAATCATTAGTCGGCATATCACTTGGCGCAGTTTGTGCCATAGAGCGAAACTTATAGACGATAAATGGCACATTTCCTTGACCTGCGCGCGGTTGACGAAACAATATCGAACCTTTTGAATCAAGTTTTATCCACATTGCTGCACCGATCATCAACGGAGACAATATGACAAGTGCTGGTAATGCAATGATAATGTCAAATACTCGTTTTCCAAAACGTACATACATAGCGTAAACTGTCCTTCCGTCCTACTCTTTTTCGTATGCTTCACCGGTATAAAAATGTGAAATCGTGGTACAATTAACGTCTTTTTTCGCCGTATCCGTTTCTAGCTCTACGTCCGTCTGATCTTTTGCCTGTGCTGGATCACTGCCATGCGAGTCGTCTGTCTTTGCCCCCTTTGGTTGTGAGTGTCGATAATCGTAGATAAAGAACAGTCCGATGATCGCGAGCATAAATCCAGCAGCGGTAGCAAGTCCAATTTGAATCACTGGGCGTACGTTTGACGGCGATTTCGGCGTACTGGCGGCGTCAACTGTATTGATTTTGATACTGCTATTGCCATATAGCTCTTTAGCTTCATTGCGAAATGACTCAATTGCACCTTCAAGCAATAATTTACTCTGCTTCGCGTCAGGCGTTTTGATTGACACATTAATAACATCCGTACCTTTGACGCCTTGCGCAGTCACACCTGAAGCAAGTGTGTCATACCCTTTATCGTATCCTTGGTCAGTAATAACCGGCTCAAGCACGCGGCGCGATTTAAATAGCTCAACATAGTTGTTGAGTGCCACCGATTCCTGATTTGCTGCCGTACGATTCGTTCCCACTAATAGCAGTGTCGCCTTACTTTCATACTGCGGCGTCTGAATGTAGTACGTATATGCGATACCGACGATTCCGCCGATCATGACGAAAATCGCTATCGTTAGCCATTTTT
>RBWB01582691.1_pt1 | contig 14195 bp, 13 predicted proteins | sample 2014201 | NCBI WGS metagenome assembly RBWB01 (sample SAMN10133834, study PRJNA383868) | Human oral metagenome, whole genome shotgun sequencing project. | isolation source: supragingival plaque isolated from 88 juvenile twins | host: Homo sapiens | place: Australia
ATGGGATATGGTCGGTTTCTTTCATGCCGATGAATTGGCCGAGGGTTGCCTGCACGCCCCATGCGGTAGCGCCCATTGCGACGAGCTTGCCCATATCATTAGCGGCTAACCGATAGTTACCATTCTTTACGTCCTTAATAGGCTTGAGGCCCATACGGATAAGGAAACCAGCTTGCTTGCCATCAAATGTTGCTAACTGAGTAAGGGTTCGCATACCCGGCCCGTTAAAGGCTGCAGGTGCATCTACCTTACTAGTAATGAACTGAGTGTCAACCGTTGCCTTGGTGCCGTACTCCATTGCTTTCTTTTGCACGAAGTCTTGGGCTGCTTGACCAGTCAAACCGGCTTCATTTGCCCATCGCTCCCACTTAGCACCGTTGAGCTTGAGGCCTTTAGCTTTAGCGCCGGCGTAGGCCTGGGCACGCATGATATTGTCCATTGTAGACACCATTGACATGAGCCCATCAGATACCTTATCAAACGCTTTGCCGGCCTTACTTTGGGTTAGTCCCTTAAGGTCTTTAAGACCAGTACCCTCATCAAGGACACCGGAGAGCTTAAGCTCTTTACGGCCTTCCTTACTTGCGAGCATCCGTGCACCATTCACCATACCGACGCCTGCCCATTTAGGGTTGAGGTTAGCAACTGTAGCGATCTCCTGGGTCATCTGGCGGAGTGCAGTAACTGGAGATAAACCAAGTGTAGCCATTGCGTTAACTGCCCGGATAGCACCAGTAGATTTCTTAAATGCGTTATGGCCAAATTGAGCATCGAACGCTTTCTCGATATTGCTTTGGTTTTTACCCTTGATCTGGTTAATGTAGTTGTCGAGAAAGCCGGCGTAAGCTTCAAAATTCTTATGCTCTGCTGAAGCTAACTTAAGCTGAGTACTCACGCTCTCAATCTTACGGAGTGATGGCTCGATGTTCTTAGCCCGGTTAATACCGTCAAAGTAAGTGCCAAGCACTTTCCACACATCGCGGCTGTACTCTTCGTCACCTTTCTTGCGGGACTTAAGCGAACCGATACCAAGCTCACCTTTAGCTAGCTGAGATTCATCAAACAGGTTAGCCAAGCCTTTAGGGTCGTTGTCCCGCATATGAGGGAAGTAAAACTCATTAACTGTGCCATAGCCGTTCTCTTTAAGCCAAGGCTTCACCTCATCCAACATGCCGCGGATTTCTTTGGCTGCCTTCTCGTGGCCAGGTACATTTAAGTGTTCGACTTTACCCTCGAGGTAGTCTACGATATTGTCGAGCACCTCAGGTTTCTTGCCGTCCGAGCCGAGCGCCTTCTTTATGTCGCCTAATCGTTTAGCGATTTCCTCGCCTTCAACAGCTGCCCTACCCGTGCCATTTACCAACTCACTGAAGAGTCCGGCACTCTCAGTATTGAGGCCGCCCTTATCAAACAGGACGCTGGGGGAGGTGATACGGGCCAAGGCCATCTGGGTATCAGATATTTTACTGATACTCTCTTTTGCATGCTCGATATCCTTGACGTTCAACTGGTTAGCTAGCTCTTTTTGAAGAGTCTCACCGTTACGCTCTAGGGCAATCTTTAGCTCTTCTGGGTTCTGTGCCTTTGATACCTCCTGCAATGCATAGGTAGTCTTACCGTCATACTTGTTAGCTTCTGCTAGGTTCTGTTCAGCCAGTCGGCGGTGCTCGGCTAGTTTAGCTTCATCGACTTGGCGGAAGGTCTTTGGGTCGCTATGGATCAACTCGTTCGTATCTGCTACGATCTCCTGAGCCCGCTCATCTACCCGCTGCTTCATTGCATTAAGTTCTTGCACTTGAGGAAGGTCACGTGCGCGGGTCTCCTCTAGTTCTTGCAAGTCCTTAGTGTACTGCTCGTCTAGACGTTGGCGCTCAATCTCTTGACGTGGGCCAGGCATATCATTAACGGCCGCGAGTCGTTCTTTATAAGCTGCATCCATTTGGGCATGCGCCTGATTGTAGGTGTTGTCGTTCATCAAGTTTTCAAGCTTAGCGTCGATCTCACGCCCCATATCGGCTGCTTGCACAGCTGCGTTGCGTACATCTTTCGGCATTTGCTCGTCACCTAGGATTTGGCCGATAGAATCGACGCCTTCTCGCTCTTTAAACACGTGGTCAGGTAGACCGTCCGTCTTGCCGTTATCGATGTTGTCTAGATACTCTTGGGCTGTCTTACTATCATTAGGCAAGCCATTGTTCTCGAAGTCTTTACGCGCTTCGGCTAGCTTCTCATCAACTTGCTTACGAAACTCAGGGTCAAGCTCATAAGCCATCTTCTCTTGCTCGGTAAGACCCTTAGGAGTCTCACTCGGCTTGAGGTCTTGATTAAGCCTGGCGATCTCTTCAGGGCTCTTAGGGCCGCTGCCCTCGTCGTTGATGTCATCTAATGGGTTGCGTTCACGATTAAGAGATTCAGCTTCACGTTGCGCTTTTAGCTCTTCTGACTGCCGGCGGTATAGCTCAGCGTTGATCTCTTTGTTTTGAGGGTCTAGCGCACTAGCTTTATTCAGCTCTTCATTGCTTAGCCCAGCGTATCGACTTTCAGGTTGCGTATTAATGGTGTCTGTGAGCTCATGAGAGGCGTTCTCAGAGGCTTTAGCGTCTGAGTTGATATCTAACCCATCTTCGCTAGTTTTAGCGCTTGTAGGGGCTTCTACAGCGTCGTCGGTGTTACGTAGGTTGGCGTCTTCTACACCTTTACCGCGGAGTTTACCGATACCGTAGCCCAAACCTTCGAGGCTTCCCTGGAAGATTGCGCCAGTAGCAGCTTGCTCGCCAGCCTTTTGGAGTGACTTATTAATATCACCCGTCTTGCCATACTCCTGTAAGAAGCCTTGAGCGGCGTTTGCGCCACCTTGAGCGGCCACCTCTTTAGCCATTTGGCCGGCTAGTGCCTTACCTGTAAGTTCAGCGCCATCTACTGCTAAGCGGGTAGGGTTGATAAAACCAGTAGCTGTGCTAGCCGCATCGAGGGCGTCACCAGTAATAGTCGCCCAGTCACGAGCGTCGCCCTTACCTTGGCCGATACGATCACCAGCCTCCTTGGCTTTAGTGGTGTCCTCAATATTCTTACCGGTAATGTCCTTTTGGCCACGTATCCACTTGCGAGCGCCTTCGGCAGAGTCCATAATAGCCTTACCAGCTTTTGCGTTTGTGTCTTGGTCGAACGCATTCACCACTTGGTTAGATGCAAGAGCTAAAGCCTCGCCAGTATCGACAGCTGCACTAGCTGCCTTACCTGCCGCCTGTTGAACGCCTGCGCCTACGCCCTTAGCTGTATCACCAAGCCATTTAAGGCCATTACCAAGCCAATCGTTTTTCTTCTTCTCCTCTTCTTCTTTCTTTTTCTTTTCTTCTTCTTGGCGTTTCTGTTCCTGTTGTTGTTTCTGCTCTTCCTCGTAGGTCAGCGAGCTATCAGGATTCCAGCCATTGTCATAGCGGTTACCATCTTCATCGGCGCGAACTTGACTCCATCGGCCGCCGTATATTTGCTTCCATTCGTCTTCGGTCATTTATTTCTCCTCTCTTAACCGTAGTAATATGCTTTCCATGCGTCACCGCCGCGCTGATTCTGGGGTACATATTTCCAGAAGTCGCTCGCGAACTGACTCGTATTGCCGCCTGCACTTCGGTAAGCATCACGAGCTAGCTGGAATATAGCTGGGCTGATGTTTCGGCCACTTTGGATGGCGCCTGCAATGACACCTTGGGCCGCTGCGTTCGGATTAATAGCTCGGCCTCCGCCGCCACCTCGTGCATAACTTACGCGGCCGCCCCCACCGCCGCTTATATGACCTCCACCACCCGAATAGCGAGCTGCACTAGCAGCTGCCGCCTGGGCGCGGTTAAGGGCGTTTTGGCTAGCCGTAAATGCTTGAGTTGCTTCACGTTCGCTGCGCTGGAAGTTACGATTCTTTTCATTCTCACCTGCAGTAAACTCTTGTCCGGCAATCATTTGATTCCAGTTATTAAGGTCAGATTGCTGACGGTCTACACGGCCTAAAGCATTTGTGCGTAGCTCTTTGTCGAGGTCGGCTAATCGTCCTTGGAGTTGCAGACCTTCATCGTTTTGCTGAAAGTCAGCTTGCATTAAAGCGGGGAGTACTTTCTCGGCTTCATAGCGGGCCATCTCGTGTTGAGGCAGCCCACTAAATGCGACGCCTCTACCTGTTGCCTGGTTACTGATTGCATTATAGGCGTTACCGCGGGCCGCATAAATACCGGCACGTTGAGCATCGTACTTTTGCCCTAGATTGCCGATTTGTTGATTGATGACATTGCGCGACCCTTCATAAGCGGGGTTTAAGTCACCGATCGACTCTTGGATTGTTTGAACTTTAGGCGCTGTTGCCATCGTCTATCTCCATTAACTAATATTATTCTGATACTGGAATATTCTAAATTCTAGGGCTCCATTGTCCACCCACACGCTATTCCACGTCTCATTTCGTATTTCTATTATAGGTGTTACCGAGTCGTGCCGAACGTCCAGATATCCACCGAATGCTAAGCCGTTATTAGTCATCATACCAGAATCGGACGACTGCCACTTGTCATTAACCGTATGTCGGATAGCGTAATCGTATGCCTGCTTAACACCCGGTGTGGTAAATGTTTTGCCTCGTAATGTAAGGCTATTGCGAGCTGGCACAGTACCGCGGACGGGGATACTATCGTGCATTACGTTGGGGAGTACGAACGAGTATTTATCGCTATGAAAAACCCATGGGTGATCGTCAACCGCCTTAACTAGTTGAATCGAGTATTGTATAAACTCTCCGTTCAAGAATACTCGGTCTGTTCGGTTGATAGTCAGGCGCACCTTCTTCTCATTAAACCGATATTCAGCGAATACGCTCACTCCAGCGACTGTTGAGTCAAGAATACCCAAGCGCCCCTGATAACGGAATGTTCCGCGCAACAATAACTCTCCATCAATATCGACGGGCAGCTCTACGATGGTGGAGTTAACGCCTGCCTGCATGTTGGCTGTCCCATTAAGCGATTTGGCGGTTATCTCGCATTTGCCCTTATCTGCATGTAATAGAAATATGTTGTCTTTTTTGTATATCCTGTAATAGAAATCGCCACTAAAGTAAGCGCCGCCGAATTGAGGGGCCTTGGCGACCCAAAGTTTGCCGCCCTGAGCATAGTAGTTGAACTTGTCGTACGGAGAGCTAGACACTATAGAATTACTGAATCGATCTCTATACCACACCTTAAAGTAATCACCATCGCCTATATCAGCTATTGGCTCCTGCATTGGTAGTCGCTTATCGAGATGCACGCGCCCTGTCACAACGTTCGTAGGATACCACCAATCCGAATGGAATATAAAGTTATCCGGGTTGATCATCGTACTGTAGTTTCCTCTACAACATCTTTGCCGGGGATAGTGATAGCGATAATGTCATGATCCCCATTAACGGGGCGGCCGATTAGAAGTCGGCGCATCCCCGTTGAATCTTTACTTGTCTTAGTCCGCGATTCGTTTTGGAGCTGTTCAAAGTTCTTATTAATCGTATTGACTAATGTCGCATCATCCATGCCGGGTGTTAGCTGAATAAGAGACAACATTATAGCTTCTCCGTTACCTGGACATGCACCTCACCATCAAAGGAGAGATTCCAGGGGAAGATGTTACCGCCCGAGATAAAGATCTTTCCATCTCGCTTTTCACCGTTTACTACTAGGTGTCCCGAGTAGTGGCCGAAGTAGGTACAAGTAACGATAATATTATCAATCGTACGACCGACTGGTGCGGGGAAGCTCCCAAGGCCTGCGCGGCGGCCGCTAGCCTCAATGAGCAAACCAACATGCCCTGGGCCGTTATGGTCGTTCTGAGTACCCGTAACAGGAATAGTACGGCTATAGGTCTTAATGCCGCCCATGTCGGTTACTGTCCAGCCGTTGTCGTCAATGTATTGGCGGAGGGCTAGCTTATCTTTAGTAATTGAATTGTCGGCGATCTTCTCACGAGTCACTGCCGAGTTTTTGAGGTTAGCGGCATCAATGTTACCGTTAAACTCGTTGTAGATAGCACCAAAACGGTTGTTGAGGTCATTCGCTACCGCCTCAGTACCATCTTGTAATTGTGAATAACTAATTAATCCCATTTATAACCTCTTTGCTTTATAACTAAATTGTGCACCAACAAAGGCCACGCGGTTTTCTACACCATTGCGGAATACGCGCAGCTGCCAGTATCGTGCGTAACCTGAGTAGCTTTGGCGCTTTGGTTTAAACGATTTACTACCACCGTAGAGTGTACCGTCACCCCACTTGAATTGTCCCCACCTTGCACCATTAACAGAGAGTACTTGCTCTTTAATCTTTGGCGCGTCAGCGAAGTCCTTATCCATTGCGAGACCCACTTTAAAGGTAGAGTCGACGCCCTGGAATATCGGATAGAAACGTTTAAGCCGCTTACGCTGCATTGGGCTGCCCATACTATCGTACTTGAAACGGTATTCAAAGTCGATCGGCGCGCCCAGGTCATGGTAAACTTGTGTCTCCGCGTAATAGCTCATTCCCACGTAAGAGTTGAATACTGCGAGTTGTCCACGGTCGTCTGCATCATCGTAGTAGATTGCGCGGTCTCCATAGACGCCAGTATCGTATTCAATATCCTTTAATGGCTTATTGTAGATAATACATGTGTCATTCACTGTCGAGCCACTAGAGGCCAAGTAAAAGCGTATCTCATCTTTATACTTGGTTGCATCTATATCAGCAATGCGCGGGCACCCATCAATTAATGGAGTGATAGCATCTGAGACACGAACGTCGCTTGAACCGTTAAACATAAACAGCCCGGCGTCACCTACAAAGTAGATTGCGTTCTCATCTTGCACTACTCCGCGCCGTGCAATAGCACCCTTAAAGCCAGTAGATTGCCGCATCGTAAATGATGCTTCATCATATCCGCTAATGATATACTTACCATCCTGAGTAAAGACAACTAGATTGTCCTGGAATGAGCAAAGCTTGACCACTGGTGAGCCATTAAATGGTCGTGGAATAGTAAAGAAACTTGTGCTCCGCCATTCGTTATACCATTGTTCGCTAGGCTTGGTTGGTATCTTACCCGTCGAATCCCATGCGGGGTTGCCGGGGGCTTCTGAAAACCTAATCGTGTTAGGCAGGCCAGCTACAACACCCCACATGCGGTCTTTATGGAACATCACCTCGCGTAGTACGGGTAATTCAGTGTCTACAATACGGCCGACGCCAGTATCGATAATCTCCACGTCGTCAATCCAGAAGTCCTCGCCGGTTGAGACAAACTCAAGGCTTGTGACGTCCAGTTCGGGCCAGTAATAAAACTCGTGATTGTCCCATGAGGTTGTCATTTGCTTTTGATAGCCTGCAATTGGGCGGAGTTGAGTATTAACACTTACGAACACTTGGGACGTACCGGCTGCACTAACAGATGAGAATTTAATCTTATACCGTTTGCCCTTAGTGAGTTGAATATCACTCTTAGTGTAGCGTTGGCCACCACCCGTAATCTTGAGCGATGCAGGAGCTGATTTATACACTGTAGTATCTCGTGTTACGCTGCCCTGCCACCGTACGCTCGGGAGGCTAAAGTCGCCGTTATCGATAATGTTGGTGCGATCTTGGGGTGGGGTGCCGTCCCAATACCGTAGCTCATCGTGGCCATTAACCCAAAACATTTTGCCATCACCGTTAGCAAAGCTGTATTCGCTAGCCTCTGATGATAGACCCGACATAATCTCGCGCCATTTACCGGCTGCTTCGTCTGCATAATAGAGTGTATTGTCATATACTGCTACAGTACGGTTGTTGCGATTGTCCAGGTTAAAGCGATACGCGCCCTTGAGCTTTTTCTCAGGCGCTGTAAATAGCCTGTAGCGTAGCATCTTGCCGGTGATAGGAGTATTCACTACCCAAACTGCAGACGTCCATCGAGCTTCGGGCGTACTATTAACTAAGCCAATCTCGTACCACTTGAGCGAGTCATCTTGAGGTTTGAGTGCGATCCAGTATTTCTTACCGGTCTTGATCTTCGGCGGGTTGATAAATCGACAGGATACCCAATTGCCTTCATCGCCAATGTCTCCATTGAGGAATGAGCTTACCGATAAACGGTTACCAGGTAACCCGGCTGCGTCCTCTAGTATTTCTACTAGTATTGGGCCGGTAGCACCGCCGGGGTTTTTAACGTCAATGTCTAGGCGAGTAATACGTTGGTCTACGTTGGCAGTAAACGGTTGCAAAAGAAAAACGTTGTCTTTGTTTATCTTGAACCGCTGAGTAACGGTAGCTGCATTGCCGAGTGATTGTGCCTCACCGAGCGGTTCCATATGCAAAGAATGGCCGCGCCTAGTTGACACGGCCACGCGGCGGGAATCCTTTTGTTGAGCTTGGAGGCGGAAGTTCTTACTAAAAGGACTCTTACCCTCCTGAAGAAGGTCGACTGGCGTAACAAGGTCGATACCTCCTAGATTTAGCTGGGTAGCAATTTTAACTTGCTGCGCCATTCATCCTCCTATATTTGTAAATTACGCATCTTAACAGGACCAAATGCATCGCGCATACCAAAGCGAGTAACCATCTCTTGTAATTGAGCTTGGTACTGGTTCTCTACCTGAGTAGATAGATCCATATCTTCGTTACGGTCATGCACACGACGGAGCGCACCCAAGATAAGTAGCTCGGTAAACTCTTCGGGGATATCGGGCTTATCGGTATCTTGGGCCATCATGTTTGGCTTCTTGTAATAATACGTGTATAGTTTGTATTCTTTATCGGTTGGGGCGTCTAATAGAATATTGCCGGCGTATTCAGTCCAGAAGTAGGGCGCATGCGGGGTATTATTCATCGCATCTGCAAATCGCATAAAGAAATCGCGGTATTCGCACTTCATTTGATAGAAGTTTTGTACACCGCTCATTGCATGCATCTCTACCCTACTAACATCATCGGGCAGCTTAATGATAGACGTACCAGCGGGCACGTCACCAATAAAGATCTTTTCCATAAATGGCAGTTCAAATTGGTTGAATATATCCCGCTGGGCGTCATTCAAAAAGTTGTCGATGATTTCTGGCTCGTAGTCTTCATCATCCAGCTTATCTATCATCACCCGCTTTCGTAAATCAGCGAGCGTCATCTAAGCCTCCTTACAGGCCGGTAGGAATAAGAACGGTTGGGACAACGTATAGAGCGGCAGCTTTTGCGTTTAGTGTCACATTCCCGCCCGGATCAACCTTGATATACGAACCATCGTGCGACAGCTCGTTGCCTATATTCTTAAGCATTGGGGCTACAGTTGTCTGAATACCATCGCGATATGGGGCCGGAATGTTGAACACGACATTGTTGCCCTGAGCGAGGGTCGGTGTCTGGCTGTATGGGCCGTCTGGCTTCAACAAGAGCATCCCGTTATACCGGCGGTATAGCCACTTACCCTTAGAAGTGGCCTGTTCCGCCCAAGCGCTGTCACTCTCGCCGAGCTTAGGCACGTTAGCGCCGCCGGCTGAGCTAGTAGCCTCTACCGTGTATGCGCCACCGCTAGGTATGAGTGCCAACCCAAGGCTTCCCTCCGGGAGCGAGTCCCAGGTTGCTGTCGGGCTGAAGCGGCTTAATGAATTTGACATTTTAAGTCCTTTCTATTTAATTACTATTTGCTTATATCTGTTTGTATTTAGTCCGATACTATCGATCTTGCCCGTCTCTATTGTATCGGGGCGGTATCGGTCAATGTTTAATGTTTCGCCTTCATACGCTTTTATACCTACGTAATCGGGCTTATATTGTTTGTATTCAATATTGTATACGCTTGGGTCTAATAAGTTATTAGTCCGCGTTATTGTTAGCCGCGTAGAGACTGACCTCGGAACGAGTGTCAGGATCTCGGGCTTCGGTATAAATATAACACTCGGACCACTAATACTGACCCTTAGATTTACCCCCTCAGGCTGTATGAGAGCCGCTGTGAGGGCCGTTAGAGTTGGAGATGATATATTTACCCTCTCGGTAATTCTAGACGCTCTCAGGGCGTATACGGGGCCCGTATAGGTTAGTGCGGGCCGTCTAATGGTTAGACGCTCTACGACTTGTACGGGGCGTAGTTCACCAGGCTTAGGTGGTATATAAGTAAGCTTCGGTAGCGGCTTCTTGAACACGAGGTGTACCCATCCGCGTGTACCGCGCAGATTATAGGTCGGGCCGGCGCTAGTCAAGGACGGCTGTCGTATCGTCAGGCGTTCAGTTGATTTATTGCCAGTTAAGGTATATTGTTTCGGTTTCGGCTGTATGTATGTCCCGCCCGTGGGGAAGCCACCCATTGGTGCGCCGGTTACAAAGTCGTTGGTTAATGTATATGGTGATATTGGCTGACTAAAGTCGCTAGCAACGGCCGGAGGTAGCGGCAATGTGCTAGCAGACACTACATTTACGCGTACAGTGCCACCCGATGCCATACTCAACCCGTTTGCGCCCTTTGAGTTATGTTCCCATCTGCTCTGAGACACCGCTATATCCCAGCCGCTGGGTTCACTGGTGCCGTCTTCCCAAGCCTTAGCTCTTAGCCATGTTCCTTCAGCTCTGAACCTGAACCATGTCCATACGCCAGCCCTAAGAGTTTTATCGCTAAACACTTCGAGACCTCTCTCGACGTTATCGTCTAGTCGCAGCCGCTGGAATCCCCGCTGATGGTAGACCGACAGCACATACCCAGTCGTCACCCTTTGGTGGGTGTTTTGATCTATAAAACTCGATCCACGCACCATCATGAGCCCCTGTTTGTGGATGCTGTATTCGAACTTGGCGCGTATTAATAGCTCTACGTTGTCTTCACCCTGAAAATTCTTAAGCCCTAGATAGTGATCGGCGAATGAGTCGGATTTTAGGACTATCTCATCGTTCTCGGCGTAATATCTACCGTTGGCCCAGTACTCCTCATAGAAGGGGGATAAATTAGGGAATCTGTCGGCAAAAAACCGCATAGGCTACCCCGCTACTATTTCATAATTCACGCTAAAATACGGTGGCAAATGTTTGACTGGTACGTTACTTGATGAATCGTTTGGATTATCCGTTTTTGTATGTAGGTGAAAACCCCACTGGTTACCGGCGTTTACCGCTCCTGACAGACTGGTCGCCGGACTCATCTTTTGACTCATCCACGTGTTGGTTTGGTAATTATTGGGGGCTAGGTTTATTTCAGCACTCCCCCCGCGCTGTCCTACCGAGCCACCGATTGGCGTGCCGTAGGGGAATCTACCTCTTAGGTCAGCTAACTTAAACGTATTAGGGCCTGTTCTCTCGCCGTACGATAGATATTGCTCTACAAGCGCTGCAAGTATAGGGTATTGCTCTACTCGATATCCATCCGCGCCATTCATGAATAGACGCCCAGGCGTCGGAGTTGCCCTCATAGTCATGAATATGTCGCCGACATTTGCACCGTTCTCACGATACATTCCGCGATAGAGCAGCGACCCGGGCGGGAATGTTTTCGAGGCTGTTCCTCGCATACCTCGCTCAACAATAAGTGTATTACCATCATGACGAGATACATATACTATTTCGCAATTAGCGAGTGTGGGGAACTTGTCTGCGGGGGCTAAGGTTATATAGTATCCAAAATAATCAGCCTCACCAAAACTCCTGAAATCATCTGGATCTATCTCTATCGTTTTTTGCCCAACCGGGAGTGTGGCCTTTAATGTCGTAGATGCAAGACTCCCGTTCATGCTAGATGTCCTCTGCTTTCAGCTGTACTCCAGTAAGGTTAGCTGTACCACCTTGGGTTACTGCCTGTCCTGCGATGTCGGTTACAAACAACATTTCAGTGCCGTTTACGTATGCAACGTGAGTAGCCGTACCACTCTTTGTAATACTAAGGTTATTAGCCGGGTTAAGGGTTACTACTCGCTCACCAGCTGTTGGGAATGTTTGCGATGACGTAGAATACGAGCCCTCGCCCAATTTTTGGCTATCGGCGGTGTTGTAATCATTTATGTAGGATGGAAGGATGAACACCTTATTGGCAGTATTTATTTTTGCTAGTAACGCGTTCCACGCGCTGTTATTTACCCATTTTGTCATAGTTAATTCACCTTATAAGTTATTGGATTAAGCGCAGCTACACGTAGGCGCACTCTGTCTAGTTGTTTTTTAGTGAATAGTGTTGGGTCTGACTGTGTAAACCCTAAAGACTCGCCGCGCTTGACAAAACCAGCGTCGGTCTTGAGAATGAATAGGTCGGGCATATAGCCCCTGCCTGATCCGAATGAAATCAATTCGAGTATCTGATCCAACTCACTAGTGCCTCCTACAGAATAGAAATGCGTGAGTATAGATCCGCCGATCCACGAACTAGTCGGATGGCTAACAGATATATCCCCGCAAAGATTTCCTCGTCCGTCATAAACCTTAATCCCCTCCAGGGTGCAGTCTACTCTAAAGCCCAGCTCTTCTAGTTTTTCTATGATGCCATCTCTTATCATTATTATCTCCTTATCTAAAAATAAGCCCCCTCCGCTTGGGAGGAGGCTTAAAGTCTAGCTACTATTCCTTAGTAACTTTGCGCTCGATGATCACACCAGCTTCTGGGCGAACTGCGCCAACACCAAACAGAGTCGATGCAACAACGTAGTCAACGCCAGCGAGCTTGTCGCGGTCACCTTCAGTTTTAGCCATCTGGGCAACACCCTTAAGTGCCGTCTTATGCATGACAATGACCTGGCTCGTGCGCTTACCGCCGGCCGTATCAGTTGTCAAAGCATTGGTGACAAACACTGGAGTGTTGAAGAAGTGGCCAACGTAGCCGCGGTTCTTGACAAGACCAGCTTCACCAGTTTCCTTGTAAGAGGTAAACTCAGGAATATTGCGGAGGTCAGCACGTGCGTAGCCGTTAAGGAAGATACCACGACCATCCTCTGGGATGTTGTTAGCGTCAAGCTGAGCCATTGCAGCGACGATGTCTTTGTAGCTCAAGTGGCCATCTGCACCGCTAGCGGCGATCTTGCCAGCTGTAAACGCAGCGATAGCTTTCTTGATAGCTTCCTCGTCATGTGCGCGGGCGATCCAGCGACCAAGACGCTCGGTGTAGAGTGCGCGGTACTCGTATTTGCTTTGAGTAGCAGCTACATCCTGGACACCAACCGCCTTGCGGAGGTAGCGGTCAACCAACACATCAACGGTCGATACATCAACAGCATCAATGGCCGATGCGCTTTCAACGGTAGTGTTAGTAGCGGTGCTGTCGGTGATTTCCTTCATGAAAGGAACGTGAACGACGTCGCCCATGTGGACGCCTTCGCCAAGGTTTGTCTTATCAATAAAGTCGAAGACCACATAGTTGTCAGTGTAGTTCTTCTCAACTTCTGGGCTCCAGATTTGCGGAATAAACGCCTTGGAAGCCCCGCCGCCAGAGATGTCTTTTGCACCTTGGCCGACTGTTGGGGTAACTCGGTTTGCCATGAGTTATATTTCTCCTAGTTAATTAGCTTGTCTATTTTTGCGGCCATCTCAGGAGAGCCATCGTAATTGGCTAGTAAGTACTCGAGAGATTCATTGTCCGCTGAATTATCAGTAGCATGGGCTTGAGCGCCCTGCTGGAGTTGTTGATTGATAGACTCCCTTTCCTCTCGGCGGATTTGCTCCGGATCTACATTCGAGGTGTTCTTGCTCGACTTAAGCACGGCTAAATCATACAGAGTGTCGAGGTCGTGTCGTAGGTTATTTGCATATTCTACGCCGTATTTAGCAGCTTTATCCTTTACGATGTCATACATTACCGCTTCGAGATTGCGGTCACGGCCTTGCTCGCCAAAGAATCGCTCAACTTGTCGCTCGTACTTCAAGTTAGCAACCTCTGCACGCAAGTCGTCAGTAGGCTCGCTGGTATCTGCTAGTTGTTTTGCGCTACGGAATGAGCGCTGATTATCCAGAGCAATTTTAAGGGCTCGTTTCGTATCCTCGCTAGCGTTATCAAGATCAAAGCCTTGCGCCTTCGCGAATTTACTCAGCCCGTTATCTGCTGGCTCGCTTTCTTGGGCGGGCTCAGCTACTACATCTTGCTCTACTGGAGCTTGAGAGGTAGTATCGCTAGAGATATCCGCCGGTTCGTTAACGCTAGTAGGCTCTTGATTGAGGCTAGCATCGTTAGTTCCGGTAAGGGAATCTTCCATTCTAGTGTACTCCTATTAGTTTGTCTAT
>RBWB01582695.1_pt1 | contig 14170 bp, 13 predicted proteins | sample 2014201 | NCBI WGS metagenome assembly RBWB01 (sample SAMN10133834, study PRJNA383868) | Human oral metagenome, whole genome shotgun sequencing project. | isolation source: supragingival plaque isolated from 88 juvenile twins | host: Homo sapiens | place: Australia
ACATTTATCTACCTGTCAAGTTAATAGATATATGTTGAAGATTTTATAAAGACTTCAAATTAAATAATATACGCAAATGAAAGTAGTTTTAAATATGTTATAATATATCAAATAAAAAGACATTTTTTATACAAGTGGGGAGGTGTGTATGTATTATACGATTACATTAAATCCGGCTATAGATATGCTTACAAAGGTTGAAAATTTTGAGCTTGGCAAGCTTAACAGAACCGGAGAGTCTGATTATGTGATAGGTGGAAAGGGTATAAATATTTCTTTATTATTAAATAATATCGGTAAGGAGAGTAAGGCGCTTGGCTTTATTGCAGGGTTTACAGGAAATTTTATAAAAGAGGAATTAAAGAAAAAAGGCATAAAATCAAACTTTGTAGAAACAAAGGGCTTTACAAGAATAAATATCAAATTGACCACAGATATAGAAACGGAAATAAACTCACAAAGCAGTAAAGTCGCTAAAGAAAACATAAAGGAGTTTTTTGATACATTGGAGGAACTAAGTGATAATGACACAGTTTTTTTATCAGGCAATATTATACCGGGCATGGACAGTGATGACTTTGCCGCTATAGCAAAAAAGGTAAGAGAAAAAGGGGCGAAGCTTGTGGTGGACAGTAATAAAGATATGGTACTTGATACTCTTAAATATAAACCTTTCATTATAAAGCCCAATGAATTTGAGCTGGGTGAGATGTTCGGAGTAAAAATAAGTAATACCGAAGAAATAGCAAAGTATGCAAAAAAGCTGCAGGAGATGGGTGCAGAAAATGTACTTGTGTCAAGGGGAAGTAAGGGTGCAATACTTTTTACAAATGAAGGAGATGTATTTACTGCAAATACCGCAACGGGAAAGGTGATTTCCACTATAGCGGCAGGAGACAGCATGCTTGCAATGTTTGTAGCAAAATATGATGAAACAGGAGATTATAGGTTAAGCCTCCAATATGCCTCGGCAGCAGGAGGTGCTACTTCATTTTCAGCCGGTGTAGGGAAAAAGAAACTGATAGATGAGCTTTTATCTCAAATAAATGTAGATAAAATGTAACCTTGACAATATTGGGGAAATAGATAACAGATATAAAAATCTGATATGGAATGGTAGGCTTCCTTGCGATATAATAGGAACAGAATAAAATTTGGGAGGTATAGATGCCATTTCAAATTATAAGAAATGATATAACAAGGGTGGAAGCCGATGCTATTGTAAATACCGTAAATCCCTATGTACAGATAGGTCGTGGAGTGGAACTTGCCATATATAATGCCGCAGGAAAAGAAAAGCTTTTTGCAGAGAGAAAAAAACTTGGGATTTTGTTACCGGGAGATGTAGGTATCACTCCCGCCTTTCAACTAAATGCAAAATATATTATACATGTAAGCGGACCTTTTTGGCAGGATGGGAAATATAATGAAGAAGATATATTAAAACAGTGCTATTATAAGGCATTGGAGCTGGCAGTTAAAAATAATTGTCATTCCATTGCATTTCCGTTGCTTTCAACAGGAACATATAAGTTTCCGAAGGAATTGGGAATATCAATTGCAATAGAAGTATTTACAAACTTTTTGAAAGATCATGAAATTGAAATTTTACTGGTAGTATTTGGAAAAGATGCGGTAAGTATTTCAGGTAATATGGTAAAAAAGCTTGTCGAGTTTATAGATGATGATTATGTAGCTTCGGCAAGTGACAAGGATTATGACTCTGTAGAATATGAGGTTGAAGAAGATCTGTATGAAGAGGGATTCTTAGACCGGGATTATGAAAAATATATCTCTGATAAAAGTAAAGGTCGCCATAAGATTGAGGAACCCAAGTATGAATATAATACTGATATAGGGGTTTCAAATATCTTTTATCTGCCACGGTTAAAAGAGCCCGAGTCTTTGGAGAATGCATTAAAGAAAATATATACGGATTCCTTTGAGAAGCATTTGCAGCAGCTTATAAATAAGAAAGGTTTAAAAAACTCGGAGGTCTATGCAACAGCAAATATATCAAAACAATATTTTTCAAAGCTTCTAAAGGGAAAGGTAAAGCCCTCAAAGGAGAAAATGCTGGCACTTGCAGTAGGACTGAGATTAAATATTGATGAAACAATAGATTTTTTAAGAATTGCAGGGTATGCGCTTTCACCAATTTCACAAACAGATAAGGTAGTGGAATATTTTATAAAAAATGAGGATTATAATGTTATAAAAATAGATATCGTATTGTTTGATTTTGGCTTGGAGCCGCTTTCAAATTAGAAAGATATTAAAAATGTTTTGATTAAACAATTTATAAAAGTTCTAAAAAGGTCGCCACAGGGTTGACCTTTTTTCTTTTGAATTAATATATCATAGGCTTACAAAATAAATTTTAAGGAGATTGTTATGGGAAAGAATTTGACGGAAATTGTTTATATTTTGGACAGAAGCGGATCTATGAGTGGATTGGAGGCTGACACTATAGGCGGTTTTAACTCCATGATTGAAAAACAAAAGAAAACCGGTGAAAGTGCCTATGTATCTACAATATTATTTGACGGAGTCAGTGAAGTGCTGCATGACAGGGTAGAGATTGGAAAAATAGAAAAGATAACGGATAAGGAGTATTTTGTAAGAGGTAATACTGCACTTTTGGATGCAGTGGGAGGAGCCATTAAGCATATGGGTAATATACATAAGTATGCAAGGGAGGAGGATCGTCCTGCAAAGACTATATTTGTTATTACAACAGACGGTATGGAAAATTCCAGCATAAAGTTTGGTTATTCAGAGGTAAAAAGGCTTATAGAAAAGCAAAAGGAAAAATATGGATGGGAATTTATATTTATAGGAGCAAATATTGATGCATGCGCTGAGGCACAAAAGTTCGGCATCGATGAGGGAAGGACTGTGAACTATACTTATGATAAAAAAGGAATGGGGCTTGTCTTTGAGGGCATATCAAAAGCGGTATGTTCTGTAATGAATGCAAAGACTTTATATGAGGCAGGGGAATGTCTGGATGAAGAAGAGTGGAAAGAGGAAATAGCTTCAGACTTTTTAAAACGAGGAGGAAAGAGATAAATTAAAAGAGAATGAGCAGTATATATTTGTACTGTAAAAGTTGATAAATATCAGATAAAATTTGAATTATATTTATGTTCTTCTATTGATGGCTACATAACAGGTTTTATGATATAATGCACACTGTACGATATTAGGAGAATCTAATTATTGTATAAAAATAAATAAATTTATAGAAGTGAGGATATATCATATGAAAAGAATAGCAGGTTTAATATTAACAGGCGTTTTATTGACATCGGTAGGATGTGCAAATACAGCAAATAAGGCAGAGAGTACAAAGGCTGAATCGGCTATATCAAGTGAAAGCCAAAAAGATACAGCTAAAGAAAGCGATGCAGCAAAGAAGGAAGGCGGATACACACATATTGACCAGGAAACCGCAAAGCAGATGATGGCAAATGAGGACGGACATGTGATTGTGGATGTAAGAAGTCAGGAAGAATACAATGAAGGACATATTCCGGGAGCTATAGTAATCCCGAATGAGAGTATAGGAACTGAGCAACCAAAGGAATTGCCGGATTTAAATCAGGTGATATTGGTATATTGCAGAAGCGGAAATCGTAGCAGACAGGCATCGCAAAAGCTTGCAGATATGGGATATACCAATGTCTATGAGTTTGGCGGTATTAAGGATTGGACAGGCGAAACTGAAAAATCCAATAATTAGTACGAAAAATCTCTGTTGTAAAAAGCGATTGTATCGAATAAAATACTTGAGTATAAGATTTTATAAGAAGTCGATTACTGCCGTTAAGGTATAAATATTTAAAAACACATTTGATTAGAGGAGATACTATGGGTTCAAGCACATTGATAAAGACGAATAACGGTATTACACAGGTTCCACTTGAAACCAAATTTTTCGGTAAAAGATGTATAAGTATCAGTGGAGAAATAAATGATGAATCTGCCATTGATTTTACGGATAAAATATTGGAATTAAATATCGAATCCTGTGAGCCTATTACAATACTTATCAATAGCCCGGGCGGTGAGATAAACAGCGGACTTTTAATGTATGATGCCATAGTCGGCTCAAAGGCTCCTATAAGAATGATATGCAGAGGAAAGGCTTACAGCATGGGAGCAGTGCTTTTTGCCTGTGCAAGTAAAAGATACATGCTTCCAAACAGTGAACTGATGCTGCATCAGCCTATGCTTGGGGGCAGAGTATCGGGAAACGCATCAAGTATTAAAAGCATTTCAGACAGTATGCTTGAGACAAAGAAAAAATTAAACAGTCTGTTGGCAAGGCATACGGGCAAAAGTGAAGAAGAGATTGATGAGGCTACAAACTTTGACCATTATTTTTCGCCAACTGAATCAATAGAATTTAATTTATGTGATGAGATAATCGAGTTTTCAAAAGTTATTGAGTTTGTAAAAGAAGCGGAGTGGTAATGAAAAAGAAAGCAAGAAAGCTGTCAGATAATATAAAAGAAGCAGACAGAGTAGTTTTAGGGGATGGAGAAGATTGTATATTCAGCACCGATACAAATATAAGCGGTATCAACAATAATATTTTGGTTGTAGGAGGTTCAGGTTCGGGAAAAACAGTTTCTATAGCGGAGTCTTTTTTACTGGAGTCGTATAATAGAAATATTATTACTACAGTGACCAAGAGAAGAATTGTTAATAAGTATATTCCTCTACTGGAAAAAAGAGGATATAATGTCTGGGATCTTGACTTTGTACATCCTGAAAACGGAAATGTCGGATATGATCCTTTGGATTTTATAAAGAGCTATCAGGATATTGTTTTTATAGCAAAGAGTATAGTTACGGCAAACAAGAAAAAGGAAAATACCGGTGGGGATCCTTACTGGGATGAGGCGGCAACCTCTCTTTTTTCCGCAATTATATCCTATGTTTTAATGAGAAAGGAAAATCCTAATTTTTCAGATGTATTGGAAATGCTTGATAAACTAAGCTTTGAAGAGGAGTATAGCGAGCTGAAAACCAATTATGACAGCAAGTTTGACAGACTTGAAAAAATCAATCCCTTCAATTTTGCCACGGTGAACTGGAGGTCTTTTAGAAGATTGCCTATAAGAACCGCAAGCTGTGTATTTTCTACTTTGAACACTTCTATATCATTTGTATTTACACCGGAACTTCGAAAAATGTTTAAAATGGAAAGTAAAATAAGCTTTGAGAAGATGGCAAGGGAAAAGAGGGCATTATTTGTGACTACAAGTCCTGTGAATCCAAGCTTAAACAGCTTTATAAATATGTTTTATGCACATATTTTCAAAGAACTTTTTGAGATAGGTGAAAGGGAGAGTACAGGAGTATTACCTGTTCCTATACATTTTTTGGCGGATGATTTTGCTACAGGCTGCCCCGTACCTTTATTTGACCAGTATATTTCTATTTTCAGAGAGAAAGGAATCTCGGTAACGATTTTGGTACAGTCGGAATCACAGCTTTCTGCAATCTATGGAAATGACAAATCCACTACTATTATCAATAACTGTGATACCTATGTATATATGGGCTCAAATGATTTGGAAACTGCAAAAAACATTGCAATGAGAGCGGGAATAATGACTGAGGACTGCCTGAATATGAAACTTGGTAATCAAATCATTTTCAGAAGAGGGGTAAAGCCGATATTTTGCAAAAGATATAATATATTTGAAAATGAAATATATAAAGGCTTGAAAGACTGCCCACAGGAAGTACCCGATACTACAGATTGTTTTGTACAGGAGAGAAAATCATTTATTTCGGAATTAAAAAACAGTATAAAGATGTGTAAATTAGATGATATACCTGATGACAGTATGGAATATGAGAGGATAAGCTTTTTGAAGGAAGAGGATCTTGGGCTGGATTCGGTATACAAAAATCTGTTTGAAGAGGATACGGATGATTTTTAATCGGTAAAAAAATAGTGAGGGCATAAAAAGGATGGATATTATATCAATGCCTTTGAGGTTTGATTATGAAACTTAGGAAAATCGGATATTTTCTTTTGTTTATATTTGCAGCTGTCATAAGTATGTATAGCTTTTTACTATTATACGAAAATACTCATATATTAAAGTATATAGAAGATATTGCAACAAAAAAGCTTTTTATAGAGCATACATTACTTTTTGCAGGATTTTATTTGGTTCTGAAAATTGTTAAAAAGAGTAGGATAAGGATTATTTGCATAATCTTTATTAGTGCTGTTTATTTATATTTACATCAGGCAATAACAGCTCTGATTACAGACGGTATTTTTATTGCAGCTTTGATTGGGCTTGGAGAGATTTTACTTATAAGGGTAAGAAAAAAACATACAGAGGAAAGCAGTATATCACGCTATTTAAACAGCTTTATGATAGGTAGTCTTACCTATATTATTTCTGTTTGCATACTTTCAGCAATGCAAACAGCCTCGATAAGATTGGTAAGGTATTATACATTTTTTCTTGTTGTAGCTATTATACTGATATATACTTTGCTTAGAGTTTTTAAAATCATTGTACCTGTACAAAATCATTCTGATAATACTGATAAAGCAGAAAATAAAAATTATATTTGTTTAGGGTTTGCAATAATGCTTTCGGCTCTGCTTTTACAGCTTGGAAGAATCAATATAGCTCTTGATTATGATTCATTACGCTACGGTCTTAGAAGTCTCTCGGTATTGGTTGGTAATACAGGTATCTATGACAGACTTGGCACAGTAAATGATGTTTATGTATACCCAAAGGGACTTGAAATACTTACACTTGCATTAAATACTGAAAAAAGCTTCGGATTTGTGTTGAGTTTTAATTATCTTTGTGCGGTACTTGCATTATTTGCTATATATGAGATAGTTATAGTATGCAGTGAAAAAGTTGATAGAAACAGCATAAACAAGGGATGGCTGGCAGCGGTATTCGTATCGGTGACACCGGCTATAATGAATATGAGCATATCGGCAAAGACTGATATGATTACACTGCTTATGCAGCTGATTTCAGTGCTGAATATGTGTTTATATATAAGAAAAAGACAAAACTATTATATGATTTTTGCTCTGGCGGCATTACTTGCAAGCCTTATATATAAGCCTACAAGTCTGTTGTTCAGCTTTGGAATAGGGATATCAAATATCATTTATTTGCTTTTGGATTATTTTAAGAGAAAAAATACCGTCAAAAATATCTTTGATTTTTCATATTTGCTTATATATCCGGTGGTTGCGATAGTTGCGGTATATGCAAGGACATATATGCTCACAGGACATATTATTACTTCGGTATATTCTTCTATATGGTATAAGCTGGGAATAGAAACCAAGTATCCGTATACTATCGGAATATATAAAAGTGCCGGTATGAATATGTCATCCGGTGAAGGTGTGGATATAGTCTACAGATTGTTCCAGCTATTGGTAGCTCCCACAAAGGAAGTGCATATTTATATTGCATCTCCCACAGTTCTTATAATAGTATTGCTTGTGCCGGCAGTCATATTTGCAGTAAAATTTTGCTTTAAAAATAGAGAAAATAAGGATGTATTTTTATATCTTACGGCTTTACTGACAGTAGATGCTATGGTAAGCCTGCTTAGTTTATTTGTTTTAAATCAGGTAGACGGTAATTATTTTATATTGCTGTTCTCATTGATAATAATAATGCTATGCTTTTTGGTAGAGTCTGATTCGGTGAGATATTTATTTAATGCCACATTGCCAGGTATAATCTTCGCTTTTATTATACTGGGGGTTACCAACTGGGCAGGTGTAAGCGGATTAAGCGAGAGTCCGAAAGATACTAAAGATTTTGGAATCTACAATCACCATGACAGATATCTTAATAAAGAAGCGGTGGAAAAGCATGAGTTTGTGGATGTATATAATGATTTAAAAGAATTGGGAAACCCGAGAACTCTTTTATTATCCGATGACAATTCACTTTTAGCCTTGGGTTCTGATATAAGAACATATACGGATATTACAGGAAGTGGAGGGAATGCGGCGGTAGTAAAGACGCTTGAACATTTCAAGAAATATTTGGATTACTCAAAGGTAAAATATATCTGCGTAGAGGATGAGTTTTTAAAAGACAGGCAGAGGGCATCCGATGTTGTAAAGTATATGCTGGAAGAGGGAAGTACCGAGGTTTATAAAGATTATGGAAATATTGTTCTGTATAAAGTAACGGTTGGTACAGATTAAAAAATAGTGAATCTCTTTTTGTAAAAGAAAACTTTAAAAATAAAGTGTGCAAGTTTAGAATAAAAATCTGAGGCTTGCACACTTTTTGCATTAATTTTTATATTAGATAAGTCCTAATTATATACTTTACCATATTTTAAGTATATGTTGCATGATAAGGCTTGCGGCAGTAATGCCTATCCAACATATACCGCCAAGAATAATAGGTTTACCACCTGATTTTATCAGTTTTATTATATTGCTGTTTAACCCAATTGCACCCATTGCCATGATAATGCAGAATTTACTGAAGTCTTTTAAAGGAGCAAAGACATTTGAGGGTATGCCGATATTTAAGGCAACAGTGGTAATCAAAGATGCAATAATAAAATATATTATAAATACCGGAAATGATTTCTTCAAATCAAAATCCACCTCTTCCTCATATGAAGTGCGGGATTTTATTATTCCAAGCACTAAAGTTATAGGTATGATGGCAAGAGTTCTTGTGAGTTTTACCGTAACGGCTTTATCAAGTGTCTGAGTACCAAGATTCCACATACTGTCCCAGGTGGATGCGGCAGCCGTAACTGAGGATGTATCATTTATTGCAGTACCGGAAAATATTCCAAATGCCTCTCCTGTCAAAGTATCAAAACCTATCATTTTTCCAAATATCGGGAAAAGCAGTGCGGCCAGAACATTAAAAAAGAAAATAACGGATATTGCCTGTGCCACCTCATCATCATCCGCATCAATCACAGGAGCAGTGGCAGCTATAGCGGAACCGCCACATATTGAGGAGCCCACGCCTATAAGTGTGGAGATATTGCCTGATATCCTCATTATTTTGTGAAGAATAAAGGCAATAATCAATGATGTGGATATAGTGCATAAAATAATCGGCAAAGACTGCCTGCCGGTTTGAAGTATAACATTTAGATTAAGACCAAAGCCCAAGAAAACAACTGCAGTCTGTAAAATGTATTTTGAAGCAAATTTTATTCCTTTTTCCGCCTCACTCTTATCATTCCAAAAAAGAGTAATAATCATACCGGCAATAATAGCAATCATCGGACCACCTATTACCGGAAACTTCTTTCCAAGAGTCCATGACGGAAGAGCAATAATAAAACATATAAATAAACCGAGCCAGTTCTTTGATATAAATTTTTTAAACGAATTCATTATAAGATCAATCCTTTCAGGATATTTTAACAGTATGATTATAGTACAAGAAGGGGAGAAAATCTAATAGGAGATAAAAAAATAATAAAAATGTAAAGGATAGATAAAGAATCTTTGAAGAATGATATAAGTGCAAGAGAGGTAAGGAAGTATTTGTTGTAAGTATTAAAATAAAAATATTTAAAACCCTATTTACTTTTTCTTATTATGGAGATATAATAAAAACAACTTAACTCCCGTTTTTAGTTTAATGTAAATGGAGTAATGTAAAGTTTTTAGTTTACTGTATCTTTACATAATTAACCCGGAACTGTTCCAAATTGGAAATATTTTTTTAAAGGAGGAGTATGAAATACATTGTAAAATTAGAACTGAAAAATCCTGTGATTCGAAGTGATTACAGAAGAACAATTATCAGCTTTTTTAAGAAGGCAATATCCTCATATATGGACGGATACTTTTATGATGAATTGTATAAAAGCGGTGCAAAGAAGAAGTCCTTTGTGTGGTCAATAGCTTTTAATAAGCCGGCTTTTAAAGGAGAAAAAATTGAACTTGAAGGCAATGAAGTAAATATGACCTTGAAGTTTGAAGAGGCACAAACAGCATTAATTTATTATTCGAGTTTGCTTAATATGAAGAATAAGGCTTTTCCTGTAGGAGATAATAATGAAATAAGCCTTAAAAATATTAAGATGATAAGTGAGAAGGAAATAACTGATGACTATGCCGTATTTAAAATTTTGTCTCCGATATGTTTAAAATGTCATAGTAGAGAAAATAAAAAGGACAGATATTTGACGGTTGAAGATGATGATTTTGCACTTGAATTAGCCAGAAAACTCAAAGATGATATTCCATATATGGAAGAAGAGATTGATACTCTAAGGTATGACTTAAGCGGACTAAAAAAGATTATAGTACCTGTATATGGTCTTAAAATACCGGTAAGTATAGGAAATTTTATAATCTCAGGTGATAAAAAAATACTTAATCATATACTTAAAACCGGAATAGGTTCAAAACGAAATTCAGGCTTCGGATTGGTAGAACAGATTGTGTAAGGGGGATTATGATTAGTAAATTAGAATTTAAAGAAAATTCTGTCAACTATAACCGTAGAATCGAACCCTCAGACTGGAGATACTCCGCTGCTATGGTTGGTATGATAAGATTTTTTAAAGATAGAAATATATCATACCAAACAGAGGGCAGGTATCTTTATTACAATTTTGAAGATATATATAATGAGGGAAAAGATTTCGAGGGAGATAAAGACTATCTTTTATTTGCTGAAAAGTGGTTCTCCGATAAAATGCACCATAATGTGGTTTATAAAAGATTGTGTCAAAACCAATTTACGGATGAAATAATAAAGGAAGTAAACGAGAAGCTTTCAGCAAATACCGTTATGAAGAAAGTCTTTAAAGGTGTAAAATTTGACGGTACAAATGGTGAACTGATTAAAGAATTGGTTGATAATAACAGACTTGAACTTATAAGTAATACATTTTGTAATTCAACAAGCGGATACAGGAAGTTTATAAATACTTCAAAATACAGAAGTGAAAGCGCAGATGTATGTCGTTTGCTCGGGTTTTGCGTGGATACGGGAAGAAAGACCAAATCAATAGGTTTTTGTTTTGACAAGGATTCAAGAACCTTTAATGATGAAGTGGAATTTGATTTTATACCCTTTGCCTTCTCAAGAAGCGGAAGCTCCGTATTTATAAATAATAATACATCCATAGACTATCTTTTAAAAGCAAATGATGAGATGGAGTATTTTCTTTCAGAGAAATTTGAAGAACAAAAAACTTGGAATTCCGTATTCTATAGTTACTCTGAAGGAGCCGGATTTATTGATTATGATGTTGAAGTTATAATAAAAAATACGGAAACAGACTATTATGAGAGTATGTTTGTAAGACAGAATGCAATTGAAATTTTTGAAAAAATATCAGATAACAGCGAGTTTTCAGATTCTTTAAAAAATGTTTTTAAAAGACATGTGAAGGTAAATGAAAATTATTATATTAATGTAATGCAAGAGGTAACGGACAGTATATTAAATGAGCTCAGTCTGGATGATTTGATAGAAAGACTGATGAAGGTAGAGTATGATACCGATTCGACTACTCCTGAGACCTACTGCCTAAGCCGACTAATTTACATTAATAAAATTATATATGAAAAAAGGGAGGGAAATATGGAAAAAACACCGGAGTTTAAGGGTTCAAGTGCGGCTGCATCACAAGTAGTACAATATTTTATTACAAACAGGCAGGAGAATAAAATTAAAGGTTATCAGCAGAGACTTGCAAACACTTTAATTTCAAAAGATTATGAAAGATTTATAGAAATAATGCTTCAACTGTCTTCTTATACAGAAGTACCTTTTACATTTATGCATAAGTTGATACAGGACTTTGAAGCAAATAAAAATCTGGCATATAATTTTATAAATTCACTTATTATAAGCAGTAAAAGAAAAGATGATAATCCGGAGGGAGGAAAGAGCAATGAAAAATAAGGCTTTGACTTTAACAGTAGTAGCAAGTATGACTTCAAACTATGGAGAGGGACTTGGAAATGTAGGAAGTATTCAAAAGGTATATAAGAACGGCAAGGCTTATGCCATCCGTTCAAGAGAAAGTATGAAAAATGCCATCATGGTACAGAGCGGTCTTTATGATGATTTAAAAGTGGAGCAGGATGGAAAAGTTGATCAAAAGGCTGTATCAAAGGATATCAATGTAGCAAATAACAGAGCCTTAGAGGGCGGTTATATGAGTACTATAGGTGACAGAAAGATTAGAAGAAGTTCTTTTTATCTTACAGATGCAATTTCATTTTATCCATTTGTAAATGAAACAAGATTTCACAACAATCTGTATTTGGCACAGACATTTGCTAAGGAAAACGGAATAAATATTCAGGAAAAAGCTGCAAATGCCGGGCTTATGCCTTATCAATATGAATATGACAAGTCCTTAAAAAGATACAGTATAACCATTGATTTGGATAAGGTTGGAATTGATGAAAACTATGATACAAAGGCTGAAAAGTCAGAAAGAGCATATAGAGTAAAGGCTCTTCTTAATGCAATAAAAAATCTTTCCATGGTTGTAAGAGGAAATATGGACAATGCCGAGCCGATATTTGTAGTAGGCGGTATAGGAGATAAAAAGACTCACTATTTTGAAAACGTGGTTCATATAGAAGCAAACAAACTGAAAATAGAAGAAGATTTAAAGGCTAAGCTTAAAGAAGGCTATAGAGCAGCTTTGTTAAAAGGCTATAACTTTGAAAATGAGAAGGAAATTGAAGCCGAACTTAATGCAGGTTCTGTAGAAGAGTTCTTTGTAAACTTAAGCAAAGAGGTGGACGAATATTATGAAAGCATTGAGAATTAAACTTAGACAAAATCAAGCTTCATATACGAGAGAGGAAACAGTCAATAATCGTATGACCTATCCGCTTCCACAGTATTCTACAATTATAGGTGCTTTGCATAATGCCTGCGGTTATACTTCCTATCATGAAATGAAAGTCAGTGTACAGGGTAAGTACAGAAATATGCAAAGGGAGCTTTATGTAAATCATGCACTTCTTAATAATCTGGAAGATGATAGAAGTATACTGATATATAATCAAAATCCTGACGCATTAAATACAGGTTTTATTAAAGTTGCAGAGGCACTAAAATCTCAGGGAAACAGTTTTAAAGATAAAAAGACTATACAGATATTTGATGAAGATAAGTTGGAAGAGTATATAAGTATAAAAAATATTGCCGTCGAATTAAGAACTGAGAAAAAAAAGCAAATTGATGATAAAGAGAAGGCATGGAAGGAAGAAAAAAAGCTTATAAAGGATAGGCTGAGTAAATTAGAGGCAAAATCTGATGAAGCTTTGGAACTAAAAAAAACTATTGATGAAAAAGACTCGGAAATAAAAGGGCTGAAAGCTGATTATAAGAAAGAACTTTTTCAAAAAGTGGATGAACCTTTAAGCCATTTTAAGACTTTGACTAAAAGTGTACAGACTCAGGAAGTGCTATATGATGTTGAACTGGTTATTCATATAAGTGCCGAAGAAGAGGTGTTAAGGGATATAGTGGAAAATCAAAACAATTTGGTTTCACTTGGCAGGAGTGAGGACTTTATAGAACTTTTAGAGATAAAGGAAGTTGAACTTAGCCAAGGTATAGATGATGAGTATGAATTATCTGACGGATATTCCATGTATGTAAATATTGATTGTATAAACATAGAAAATCCTGAAGAAGGGGATTACTTCCTTGCAAGAGAAGGCACAAAAAAGCCGGCAAAGGGTACTATCTACTATGTGTCAAAGGACTATAAAATAGAAGGGAAAAAACGAGTGTTTAATAAAATACCATGTCTGTTTTCTTCAATTATAGGAATAGGGGGAGAAACAAAAAATTATATATTTGATCCGGATGGAAAGTATATAGTAAATTTAAATTAAAATATTTATATCAGTATTAAGGGTAAGATTATGAATTATAAAAAAGTTATACATAATACTCCGGCAGGAGGAGATTATTCGGAAATATATTATTTTGATTCAAATTTTAATATTGTTGATGAAGAAAATGCGTCAAAGTGTATTATTCGAGAATGTAAATCTGATGGGACATTAGTTAAAGAAACTTTTGGGCTTTGTAATAAAGATAATAAAATATTATAAGTGGATTTGATTCATTTATTCTGATATTTGGACTTAAGCTTAAATGAA
>RBWB01582696.1_pt1 | contig 14168 bp, 9 predicted proteins | sample 2014201 | NCBI WGS metagenome assembly RBWB01 (sample SAMN10133834, study PRJNA383868) | Human oral metagenome, whole genome shotgun sequencing project. | isolation source: supragingival plaque isolated from 88 juvenile twins | host: Homo sapiens | place: Australia
CCATCTGGGTGCTGTGGAGCGTGGTGACGGTCAACCTCGACAAGGTGGGCTTTCGGTTCACCAGCAACCAGCTGTTCTGGCTGACCGCGCTGCCGGCGCTTTCGGGGGCCACGCTGCGGGTGTTCTACAGCTTCATGGTGCCCATCTTCGGCGGGCGCCGCTGGACGGTGATCTCCACGCTGAGCCTGCTGCTGCCGGCCGTGGGCATGGGCATTGCGCTGCAGGACAGCAGCACCAGCTACAGCACGCTGCTGATCCTGGCCGCGCTGTGTGGTCTGGGGGGCGGCAACTTCAGCTCCAGCATGGCCAACATCAGCTTCTTCTACCCGAAGGCGAAGAAGGGCACGGCCACCGGCCTCAATGCGGGCATCGGCAACCTGGGCGTGAGCCTGGCGCAGTTCGTGGTGCCGCTGGTGATCTCCAGCGCCATGGTGGGCAGCTTCACGGGTGAGGGCCTGCACTATGTGGAGAAGGGTGTCGAGAAAACGCTGTGGCTGCAGAACGCCGGCTTTGTCTGGGTGCCGTTCATCGTGATCTCGGCCATCCTGGCCTGGTTCGGCATGAATGACATCGCCGATGCCAAGGCCTCGTTCAAGGATCAGGCCATCATCTTCCGGCGCAAGCACAACTGGCTGATGTGCTGGCTCTACATCGGTACCTTCGGTTCCTTCATCGGCTTCTCGGCCGGTCTGGCGCTGCTGACCAAGTCGCAGTTCCCGGACGTGAACCCCACGCAGTATGCGTTCCTGGGGCCGCTGGTGGGCGCGCTGACGCGGCCGGTGGGTGGCTGGATCTCCGATCGGCTGAAGGCCGGTGCAACGGTGACGCTCTACACCTTCCTGCTGATGGTGCTGGCCGTGGTGGGCGTGCTGTTCACGCTGCCCTCGGAAGGCCATGCAGGCAACTTCCCGGCCTTCCTGGGCATGTTCATCCTGCTGTTCGCCCTCACGGGCATCGGCAACGGTTCCACCTTCCGCATGATTCCCGTCATCTTCCTGACGGCGCGCACGCAGGAAGCCGAGAAGACGCCCGAGGCCCAGCGCCAGGCGGTGGTCCAGGGCAACAAGGAGGCTTCGGCCGTGCTGGGCTTCTCCGGTGCGGTGGGCGCCTATGGCGGCTTCTTCATTCCGAAGAGCTTCGGCACCTCGCTGGAGGCGACCGGCTCGGTGGACATGGCGTTGTACGCATTCATCGCCTTCTACCTCAGCTGCATGGTGGTGACCTGGTGGTTCTATGCCCGCAAGGGTGCCCGCACCCCCTGCTGAGTGGTTTCTGAACACGGCCGGCGCAAGCCGGCTGCTCTAAACAAAAGGTATCGACGATGAGTCATTTTCTGGATCGGCTGAAATTCCTTTCCCGGGTGCGTTCGTCCTTCTCCGAAGGCCATGGTGCCGTGGTTAAGGAAGACCGTGCCTGGGAGAACGCCTACCGTTCCCGCTGGCAGCACGACAAGATTGCGCGCTCCACTCACGGGGTCAACTGCACCGGCTCGTGCAGCTGGAAGATCTACGTGAAGGGCGGGCTGATCACCTGGGAAACCCAGCAGACCGACTACCCGCGCACGCGCCCGGACCTGCCCAACCATGAGCCGCGCGGCTGTCCGCGGGGCGCCTCCTACAGCTGGTATGTGTACTCGGCGCAGCGCGTCAAGCACCCGATGATCCGGGGCGAGCTGATGGAGATGTGGCGCGAGGCCCGCAAGACGATGGATCCGATCTCGGCCTGGGAGTCGATCAGCCAGGATCCGGTGAAGTCGCGCCGCTACAAGAGCGTGCGCGGCCTGGGCGGCTTCGTGCGTGCCGACTGGGACACGGCTACCGAGATCATTGCGGCGGCCAACGCGCTGACCATCAAGAAGTATGGTCCTGACCGGGTGATGGGCTTCTCGCCCATTCCGGCCATGTCGATGATCAGCTATGCCTCGGGGGCCCGCTACCTGAGCCTGATCGGGGGTACCTGTCTGAGCTTCTATGACTGGTACTGCGATCTGCCGCCGTCCAGCCCGCAGGTGTGGGGCGAGCAGACCGACGTGCCCGAGTCCGCTGACTGGTACAACTCCGGCTACCTGGTGGTGTGGGGCTCGAACGTGCCGATGACCCGCACGCCGGATGCCCACTTCTATACCGAGGTGCGTTACAAGGGCACCAAGACGGTGGCGGTCTCGTCCGACTACGGCGAGATGGTGAAGTTCAGCGATGTGTGGCTGGCCCCGCGCCAGGGCACGGACGCTGCGCTGGCGCTGGCCATGGGCCACGTCGTGCTGACCGAGTTCCACCGCGACAATCCGTCGCCGTACTTCGTGGATTACCTGAAGCAGTACACCGACATGCCGATGCTGGTGACGCTGAAGGAACACGACGGCAAGCTGGTGCCGGACTACTTCCTGCGTGCCTCGCACCTGCCCGAGAACCTGGGCGAGACCAACAACCCCGAATGGAAGACGGTGCTGGTGGATGCGCTGACCGGTGACATGGTGGCGCCCAATGGCTCGGTCGGCTTCCGCTGGGGCGAGGACAAGGCGGGTACCGGCAAGGTGGGTCGCTGGAACCTGGAGAAGCGTGATGGCGGCAGCGGCCGGGAAATCGATCCGGTGCTGAGCCTGAAGGGCATGCACGACGACGTGAAGGCCGTGTACTTCAGCTACTTCGGTGGCGAGAAGGACGACCTGCTGCCGCGCAACGTGCCGGTCAAGCGCGTGAAGCTGGCCGATGGCAGCGAAGGCCTGGTGGCCACCGTCTACGACCTGCAGATGGCCAACTATGGTGTTGACCAGGGGCTGGGCGGCGAGAACGTGGCCAAGTCCTATGAGGACGATGTTCCCTGCACGCCGGCATGGCAGCAGAAGCACACGGGCGTGCGTCCCGAGCTGGTGACGCAGGTGGCGCGTGAGTTCGCGCAGAACGCTCACGACACGCGTGGTCGCAGCATGGTGATCGTTGGTGCGGGCCTGAACCACTGGTTCCATACCGACATGTCCTATCGCGGCATCATCAACCTGCTGATGATGTGCGGCTGCGTGGGACAGAGCGGTGGCGGCTGGTCGCACTATGTGGGCCAGGAGAAACTGCGTCCGCAGTTCGGCTGGGCACCGCTGGCCTTCGGTCTGGACTGGTCGCGTCCGCCGCGCCAGATGAACGGCACGAGCTTCTTCTATGCGCACACGGGCCAGTACCGGCACGAGCAGCTGCGCGTGGGCGAGATCCTGGCACCGACGGCCGACAAGAAGGCGATGGAGCCGCTGGCGCTGATCGACTTCAACGCCCGCGCCGAGCGCATGGGCTGGCTGCCGTCGGCACCGCAGCTGGAGAACAACCCGCTGGAAATCGTCGATGCCGCCGAGAAGGCCGGTGAGGATCCGGTGAAGTATCTGGTGCGCGGCCTGAAGGACGGCTCGCAGCGCATGAGCTGTGATGACCCCGAGAATCCGAAGAACTTCCCGCGCAACCTGTTCGTCTGGCGTTCGAACATCCTGGGGTCCAGCGGCAAGGGGCACGAGTACTTCCTGAAGTACCTGCTGGGTGCGCAGAACTCGGTTTTCTGTGACGCCAGCGACACCGTGCGTCCGACCGAGGTGCGCACGCCCGAGCAGATGCCCGAGGAGGGCAAGCTGGATCTGGTGACGATTCTGGACTTCCGGATGAGCACGACCTGTCTGTACGGCGACATCGTGCTGCCCACGGCCACCTGGTACGAGAAGGACGATCTGAACACGTCCGACATGCACCCGTTCATCCACCCGCTGTCCGAGGCGGTGACGCCGCTGTGGGAAAGCAAGACCGACTGGGAGATCTACAAGCTGATCGCCAAGCGTTTCAGCGAGATCGGTGGTCCGTATCTGGGCACGCGCAAGGACATCGTGCTGGTGCCGCTGCTGCACGACACCCCGGGAGAACTGGGTCAGCCCTTCGAACCGAAGGACTGGAAGCAGGGTGAATGCGACCTGATCCCCGGCAAGACGGCGCCCAGCATGGTGGTGGTCGAGCGCAACTACAACGACATTCACCGCAAGTACACGTCCATCGGTCCGCTGCTGGACAAGCTGGGCAACGGCGGCAAGGGCATCAACTGGAACACCGAGCACGAGATCCACGACCTGGTCGGCTTCAACAAGGCCGTGCAGGAAGAGGGCGTGAGCAAGGGCCGGCCGCGGCTGGATACGGCCATCGATGCGGCGGAGATGATCCTCACGCTGGCGCCCGAGACCAACGGCCACGTGTCGGTGAAGGCCTGGGAGGCGCTGGGCAAGATCACCGGGCGCGACCATACGCACCTGGCGGTGGGCCGCGAGCACGACAAGATCCATTTCCGTGACATCCAGGCGCAGCCGAGGAAGATCATCTCGGCGCCCACCTGGTCGGGTCTGGAGTCGGAAGAGGTGAGCTACAACGCCGGCTACACCAACGTGCACGAGCTGATTCCCTGGCGTACCATCACGGGTCGCCAGCAGTTCTACCAGGATCACCGCTGGATGCTGGACTTCGGCGAGGGCTTCTGCGTGTACAAGCCGGCCATCGACACCAAGTCCACGGCCAGCATGTTCGGCGCACGTCCCAACGGCAACCCGGAAATCGCGCTCAACTTCCTCACGCCGCACCAGAAGTGGGGCATCCACAGCACGTATTCGGACAACCTGCGGATGCTGTCGCTGAGCCGGGGTGGCCCGCACGTGTGGATCTCGGAAGATGATGCCAAGCGTGCCAACGTGGAAGACAACGACTGGATCGAGGTCTTCAACACCAACGGCGTGATCGCCTGCCGGGTGATCGTCAGCCAGCGGATCCCGCGCGGCATGTGCCTGATGTATCACGCGCAGGAGAAGATCGTGAACACCCCGGGATCGGAGCTGAGCGGCAAGCGCGGCGGCATCCACAACTCGGTCACGCGCACGGTGCTCAAGCCCACGCACATGATCGGGGGCTACGCGCAGCTGGCCTATGGCTTCAACTACTACGGAACCATCGGCAGCAACCGCGACGAGTTCGTGCTGCTGCGCAAGATGTCGAAGGTCGATTGGATGGATGAGCCGGTGAACGCGGAAACGGCACAAGGAGAAGTCTGATGAAAGTTCGTGCACAGATTGGAATGGTGCTGAATCTGGACAAGTGCATCGGTTGCCACACCTGCTCGGTGACCTGCAAGAACGTCTGGACCAGCCGTGATGGCGTGGAATACGCCTGGTTCAACAACGTCGAGACCAAGCCCGGTATCGGCTATCCCAAGCAGTGGGAGAACCAGAAGAAGTGGAACGGGGGCTGGGTGCGCACCTCGAGCGGCAAGCTCGAGCCGCGCCAGGGGGGCAAGCTGCGCATTCTGGCGAACCTGTTTGCCAACCCGAACCTGCCGTCGATCGACGACTACTACGAGCCGTTCACCTACGACTACCAGCACCTGCAGTCGGCGCCGCGGATGAAGACGCCGCCGACGGCACGGCCGGTGTCGGTGCTGACCGGCGAGAAGATGGACAAGATCGAGTGGGGCCCGAACTGGGAGGACGATCTGGCTGGCGAGTTCAGCAAGCGCAGCCAGGATCACCTGTTCGAGGGGGTGCAGAAGCAGATGTACTCCACCTTCGAGAACACCTTCATGATGTACCTGCCGCGCCTGTGCGAGCACTGCCTGAACCCGACCTGCGTGGCCTCGTGCCCGTCGGGCTCGGTGTACAAGCGCGAAGAGGACGGCATCGTGCTGGTGGACCAGGACAAGTGCCGCGGCTGGCGGATGTGCATCTCGGGCTGCCCGTACAAGAAGATCTACTTCAACTGGCAGTCGGGCAAGGCCGAGAAGTGCCTGTTCTGCTATCCGCGGATCGAGGCGGGCCAGCCCACGGTCTGTTCCGAGACCTGCGTGGGCCGTATCCGCTATCTGGGCGTGATGCTGTATGACGCCGACCGCATCGAGGCGGCCGCCTCCATGCCGGACGAGAAGCAGCTGTACAAGGCCCAGCTGGAGTGCTTCCTGGATCCGAACGATCCGGACGTGATCGAGGCTGCCCGCAAGGAGGGCATCCCCGAGACGTGGCTGGCGGCTGCCCGCAAGTCGCCGGTGTACCGGATGGCGGTGGACTGGGAAGTGGCCTTCCCGCTGCACCCGGAATACCGGACGCTGCCGATGGTGTGGTACATCCCGCCGCTGTCGCCGATCCAGAGCGCAGCCGAGAACAAGCAGATGCCGCACGAGACGGTGGAAGGCAGCATCATCCCCGACGTGAAGAGCCTGCGCATTCCGGTGCGCTACCTGGCCAACCTGCTGACGGCGGGCGACGAGGAGCCGATCATCAAGGCGCTGGAGCGGATGATTGCCATGCGTGCGTTCAAGCGCGGCGAGATGATCAATGGCAAGGGTTCGCTGGAGGTCATCAAGCGCGTGGGTCTCACGCCCGAGATGGTGGAGGACATGTATCAGACCATGGCCATCGCCAACTACGAGGACCGCTTCGTCATTCCCACCTCGCACAAGGCCGCGGTGGAGCGCAACTTCAGCGATACCGGCAGCTGCGGTTTCAGCTTCGGCAACGGCTGCTCGTCGGGTTATTCCAATGAGTCGCTCTTTGGCAAGCGGAACAAGGTGGATGTCATTCACCTGCAGCTGAAGCGGCCTCGCCAACAGGAAGCCGAACAGGAGTCGTGATGATCATCTATCGAGTGCTTTCGGCGCTGTTGAGCTACCCGGAGCAGGAGCTGATCGATGCGCTGCCCGAGATCGAGGCAGCCCTGGCGCCCACGCCGCGCATCCGCGCGCAGCTGGGGCCGCTCGTCGAACATCTGCGCACGACGAAGCTGATTCGGCTGCAGGAGGAGTACGTGGCGGAGTTCGATCGCTCGCGCCGCCAGTCGCTGTACCTGTTCGAGCACATCCACGGCGAGAGCCGTGAGCGGGGTGACGCGCTGCTGGATCTGCTGCGCGAATACCAGCGCCACGGCTTCGAACCCTGTGACGAGGCAGGCAGCCCGCGCGAGACGCCGGACTACCTGCCGCTGTTCCTGGAGTTCCTGGCACAGCGTCCGCCCGAGGAGGCCGCGCGCCTGCTGGGTGATGCGGTGAACGTGATCGCGCTGGTGGGCGGCCGCCTGGCCGAGCGCGAGAACCCGTATGCCGCCGTGTTCACGGTCCTGCAGGAAATGTCGCCGGTGAAGGCGCAGCCCATGGAGGATGCGCCGGCACGTGACATGGACACGCTGCTCGACACCATCGGACCGGGCAATGACGGTTCGGAACCCCTGCTCAAGCCGGACAACGGCATGGTGCAGACGGTGAAGTTCTATCGCTGAGGAGATCTCATGAGCTACTTCAACGCATTCTTCTTCGGGATCTATCCGTACATCGCGCTCAGCATCTTCCTGCTGGGCAGCCTGGTGCGCTTCGAGCGCGAGCAGTACAGCTGGAAGAGCGACAGCTCGCAGGTGCTGTACCGCGGCCATCTGCGTACGGCCAACATCCTGTTCCACGTGGGCATTCTGGGGCTGTTCTTCGGCCACCTGGTGGGTCTGCTCACGCCCGTGGCCATCTGGGACATGCTGGGGGTGACTCACCACTTCAAGCAGGTGGTGGCCATGACGGCCGGCGGGATCATGGGCACGATGTGCCTGATCGGGCTGTCGCTGCTGCTGCATCGGCGTCTGACCAACCCGCGCATCCGCGCCGTCACCTCCCTGGGTGACAAGGTGCTGATGATCTGGATCCTGCTCACGCTGCTGCTGGGTCTGACGACCATCATCGTGTCGGCCGGTCACATGGACGGTGCCGAGATGGTCCGGCTGATGACCTGGGCACAGCACATCGTCACGTTCCAGTCGGATGCGGCGTCGCTGATTGCCGATGTCAGCATCATCTTCAAGCTGCACCTGTTCATGGGCATGACGCTGTTCATCCTGTTCCCGTTCACGCGGCTGGTGCATGTCTGGAGCGGCTTTGCCTCGCTGACCTACCTGGGTCGTGCCTGGCAGCTGGTGCGCCAGCGCTGAGCTGAAGCTGTCGTCACGCTGCCGGATGCGTCCGGCAGCGGATGGCTTTCATCATGATCCCGGCCGTCCGATATCATCAGGCGGGCCGGACATCGGGCCACGGAAGGACGACTTCCGTGGCCCAATCATTTTCAGGAGGTTTGCGTGTCGATCAAGGTCAATGGTGTGGAGATCACCGATGATGAGGTGGCAGCCGAGCTGCCTTTCCACCAGGAAACCCCGCAGCCGCTGCGCAGTGCCTGCATTGCGCTGGCGCTGAAGCGGGTGATGCTGGACGAGGCGGCCGAGCAGGGGCATCCGGTGGCGGATGCCGAGGAAGCGGCCGATTACCTGCTGTCCACGCAGGTCACGGTGCCGGTGGTGGATGAGGCCAGTTGCCGGCGTCATTACGAGCAGTATCCGGAGCGTTTCCGGGTGGGCGGATGGGTGGATGCCGACCATATCCTGTTTGCCGTGAACGAGCGCACGCCGCTGGATGCGTTGCGGCTGGTGGCGAAGGAGACGCTGGCGCTGCTGCAGGAGCACCCCGAGCGATTCGAGGCGATGGCAGCCGAGCGTTCCAACTGCCCGTCGGCAGAGAACGGCGGTGCACTGGGGCAGATGCAGCGCGGTGAGACGGTGCCGGAGTTCGAGGCGGCGCTGTGGCGCATTGCTCCCGGAACCATTGCCGACAGCCTGATCGAGACCCGCTACGGGCTGCACATCATCCGGGTCAACCGTCGCCACGAGGGGCAGCAGCTGCCCTTCGAGCAGGTGCAGGAGGGCATCGCGCAGGCACTGACCGCAGCGAGCCGGGATGCGGCCTGGCGGCAGTATGTGCAGGTTCTGCTGGGCCGTGCCAAAATCGAAGGCATTGATCTGGAAGGGGCCGACACGCCATTGGTGCAGTAGGCGCAACGCCCCGAGGCACCTCGACGGACACTTCCATGGAAAGCACCCTGCCGCTGGATGACCGGGCATCAGGTTCGCCGAAGCGCGACGGGACCTTGTCGCAGGCAGGCACTTCCAATCGTTATGTCGAGTCAGGTATAACGATAGTGCGGAGAGGGGCTTCAGAAGAAGAAAGGGTATCTGATGGCGTCGCGTCCACGACGGATGGCGAGGCCGGGCCGAAGCGCGAGGAAGGCGCTGACCGTTTGCCGGAGGGTGGGCAGGTGACGGGAGCGGCGCAGGCGAAGGCGGCTGCGCCGGCCTGGAAGAATCGGCTGTCCACCCGCATCGTCATCAGTTCCGTGGTGGCGCTGTCGCTGGTGCTGAGCATGGTGGGCTGGACGCTGTGGCTGTCGTGGCAGCTGGCGGGCACGGCAGCGGCCATCAACGAGACGGGCAGCCTGCGGATGCGCGCGAACCGTATCGGGCTGAACCTGCTCCGGCACGATGAGGCGGCTCAGGCCCAGGTGGTGGTGGACCTGCGGGAGCAGGGCCGCATCCTGGCGCATTTTGCGGGGGACCTTCCGGGCAGACCGCTCTTTCTGTCCACCGATGCGCCGCTGCGCCAGCAGTTCCATGCCGTGACGACCCGCTGGGATGAGCTGGCGGATCTGGCCCACGAGGCGCTGGTGGAGGGGGACAGCACGGCCTATCTGGCGCAGCTGCCGGGCTTCGTGGCCGAGGCCGACCGGCTGGTGCACGTGCTGGAGGTCGGCAACGCCAGCAAGACAACCCGGCTGCGGATCCTGCAGAGCGTGCTGATCGTGATGGCCTGCCTGGGCACGATGGCGATGATCTTCCTGCTGTACCGCTGGATCATCCGGCCGGTGCAGACGCTGCAGGGCGGTATCCAGCGGATGGCGGCCCGGGACTTCTCGGTGCGGGTGCCCGTCAACAATACCGACGAACTGGGCGTGCTGGCCCAGGGCTTCAACCGGATGGCGGACGAGCTGCAGAGCCTGTACGAGGATCTGGGCGAGCATGTGCGTCAGAAGACGGCCGAGCTGGAAAGGCAGAACCGGCAGCTGAGCGCGCTCTACGGCATGACGGCGTTCCTGAACAAGCCCAACGACATCGAGGCGCTGTGCCGGGGCTTCCTGCAGCGGGTGATGGACGAGTTCCATGCGGCGGCAGGCAGCATCCGGGTGCTGGACCCGTCGGGGGAGCGGCTGCACATTGTCGTGTCGCTGGGGTTTTCTTCGGCGCTGCAGGAAAGCGAGCACTGCATGCGCACCGATGCCTGCTTCTGCGGCGAGGCCACGCAGCGCGGCACGATGATCATCCGGGACTTCCGCAAGCTGCCGCGCCCCGAGGAGATCGGCTGCATGCGTGATGGTTTCCAGGCGGTGTCGGTCTTCCAGATCGTGACGCCGGAGGCGACGTTGGGCACTTTCTCGCTGCATTTCCGTGAGCGCACGACGATGTCGCCCCGGGAGCTTCAGCTGCTGGAGATGTTGGGGCAGCACCTGGGGGCGGCGCTGGACAACCAGCGGCTGAGCATCAAGGCGCGTCAGCTGGCGGTGGCCGAGGAGCGCAATCTGGTGGCACAGGGGCTGCATGACAGCCTGGCCCAGGGGTTGAACTTCCTGAACCTGCAGACGCAGATGCTGGGCAGCGCGGTGCAGCAGCGCCGCTGGGACGAGGTGGAGGAGATCGTGCCGTTGCTGAAGACGGGGGTTTCCGAGAGCTACCAGGATGTGCGCGAGTTGCTGCAGAATTTCCGGACCCGGCTGGGCGAGGAGTCATTGCGCAAGGCGGTGGACGACACGATCGGGCGCTTCCGCCGGCAGACCGGGCTGAACGTGGAGCTGCACCTGGATGATCGGGACGGTGCGCCACTGCACCCCGACCAGCAGCTTCAGGTGCTGTTCATTCTGCAGGAGGCGCTGTCCAACGTGCGCAAGCATGCGTATGCCAGCAAGGTGACGGTGCGCATCGACAATCACCGTGATTTCGGCATGAGCATCCGTGATGACGGCGAGGGTTATGATCCGAAAGAGGTGGCCGAGCGCAGTGAAACCCATGTGGGGCTGTCCATCATGCGCGAGCGGGCGGCACGCCTGGGCGGGCAGCTGCAGATGTGCAGCGCGCCGGGGCAGGGGACGGAGGTTTCCCTGTACCTGTCGCAGAGCGACCGGCTGGCGTCCTGAAATGGTCGGATTACCGAGGCCTGAGTGTTTGCCGTTCTGTTATCTTGTCGAGCCCTGAGTTCCAGTTCTGATAAATGAGCATCAGCATTCTGCTTGTCGATGATCACAACCTGTTCCGCTCCGGCGTGCGTCAGCTGCTGCAGCGTGAGGAGGACCTGTGCATCGTGGCCGAGGCGGCCGACGGGCTGGAGGGGCTGAAGCGCGCCAAGGCGCTGCGCCCGGACGTGATCCTGCTGGATCTGAACATGCCGGGGCTGTCGGGGCTGGAGACGCTGCATCTGCTCACGCAGGATGTGCCGCAGTCGAAGGTGGTGATCCTGACCGTCTCGGAAGAGGCCGAGGAGCTGGGCGAGGCGCTGCGCTCCGGTGCGGTGGGCTATCTCACGAAGAATGTCGAGGCCGAGACGCTGGTGGCTGCCATCCGCAAGGCCAAGCGCGGCGAACCCGTCATTGCCGAGTCGATGACGATGAAGCTGGTGGAGCAGTTCCGTTCGCAGGGCAGTGGCCAGCACGGCGCAACCGTGACGCCGCCCGACTCGCCCTCCATCCAGTCGGGCGCAACGCCCGAGCGGGTGCACCTGACGGCGCGCGAGCGGGAGATCATGCAGTGCCTGGCGCGGGGCGAGAGCAACAAGGAAATTGCCCGGCGGCTGGATGTGGCCGAGAGCACGGTGAAGATTCACGTGCAGAACATCCTGAAGAAGCTGAATCTGTCCAGCCGGGTGCAGATTGCCGTCTATGCGGTGGAGAACGGCCTGTCGGGCAACGGGCCCTGAGTCTTTCAATCTCCTGATGCGACAGGCCCGACGCCTGCAGGGGGCGGATTGCCATGCAGGGGCCGGGCCTGGGGTATCTGGCCCGCCAGGGGCCAGACAAGGGCTTATCAGGCCGGAACGCCGATGATGACGCTGGAGGCCTTGAAGATGGCGCTGGCCGTCTTGCCTTCAGCCAGGCCCAGCGACTGGGCGCTTTCGTTGGTGACGATGGCGGCCACGGTGCCACCGCCGTTCACTTCGATGACCACTTCGGTGTTGACGGCACCGGGCTGCACGCGGCTGATCTTGCCGGTGAGGTGGTTGCGGGCCGAGAAACGGGCCCCTTCGCTGTCGGCCACGACGATGATGGACGAGGCCTTGACGAGGGCGAAGGCTTCGGCGCCAACCTTCAGGCCCAGGTTCTCGGCGCTTTCGTGGGTGACGGTGGCCACCACCTTGTGGCCGCCTTTCACGTCGAGTTCGATTTCATCGTTGACGGCACCGCGGTGGACGGCGGAAACCTTGCCCAGGAACTGATTGCGTGCGCTGGTCTTCATGCTCATTCTCCGTATCAGAAGGTAGTCGTCGGCAATGCCGTCAGCCTGAGCGCACAGCTGTTCGACGAAGCGACGGTGTTCGTTCTCGATAGTCTTGAAATTGTCGATGAGTTGCTGGCCACGCTGGGTGAGGCGGGTTCCCCCGCCGCCCTTGCCGCCCACCGTGCGCTCGACGAGCGGCTGACCAGCCAGGTTGTTCATGATGTCGATGGCATCCCAGGCTGCCTTGTAGCTCATGCCGATGGCCTTGGCGGCCTTCGAGATGGAACCACTTTCGGCAATCTGGGCCAGCAGCCCGATACGCCCTGCGCCACCGAAGTTGGCGCCACCGATGGTCATCCAGATGGAACCGTGCAATTCTACCTGCTGGTTTGTGGGTGAATCCGTGACAAATGTCGTGTTCGGGGCGTCGGTGGCAGTTGCTTGAGGCGTGCTCATGTCGTGGAGAGAGGCAAGGCAAAAGAGAGGGGCGCAAGGGGAAAGAAAGGCATTTTCCCCGGGGCGGCAGGTCTGGCTCCCCATGCCGGAGTGATGGCCGGGGTCTTGGCGGCCAGGGGCCACCATTCAGCGTCAGGTTGCGTGGAACTCGGTCAGCAGGACCTGTTTCCAGTTGTGGCCGTTGCGCAGGCGGGCGTGCAGGGGGGGAAAGTACTGTTGCAGCAGCTGACCCAGATCGTCGCGCCCGCCCAGGTCCAAGTCTTCCCAGAGTTCGCGCTCACCATAGCAGGCGGCCGCGATGGCGTGGGCCAGCCAGCGGGTGAGGCGTTCGGGCTGCTCGGGATTACGGTTGGCCAGCAGCAGGGTCAGCATGGCGGCGAAGTCTGGCGGGCACATGCGCAGCAGCTTCTGGTACTGGGCATCGGGCATGGATTCGACGGGGTCGACTTCGGGGAATAGCCGGGCCAGCAGGGCCAACAGTTCCGGTTGGGGCATGCCCAGCGTCCAGGCGAACAGCGGGAGCTCGCCATTCTGTGCGTTGCGCAGCACGCCCGAGACCGCGCGCCGCAGCAGATCCGGCACGGCATCGGCGTCGGGGTTGGACTGGGGCAGCGAAGGGGCAACGTCACGCGAATCCATGGGTCGATGATCGCGCGTGCCTGTCGGGGGCGCAAGCCCTGGCGGATGGAGAGATCAGTCCTGCAGGCGGCCGTCCTGCATCTGCACCACGTGCTGACCGAGCACCTTGGCGTCTTCCACGTCGTGGGTGATGAGGATGAGGGGCACGCGCAGGCGTTGCTGCAGGGCCAGCAGCTCCTGGCGCATGGTGGCGCGCAGGTGGGGGTCGAGGGCGGAGAAGGGTTCGTCCAGCAGCAGGGCCCGCGGTTCGGTGACCAGGGCACGGGCCAGGGCGGTGCGCTGGCGCTGGCCGCCGGACAGATCGGCCGGATACTGGCTGGCCAGCGAGGTCAGCCCGAAGGCATCAAGCCAGCGTGCCACCGACGGGTGCCATTGGCTGCGCTCGGGATGACTGGGCGGGTTGCGCCAGCCGTGGCTGAGCGAGAACGCCACGTTCTGGTAGACGGTCAGATGTGGGAAGAGGGCGTAGTCCTGAAAGACGTAGGCCAGTCGCCGGTCCTGGGGGGGAAGGCAGACCTGGCTGGAGGCGTCGTACAGGGTGTCGCACTCCAGCCGGATGTGGCCAGCGTCCGGGGTGAGTAGCCCGGCGATGGCCTGCAGCGTCAGGCTCTTGCCCGATCCGGAAGGGCCGACGATCACGATCCGCTCATGGGCGGATTGCAGCTGCACCGACAGGGTGAAGGTGCGCGTGGCGGAGGTGAGCGTCTTTCGGATGTCGAGGTCGAGCTTCACGGCGAC
>RBWB01582699.1_pt1 | contig 14153 bp, 11 predicted proteins | sample 2014201 | NCBI WGS metagenome assembly RBWB01 (sample SAMN10133834, study PRJNA383868) | Human oral metagenome, whole genome shotgun sequencing project. | isolation source: supragingival plaque isolated from 88 juvenile twins | host: Homo sapiens | place: Australia
TTTTTGTAGTTTATTAATAAAGTATAAACCTATTATCTTAAATGCGAATGCCGTGGATATTGGGTAATTGGTGAATTATTATTACTTTTGCGAAAAAAATTTAATGGAAATTACTTATTCTATAGATGAAATTGAGGTTGTAGCTCGGGAGGTTCTTTCGCATCTTTCTCATAAGGTGGTGGTTTTTAAGGGTGCTATGGGTTTTGGTAAGACGACTTTTATCAAGGCTTTGGTAAGGGCTTTGGGCAGTGAGGATGTGGTAAGCAGTCCTACTTTTAGTTTGGTAAATCCTTATGAGGGTGATGGGGTGCGTATTTATCATTTTGATTTTTATCGCATCAGGTGTGAGGAGGAGGCTTTTGATATAGGTTTTGAGGAATATTTGTATTCTGGGGATTGGTGTTTTATAGAATGGGCGGAGCGTGTGGAGAGGTATTTGCCTGAGACATATAGTGTTGTGGAGCTTGTGCAGGTAGATAAGCACACGAGGAAAGTGATTGTGAAATAGGAGATAGGAGGTAATATTATGATTAGATATTTTCTTAATTTTAAGCGTCCGGCAGGTACTTCACGGGGGGTGTTGAGGAGTAAGGAGACATTCTTTTTGATGATGGAGAAAGAAGGGAAGCGCGGTATTGGAGAGTGTAATCTTTTCAGGGGGCTGAGTGCTGATGATGTGCCTGAATATGAGGCTAAGTTGCGATGGGTAGAGGGTCATTTGCATTTGGGAGAGGAGGCTTTGCTTTCGGAGCTTGTAGGTTTTCCTTCTATACAATTTGGTGTAGAGCAGCTTTTTAAGTCGGTTTCGTCTAAGGAGTGGTATCATCTTTTTCCGTCGGCTTTTACGAGGGGTGAAGAGAGGATAGCAATCAATGGGCTTATCTGGATGGGGACGCCGAGCTATATGAAGGAGCAGTTACGGGAGAAGCTATCTCAAGGATTTCGTTGTATTAAGATGAAGATAGGAGCTATTGCTTTTGAGGAGGAGTACCGACTTTTGCGATTGTTGCGTGAGGAGTTTTCGGCTTCAGATATAGAGATACGGGTAGATGCGAATGGTGCTTTTGGAGCTGTTGAGGCTCGAGAGATACTTGAACGTTTGGCTTCATTGGAATTACATTCTATTGAGCAACCAATTAGGGCTGGGCAATGGGAGGTTATGGGAGAGTTATGTGCTTGTAGTCCTCTTCCTATCGCTCTTGATGAGGAGCTTATAGGGGTGTTTGGCGTTGAAAAGAAGCGACGGCTTTTGGAGGTAATCAAGCCACAATATATTATTTTAAAACCCTCTCTTGTAGGTGGTTATAGAGGGAGTGAGGAGTGGATAAAGCTTGCAGAGGCAGCAGGTATTGGATGGTGGGTTACTTCGGCTTTAGAGAGTAACATAGGGCTGAATGCGATAGCGCAGTGGACGCATACGCTTGGGAACCCTATGCCACAGGGGTTGGGTACAGGAGCTTTATACAATAATAACATAGCATTTCCTTTATATGTAGAGAAGGGTTATTTGGGATTTAGGGCTTCAGAGCGCGTAGCATTTCCCTTTTCATAGGGGGGCCAGGCAATCGTTCGACGATAAATCCGGCGTTTTGTAGGGCTCTACGTACGCTTCCTTTGGCTGCGTAGGTTACGAGGTATCCACCGGTTTTTAGGGCGTTATACATTTTTTGAAAGATAGTTATTTCCCATAATTCGGGTTGTATTTGTGCGCTAAAGGCGTCGAAATAGATAAGGTTGAAAGTATCTATATCGTTTATTTCTTGGAAGAATTGTTGTCTTTTTTTAAAGGTGAATGAAGGAGATAGTTCTATGGGGGTTTCCCACTGGCAACGGTGCATTTGCTCGAAAATGGGGTGCAAGTTTGGGGATAGCACTTCTGTGAAGTTCATTTGAGAGGCTTCTTCCCAAGAGAGAGGATAGGCTTCTACGGTTTGGTAGAAGAGGGATAGTTGTAGTTTGGGGTGTTCTTGATAGGTAACCAGTGCATTGAGGCCAGTTCCGAAGCCTATTTCTAGGATAGCTATAGATTGGTTATGGAAGAGTTGTAGTCCGTTTTTAATAAACACGTGTAGGGTTTCTTGGAGAGCGCCATGCACAGAGTGGTAAGTTTCGTTGAGTTGAGGGATGTATAGGCTGGTAGAGCCATCGGAGGTAGTGATAAGTTGTTTCTTCATTTTTTTATGATACATCTTCGTTTTGTATTTGCAAAAGTAATAAAAAGAGTTTTAAATAATAAAAAAACGTCTTCTTTCTTTGTTATTTGTATTTAAAAGAGTATTTTTGCGATTGCTATTAGATATAAAATATGAGATATATTATTATTTTTATAAGTATTTTTTTGGTAGGTTGTGAGGATAAAAATCCTTATGAAGGGGTTGAGATATCGCTGGTAAATTTAAAGCGTTTTGAGCTTGAGAAGATAAGTGTACGGTCTATGGTATTATTAGATAGGAATGTAGCTTTTGCGGGCTCGGATGCTACTTTTGGGTTTATCAACACAGAAAATCAAACGATGGCGTTATCTAATTTGAAGAATCGGGGTGTTATCTCGGACTTTAGGTCGGTAGCAGCCACTTCAGAGCATTTTTTTATGTTATCGATAGGAAATCCGGCGTTGTTATATAAGGCTGAGGCAACAGGTATGGAGGAGGTTTATAGGGAGGAGCACCCAGAGGTATTTTATGATGTTATGGATTTTATAGATGAGGTATCGGGGGTTGCCATAGGTGACCCTATAGAAGGGCGTCTTTTGGTAATCATCACTAATGATGGGGGGCGTTCTTGGGAAAAGCTAACGTGGTCTCAAGCGCCGAAGGTAGAGAAAGGAGAAGCTATATTTGCGGCGAGCAATTCGGCTATGGCACATCAAGGGAAGAAGTTGTGGGTAGCTACTGGCGGGAGCAAAAGTAGGCTTTTTTATTCTGACAACAGAGGGTATAAATGGGAAGAGCTATCGGTATTGCCTTTGACACAGGGGAGTATGAGCAAAGGGGCTTTTAGCATTGCTTTTTATGATGAACGCCAAGGGATAGTAGCAGGAGGAGATTATGAGCATCCTGAGGTGAAAGAAGGGAGTATGGCATTGACAGAAGATGGGGGAAGAAGCTGGGAGGTGATACCAGCTGATAGGTCGATTGGGTATACGAGTTGTGTGAAGTATATTCCTAATAGCAAAGGTAATGCGCTTGTAGCTTGTTCGCCTCTTGGATTGTTTTTTTCTAATGATAAAGGGAAGCGGTGGACGCGGATAGGTGATGAAGAATATTACAGTTTGCTTTTCATTGATGAGGAGAGGTTTGTAGCATCGGGGAATGGGAAGATAAGTATTTTTAAAATAGTGAAGAAATAATGATAACAGAAGTATACAACTTGCGCAAAGCTGGGCTATTGAATGATGCGCTTATTAGTGCTTTGGAAGCGTATAAGGCGAATGATTGCCGGGTGAATAAGCTATCATTGGCGTGGGTGTATTACGATTATTGTAAAAGAGCCGTGAATGAAAGACTCATTCACGGCTTTTTGTATACTGTAGGACGACTTAAGGAATTGCTTGTAGCGGAAGATGTAGTGATTTCAGACCGGTTATTATGGCAATATGTAAAGTTCTTTTCGGTATTGCAAAAGGAACAGCCCAAGGCTTACGAAGAGATAGATTTACTATTTGAGAGCTTGAAAGGCATTTATTTTACGATGCCTTCGAAAGGATTTTCGGCTTTGATAGCGCAATTGCATAAGTGCTATATAGAGACGGATAAATATCTTGAGACTATGGGGGAAGTCATTCCTTTTTTAGGGGAAGAGGATTTTCGCCCGAAGATGTATCGCGATATTTATATATATCCTTTGGCAGAGCAAATTTATCTGAGGTATTGCCAGAAACTTTCAGAGATAGGAGATAAAGAGATCATGGAGATGTTTGCTCCGATTCTGTCAAGATGGCTTATAGCGCACCCTGAATATAGATCTTTATTATACTATCAATCTAAAATACGAGATTACATAGGCTCTTAGCTATTCATTTGAGAACATTGGTTATAGAGTTCTCTCCAAGAAGCGCCTCGTTTTTTCATCACGTTTTCGAGGTATTCTTTCCAAACGAGTTTATCTTTATCTTCATCTTTTACGATAGCGCCTTGTAATCCTGAGGCGAGGTCTTCGTCGGTAACGGTTCCATTGCCGAAACTTCCTGCTAAAGCCATACTATTAGTGATAAGAGAAATGGCTTCGGCAGTAGAGATTACTCCACTAGGTGATTTAAGTTTTTGTTTCTCGTCTAAGGTAGCTCCTTTGCGCAATTCGCGGAATATGGTTACTATTTTTTCTATAGCTTCGGCATTAGGCAAATGTGCTTTGAGTTTATAATTGGTAGAAATTTCGGCTACGCGTTTAGTTACTATAGAGATTTCGGTTTCTAAAGTAGCAGGAGCGGGTAGGACGATGATGTTAAAACGTCTTTTGAGAGCTGATGACATTTCGTTTACGCCACGGTCGCGTGTATTGGCTGTGGCAATGATAGAGAAGCCACGTTGTGCAGGGAGTTCTTTGCTGAGCTCGGGGATCGCGACGTTTTTTTCTGAAAGGATAGAGATAAGTGCGTCTTGCACCTCGGAAGCGCAACGGGAGATTTCTTCAAAACGCGCGATAGAGCCTGTTTCCATAGCTCTATAGATAGGAGATTTGAGGAGAGCCTCGTTAGAGGGGCCGTTGGCTAAGAGCATTGCATAGTTCCAAGAATAGCGTATGTGCTCTTCGCTGGTGCCGGCAGTACCTTGAATAACCTTACTAGAGTCGCCACTAATAGCAGCTGTAAGGTTTTCGGAGAGCCAAGATTTAGCGGTACCAGGCTCGCCTATGAGGAGTAGAGAGCGGTCGGTAAGGAGTGTAGCAATGGCTATCTCTACCAAGCGATTATGACCTATGTATTTAGGAGTAATCTCTAGACCACTAGCGGTACCTCCTGTTACAAATTTGAGTACTGCTTTAGGTGATAATTGCCAGCCAATGGGCTTTTCTTCTTTCTTATCTTCTTCTTTTAAGGCTTCCAACTCTTTAGCATAGAGTTGTTCAGCGGGAAGGCGTAAAACGTCTGACATAAGTTTAATTTGTCGATTTGCCAATTTGTTGATTTATCAATTCGGTTGATTGCTAAATTGACTCATCAGCTCATTGGCTTATTTATTATTTATTTTTATAGTTTCTATTATTTTATTGATAATTCTAATAATACTTAACAATTCTAATTTTTCTTTTTCTGTATTAGGGTAATTTGATATAGCAAAATTTTTTCTCTTTTCTAATACATTACAAAGCTCAATTATTGTATGTGAGAATTGAAATGTTTTATCTACATTTCTATAGTTTTAATTTGCCGATTTGCCAATGGCAAATCGGCAAATTGACTTATTGATTAATCGGTGAATGCGTGTTTGTAGCCTTTTTGTTTGTTCCAAGCGCCACGTGTGAAATCGGGGATTTCTACGGGAGCACTACCATTTTCTAATGATAGTTTGGAAAGGGGGGATAGGCAACACCATTCGGCGAGGTCATAGACATCCATATCTAATGGCAAGCCGTTTCGCAAGCAGTAGATAAGGCGGTAATCCATAATAAAGTCCATACCGCCGTGCCCTCCTACTTTTTTAGCTTGTTGTTCTAAATCTTTTAGTATACGGGGTTTAAATTTTTCCATCAGTGCTTTTTTGGCGTCGTTGGGCATAAAGCTGTGTGCTGATAGGTTTTCGTGGTTGGGTACAACATCGCTTGTTACACTTTCGGGTTGCAAGAGGTAACCTTCCATAGGGTATTTGTTGGCAAATCCTTTGGTACCGGTAAGCTGGTACATACGAGAATAGGGGCGTGGGGTAAGCACGTCGTGCTGTATTTGTATGGTTTTACCTTGTTCAGTTTTAATCATTGTGATGGTGAGGTCTCCGTTTTGGAAATTAGTACCGTCTTTACCTGTTATTTTTTGGTATACTTCTTTGCCACGGAAGGGTTTGGTATCTATAGATACGAGATAGTTCATTTTATCTCCGCGGTGGATATTGAGTGCTTGACATACGGGGCCGATACCGTGAGTAGGGTATACATCGCCGCGATTTTTATAGTTATAGTCGAGGCGCCAGTTATTCCAGTACTCTTTCCAGAACTCGTCGAGGTTATGTATGTATGATCCTTCGCCGTGTATTACTTCGCCCAAGAGGCCTTGTTGAGCCATATTGAGGGTAGTGATTTCGAAATAGTCATAGACGCAATTTTCGAGCATCATACAGTGAAGGCGTGTTTTTTCGCTCATATCGATGAGAGCCCATATTTCTTTCATATCGAGAGCGGCGGGGACTTCTATAGCTACGTGTTTGCCGTGTTGCATAGCGTAGAGAGCCATAGGAGTATGGTGTTTCCAATCGGTTACGATATATACGAGGTCTACATCTGGGCGCTCACATAGGGCTTTCCAAGCGTCTTCGGAGCCTGTGTATTGAGGCACGGGTTTATGTCCTGCTTTTTGAATTACTTTTTGAGCTCTATCTACCATTTCTGGTCGTATATCGCACAAGGCGGTTATTTTGGCTCCTGGGATGTGCATATAGCGTTCTACGGCGCCATAGCCTCTCATCCCGAGGCCTATAATACCCACGCGAACGGTGTCCATTTTCGGGGTGGTAAGGTTTAGGACATCTGTTTGGCCTTTAGGGCGTTGTGGGGTAGGGACTTTAATAGTTTTTGATGTGGTTTTGGTTTTGGTTTTTTGTTGTGCATTGCTATTGAAAGAACTGAAGCACAACAAGATGCTAATAAGCATTGGATAAATTTTTCTAATCATAGTTATTAATTATTTTAGAGGTTAATTATAATTACGAGGCAAAGGTATGGGTTAATTATGATATTAGCAAATTTTTTTATTAGTTTTTTAGGAATTATAAATTAGGATTTAGGGGTATGGATAGTTCCAAGATTGCTCCAAGGTTGCTCCAAGGTTACTGTAAGGTAATAGATAAGGGGGAAGAGGTAGAAAATAGGGTGTAAATTAATTTTTTCATTTGCTAATTGACTAAATTATTAATTAATTAGTATCTTTGCCCCCGTTTTTTAATTATCAATTGTTAATTGTATTTTTATGCTGAATGTTCATAACCTATCTGTTTCTTTTCAAGGGGAGTATCTTTTTGAGGATGTTGCTTTTATGCTGAATCCGGGCGACCGTGTGGGGTTAATAGGCAAGAATGGAGCGGGGAAATCAACGATGCTAAAATTGCTTTCGCGTGAGCTTAAACCAGATACGGGAGGTATCGCTACTGATAAAGATGTACGGATTGGTTTTTTGAAACAGGATATTGATTTTGTGAAGGGTAGGACTATTTTGGAAGAGGCTTATCAGGCATTTACAGAGATAAAGGTTCTTGAGGGGCAGCTGGAAGACATTCATCATCAGATAGAAACGCGCACTGATTACGAGAGTGAATCGTATCACGATTTGCTTGACAAGCTAAGTGATTATACTCATAGATTTGATCTTATAGGGGGATATCAGTACCAAGGGGAGACGGAGAAAGTTTTGCTTGGTTTGGGTTTTCAGCGCGGTGATTTTGACAAGCTTACAGATAGTTTTTCTGGGGGCTGGCGGATGCGTATAGAGCTTGCGAAACTACTTTTGCAGAAGAATGATATATTGTTATTAGATGAGCCTACGAACCACTTGGATATAGAGTCTATTATTTGGCTTGAACAGTTTTTGACCACTTATAATGGGGCGGTGGTGATTGTATCTCACGACAAGATGTTTTTGGACAATGTAACAAATCGGACGATTGAGATTTCGGTAGGGAAGATATATGATTATCCGAAGCCTTACAGTGAGTTTTTGGAGCTTAGGAAAGAGATACGCGAGCTACAATTGGCTTCGCAAAAGAACCAAGAGAAGAAGATACAACACACTGAAAAACTGATAGAGAAATTCCGCGCTAAAGCTACTAAGGCTTCTATGGCACAATCGCTTATGAAGAAGCTTGACAAGATAGAGCGGATAGAGGTAGACGAGGAAGACAATGCTGTGATGCATGTACGTTTTCCGGTATCGGTAACGCCAGGGAAGGTGGTATTGGAAATAGAAGATGTATCGAAGAGCTATGGTGAAAAGGAGGTGCTCAGCCATGTGAATTTGCTAATAGAGCGAGGCAGTAAGGTAGCTTTTGTAGGGCAAAATGGACAGGGAAAGACGACTCTTGCGAAGATGATAGTAGGAGAGCTTGCTTATGAAGGAGCTATCAAGCTGGGGCACAATGTACAGCTGGGGTATTTTGCCCAGAACCAAGCGGATTACTTAGATGGTGAAATAACGGTATTGGACACGATGTTTCATGCTGCTAATGATAGCAATCGGAGTAAGATACGAGATATATTGGGTTCATTTCTTTTTCGTGGTGATGAGGTAGACAAGAAGGTGAAAGTACTTTCGGGGGGAGAGCGCAATCGTTTGGCATTGGCGAAGATGCTTCTTTCGGACTTTAATGTGCTGGTGATGGACGAGCCTACGAACCATTTGGACATTAAGAGTAAGAATGTGTTGAAGCAAGCTTTGCAACAGTTTGAAGGAACGCTTATTATCGTATCTCACGACCGTGATTTTCTACAGGGGCTTACTGATAAAGTGTATGAGTTTAAGAACAAGCATCTGAAGGAATATTTGGGTGATATAGACTTTTTCTTGGAGCAACGCGCTGCGAGTAATTTCAGGGAGATAGAGCAAGCAAAGGCGACGGAAAAGGCTACAACGGAAAGCAAAGAGGCAGTAGTGCGTGAAGAAAAGCTGTCGTTTGAGCAACAGAAGCAGCAGAAATCAATACAGAACAAGCTGAATAAGGTAGAGCGGAATATCACAGAGATTGAGAAATCGCTAAAAGCGATGGATATAGAAATAAGTAAGGCGGTACAGAGCGAGGCTTTTTATCGTGATTATGAAGAAAAAAAACAACAGTTGGAGGAGTTGATGAAGGAATGGGAATCTTTAATGAGTTAATAGTATGCAACCTAAAAAAATTTTATTTTTCATTATAGGGCTATTGATAGCTTTATTTGGGATGACACTTTTCAGTAGTTATCATACCACCGCCAACGGTATGGTGAGGGAGGGTATTGTATTTGGCAACAATACGATGTTGCGTTATCCTACTCGGGACATATTGGGGATGCTTTTCAAGGCGAAAGAGAAAGAGAATAACAAGCTTGATGAGCTCATCAAAGATACTAAGACGATTGTAGATGAGAAGATAGATAAGCTTGAGCAGAATGACACGATAACGAATGACAGTATACACAAGCTTGAAACTAATACTGAGGGGAAGATATATTACCCAGGGAATGCTGTGGATTATATCAAGAGGCTGAAGGAGAAATTACGGAAGTCATCTTGCCAGATAGTGCATTATGGAGATTCTCAAATAGAGGGAGACCGTATTACGGGTTATGTACGGAACCGGTTGCAGCTGGCTTATTCTGGGGGAGGGCCTGGTTTTATACCTATAAAGGTGGTATATAGCCAGAACAGTTTAGACCTAACGGCTTCTCCGAACTGGGTTCGTTATGCTTTTTTTGATAGGAAGCAACGCAAAACGGTATCTCACAACAGTTATGGTTTATGGGCTACCTATTCTCGTTTTACGCCTTATGTAAAAGATACGGCTTCACGAGGGCTTACAAAGGCGAGTTTTGTTATAAAACCCTCAACGAAGTCATACGCTCGTTTACAACACTACAACAAGTTTGGACTACATTATGGGAATGCGAGGAGCAGGGTGAGTATCAGGGTGTATCAAGATGGGAATATCATCAAGATAGATACTTTGATAGCTGACGGGAAGTATCATAACTATAAGTTGAACTTTGTTACGACGCCTAAGGAGCTGAAGGTAGAGCTTGAGACGAGAGTAAGTCCTGATTTTTATGGTATTACTCTTGATGCAGCCTCAGGGGTGAAGATGGATAACGTAGCGATGCGAGGGGAAGCAGGGCGTATTTTCACGCGGATGAACTATGAGAATTATCGACAGATGAGTGCTGATAGACAGGTAGATTTATTTATATTTCAATATGGGGGGAATACTATACCATATATGAAGACCGATCAGCAGCTAAAGGATTATGTAGAGGGGTTGATTTTCAATATGAAGTGGGTAAAACGAGCGAATCCTAATGCGATGCTCATGTTATTAGGCCCTGGAGATATGACCACATCGCGCAATGGGCAACGCTTGACATACCCATATTTGCCTAAGCTCAATGAATTGATGAAAGAAGAGTGCTTGAAGAATGACATAGCTTACTTCAGTATGTATGAGGCGATGGGAGGAGAGAACTCTATGATTTCGTGGGTAAAGCAAGGTATGGCGGCGGCGGACTATGTGCATTTTAGTCCTAAGGGGACGAAACTTATTTCGGAAGTATTTTATCAATGTTTGCACAATGATCTTGCTGCAGTAGAGTAATGAATTATGGTAGATTTTTTTAATAACTTTTTCACCTTTGACCCTAAGCATCCTCTAACTTTTGTAAGGATAGATTTTTGGATATTTTTTGCTTTGGTATATGCGGTATTTGTGCTTATTTATAAGCGGAAGCACGTACGCAATCTTTTTCTACTATTGGCGAGTTTTTATTTTTATTACAAAGCCAGTGGTCTCTTTGTATTATTATTAGTATTTAGTACTGTTACTGATTTTTATTTGGGGCATTACATATATAAGCAGGGAGAGGAACGGCGTCGTAAGATAGCGGTAACGATAAGTGTATGTTTAAACTTATTGGTGCTTTGCTATTTTAAATATGCTTATTTTTTCACGGACACGTATAATCTTCTTTTTCATACACAACACGAGACGTTCAACTATTTAGCTTATTGGGGGAATGGATTTAGTGATAAGGGGTATTTCACGGTAGATAAGATTATTTTGCCGGTAGGGATTTCGTTTTATACTTTCCAGACGATTAGCTACACAATGGATATTTATAGGGAGAAGATAGCTCCTTTGAAGTCTATATTGGATTTTGGTTTTTATGTAAGTTTCTTTCCACAGCTGGTAGCGGGACCTATTGTGAGGGCGGAGGAGTTTGTACCACAGATATTGAAGAAGACAGAAATCAGTAAGGAAGCTTTTAACCGCGCTATTTTTTTAATCCTGAAGGGGTTGATCAAGAAGATGATTTTTGCGGATTTTATTGCATTGCATTTTTTAGATAGGGTATTTGATGCGCCTACGATGTATAGTGGTGTAGCGAATATTTTGGCACTTATAGGGTATTCGTTGCAAATTTACGGAGATTTTTCGGGGTATACAGATATAGCGATAGGGGTAGCCTTGCTGATGGGATTTGAGTTGCCTAATAACTTCAATTCGCCTTATAAAGCGCTAAATTGTGGAGATTTCTGGAAGCGTTGGCATATTTCTTTATCGACTTGGTTAAAGGACTACTTATACATACCTCTGGGAGGAAATAGGAATAGTACTTTGGGTACTTTTGTATTTTCGTTGATTTTTGTAGTGATAATGGTAGTAGCGGTAGACAATTTGACTTTTACGCTTATTACGGGAGTTTTGCTCGTAGCGGGTTCGGCAGTAGCTTTGTTTTACAAGCCTTTTGAGCGGTATTTGACTACGAATATCAATATTATGCTCACGATGCTGATAGGGGGCTTGTGGCATGGCGCTTCTTGGAAATTTGCGATATGGGGAGGCTTGAATGGGCTGGGAGTGGTAGCCTATAAATATTGGCGTAAGATAAGTCCGTATGAGCATAGTAATTTATGGATAGCGCGTGTGTGGAAGATATTGTTTACATTTGTTTTTATCACATTTACGCGTATTTTTTTCAGGAGTAATGATATGGATAGTGTGGGGCAGTGGTTTTCTCAGATTGCTAATAATATGAGTTTTGATACAGCAGGGACATTTATCAAGCACAACAATATTCCGTTGGGGATAATCTTGATAGGGTATATCACACATTGGTTGCCACAACGCTGGAAGGATTATATAGAGTATGTATTTGGTGAGAGCCATTATGTAGTGAAGGGGGCGATAGCGATGGTAGTGGTACTGATATGTTATCAGGCATATTCTACAGATATACAGCCTTTTATTTATTTCCAGTTTTAGAGATAAAGTAGTTTAGTCATTCTATATTTAGCTTTTTCTTATAAATGCCAATCAAGAGTTACATTAACTTGTTGCTTTAGAACCTCGCCCCGTGACATACTCCGCTCTCGCTACACACATACCCAGCTGTGAGCCCTCGCTGGCTATCTCGAAAGGGTAACCTCCCCCCCTCACATACTCCGCTCTCGCGGACTTCCTCGAAAGTGGGAGATGTGGTGAAAAAGCAGTAACATTCTGTTAATCAAGGATTATTATTTTCCAACTCTTGATTTATATCATTAAGATTTTTGTAGTATTTTTCAGTTTTAGGCTTAGCAGTAAGTAGCTATAAGATATAAGGAAATGGCGGGAGAAAAATTTCTATTGGTATTTTTTGATTTGGTTAGTTACTAAATTATTTGTATTTTTGCCGATTGAAGTGGTATATAGGCTTCATTATCATATAATAAATATAATAACATAAGAAAAGATGAGTTGCAATACTTGCACACATAATAAAAGTAATAGTTGTAGTACGAGCTGTGGGAACCGTAGTTTTGGTACGGTAAAGCTTTCAGTTTTTGATTGGCTTGCGAACACGAAATTGCCAGGAGGAGAGGAGTATTTTGATTGTGTAGAGGTACGCTTTAAGAACAGTCGTAAGGAGTATTTTAGGAATGTAGATAAATTGCCTTTGCAGATAGGAGACACGGTAGCTACAGAGGCGCCTTCGGGGCATGATGTAGGGGTAGTGAGCCTTACGGGCGAGCTGGTACGCTCTCAAATGAAGAAGCGGAAGGTAGATTGGGAGAGTGATAGTTTGCCGAAGATATATCGGAAGGCAAATCAACACGATATAGATGTATGGCAAGAGTCGAGAGCTAAGGAGGTAGAAGTTCAGAAGCAGTCTCGAGAGCTTGCGATTGCATTGGGATTGGAGATGAAGATCTCGGATGTGGAATTTCAGGGAGATGGTTCTAAGGCTACTTTTTATTATACGGCTGAGGGTCGCGTAGATTTTCGACAGCTTATCAAAGATATGGCGCGTGCTTTTTCGGTACGTATAGAGATGCGCCAGATAGGTTTTAGACAAGAGGCGGCTCGCTTAGGAGGGATAGGAAGTTGTGGAAGGGAGTTGTGTTGTTCTACCTGGCTTACGGATTTCAGGAGTGTATCGACTTCGGCGGCGCGTTATCAGCAGCTTTCGCTAAATCCGCAGAAGTTGGCCGGGCAATGTGGTAAGCTAAAATGTTGTCTAAACTTTGAGCTTGACACATATTTAGATGCTTTGCAGGATTTTCCTCGTACTGATGTAAAACTTCATACCCAACGGGGAGTAGCTTCTTGCCAGAAGATAGATATATTCAAGCGATTGATGTGGTTTACCTATGATGAGAATCCTATGACTTGGCATAAGTTATCGGTAGACAGCGTAAAAGAGATTTTGGAGTTGAACAAATCGGGAGAGCCAATAGAGGAGCTTGAGGAATATGCTATTGTTACGGACTTATCGTCGCGGAAGAGTACCTCAGCTTATGAAGGTATAGAGCTTGCGCCAGTAGAGGAGGATAGTATTACTCGTTTTGATACGCCTAAACGCAAGAAAAATAAGCGGAATAATCATAAGAAAGAGGGTAATAAAGGAGGACAGAAAGTAGCTAAGCCGTCTAATAATGATAATGACAACAGGGCTGAGAAGGAGAATAGAGTGGCCAAAGACAATAACAATAGGGTTTTGAAAGAGGGCAATAGGCCTACGCCAAAGAATAATAAACCACAAGGGAAGCCTAAAAATGGTGGGCAACCCAACAACAAAAAGAATAATAATAACAATAATAAGAACAAGGCTAAAACCCCTAATACAGATACGAATAAAAATGAGAATGCTTAGTGCCTTAGTTTTAGTAAGTTTACTTTTTTCTTGTGATAGTAAAGTAAGCTATAGTGAATATGTACCACTTTCTGATGGGTGGGCTAGCCATAAACCGATTACTTTTCAAATAGAAGTAAAGGATACTGTGAGCA
>RBWB01582700.1_pt1 | contig 14152 bp, 7 predicted proteins | sample 2014201 | NCBI WGS metagenome assembly RBWB01 (sample SAMN10133834, study PRJNA383868) | Human oral metagenome, whole genome shotgun sequencing project. | isolation source: supragingival plaque isolated from 88 juvenile twins | host: Homo sapiens | place: Australia
TGGGCAGGCCGTAGGCCTTGTGGATCAGCCAGATCGGGTGGACGACGTTCGCGCCGGTCGCGGTGCGCAGCTGCCAGCGGCACGTCTCCGTGTCGCACGCCGCCAGTTCGGCGTTCACCTGCTTGATGAAGTCGAAGACGGGGGCGCCCACGGCCTGGGCGATGGCGTACTTCTCCTTCTTCATGCCGTAGGTGCCGGCGATGCCGCAGCACGGCTGCTGGGACTCGACGACCTTCACCCCGGGGATGAGGCCCATGACCTCCATGGCGGGCAGCCCCAGCCCCTGGGACTTGAGCTGGCAGGGCGCGTGGTAGGGGATGGTGATGTCGATGCGCTGGAAGTCCGTGTCCAGCTCCCCCCGGTCGTACAGGTCCAGCAGGAACTCGCAGATGTCCCAGGTCCTGCTGCCCACGTCCTCCAGCTCGGGGGTGTCCATCTCCAGGATGTCGTGCGCCTCGTGGCGCAGCATCCCGGCGCACGAGCCGGAGGCGGAGACGATCGGGGCGTCCCTGTTCACCTTGCGCAGGTCGTCGGTCAGGCGCGACACGTACTTGCGGGCGTCCGAGTAGAGCCCGTTGGACTGCAGCGCCAAGCCGCAGCACCCGTGCTTGGGGACCAGCACCTCGTAGCCCAGGTGCTCCAGGACCAGGACGGAGTGGATGGAGGTCTCCACCTCGAAGTACTGGCCCGCGCACCCGTGGAAGAAGATGACCTGGCCGCGCTCGCCCGACGAGGGCAGGGGCTTGTGCTTCTTGAACCACCCCTCGAAGGTGCGCCCGTAGGCGCGGGGCATCGGGGCGGAGCGGTGGACGCCGATGACCTTCTCCATGACCATGCGGATCGGTTTGACGTCGAGCGCCCAGTTCGCGATGGGCGCCACGGGCGTCATCATCGTGCCGATCAGGGAGGTGCGCCCGATGAGGCGGTCCCGCACGGGGATCCCCACGGCCCTCTTCATGTCGGTGCGCCGGTGGTGGATGATCTCCGTGACCTTCACGCCCTGCGGGCACACCAGGGAGCAGGTGCCGCACGAGGAGCAGTAGTCGATGGACTTGTCGACGATCTGCCCCTTCTGGCGGAAGCGCTCGGCCTGCGGGCCGGAGTACTTGGGCCCTCCGAACAGGTCGGTGACCCGCATGACGGGGCAGTTCGTCTCGCAGATCGTGCACTTCACGCACGCGTCGAGGCTGCCGCGCAGGCCCCCGACGGTGGCGTCGCCGAGGCTGATGACGTCCTCCTCCTCGACGCCCGCCGAGGACAGCCCCCCGTTGAAGGCGGGGAACATCCCGGCGATCCCTTTCGTCGTTGCCGCACTCATCGCAGTCCCTCCACAATCGTGTCCGCGGCGCGCACCGCGCTGGCGAGGGCGATGCCCTCCCCGCTCTTCTCCCTCCACCGGGTGGCGCCGGCCAGGTTGCCGCCGACCGCGTGGAGGTTGCTGTAAACGGCGCTCCCGTCGGGGCCGACGGGGCGCATCTGGTCGTCGACCGCGATCCCGGCCAGGAACAGGGGCTGGTCCTCGCCCCAGAAGTCGGCGTGCAGGAGCTGCCCCTGCGCGCCCATGACCGGCAGGCCGAAGACGGTCTCGGACACCTGGCCGTGGGAGTCGACGGCGAGGGCACCGGATTCGAAGCCCCCGGCCGCCAGGACGAAGGCGCCCGCCTCGATGGTGGTGGGCCTGCCCGCGGTGGAGATGTCGACGGAGACGATCCTGCCCGCCCGGCGCTTGAAGCCGGTGACCGCGGAGCCCATGATGAGGCGCCCCTCGTACTTGACGATCTCGCTGAGCGCGGTGTTCAGGCGCATGCCCGGCACCGACGGGGGCTGCACGGGGATCTCGAAGACCCCGTGCCCCAGGCGCTCGGCCAGGTCGGCGGCGGCGCCGGGGTCGGCCAGGCCCAGGACGGCCGGCAGTCCGACGACCTCCCCGGCCGACAGGAGCGGTCCGATGGCGTCGGCGAGGCGCTGGCGGGCGTCCGCCTCGTCGAGGGCGCGCGCGTGGTTGGTGCCCGTGGAGTCCGCCTCCCCGGCCCGCACCTCGAAGTCGACGCTGATGGCGCGCGCGGCCAGGCGCTGGCCGTCGGGGCCCCTCTGGCGGGAGAGGTTCTCGGCCACCAGCGCCGGGTAGAAGTCCTTGAAGCGCTTCAGCCCGACGATCGCGTAGGAGGCGCCGGGGGCGGGCACGCCCGCCGCCATGGACGGCTGGTACAGGCTCGTGGGGCGCAGCGCCCCCACGCCCGTCGGTATGGCGACGTTGCGCGAGGCGTCCCCCACCAGCAGGGACGGGCCCGCGGTGTCGCGCAGCCAGTTGACGGCCTCCCCCACGAACCCGGGGGTGAAGTGGGAGTAGGGGTGGCTCTCGCGCGAGGCCACGTGGGGGCCTATCGCCTCCAGGGGGCGCTCGACGCGCTCCGGGGAGTAGCCGAGGACGTCGATGGTCCCCGTGCCCAGTTGCAGGCCGCCCACTCCCTTGGCGACCAGGGTCACCGAGGCGCCCGAGCGGGCGAGGCGGATGGCGGCGGCGAGCCCTGCGATGCCCGCCCCTATGACGACTGCGTCCCTCATCGCACGACCTCCTCGACCGGGACGGGCAGGTGCTCGACGTCGAGCGTGCCCTCGTGGATCCAGTTGTCCAGCGCCGCCTGGCGCACCTGTTTGCCGTAGAGGATGGGCCATAGGCCGATCCACCGGTTCTTCAGGAAGAGGCGCAGCAGCCCGTTGGCGCGCTCGGCGTCGATGTCGCCGCGCTCGTGGGCGATTCCGGCTGCCCGCTGGGAGCAGAACCCGCCCTGGCAGGGCCCCATGCCCAGGCGCATCTGGCGGCGCACGTCGTCGAGCTGGCTCTTGGGCAGGGTGTCCATGACCCTCTCGAGCATGGCGCGCGTGGCCATCTCGCACTCGCAGATGATCTGCTCGTGGGAGGGCCCGTCGTTGCGGGACTCGACGTTGTCGAGGCGGTGGCCGATGGTGTAGAGCCTGCCGTCCTCGGCGGGGGGAACGGCCTCGCCCGCGGTCTTGCAGGGCCGCTGCTCGCCCATCTCGGAGCACATGATGTCGACGACGCGCTCGGCCATGAGCCGGTAGGTGGTGAGCTTGCCGCCCGCGATGGTGAGCATCCCGTAGACGCCGTCGCGGCTGTGGTGGTCGATGACGCTCATGCCGCGCGCCATGTGGCGGGTGTCGGTGGCGGCGACGCGCGAGTCCTTGATGAGGGGGCGCGCCCCCGCCCACGCGTGCAGGGCGCGGGAGCGGCGGAAACCGGGGACCATGGCCTCACCGGAGTCGAGCATCTGCTGGACCTCGTCGGCGGTGATGGCAAGGCGGTCGGGATCCTCGGCCTTGATGTCCGTGGTGCCGATGATGCACACCGTGTGGTCGGGCACCAGGATGTCCCCGTCCTCGGGCCACACGCAGCGGTTGAGGACGGTGCCAGTGAGCCGGTGGTTCATTGCGATCATGATGCCCGCGCCGGGCACCACGTCCACGCCGTGGCAGTCCCCCATGGCGGCGATCTGGCCGGCCCACGGCCCGCCGCAGTTGACGACGAAACCGCATTCGACGCGCAGGTCCTCCCCGCCCCTCTCGTCGTGGACGACGACGGCGCTGACGCGGTCGCCCTCGCGGTCGATGGAGACGACCCTGTGGTAGGTGAGGATCTTCGCGCCGTACGCCTCGGCGGAGCGGATGGCGCCCCAGACCATCTGCCAGCCGTCGACCGTGCCGTCCTCGACCTCGAAGGCCCGTTTGATGCGCGGGTCCAGGCGGGGCTCGCGCGCCAGCGCCTCCGAGACGGTGATCTCGCGGGCGGGCACTCTGGCCGCCGAGGCGCGCGCGAGGAACTGGTCGGCGTAGTCCTCCTCGTCCTGGGCCGTGGTGACGAAGAGGCCGCCCGTGGCCTCGACGGCGTTGGCGTTGATCCGTTTGACGATGGCGTTCTCCTCGGCGCACTCGGTGGCCGACTCGGGGTCGGAGGCGATGTAGCGCCCGCCCGAGTGCAGCAGGCCGTGGAAGCGGCCGGAGGTGCCCTGGGCGATGTCCGCCCGGTCCACCAGGACCGCCGAGAACCCGCGCATTGCGACATCGCGAACGACGCCCGCACCGGTGGAGCCGCCGCCGATGACGACGACGTCAGTGTGAATGGTTCTCACCGTTCGTTCCCTTCAGGTGTGAATACGAGGCACCGGCGCCTCGGTTTTGCCCACAATATTGCACCTCCAGGACCGTTTTGAACGAATCGTTCACCCACATTGCACAGATGTGCAGGTATTCCGGGGCCCAGGCGCCCCCACTCCTTGGGACGGGGAGCGCCCCGACGGCGCATTTACGACGAACGGCCATGCCATAATTCGATTTCACGGCCCGCGAACACACCCGCCCCGGCCTCCCCGCACCGGCGCGGCGCGGGTCACGAGCACCTAGAGTGGGGTCATGGACCACGACATCCGCGACCGCTCCGGCGAGGCCGCCAACGCCGACCCCTCCGTGCGCCCCCAGGACGACTTCTACCGGCACGTCAACGGCGGCTGGCTCGCCCGCCACAAGATCCCGGCCGACAGGCCCATCGACGGCGCCTTCCACGCACTGCGCGACCAGTCCGAGGCGCACTGCCGCGCCATCGCCGAGGCGGCGGCCGCCGGGGCCCTCGACGACCCCGACGCCGGGAGGATCGCGACCCTGTGGAACCAGTTCCTCGACGAGGGGGCCATCGAGGCCGCCGGCGCCTCGCCGATCGCCCCCGACCTGGAGGCCATCGCCCAAGCGGCCACGCGCGCGGACCTGGCCGCCCTGACGGGCCGCCTCATGCGCGAGGGCGCGGGGGGCCTCGTCAGCGCCTACGTGGGCACCAACCCCCACGACTCCTCCCAGTACATGGTCTCCCTGGTCCAATCCGGCCTCGGACTGCCCGACGAGGCGTACTACCGGGAGGACGACTACGAGCCGGTCCGCCGCGCCTACGTCGCCCACACGGCGCGCATGCTCGAACTGGCGGGCGCCCCGGACCCCGAGGGCGCCGCCGGGCGGATCATGGCCTTCGAAACGGCCCTGGCCGCCCACCACCGCGACTCCGTGTCCGACCGCGACCCCCGGCTCTCGGACAACCCCACCCCCTGGGAGGACCTGGTCGCCGCCAACCCCGGTTTCGACTGGCGGGGCTGGGCCGACGGGGCGCGCCTGCCCACCGCCTCCCTGGTCGTCAACGTCGACCAGCCCGAGTTCCTGCGCGGCGCCTGCGCCCTGTGGGCGGACACCGACCTGGGCACCCTCAAGGAGTGGGCCGCCGCCTCGGTGATCGACGCGCGCGCCCCCGTGCTCTCCTCCGCCTTCGTGGAGGAGAACTTCGACTTCCACGGCCGCACCCTGGCCGGGACCGAGCAACTGCGCCCCCGCTGGAAGCGGGCCCTCGGCCTCATCGAGTCGTGCCTGGGCGAGGCGATGGGCCGCGCGTGGGTCGCCCGCCACTTCCCGCCCGCCTCGAAGGAGCGCATGGACGACCTGGTCGCCCGCCTGCTGGACGCCTACGGGCGCTCCATCCGCGCCCTCGACTGGATGGGGGACGCCACCAAGGGCCGCGCCCTGGACAAGCTGGCCACCTTCAACCCGAAGATCGGCTACCCGCCCAAGTGGAAGGACTACTCGGGCCTGGACATCGACCCCGGCGCCCCCCTGGTCGACAACCTGCGGGCCGCCGCCTCGCACGAGACCGAGCGGGAATGGGCGCGGCTGGGCACCCCCGTGGACCGCGACCGCTGGTACATGACCCCGCAGACGGTCAACGCCTACTACAACCCGACGCAGAACGAGATCGTCTTCCCAGCGGCCATCCTCCAGCCCCCCTTCTTCGACCCCGGCGCCGACGACGCCGTCAACTTCGGGGCCATCGGCGCCGTCATCGGGCACGAGATCGGGCACGGCTTCGACGACCAGGGGTCCCGTTTCGACGAGAGGGGGAACCTGGAGAACTGGTGGACGGACCAGGACAGGGAGCGCTTCGAAGAGCGCACACGCGCCCTCATCGACCAGTACAACGCGCTCACGCCCGCGGATCTGCTGCCCGGCGCACACACCCCGGACGAGGCGGGGGGCGCGGACGGGGCGGAGCGGCCCGACGGCGCCGGGGGCACCGGCGCGCCCCACGTCAACGGCGCCCTGACCATCGGGGAGAACATCGGCGACCTCGGCGGCCTCACGATCGCGTGGAAGGCGTGGGCGGCCGCCCTGGCCGAGCGGGGGCTGACGCCCGCCACCGCGCCCGCCGTCGACGGGCTCAGCGGGCCCGAGAGGTTCTTCCAGTCGTGGGCCCGCGTGTGGCGCACAGCGGCGCGCCCCCGCTTCGCCCGCCAGATGCTGGCGGTGGACCCGCACTCCCCCGCCGAGTTCCGCTGCAACCAGGTGCTGAAGAACTTCGACGAGTTCGCCGCCGCCTACGGCGTCGCCGAGGGCGACGGCATGTGGCTGGACCCCTCCGAGCGGGTCCGTATCTGGTGATATTGCTCAAATGACGGTCTCCCGCAACGCGGGCATCCAGTCGCACAATCAGACGAACGCGTGTCAGTATTAGACAAGCGCACGCACGAAACGCGTCATATTCGACCAACGGAAGGCGAACAATGCCAGGCCTTAACCTGACCCGCGACGAGGCGCTCGCACGCGCCGGAGTCATCAGCGAGGTCATCCGCTACGACATCGAGCTCGACCTCACCCGGGGCGACACCGACTTCGGCTCGCGCACCCGCGTCGAGTTCACCGCCGCCCCCGGCGGCGCGGCCTTCGCGGACCTGGTCTCCACCAATGTGCGTTCCATCAAGCTCAACGACCGCGACCTGGACCCGGGCGCCCACCACCAGGACTCGCGCATCAGCCTGGACGACCTGGCCGAGCACAACGTCCTCGAGGTCGACGCCGACTGCCAGTACATGCACACCGGCGAGGGCCTGCACCGCTTCGTCGACCCCGCCGACGGCAAGGCCTACACGTACTCCCAGTTCGAGGTCCCCGACGCCCGCCGCGTCTACACGACCTTCGAGCAGCCGGACCTGAAGTCCACCTTCACCCTGACCGTCAAGGCCCCCAAGGGCTGGAAGGTGTTCTCCAACGCCCCGACCCCCTCCCCCGAGGAGGACGGCGATTCCTGGACCTACCGCTTCGCGACCACGGAGAAGATGTCCACCTACATCACCGCGGTCGTGGCCGGCCCCTACGAGGGCGTCACCGACACCCTCACCTCCTCCGACGGCCGCACCATCGACCTGGGCGTGTACTGCCGGGCGTCCGTCCTCGAGCACCTGGACGCCGACGCCATCATCGACATCACGCGCAAGGGCTTCGAGTTCTTCGAGGACGCGTACGGCATCGCCTACCCCTTCACCAAGTACGACCAGGTCTTCGTGCCCGAGTACAACGCCGGGGCGATGGAGAACGCGGGTTGCGTGACTTTCCGCGACGCCTACGTGTTCCGCACGCGGCCCACCGAGGCCCAGCTGGAGTCCCGCGCCAACACGATCCTCCACGAGCTGGCCCACATGTGGTTCGGCGACCTGGTGACCATGAAGTGGTGGAACGACCTGTGGCTCAACGAGTCCTTCGCGGAGTTCATGAGCCACCTGGCCCTGGCCGAGAACACCCCGTACACGGAGGGGTGGACGGGCTTCATGGTCCGCAAGGACTGGGGCCTCAAGCAGGACCAGCTGCCCACCACCCACCCCATCACCGCCGAGATCCGCGACCTGGCCGACGTCGAGGTCAACTTCGACGGCATCACATACGCCAAGGGCGCCTCCGTGCTGCGCCAGCTCGTGTCCTACGTGGGACGCGACGCGTTCTTCGCCGGCCTGCACGAGTACCTCACCGCGCACTCCTACGCGAACGCCACCCTGGCCGACCTGCTCGGCGAGCTGGAGAAGGCCTCGGGCCGCGACCTGGCCGCCTGGTCGAAGGTGTGGCTGGAGGAGGCAGGCGTCACCCTGCTGCGCCCGTCCGTCGAGACGGACGAGGAGGGCAGGATCACGCGCCTTTCCATCGAGCAGGAGGCCTTCAGCGAGGGCGCCTCCCTGCGCCCCCACCGCCTCGCCGTCGCCGGGTACTCCCTGGAGGGAGAGTCCCTGCAACGGGTCTTCCACGAGGAGCTCGACGTGGACGGGGCCTCCACTGATGTGCCCTCCGCCGAGGGCGTGGCCCGCCCCGACTTCATCCTGGTCAACGACGGCGACCTGGCCTACGCGAAGATCCGCCTCGACGAGGACTCCCTGGCCTTCGCGGTCGCCAATATCACGCGCTTCACGGACTCCCTCACCCGCGGCGTCGTCATGGCCGCCGCGTGGGACATGACCCGCGACGGGCAGATGAAGGCGCGCGACTACCTGAACCTGGCGCTCACCGCGGTCCCCGCCGAGACGAACATGCAGTTGCTGACGCTGACGCTGCGCCACATCGACGAGGCCGTTCGCACTTTCGTCGCCCCCGACGCCCGCGCCGAGGCCGCCGAGACGGTGGGCAGGCGCCTGCTGCTGTTGGCCCGCACCGCCCGGTCCGGCTCCGACGCGCAGCGCATGCTGGTGGCGGCCGCCGCCCGCAACGCGTCCAACGCCGAGCAGTTCGAGGCCATCAAGGCCCTCTACGACGGGTCCGCGACCCTGGAGGGCCTGGAGTTGGACGTCGACCTGCAGTGGTCGCTGCTGATCGCCCTGGTCAGGGGCGGCGTCGCCGGGGACGCGGAGATCGACGCCCGGGAGCAGGAGGACGACACGATGACGGGCCGCCAGAACGCCGCCGCTGCCCGGGCGGCGCGCGACGACGCGGCCGTCAAGGAGCAGGTGTGGGAGCAGGTCCTTGGGGACAAGTCGATCCCCAACGACACCCGTTGGGCGATGGTCTCCGGCTTCTGGGCCCAGGCGCGGACCACCCCGTCGCTGTACGAGCCCTACGTCGAACGGTACTTCGCAGCCCTGGCGCAGGTGTGGGAGGAGAACACCTTCCACACCGCCGAGGATCTGACGACCCTGCTCTTCCCCTCCGATTTGGCCGGTTACGCGCCCGGCGTCGACGTGGTGCGCGCGGGCCACGAGTGGATCGACGCCAACCCCGGCGCCCCGGCCGGAGCCGTGCGCATCATCCGCGAGCGGATCGACGTGTGCGAACGGCAGATGGCGAACCAGGTGGCCGACGCCTGAGGCTGTCCGCCACACGGTTCCCGGGTGGCGGGCGCAGTACGCTCCTCAACGCCGACGGGGACCGCAGCCATGTGCTACGGTCCCCGTCTCTTTATCCCGCCCTGTTCGTCGCGCTTTATGCGCGGCGGCGGCGCGCGTCCAGCGAAACGGTCCGGGCCCCGCGGTTCACGCCGTGGGGCCCGGATCGGGGATTCTCATTCGTGCTCAGCGCACCCAGGCCCCCGAATTGTCGAAGACGCGGAGCACGCCGTCGATCCAGTGGCTGCCCGTCGCCATCTCACCGGAGGCGAACAGGTAGTACCACGCGCCGCCGACCTGCTGCCAGCCGGTGGCCATCGCGCCGGTGCTGGGGTCCAGGTAGTACCACTTCCCGGAGTCTTGCACCCAGCCGGTGGCCATCTGACCACTCGGCGCGAAATAGTACCAGCTTCCACCGATGGCGGTCCAGCCGGTGTCCATCGCGCCCGATGCGCCCAGGTGGTACCAGGCGCCGCCGATCCGCTGCCAGCCGGTGTCCATCGCTCCCGATGTGCCCAGGTAGTACCAGGCGCCGTCCACCTGCTGCCAGCCTGTGGCCATCGCGCCGGTGGCGGGGTCCAGGTAGTAGTAGCTGCCGCCGACCAGCGTCCAGCCGCTGGCCTGGGCGCCGGAGGGAGCGTAGTAGAACCACTGGCCGCCGACCTTCGTCCAGCCGGTCACCATGTAGCCCGCCTCGTTGAATCGGTAGGTCACCCCGTCGATCTGCTCGGTGCCGTTGGTGGTGTACGAGCCATCGCTGTGCCGGTACCACCAGCCGAAGGAGTCCTGGATCCACTGGCCTTTGCCAGCCCCGGGATTCGGGTCGCGCTCCGCGCCCACGCGGACCTCGGCCGAAGACACCCAGTCGGATGCTTTGAACTCGCCGGAGATCTCGCCGGCGTTGCGGACCGAGGCGACGTACACGCCGTCGGGGACATCCCCGAAGACATCGGATCGCAGGGAGTTGTCGTGCTGGTGGTGGCTCTTGGTGCCGAACAGCGGGTCGGAGCAGTCACGCACGCAGGCGAGCGAGATCTCCCAGCCGCGAGAGGGGGTGGCGCCAGTGTAGACCCAGTCGACCTTCATGTTCGTGCGACCGGAGTCGGCAACGGCTGCCGCGGTCACCGAGTCGACGGGGAAGACCGCGTTGGGATCGTAGTCGATCGCTTTGAAGGTGATCTTCTCGGCGTGGTCCAGGCTGCGGTCGGACAGTGCGAGGCCGTGGGCCGCCATCGTGCCGATGTAGTAGGTGTGCGTTCGGTCCAGGGTGTTCTCCGGGATGGTCAGCTTCACCGTGAAGGAGCCCTTGCCTGCCTCCAGCTGGTCCGGGGTGACCCACGCGGAGGTGATCGCCCCCTCATCGCCCTTCGCGTTCATGTACTCGCCGGGTTTCCAGATCTTCTCGTCCATGAGGACCACGTAGACCCCGTTCTGGATGGAACCGGACGTGAAGTCCTTCCCCTTGACGGTGACGACGGTTTTCACCGTCGGATCAATGTCCTGGTAGGGGGACACCTCGATGCTCGGCTTCGCAGAAGGGCCAGTCGTGGGCTTGCCGGTGGGTGTCGGGGTTGGTTCTGCTGTGGGTGCAGGACTGGGGTCGGCCGTGGGCGCCGGGGTTGGTTCTGCTGTGGGTGCAGGACTGGGGTCGGCCGTGGGCGCCGGAGTCGGCTCCTGAGTGGGGCCGGGCTGGGGGGCCGGTGCGTCATCGATCTGGGGCCACGTGATCGTCACGGGCAACGCTGGCTTGCGCGCGTCCCCACTGCTGCCTGTGGAGTACCAGTAGGAGTGCTGGCCGGTCTCGCCCTGGAAGGCGACGAAATCCGCGGGCCACGACCCCCAGTTCTCGCCCGTGCGAGTCTGCGGGCTGGCGCCCTCCGGATTCTTGACCTCAACGCCCTTGTACTCGGGGGTGACGGTGATGCCGGTCTTGGTCACAGCGACGTTCTTCAAAGTCGCCAGGGTGACCTCGCGGGCCTGGAGGGGCTTGAGCGCAGCGTCGGGATCCTGCATCGAGGCGCCGAATCCGGAGACCCGGGCTTTGATGGCGCCTTGGCCGTTGGTGACCTCGAGAACGGGGTTGGTGGCGCTCCAGTAGGTCATGCCGGAGTAGTAGACGACGGTCCAAGAACCGACCCATTTGATGGACGCGGAGTTCGTCGTCGGATCAACGGTGCCCGAACCTTTCTCGATGTTGATGATCGACTCGGAGACCGCGCCGCGCGTGTTGGTGCGCGCGCCCGTGCGGGTGAGGCACTTGTTCGCCCACGTCTGGGCGACGAGTTGGCCGTCCGCGTTCGGTTTGAGGATCGAGACGTTGCCGTCCTTAGGCCGCCAGAGGACGTCCTGGTCGGGGCCGCCGACCAGGAACTCTCCGTCTGAGCCGGACTGCACGTTGTTCGGCCACTGGCCGCCGCCCGAGTTCCCCGACACCATCGCACTGAAGAAGTTGCAGGTGCCCGGCGCGTAACCGGCGGAGCCGGATTCGTCGTTCATAGCCCATTGGAAGACCGCTGAGGAGACCTGGCTGCCCCCCTCGTCGGTTCCGGCGTGAGCGGCGTTCGCCGTCACGATGGGCGCGGCAAGAACTGCCGCAGTGGTAAAGGCCGCCACTGCAGCGCCACGAAGGCGTTGTGCGCGCATCACTTCCCTCTCTGAACTTAGTAGTTCGAATATAAGCGCAAGTTAGCCTACCCTAACGTGCGAAGTGGCACAAGGCGCCTGATGGCGGCGTCCGCCTCGGCGCCCTTCGAAGCGGAACGGGTCCGGGTGGCTGACGCCGCCCGGACCCGTTCCCGCGCTATTCGCGTGCGCTACTTGCCTTTGCGCCTTTTGGCGACCAGCATCGCGCCAACACCGATCCCCAGGACGATGAGCGCGCCGATCCCCAGGACCAGGGTCATGGATCCCGTGCTCGCCAGGTTCGCCGCCCGAGCGCCAGTGGCGGCTCCCTTGTCAGCGGCCCCTGGGGCTCCCCCTCCGTTGTTCGCCCCATTGGCGGCACCCGGCCCGGCGCCACCGGCCTCCGTGGAAACGGTCTGCCCGCCTTTCCCGTCACTGCCCGCGGCAGGGCTGGACTGCTGCGATGCAGCGGGGGAAGGCGCAGCGCTGGACTGCTCCGATGGAGCAGGGCCAGCCGGTGCGTTGGACTGCTGCGCCACGGAAGCCGGGGCCGCAGGAGCGCCGGTGGCCCCTGATTGGGCGGGGCCGACGGGCTGCTGCTGGCCCGTCGTGGCCAGGCACGCGGCCAGTTTCTTCCGGTACGCCTCGACCGGGTAGTACGAGGAGTTCGTATTGGGCGTGGAGACGACGACGCCCCCGTCGGGCTGCGGGCGCACGCCCGTCTGGGAGCCGATGGACTCGGCGATCCCGTCCAGTGCCGCAGTGGCGGCCTTGAGGTTCTCGACCGCTTGCGAGTACGCGGACTGCGGATCCGCCAGGAAGTCGTCCAGGGCCTTCTGGGCGGCGTCCACAGCGGCCTGGGCCTGGGCGACGGCGGAGCCGTCAGCGGTGGGAGCGGGATCCGGTGTCGTGGAGGGGGCCGGGGACGGGGATGCCCCGTCCTTCGCGGGGAGGGACGAGGGGGCGACCGGGAGGGCCTGGGCGGGCAGGTCCCCGACGATGGCGGTCCACGCCGCCTGCTTCTGCTTGACGCCGTCCCCGGCCAGACCGGAGACGTAGTCCGTGTTGTCCGCGTTGAAGGCCGCCCCGTCGAAGCCGTAGGCGCTGGCGGTGTCGCCCGTCGTGTGGAACCGGGAGAGGTCGATCGACCCCTTGTCCGAGATCGCGTAGAACTTCTGCGTCCCCCACACGGTCAGTCCGCCGTCCGCGAGGTCGCCGATGTGCACGCCCACCCCGACGACGTTGTTCTCCGCGAGCATGTTCTTGTCGTGGCCCTGGGAGTTCTTCCACTGCTCGAACAGGTCGGAGGCCGCCTGGTCGGGCGTCTTGTACTCGTTGCCCCTGGCCCCCAGTTGCGCTCCGAAGTTGCGCATCGAGTTGTAGGCGATGTTCTCGCCCGCGTAGTTCGTCGAGGCGCCGTCCAGGCTCTGCGACCCGAGGTACCGGAACTCGGGGTCGTGGTTGAAGTCGTTATCGACCGCCATGTGCTTGGACCAGGCGCGCGAGTCGGTGGTCAGGGTGTCGGAGACGACCAGCGGCGGCAGGCCCGCGTTGGCGCGGTAGGCGTTCATCTTCTGGACGATGAGGGCCTCGATGACCTGCGCCTGGGTGGAGTGGTCGACCTGCGACCAGTCGACCCAGCCGATGCCCCGGGAAGGCTCGGCCGCGGGCTGGGTGGCCGTCGGCTGCGCGGTCGGAGCGGGAGCGGCCTTCGCGGCCTCCAGCGCCGCCTGGGCGTCGGCGAGGGTCTGGCGCAGCTGCGCCTCGGTGGCCGTGGTCCCGCCGTTGGCGGTGTTGCGGGCGGCGGTCTCCGCGGCGACGGCGTCGGCGTAGGCGCTGAGGGCGGGGTTGTACTCGCTATCGATCCGCCCATGCGCGGCGAGCAGCGCGGGGCACACGGCGTCGGCCGGGGGCGCGCCGTTCTCGGCGAGGGCGGGGATGACGACGAAGGAGGCCGCCACTGTAGTCGCTGCGGCGACGATCGACATGTGCGTGCGCGACAGTTGGAAGGTCATCGGCAACCGGCCTAACACTCAGAGGACAGGACATTCAAATCTTGCCATCCGGTTTGGGAAACTTCAAACACCCCTACCGGCCCTTTGCTGGCGTTCCGCACCATTCCAACGTTCGCGCCGACCACCCCCTTCCCGCTGGTCTCACATGGCGATACCAAAACGTTATACTCGGTCCAGGGGGAGAAGCCTGCCGGGGACGGGGCAGTGCTGGTGCGCACGGGCGGAGCGCCCTCGCCGTACGACGAAAGGCTCCAATGCGAGCGCATTGGAGCCTTTTGGTGGAGCTAGGGGGATTCGAACCCCCGACCTCTTCCATGCCATGGAAGCGCG
>RBWB01582701.1_pt1 | contig 14146 bp, 9 predicted proteins | sample 2014201 | NCBI WGS metagenome assembly RBWB01 (sample SAMN10133834, study PRJNA383868) | Human oral metagenome, whole genome shotgun sequencing project. | isolation source: supragingival plaque isolated from 88 juvenile twins | host: Homo sapiens | place: Australia
GTCTATCTCACACATGAGCTCGTCGAGTCCCTTGCACGAGTGGGAGATGAAGAGCCTCCTGCGCTTGGGCTGACCACCGCCGTAGGGTTCCACCGTGCAACTCACCCTCGTGGTGAAGGGCCCAGCGGCATATGACTGGACAGAGACAATCCGCTGCGCGAGACGGTTAGCATACCCATTCGTGACCGCCCGCTCGAAGTCCTCGCCCACCTCGAACTTTCTGAGGGCCTCGTACATATCGCCAAGCCCGCCAAGCGAGGAGAGGGGACCGATGCCACCGAGGCACGCAACGATAGCTGCGGCAATCGAGGCCGCCGTGCCCGGCCCTCCCGCTATCAAACCCCTCGACCAGTCGGAAACCCACATCCTTCCCCATGAGTCGCGCGCGTACTCGACAGAGGCCGCCGAGATGACGTGCACGGCGGCAATGGCGGGAGCGGCCGCAGCAACGACGGTGGTGACCAGCAAGATCCATGTTGCCAGCCCACCGAGGGAGGAGCCCTCGCGCCACACACCCTCCGAGAAGTTGGTCAGGAGCGCAAAACCCGGAAACGCCACGACCAGACTCCCCACCACCCCAAACAGGAGGGTCGGTATGAACACCTGCGACCCCTTTGCCCCATCGCTGTACCTCCAGACGAACGGCCATGCCGTCGCCTTCCTGCCCCCTCCCATGGACTGCGTGGCCCTGTCCGGAAACACGCTGTCCACCTTGGTGCCATACGGTGCCGCGCCACCCATCGGCCGTGCGGACCCAGCCGAGAACACGCTGCCCAAAGGGTCGCCTACCGGATCATCCACGAAGTGCGCCGACCTGTCGGGGAACAGGCCGTCTATTCCCTCGCCACTGTATAGCCCCCCGCCTTCCATAAACTGCGCGGCCCTGTCGGGAAACACACCATCCATCCCGTCACCATACCGCGCATCATCATCCATGAGCCGCGTCGCCATAGCCACACCTACCTCCACTCGCGCCAAGCCCTCGCGTACAGCAGCACAGGCGCCCGCCGCGTCATAGCCCGACCTGCCAAGGAAAGCACTCCCGTAAACGAGGACGATCATACACCACCACACAGGCCAAAAATCTCGCTCGACCGAACAAGCACTTCCTCGCTACCGGCGACTGTCACGCATGGGCGCTCACCCCTTACAGGAACACCACCTCAAGGCTAGCTCACACGACCGCTGTCCATGGAAAAGACCCTATCAGCCACGGCCATGGTGCTCGCCCGATGGCTCACGAGCAGTACGGTACGCTTGCGACGCTGCCTGTCGAGGCTACACAGGATGATACCCTCATTGAGCGAGTCGAGATTACTCGTGGGCTCGTCCAGGATCAGTAACGGTGCATCGTGCAGGAAGGCGCGAGCCAATCCCAGACGTTGGCGCTCACCTCCCGATAGGGTGTCTCCAAGCTCCCCGACCTCGGCATCATACCCCTCCGGCAAGCCCATGATGAAGTCATAGATCGACGCTGCGCGACAGGCGGCATCGAGCTCCGACTGGATGGCATGAGGCTTGGCAATGAGTAGATTGTCTCTGATGCTCTGGTGAAAGAGATAGGTGTCCTGCTCCACGAGCGCCTCCATATCGCGCAGGTTGTCCGTGCGGATGGTATCGATACGCTGGTCACTGATGGAGATCTGGCCTCGGTCAACATCCCAAAAGCGCATCATCAGGCGGCAGAGCGTTGACTTGCCCGATCCGCTCTTGCCCGCGATACCCACGATGGAGCCCTTGGGTATCTCGACCGTGACATTATCCAAGATCCTCTTGCGACCATACGAGAACGACGCGTTCTTGGCTGCGGCACCACCAAAGGAAATCGTGTCCCCCTCACTGACCTCCTCAACCACAGGCTCCTCCTCGAGCACATCAATAACGCGATGTGCCGCAGCAAGGGTACCCTGCAGGGTCGAACCGAGACTGGCGAGCGCCACAGCCGGACCAAACGAGCCGAGCATGGCGGCGGCAGAGATGGCCACCGCACTCGCATCGACGACACCCGCCATATGGAGATTCACACCGACCAAGAGCTCCGCGAGCGAGAAGGCGGCTATGGCTGCGTCTGCGGCAGCGGAGCCGGTCGAACCTACAGCCGATACGGCGCGCTGCGCCCCGGCAAGCCTGCGCGACCGCTCATCGAGCGTCCTGAGGCGTGACGCGCCAACATCAAACTGCAGGACCTCAGTGAGACCGCGCAAGCCATCGAGCACGAAGGTCGAGAGGCCTGCAGCTCGGTCCCGTACCACCCGCCCACCATTTCCGGAAACGCGAAAAACCATGATGGGCACCACGGCACCCACAACGAGCTGGGCGACGAGCATGACCAAGCCAAGCTGCCACGCAAAGCTCCCCGTGAAGGCCACCATGACCACCAGCATGAGCGCCGCGATACAGACGGGTGAGATCGTATGTGCGAAGAAGACCTCGAGTAGCTCTATGTCAGAGGTCAGCGTGGAGATGAGGCTACCCCGGTCAACACCCGACAGCCGTGCGGGAGCCAGGCGACGTAGGCTGGCGAAGACCTCGCTCCTGATGTGGGCGAGCAGCTTAAAGGCGATGTAATGTTTACAGATTTGCTCTGCATAACGCAAGATGCCGCGCAGTAGGGCCATCAGCGCCAACGTGCCGAGGCAGACGCCAAGCGGGAGGGGCGGTTCCTGGCGAAGCACGATGGAGCAGGCCTCCCAAACCGCAAGCACCGGCAAAAAGGTGGCACAGCAGAAGCCCGCAACGCCACAGAGGACCGAGATGACCATGAAGCCCGAAAGTGGTCTGACAAGCCCCAGCATGCGCCATATGACGCGGGCGTTACTCCGGCTTTGCATCATCGGCCTCCCTAGCATTGCTATCGGCAATGGGCGTGACGGGTACGTCTTTGGCATCGACATCAGCAGGCTCAGGCATGTCAACCACCTCGGTTTCGGTGGATGCGGCGCTCACCTCTGCTGTGGGAGCTTCGTCTGCAGCGTCCTTTGCGACGGGCTCGGTACCTGCATCGTCAGTGTCGCTAAGGGCGTCAGTGTCACCTGTGCCGCCAGGGGCGTCTGAGCTCGCGTCCCCAGCACCACCGGCATCGGCCGTTCCACCCACCCCGCCCTCCTCTGCAGCGTCCGCGTCATTTGGAGCCTGCTCATCCTCGATCTCGTCATCAAAGGGCGCGTCGAGCGTGGTGGGCTCAAAGGCCTCGAGCGCCTGCTGACCCTCCCAAAGTCGTCGATAGGTCGTGTTTTCAAGCAGGAGTCGCGCGTGATCACCCTCGCCGACCACCCGGCCGTGCTCGAGCACATAGATCCTGCGAGCGGCCGTGACGTTTGCCAGGCGATGACTGATCAAGATTACGGCCTTGTAGCGAGCGATTCCGCGCACGGCCGTCATGATCGCCTTCTCGCTCTCGACGTCGATGTTACTCGTAGCCTCGTCCAGGATATAAACGGGCGAGTTGTGCAGGAAGGCTCGAGCCAGGGCCAGACGCTGCCTCTGGCCACCGGAGAGGTTCTCTCCCCTCTTCTCGATCCTGGTGTCCAGACCATCCTGCGCGCGTAGGAAGGCCGCAAGGTCAACGCCCTCAAGAACCGACCACATATCCTCCTCAGAGGCGCGGGGGTGCCCCATCAGGAGGTTGTCTTTGACAGTACCCGCAAAGAGGTAACTTGCCGCAGGCACCGTCGTCACGTAACGTGCGAGGGCCTTGCGATCGAAATGCGCGAGCGGTCTGCCACCAAGAAGGAGCTTGCCCCCATAACCCTCCGCGCGCCCTGCCAGAAGCGCGGCTATCGTTGACTTGCCCGATCCTGACTCGCCAACGATGGCGGTGAGCCCGACGGAGGGGATGTCGACCGAGACGTCGTGCAGCACCTCACGCCCACCGTCCCATGAGAAGCTCACGTGACTCATGAGCAGGTGATCTCCCTGCGCCGGGACCTGAGTGCCACCCTCGGTGGGCTCCTCGAGGTCGAGCAGCTTGAAGATCCTATCGGATGCCGCCATGCCGCTCATGGCAACATGGAAGTATGAGCCCAAACGTCGCAGGGGGCGGAAGAAGTCGACCGAGAGCAAGACCACCAACAGGGCCTCCGTGAAGTCGATAGATCCCATCGAGAGAAGCCACAGCGCCATGCCCATACCTGCCGCAGCCCCGCCAAAGGCTCCGACATCCATGAACACGATGGAGTTGAGCTGGGTGCGCAGGACCCTCATCGTGACGGCTCGGAAACGCTCCGCCTCCTCGTCCATGACCTCGTGTCGGGCCTTGTCCGCCTGGTAGATCTTGAGGGTCGTGAGTCCCTGGAGGCTCTCAAGGAATGAGTCTCCAAGACTCGTGTACTCATCCCAGTAGGAGGACAACACACCCTTGGCTGTCCGCCGCACCAAGACGATGACCAAGGGGATGAGCGGCACGAAGACAAGAAGCACGAGCGCTGCGGGCCAGGCTGCGGGTGCCATGAGGAGGAGGGCGACAAACAGGGTGATCGGTGCGAGGATTGCGCTGAAGAGCTGAGGCAGGTACTGGCCAAAGTAGGTCTCGAGCTGCTCGCAGCCCTCGACGGAAAGTTGCACGACCTCGGCTGTGGCGACCCTCTTGCTGTAGCTTGGACCCAGGCGCAAGAGCTTCTCGTAGATCCTGTGGCGCAGCACGCGCTTGACGTCTACGGCGGCAGCGAAGCTCTCGCGTGATGCCAGCTTGGTAGAGATGGCCTTGAGCGCAAGCGCGACAAGGCCGACTACGAGCGCCCGCCGCATGCCGCCAACATCCAGGGCGCCCTCCAGAGCGAGTGTGAGCGTCGAGCACACCACCCACACGAAGGCGATGTTCGAGACGAGTCCCAACCACCGCAGAGCGACCGTCAGAAACACATGCCACGGTGCTCCCGGCACAAGCTCGAACAGCCTTTTTCTTATCATGTGAGCCCCACCACACCTCGCGCTGCCAACGCGGCACCGTCCGTCGCCAAACGTTACCAACATGCACTCGTTTACTCGTTTGCCCTCATAGGATAGCAAATTATGTAGAATGATGGGACCCGACACGGCTGTCCTCTCGCAAAAGCGAGTGATTTTCTAGAGGGATCAGATACGCAAGCTTGTGTGACGGTCTATAGTCACGCAGGTCGGGCGCGTAGCCTGGAGTCGAGACTGGGCGATCCGCTCACGCCGGGAGCCACCCAGCCCAAAGGAAGCCGACGCGAGGATAGGAGTCTTCATGCCAAACTCGTCCTACAAGGCAAAGCAGCTGATCGTCATGAGACGCGACCTCAAGATGCGCAAGGGAAAGGTCGCGGCCCAGGCGGGACACGCCTGCGTCGAGGCAACCCTAGCGGCACTCGTCCGGGAGGGGCGCCAAGATCAGCTGCGCGTGGCACCGGACGGCAGTCGAGTCTACCTCGACGACAAGAACGGGATACCGACGGCACTCTCCGACTGGTTCGACGCCGGCATCGCCAAGGTCTGCGTCTACGTGGACTCCGAGGATGAGCTGCTCGACATCGCGGCACAGGGACGCGAGCGCAACTTCATCGTCGCGCTCATCCGCGACGCGGGCCTCACGGAGTTCCACGGTAAGCCCACACATACCTGCCTTGCCTTCGAACCTCTGCACGCCGATGAGATCGACCCCATCACTGGCGAGCTCCCGCTATACTAAAGAGGCTCTGCGAAACTGCATCCTGGTCCTATCGCACGAGGCGTCGTCACGTCGCCGACCGATGACGCAACTCGCAGTTCTCTCGCCGACGGGCACCCAAAAAGGTGCTGTAATAGGGATGGTCTTCGGGTGACGGCCGCCATGGGGGCGGAGGCCCGAGCATATGGAACGAGAGACACGCGTTCCAAGAAGAAAGGAGCCATCATGGCCGAGAATGACGGGCGCATGCAGCTGGTGATCGTACGCCACGGCGAGAGCGAGTGGAACCTCAAGAACCTCTTCACCGGCTGGACTGACGTCGACCTCACCGATACGGGCCGCGAGGAGGCGGCCGCAGGCGGCAAGGCGCTTCGCGAGGCAGGCTTCGACTTCGACGTATGCTATACCTCGCTGCTAAAGCGTGCCATTCACACCCTTGACATCGTGCTCGACGAGCTTGACCGCGCCTGGCTTCCCGTCCACAAGACTTGGCGCCTCAACGAGCGCCACTACGGGGCCCTGCAGGGCCTTAACAAGGCCGACGCAGCCGCTGAGCACGGCGAGGACCAGGTCCTCATCTGGCGTCGCTCCTTTGACGTCCAGCCTCCCGCACTCAAGCCGGGCGACAAGCGCGATCCCCACATCCAGGCACAATTTCGCGAGGTGCCGCAGGAGGACCTCCCCTACACCGAGTGCCTCAAGGACACCATCGCCCGTGCCTGGCCGTATTTCGAGCAGCACATCAAGCCCGAGCTCGAGGCCAAAAAGCGCGTTCTCATCGCCGCCCACGGCAACAGCCTGCGCGCGCTCGTGATGGAGTTCGACCACCTCACGCCCGACGAGATCCTGAAGGTCAACATCCCCACCGGCGTGCCCTGCTCCTATACCTTCGACAGCGACTGGAACATCACCGACAAGCACTACATCGGCGATCCCGAGACCATCGCAAAGAAGATCGAGGCCGTCGCCAACCAGGGCAAGGTGAAGAAGTAGCCGCCAGTCTGGCTTGAGATTGCTGTCCGTTGGCATCCGGCCGGCGGCACTAAAGCGCCTGGTCCCTCGTATGGGACCAGGCGCGCTGCTTAGGCTTGAATGACACCTCGTAATTTGCTAGAATATCGTATTAGACTTACTCACATGGGGTGAGCAATTGCGAAGTCGCCCAGGGCCTCCTGGACATCGTGTCGTGGGGAGATGGCATCATGGGGTATCGTGAGGGCAGCTCGCTGCTGCGCATCGTATCGGTGATCTGGATGGTGATCTGCGTTCTGTGCATCATCATGCTGATGTGGTTAAGCTCCTTGGGACAGAGTGTGGAGCAGTACCGTGCCGACTTTGGCTCGGACACAGTGGATTACGTCAGGTTCATGCAGAAAAACGCGGGTATCCTGTACCTCGATTACCTGTTTCAGATCTTCGTGGGCGTGGTCGGTTACCGCGCGGGACAGCGTAACGGTGAGAACACCCTCGCGTTTGTCCTCGGTAAGGTGTTCTTGGCCATACGCCTCTTGTCACTGCTCTCTGATTTTACCATCCTTACCTTCTTCTTCGCCTTTCTTGCCGCACTTTACGTCTATGGCGTCTACGAGACGAGGCAAAACAACGGATACCAGGCTGGCGGCTGGTAGAGCAAGTAGCTCATGACCAAGGACGGATGGCCATGGGGACCCTCAGCGTCACATGGCCTCGCAGAGGAGGATGGCCTGGTGATAGACTATGGAGATGGGGTCTTCATGCAGGGTGAGGGCAGCTCGCTGCTGCGACGGGTATCGCTCGCATTGAGCATATTTTGGGGCGTAGGCCTCGTAAGCATGGTCTGCACAAGCGCGATACTACAGAACAGCTCGCTGCACTCACAGATTGACCCACAGGTATACCAACAGGCCGTTGACTCCCTGCATGGTCGAACGTCTATCCCGCTTTCTATGCTCGCCCTTGCTGCGTTTGAAGTCGTCACAGGCATCGTCGGCTATCGTGCGGGAAAGCATGATGGCAAGAACACCCCAGCCCTCGTTCTGGGTATCGTCTCTGTGGCCATACCTGCCATACAGCTCGTCGCACACTTGCCTCAGCTGAACGTGGGCAACCTCATTGCTCTTGTCCTGTCCATCCTCTATGTGTATGGGGTCATCCAGACGAACCAGCACTACGCAGGTACCCTTTGCGCGACTATTACACCGGGTAAGGGAGATCGTCTCCTGCTGCGCAGGATGTCAATCACTCTGATGGCGTGGTCCACGTTTGATCTCGTCTGCGTTCTGTTGTTGGGACTGCCGCAAGCGCCGCTCATGTGCACGTACATGATCGTGCGTCTCCTGATTGGCATCATCGGCCATCAGGCGAGCACCCACGACGGCCCTTCGGACACCCGTCGCATCCTTCTGATGGGCATCTTCCTGAGCGCGGCCGACGCCGTGTTCACCGCGCGGGACTGCTATCGTCTGATCGTGGATACATCCTTTGGCTTTCCTTTGGGAGATGCCATAGACCTCTTCATGTCCGTCCTCTTCCTGCTTGGTGCCATCCGGCTGCGCAGGGGTACAGCGGCGGGCGGGGCGTACGAGACAGGTGGTATGAACGGCAACTGGGAAGGCATCAATGGCAGCAGGCTTGGTTGGTAGGACAGCCGAGCAGAGCTCCTTTCGCCTTGCCGGGCTGACGCACTCCTTCCTCGGTGCCCCGCAGATTCTGGGGCACCGAGGAACCTACCGAGACACCCACCGGAACTGAGGTGAGACACACCAGAGCCCGGCGTCCCTACTCGCTCCTGAGCGCCTCGACCGGATCACGACGGGCCGCGCTCATGGCAGGCATGGTACCGGCAACGAGCGTGAGCACGACCGAGACCGCTATCAGCGCCAAGGCATTCTGCGGCGTGAGCGCCATGATGTTCGAGACCTTCTGCGTCTGCTCGACGATGCTGTTGACCGGTACGGACACCACGTACACCACAGCCATGGCAAGAACTCCCGAGAAGAGCCCTTCTATCACGGTCTCGGCGTTGAAGATGTTGGCGACGCCGAGCTTCGAGGCACCCATCGCGCGGAGGATGCCTATCTCCTTCCTGCGCTCGAGCACCGAGATATGGGTGATGATGCCGATCATGATGGAACTCACCACGAGCGAGATCGACACGAAGGCGATCAGGACGAGGGACACCATGTCCACGATACTCGTGACCGAGCTCATGAGCGTCCCCGCGATGTCGGTGTATTGGATGGTCTGGCTATCGTCGCCCGTGCCACTCACCTTCCTGTTATAGTCGTCGATGATGTCAAGAACACCCTGCTTGGCCTTGAAGTCCTTGGGGTAGATCCTGATGGACTCCGGGCTGGCGACGTCAGCGTAGCCGAGCTTCTTGAGGTCGCTCTCGTAGCTCAGGTCCTTGGCGTTCATGAAGTTGGTGAGCAGGGACGTCAGGTCATCCTGGCTCACGTTGAGCCTGATGGCGCTCGCGAAGGCTGTCGGGTCTACGCTGAATCCATCCTGCATGGCACTCGTGAGTGTTGCCATCTGCTTCTGGAGCTGCCCCGAGATGGCGCTCGAAAGCTGCGTGCCCAACTGACCCGTCGCCGCCGCCATCTGCTGCTGCATCTGGAGGGCGAGCTGCGTCGCCATCGCTTGGGCCGCCTCTGACATGAGGGAGCCTAGGGCCTCGGAGAAGTACGGCACGAACTGCTTGGTCAGGTAGTCCTGCATGGCCCCTTCCACGAGCCTCGAGGCCTCCTCCCCAAGCATGCCTCGCAGCTCCGCAAGCACCTCCTTGGCTGTCTCATCGTTTGAGAGGTACTCCCGCAGATACGCGACGTAGCCCGATACACGGCCACCATCAGCTGCGGGCCCGCTGGGGATGTCGCCTGATGCGCCTGCGGCATTCGCGGCCCTCGATCCCGCTGTCGGGCCAGACCCTGTCCAAGGACCCAGCTCCCCCGGATGGTTCTTCTCCATCCATGCGATGAAGCCGCTCGCGAGCTTGTTGGCAGCTTGGGTGATACGCTTGGCCTGCTCGTCGGTGAGTCCCGAACCAAGATTCGCAAGCCCGCTCCTTGCCAAGTCGAACTTGGGTGCGTTGCCCAGGATCTTTGACATCGTGTCCGCGTCGAAGATCGAGGCGAGTGCGCTGGTATCAAGGCTTATCGAACTCATGTCGAAGCCCGATGGGTCAAGGCTCACCCCCGAGAGGTCGAGCTCGCCCATGTCGGCCGCCGACCTGCCAAGCGCACTCGAGTCGAAGGAGAAGGCCCTCTTGAGCGCGCCCTGGTCGATCGTGAACATCGAGCTCATGTCAAAGGCCCTGCCTTGGCTGTCCCGAAGTTCCTCGAAGGCCTTGCCTGTGAAGACGTCCACGTCGGGGCTGGCAAGCTGCTCTCGCACTATCTGGGAGTCAGACGACTCCTGGATGAGCCTACGGGTGAGCGCCGAGGTGTAGGAGATGCCCTCTCGCACGCTCGTGGAGCCTGCAGCGTCAGAGGGCCTCACGACGCCCACGACCCTAAGCGTGATACCCTCGTCGAGCCTCTCCCTCATGTAGCCCTCGTCGTCGGACATGTCTGTCCACGTACCCTGCGCCTCGTTTTTCTGATAGAGGGCACTCGCGGGTATCACCTTGAAGGTCATGCCCATGGCGTCGTCGTAGGTGAACGCCCGGGTGTTATCGGGCATCTTCACCTCCTCGCCGTTCAGCATCTGCTGTGTCATCTGGCGCATAACGTCGGGGTCATAGAACCCTAGGCTATAGAGGGTGTAGTCACTAATGCACCCATCCTTGTCGAGTGTGAGCACCGCCTCGTCAGCCGCCTCGGGCCAGCGGCCCCTGACCACGCGCAGCTGACTTTCGAGCAACCTGCGGTCATCCACGAGCTCACTGAAGGACGAGTTCGTGGAGCCGCCCGTGAGGGCCGAGCCCATGGCCCCACTGGCCATCTTCCTGCCCGTCTCGGAGGGATTGAGCCTCACGATGCCCTTGGAGCTGTCGCTCTCGAAGACCTGTGGGGCGATGCCATAGCCATACTGGACGTCGGCCGCGTATCGACCGATGTCTGACGCGTCGCCTTCCAGGTAGCGCTTGAACGATGCGAGGTCATTAGACTTGACCTTGGCGAACATGTCTGCGGCGAGCCTCGTCTGCCTGATCTCGCCAGATCCGTCCACGCCGGCCTGGTCAGACTCGCTCGACTCCGAGCTACCCTTACCACCCGTCCCCATCGCGGACGAGAGCAGGGTTGCGACGTCTAGGCTGCTCTTGTTGATCGTGAGTGGGTAGCTTGAGAGCGCATCCTCTTCCGTCTTGGTGATGTAGTGGTTGACACCGTTGGAGAGGGCGAGGATGGCCGCGATGCCGATGATGCCTATGGAACCTGCGAAGGCCGTGAGCGCCGTTCGCCCCTTCTTGGTCATGAGGTTGTTGAACGAGAGCGAGAGTGCAGTGAGAAATCCCATCGAGGCACGCCTGCTCCGTCGCTTGTCGAGTCTGCTCGTACCCACAGGCGACATGACGCCGGTCACGTCTGCGTCAGGCTCTCCCCTCCCGTCTGAGGCCCCCGCAGGCGACCCACCAAACACAGGGGTCTGCGCCGCCGCACCATCGACCGAGGACTTGGCCATGCCGGAAGTCCCCACGACCAGGGCCGCGTCGCCCGAGAGCGGATCCGTGTCTCCGTCTATGCGCCCATCCTGCACGCGGATGATGCGCGTCGCATAGCCCTCGGCAAGCTCGGGGTTGTGCGTCACCATCACGACCAGGCGGTCATCGGCCACCCGCTTGAGGATGTCCATGACCTGGATACCGGTCTCGCTGTCAAGGGCACCGGTCGGTTCGTCGGCGAGCACAATGTCGGGGTCGTTCACGAGGGCGCGGGCAATCGCCACGCGCTGCATCTGGCCACCCGAGAGCTGGCTCGGCCTCTTGTGGACGTGCTCCGCAAGCCCCACCTCCGTGAGGGCCTCGACGGCACGACGGCGTCTCTCAGCGCGCCCCACACCCGAGAGCGTGAGCGCAAGCTCCACGTTGGAGAGTATCGACTGGTGTGGTATGAGGTTGTAGCTCTGGAAGACGAAGCCCACACGGTGGTTGCGGTAGTTATCCCAATCCCTGGGACGATAGCTCTTGGTCGAGACACCGTTGATGATGATGTCGCCCGAGTCAGCCCGGTCAAGGCCACCAAGGATGTTGAGCAGCGTGGTCTTGCCCGAGCCAGAGGGACCAAGCACGGCCACGAACTCATTGTCACGCAGACAGACCGAAACCGCATCGAGTGCGACCTGGGTGAAGGAGCCAGTCCTGTACGCCTTCGAGACATCCCTGAGCTGAAGCATGCGCGCCTACCTTGTCGCCGGACGTTTGCGGCCCCCGACCCTGAAGGCCCCTGGTCGCATTGAAGCCTCGCACGCAGCCGGCATAGTTTGAAAGATTACTCACTAACTTTTGAAAGAATACCCGCTTGCTTGGCCCGGCGACACCTATGCAACCTGAGTCCACATCGTGCACACAGTCGGGACCCGTCTTGCGACCGCGCTCAGCGATCCGCCTCGAGCAACCCCCTCTTGTACTCGTAGGCGGCCGCGATGATCTCGCAGCAGCCCTGCCTTCCGAACACCGAGCGGTCCACGATGAGGTCCTTGTCGGTGTACATGTCCCACTTGCCTGCGGAGTATCGGGTATAGAATCGCTCGCGACGGTGCTGCATGCGCCTCACGAGCACGAGCGCGTCGTGCGTGGAGAGGCCCCTCTTGTCACCCACGATCCTGACGCGGCACTCAAGCGGCGCCGTCACGAGCACCGAGATCAGGTTGGGGTTGTCACGCAGAATGTAGTCAGAGAGGCGCCCCTCGATGATGCAGCTCTTGCTGCTCCCAAGGTCGAGTATGACCTGCTTCATGGCCTTAAAAAGCTTGTCGGCACCCGTACGCTGGTCCGTCGAGTCGGGCAGGAAGGCCAGAGGGCCACGCTGGGTGCGCTCGTCGTAGGCAGCCGCCTCGTCCACGTCCACGCCCATACGCCGGGCGGAGCGCACGAGCAGCTCGTTGTCGTACAGGGGAAGCCCCAGGCGCACCGAGAGGAGCTTACCCACCTCATGGCCCTCGGCCCCGTAGTCACGGGCGATCGAGATGACGATGGGGTCCCTGTCGCCGTGACCTCCGGCGACATCTGTACTGTGACGTGCGTCGATGTAGCTGTCGCTCATGTCGTTCCCTTCGAAGACAGACGTGTTGGTAGAGGACTTCGCCTTGGGTCAGGCGGCAACAATACGTCGCTGATAGGCACGGACAGCCAGCGAGATGGCGAAGTTCAAGACGAAGTAGGTGAGAAGGACGAAGCCATAGAGCAGAAGGATCTGCTGGAGCGTGGAGGCCTGGCCCATGACGACGGCCGAGTTCCTCATGAACTCATGGACGTCGATGCCACGCAGGTACGAGGTGTCCTTAATGACGGTCGTGCACTGGCTGAACAGCGCCGGCACGATCATCTTGAACACCTGGGGCAGCACAATGAGGCACATCGTGGCAAAGAAGCCAAAGCCCTGAGACTGGGCGGCCTCAAACTGCCCCTTGGGCAGGGCGTTGAGCCCCCCGCGCACGATCTCGGCCATGACAGCCGAGGTGAACACCGTAAAGGCGAGGATCGATATGAGGACGTTGTCCCCCTGTATCGTGAAGCGGAATATCAGGATCCAGAGCAGGTTGGGCGTACAGCGGAAGAGCTCTATGTAGGCGCTCACGATCCAGCTGAGCCAGCGGAGCCTGCCTGTGCAATACGTCTTCATAAGTGCGAGGATCGTGCCAAAGATGATAGAGAGTCCTATGGAGGCGAGTGAGATGACGATGGTGTTGAACAGGCCTTGGAGCATGAAGCTCACGTTGCTGGCGGTGAAGATCTCCATCTCTACACCCCCTTGGTGCCCGTGGCAGCGACAGACGAGCGTCCCTTGGCTTGCTTGCCCGCCCTGGGCGTCTGCTTGCTGCGAGCCTCGAGCCACGTGATGAGCATGGCAATGGGAAAGCAGATGAGGAAGTACAGGACGCAGCACACGACGTAGCCCTGCAAATATCCCGTGTCGGCGACGATGATGTCTGACTGGTACATGAGGTCGCCCCCGGCTATCAGCGCGAGCACCGAGGTATTCTTCACGAGGTTCAGCGCCTGGTTTGCCAAGGGCGGCAGGATGATACGGAAGGTCTGGGGCAAGATGATGTAGCGGTACGCCTGCACCCGCGAGAAGCCCTGAGACTGGGCGCCCTCCATCTGCCCGCGCGGTATCGCCTCGATGCCGGTACGGATGACCTCGGCCACGTACGCGCCGTGATAGAGACCGACGCACACGACCACGAGCAGGAAGGGAGCTATCCTCACCACATGCTCGGCGCCCATGGCAGCCTGCAGTATCATGGGACCTGCGGTGTAGACGAAGAACACCTGCACCACGATTGGCGTGTTCTGGAAGAACTCGACGTAGACGCGGGCGATGGCACGCAGCGCCCCCGAGCGCGTGGTCGAGAGGACGCCCAGCAGCGTCCCCACCA
>RBWB01582713.1_pt1 | contig 14096 bp, 16 predicted proteins | sample 2014201 | NCBI WGS metagenome assembly RBWB01 (sample SAMN10133834, study PRJNA383868) | Human oral metagenome, whole genome shotgun sequencing project. | isolation source: supragingival plaque isolated from 88 juvenile twins | host: Homo sapiens | place: Australia
GCCTCTCGGGGGTTCCACATCTGCCTGCGCCCCTAGCTCACCACGAAGAACTGACCAGTGATGACGCCGTCGGCGACCTCAGGCTCACCTGCCTGGTGCCAGCGCCCGGCGGGGGTCAACTCGGACTCCTCGAGGGCGAACCGCAGGTCGTCCACCAAGAGCGAGAGCTCATCGGCCAACTCCATGTCGACATCAACGCCGCCCTCATCGATCCGTGAACCTGCTACCGAGAGGGCCACGCTACCATCCTCAAAGACCGAGAAATCAACAACCAGTTCCATGACACTTACCTTTCTATCCGGGGTTCCAACTCAACCCCTCTGAAATTAATTATGCCACACATGGGGCGCGAACGCAAATCCTGGAGGCCAATTTTCGCGAATTTTCCCAAAAATTTACCCCCACATAACGCGTCGACTAGGCGTTATGTGGGGGTAAATAAATAATAAATTATTCTTTCAGCGGCCCGTTCGGGCGGCCCAACCGCTTCCAGCTGATGCGAATCTTCACATCTTTCGGCTCGATTTCGTCTGGGTCAACGCCCTTCTTGATCCACCACGAGACGATATCAGGGTGGAGTTCTTGCATTCGTTTGTACGCGTCGACCTTCTTTTCGACCCCCGCCAGCTGATCTGTCGTCCACTCCCCGCCGGTGGCTGGCCGTTTCAGTGTGACCTCGGCGGCGACCATCTGGTTGTACCCGACGAAGTCCAGGCCCGCCTCGTTGACCTGCATCATCACGTCGAAGTCGTCCGCGTACTGTACCCGGTTGAATTTTATGCCCGCTTCGTCGAGAATCTTTGCGTTGACCCCCCAGACCGCGTACAGACGCATGTTGAGGTACCACTTCACGTCAGGGTCTCGGCGATTCGCGTGGACTCCAGGCAGCATCCCAGCCAGCGGGTACACAGCGAGCGCTCGGTTTATCTCGTCGAAGAAGTCACACCAGGCCTCGAGCTGGGTGTCCTCATCGACCTTGCTCAGACCGATGAGCTTGCCGTCCACGCGCGGCCCGAACGCCAGATCGTCGTCAAACATCACAAATCGTGGGTCTGCCTCGTGCTCGCGGTGGTGGTCAAGAATAAACTCGCGCACCGCGCTGCCGCCAACAACCTCGTGGGGCAAGAGGCTCACCCCGGCCGGTACCACCTGCCGCAGGGCTTCTTCTTCGTCTTTATGGCAGACAACCGTGGTCACCGGGTGGAAGATCTCGGGTAGCTTCTTCAGGGTCAGCTGGCGGTTCACCCGCCGGTAGGTCAAGATGTATATCTTCAATTTATTCGCCCTTCTTCTCTTGGAATGCACGACGGCATGCGACCAGGGACACGAGATGCTGGGTGAGCGCTTGACGTGAATCTTTGTCTGCGTGGCCCTTGGCCTCTACCGCCGAGAGGTATTTGTCGAACACAGAACGAATTTCTTCGTTCAGCTGCTCTTGGGTCTTGCCCCGCCACAGCTCAAGCCCTGAGTCAGAGTATGTGTACCAGAAGAGCCGGGTTGCCTGGTTGTAGAAATTCTCTGCCTCTGGGTCACCCATCGACCAGCAGCGGTACAGCACGAGATAATTGAAGAGATCGGCGAGAGTGTCCCACTCACTGTCACCCGCGCCGGGGTGGCCCAGTCGATCAATCTTTCGTGCGATATTCGGCAGAATGCTGAATAATTCACCACGAGCGCACCATGAGCCGCGATAGACCTTGCCCTTCTCTTCTTTCAGCTTGACTGCGCCTTTCACCCCGGCGGGTATGCCAGCCGGGCAAGTCTGAACAAAGGTGTGGTCGTCGAGGGGCTTGGTCTTCTTGCTCCAGTGGTTGTGCAACACCGCAGCGAAGTACCGAAAGAGAGGTATGGCGTACCCGACAGGGCGCGAGAGATCACCCCGGTGGAGCCGCTCCACATACCCCATGAGGTCGTCGAGTTCGCTCTCAAACAGCTCGAAGCGGCCCTTAGCGGTACTTGGCGCGTCGGTGCAGTCTGCGACCGCTGGTTGCCCACCGGCGGGCCATTCGGTGCCCGCGTACGCCGCCACATCGGCCACCATCTTGGCGTGGCGGGGGTAGAAATGCAGCGACGCGATGTTGTAGTGTACCCGGCCGGGGGTTGTACCCACGATCCACGCGAGCACCTCGAGCAGTACCGACCACTCGAACTGGTTGATGCCGCTCCACCCCCAAATCAGGTCGTTGGAGCGAGTGGAGACAAAGAGGTCCAGCTCAGGCCCGCCCGCGCGATCGACCAGCTGGAGCGCCAACCAGTTATTGCAGGGCACATCCACCGAGGCAGAAAGAAGATCGGCGGCAGGGTCGAAAAGATTGATTACTGCACGGCGGGTGGTCGGGTCATTCGCCAACATTGTGGCGACCGCGTCGAACTGATCCACGCCGTGCCAATTACGAAGGCGCGGCCCATACCCCGCCCGCCAGGTCACGCCATCATCCGAGAAGTCTTTGGCGCGGGGCAGATAGTGCGAGATAAACTCGACATCGTTGCGCCCACTCAAGACCCACAGAGTCTCGGCGATCTGCGCCGCGAGCACCGCCCGCCGGGGTGGTACAGTCACCTCACGCTCCAGTGGATTGGCCAGGGTGAAGTGCACATTCTTCAGCTCGGTCACCTCGCCGGTGCGCCCGGCGAACACACGACCCTTGACGAAGAGGGTCTTCGCCAGATGGATCAACGCGTCGTTTGCGTTGCTGAACATGACTGCCATTTTCGGTCACGCCTTTCGGTATCGATTGCAGTGGTACCCCTCGGCCTTGGTCGGCAAACCTGCCGACCAAGAAGGGGCAAACGCGGGGTCTTCACCCATCGCCGCAGCGACTGAGTGAACCTCGCCGCCCTCAACAAGTATCTCATCGTGGACGTGGGCGACTGGCGCCATACCTAGTTTTATCAGTGAAACGAGACCAGACGCCAACAGATCACGGGCCACCGCCTGGGTGACGTTCTCGGTCAAGCGACCCCCATATGTCTGCACTCGACCGTACGGCGGGCGTGGTTCGTCGAAGGTGATGACCTTCTGCATCTTGCCGAACTTCTCTGCGTCCACGATACGCACATTGTGGTAATTGATGCTGCGCCCACTAGGCAGAACGAGCTGGTGTGTGCCATATGGGGTGCGCTGCACCTTGATGTATTCGCCTACCTGCCCCTGCCCGCGACGAAAAGCCACATCCATTTGTTTCCAGAACCGCACGATTCGTGGGTTCGCTGCACGCCACTGCTGCACGATGCCTTTGAGCTCAGTGTCGGTGCCTTCACCACCCATGGCCCTCATCGAGGCGACCCCACCGGCGTACCCCAGTGCCAGAGCAGCGACTTTGCCTTTCTTGCGCAACCCGACCGCTTCTTCGTACGGCACATGGAACATTCGACTGGCGGTCTCGACGTAGATATCCCTGCCGGCAGCGAATGCATCCAGCACCCACTGCTCGCCGGCAAGCCACGCCAACACGCGGGCCTCGATCGCCGAATAATCGCAGACGGTGAGTGGGCCCAAGAACATTGTCCGCACCATCTGCTTCAGCTGGCGGGCGGTGCGTGGTTCGCCGAGAATCGTCTCCATGGCCAGCTGCTCGGCGGCCTCGTCGCTCTCTGGTGAGTCAGACGCTAGATTCTGCAGCTGCACGCCCTTACCCGACCACCGGCCGGTGTGCGCTCCGAAATATCGAAAGGCACCGCGAAGTCGGTCATCTGAACACACGCGGGTCAGCGCGGCTTGGTATTTGTAGGCCGTGGTGAGTGACAACTCTTGCCGTATCTCCAACACCCGGCGGGGGCCACCAACCACTGCAGGGTCGGCGAGCGCCCGCGACACAGACTCAGCCTTCAGATCGACTAGATCGCGGCTCGCGCCGGTGCCGTGCTCGTGGAGGTACCCCAGCAGCTGGTTTCGGCTGCCTGGGTTCTCCAGGCCAGTGATTTCTTTGGCCTCTCGCCGGGCATTTGCCTTCATTTCGGTGTCTGCCTCAACGGCGGCTTCGGCCAGTGCGGTGTCGATCCGAATACCTCGATCGTTCACCCACCTGTCGGCTAACCAGATCTCTCGCTCGCCGGGGTGCCACCCGCCGTGTCGAGCGAGAAGTTCTCGGTGGACGTCACGAAGAACGACGACGTCTTGGCGGCAGTACTCAATGAACTGCGCCCAGTCGACGGGCTTCTCGTGCGGCATCACGCGTCGACCCGTGCGGGGCTGCGGTTTCGAGAACAACCGAATCAGCCGGGTGCCGACCGGGTCTTTGTCCGACACACCGAGGGCTTTGCCCATGGCCTCGAGCGACTGCGGGTACCCCCAGCTGCCGCCAAGCGCCATGGTGTCCTCCCACTCACCCGCCGGTAGGTACTCAAACGGCACCTTCAGACCAAAGAAGCGAGAAAAACATGTTCGCTCAAAATTAGCGTTGTGCGCGACCTTCAGTACGCTCGGATCGTCCAGGCCGGGTATTGCCCTGATGGCTTCTTCGCCGACGGCGACCTCCACCTCGCCGTCGTTCATTGCCCACCCAGCCATCAAGATTTCAAAATCAGGGTCTTCGATGTATTTGTACTCGCCCACCTCGGGTAGGTCAGCGCGGGCATACGTTTCTATGTCCACATACAGAATGTCCATATCGTCTCCTAAGAAAACGACCCCGGCTGGGGGGTACCCGCCGGGGTCTGTCACATCACGACTAGATCAGGGCTTCGTCGTCATCGAGGTCATCGAAGACATCGTCGGCCTTCACTGGTGCCCCTCCACCAAGCGGTTCGCCATCACGCAGCTTGCGCACAGCGAGCAGCTGGAAGGTCACCCCACGGTTGCCGCTGACGTTGAACGCGTAGGCGTCGATCGCCACCTGTGCGTAGACACCAGAGTACATCTCGCGGGGGTCGATGATTTCTTCTTTGTCGCGGTCAACCACAAGCGGCGGGCGATTCTGCTGGGACTTCACGGTCATGTAGAACGCGCCAGCGTATTCGGGCCGCTCGCTGTCGTCACCGTCATGGAGGGTGTCAGTCCAGGTTTTCGGCAACTTGCCGTTGAATTTCGTGTCTTTGCCCTTCGCCAGAGCGGCCTGCTGGGCGGCACGAATCTTGTCCAGGGTCTTCGTGTCTTTCTTGTCGATGATGATCACCGTCGAGTAGGCGGGGTCAGCGTCTGACTCAGGGTGGGCATACGGCTCAAGAACGTGAGTGAACGAGAGACGAACTTCTCCAGTGGTCAAGCGGGTCTTTTCTGCCATTTTCTGTTTATCCTTCGTTGTCGTTGTAGCGATAGATCGATTTCGGGTCTTTCGGGTCAAACTTGATGCCGTACCCGTCGTACAAACCAGCCACCACCTTGATGGACAGCTGACGGTACCCAGTACGAAGCTGCTTGATCGCGGCCCCGTGGAGACCAGCCGTGCGGCAGATCTCTGCGTCGGTTTCGATCCCAGAAGCGGACTTCCACTCGTCGAACCGGCCAAAATCAATTATGACCGTTTTAGTCATCGAACATCTCCTTATAGTCAGATTTCTTTGTAATCGCTGGCCTCTTGTCGGACTCAGGCACAAGAGACGGCCGCCCCGGCCGGGTGTGCGCCGCGTCGCCGAGTACATCCCAGAAGTTCGCCTTGCCGACCAGCCGGTCTAGCTCGGTCACACCCACGATCTTTCGCTTCGAGAACTGATCGCTCGTGTATCCAGCCGCCTCGAGCCGTGAGAACGCTTTCTCTTCGTCCCCGACCACCCGCCGGGCACCAGAGCGCACGACCTTCCACCCCGGTATCTCGACGCCCTGGCTGTAGACCAAGTCGAGCGAGGTTTCTTCGAGTGCCTTCAGCCACGCCTTGAATTCGCCAACTCGGGCCAAATATCGTGCCCTGTCCTCAGGCGAGATGACGCGAGGGTCTTCGTCGCTGAATGCCTCATTGACCAGGGCTTCAGCGCGTGCTTTGCACACACCCCCCGCCGGGCAGAAGCGGCACGCTTTCTCGCTCGGGTGAAACTCGCCCTCGTCGCGAGACAGCGCTTTCGCCGCCGCCGGGCGAACAACTTCTTCACGCCAGGTCGTCAGGTACTCGGGTGTGACCTCCCACGAGCCAACATTGTTGATTCGAGGCTGGTGGATCGACATCTTGACCTTTGTCGTCGTATCGATGAGGTCACGGTACCTGTCGAGCGCACCAAGGGCGTAGAGCATCAGCTGTGGATTCGCCACCGGCGAGACCTCGACGCCCTGCCCGTACTTGAAATCGACGATGTGGACGGTGTCTGGGGTGACAATGACCGCGTCACTCGTGCCCCAGCACCCATCGACCCCGGCGGGTAGTCGCTGTTCCAAGAACACCACCCCGTCATCGCCACGGGCTTCGTCCAAGAAGTCAACGTACCAACGCACGAAATCTTCCATCGCCGACATCTCGGTCTCGGCAGAGTCACCGAAGAATTCTCGTGCCTCTTTCTCCCAGACCGCGATCTTCTCGTCCAGCCCACCCGCCGGGGTCAAGCCCAGCTCAAGAGACGCCGTCAACTCGGCCAGCTCGTGGGCGAGAGTGCCCTCACGGGCATAAGCTGCCTCGGGCTGTCGCGGCACGGTTTCTTCCATGGCGACTGATGCCGTGCAGGTAAGCCACCGTGCTGCAGCTGACGGGCCAAGAACGGCGTGCTTGCTAGGCATCGAGTGCCTCGACTGCAGACACGAAAGCCTGCAGCTGCTCGTCGTCCATGCTCTTCACACGAGACGCTCCAACCTTCGAGAGCTGGTTTCGCAGCTCACGTACGTTTCCAGCCGACATGAGCTCAGAAGCCAGCTCAATGGCCCGTTCCATCAGACCTGCGTCAGCTTTCGGCTCGGCCTTCGGCTCGGCCTTCGGCTCGGCCTTCGGCTCGGCCTTCGGCTCGGCCTTCGGCTCGGCCTTCGGCTCGGCCTTCGGCTCGGCCTTCGGCTCGGCGCCAGACATGACACCAAGGACAGCCTTCACCAGAGGGGCCTTGGCGTCCTCAGAAGAATCGAATTCCAGAATAATCTTCACAATAACCTCCATGTAAGAACAGGGGCGCGACCGCGCCTAGAATCATTATGCCTGGCTCGATCGCGCCCCTTGGGGCCACTGTCTAAATAAGCTCTGGTTCGTCGGTACGAACGAAGGTTGCCTGTTCGCCGTACGCGGCGCTCACCCCCGGCCGGGGTGACAAAGTCCACCCAGGTATCTGGCGAAGAACCCGGTGTATGTTGGCGATATCGCGCGAGGTGTGGTCACCGATTCGACGACCCAGCACTTCACACCACACCTGCAGCGCACAGATGGTGTCGAGGCGCGCACCCCCCGCCGGGGTGAAGCCAAGCTCGACGTTCATGCGCCACTCCATTCGCTCGTTCAGCGACATGGACGACCAGTTCTCTGGCACCCGAAGCTCCATATACCCCCGGATCAAGCCCACAATTGGGTCTTCTTGGATGTACGGTTCACGCTCTTGGTTCAGCAGACGTGACTCTTCTTCGGTGAAATACAGCGCCTCGCCTTCTTGGTACAGGTGCACTGCCTCAGCCCAGACCTGGTCGATGTATTCTTCGGTCATGGCGTCGAAGTCGACCTTCTCTTGGGCGTGCACAATCAAGAAGCGGCGGTTGCCGTCTTGACGACGCAAGAACGCAGGGTCATTCGTCGTACCCCACACAACAGACCGGCGGGGGTAGCTCGACACAGTCGCCGCGAATGGCACGCGAAATTCGTCCTTTCGCTGGGTCAAGAACTCTTTGAGTCGGTTGAAGTCGGCCACACGAAGTGCGTGTCCCTCGTCGGCGATAACGATCCATGACTTGCTGATTTTCATCAGGGTGTCCTTGTTTGTGATGTCGTCGAGCGAATTGTACCAACCCCGCGACATACGCTCCATCCACCACGATTTGCCTATACCCTCTGGCCCATACACCAACAACATGTTGTCCCACTTGACCCCTGGGTCGAAAGTCCGAGCCACCGCAGCGACGAGAGACTTTCGCGCCACCAGCCGGGTGTGGGGTGAGTCTTTGACACCGGGTAGGGCGAATTCGACTCGCGGTACCCCATCCCACTCAAGTGACTCCAGATATTCGCGCACGAAGTCGTGCTTTCGGTCTTGCGCCGTGTCACGAAGAATGTGGCGTAGACGATTGTCGGACACCCTCAGCCCATACACCCGCTCTAGGTACAGATATAGCGACGAGAAATCGTAGTCATCCAGCGCGGTATCGTGTGCGGACACCTCACGCCAGGGGTATGAGCCAGGCAGAAGCTCGAGTGACATACCTCTGGCGTTCAGTATAATACGCGAGAAAACCGGGTCGTGCTTGGCGATAAGCGAGAAGTTCTGTTCTGTGTCCTCAACCAGGCCGGTCTTGCCCCTCGACAGATCACGCACCCAGTGGACTGAGCCACCGAGTTCTTCTCGGATGTTATCTGGGAATTCGTCGAGAACTTCTTCATCCATCAGGGCCTTCACCCGCCCATCTTCACCGGCGAGCTGGAGCATTGCCTTGTACGAAGGTAGGCGGTTGAGTGGGGTGGTGGGCCTCGAGTTTCGGTCGAGTTCGCCGAATTTATGCAGGCGAACCAAGTCGAAGGCGTTGCGGGCGTACCCCCCGGCGGGGTCGTTGGCGTGGTGCGAATAAACGAAGCCAGGGTTCTCGGCGATAGGCGCCATACCTGCGTCAGAATGCGCCCCGTTCAGGTGGAACCGATTCGGCGACACCTGGGTGTAGGGCAGCTCGAACACCTCGATCAGTTCTGCCCAATCAGGGTACACACGGCAGAAGAAGCCCGGTACGCCCTTCAAGGTGGTGGGGTCTTTCTTCCAGTTTCGCTTACCCCCGCCGGGGGTCGCGGGCGAAGCCGAGAACATCGGCGAGAAGGGGTCTAGCGCGGCACCAGTGTTGTGTTGGTAAAAATACGACTCACGGTCGGCCGCTGCGGGCAAGAACATATACCGCTCAGGCTGACTGGTGCTGGAGTCGAAATTCTCACGGCCAACCGCCTCCATGATGCCCTCACAGAGGTCGCGGTACACATCTGGGGACACCGGGACCCCCAGTGGAAAAATCAAGCGATAGCGGTACTCCCCCGGCCGGGACGAGAAAGTCGAGTGGAGGAGAAACTCAGTGCCGCCGAACATGTTCTCGACACGACCAAGAAATTCATCGCCGGGGGTATCCACGTCCAGTGTCACCGCTGATCGAGACGAGATCGTGCTCTTGTTTCGGCGTTCGCCGTTCAGTCGACCAAAGATGTAGTTGCCTGCTTCTTTCTGCCCGGCGGGGTTGATCGCCTTCTCGCAGAAATCACCCCACCGAATGTGGCCGTTTTTCCATATGACAGAATTGCGCTTAGGGGCCGTGGAGAACTCTAAGCTGGTGTTTGGGTCAAAATTGTCAACCACGACTAAAACTCCTGTAGGTAGTTCATTATAGCGTCTTGGATGGTCTCTTTCTGTTTCAATCGTGCCTCGATCACCTGGTCGATGGTGTCTCGAGCCATAATCTTGTGTATAACGACCGGGTTCTTCTGCCCCTGCCGGGACAAGCGCTTGTTCGCTTGATCCCATTCTTCGGTACTCCACGGCAGCGTGAGCCACACAATCGTGTGCCCGCCGTGCTGGAGGTTGAGGCCATGGCCGATCGAGGCAGGGTGGGCCGCGAGAATCGGTATCTCGCCACGATTCCACCGCTCGAACACGTCTGGGTCTTTGGGTGTGTGCACCACCCCGGCAGGAAATGCCGCTTTAACGGCCCCTAGTTCGGCTTTAAAGCGATAGAATACAAGAAGTGGCGAGTTTGACCCTTCGAAGATTTCGACGAGTGCACAGGTCTTTTCGGAGTGCAGCTGTGAGACCTCAGAATTGCCCGAGAGAAAATCATCCACATCGGGGTAGATGAAGCCCGCCGACATCTGGGACAGCTTGCCGACCATCACCGCCGCCGTGGAGGCGGTGTGCACTGCACCTGACCGCACTTCAGCCACCATATCTCGACGCATCTGGTCGTACAGCCGCCGCGCCCCCGCCGGTAGATCAACCGTGATGGTGTTCTCGGTGGTGGCGGGTAGCTTGATTCGACCCTCAGTCTGCATCGAGAGGCAGAAACTGCTGATCTGGTCGTAGATCACAACATCTGCGCCCTTCACCAGCGCCCACGACGTAGCGTAGCCCTTAAACCCGATCGAGGCCGGGTAGAAATACCGCTGGCGGTAGGCAGCGAACGACCGGCCCAATGTAGCGCCACGGTCAAGCAAAGCCACCTGCGCCCAGAGGTCAAGCAACGAGTTAGGCGTGGGCGTGCCCGTCAGCCCCCAGCAGTGCTCCACGTGGGGCCGCATCTTGTTCGCTGTCTTCCACCGCAGTGACGACTTCGATTTGTACCCGCTGAGCTCGTCCAGAACCAAAGTTTTGAACTTGCCTGCGCGCACGTAGGGGAGCGCGTCTGCTTGAGTGTCCCTAGAACAGACAAAAATGTCCCCTGCAGCGTCAAACCCAGCTTTTCGGGCCGCTGGCGTCCCAGTGCACTGAACGACCGTTAAATCGGGCCTCCAGCGCTTTGCCTCATTTCGCCATACTTCTTGCGCCACCCGCTTCGGCGCGATAACCAGCGCGGGCAGGTGTTCTGGCCCGAGCGCCGACAAGACAATGGCGGTCTTACCCAGACCCATGTCTAAAAACAGGCCGCGCCCGCCGGGGGCGCGACGCAAGAACTCCACCGCGTCTTTCTGGTAATCGTGGAGCTTCAGCTCTGCTTGATCGTCTCGATCCATTGATCCACCTCGTTTCTACCTTTGACGACGTACACGTGCGCCCCAAGAACTGCAGCCCGCCGGTGCCATTCTCGCTGGGCGGGCGACACCCGGCCGGTCTCTGTCTTCAACTCGACGAAGAACACACCCCCGCCGGGGGTCAAGACCAGTCGGTCTGGGACGCCTCGTTCTGAGGGCAATAGTTTGATCGCCTTCCAGCCCTCACGGCGACAGGCGCTAGAGAAATAGCGCTCTAGTTGTGCTTCACGCATACAACGATTATCACCCAACCACCCAACCGCCTACAGGCACAAGCAAGATAATCTGCAATATCCCTTCACGCGCGTGCACGCGCCCGCCCGCCCTCGCGCGCGTTTCTTAATTCTTTAACTTTAAATTTAAAAGTTAACTCTTATAGACGTACCTTCGCGCGCGTGCGCGCACGCGCGTTTATAATTCTTAATTTTAAAAATAAGAATTAACTCGTTCTGGACTTTCTCTCGCGCGCGAAGAAGTTAAAACTCTATAAGTACGTCGAACTTTCGCTAGAGCACCGATTTTCACTTTTACATAAAATAGAGCCACTAGAGCCACCAACCTCGCAAATTCAGTGTTCTTAGGGCCACTGGCTCAGAGCCACGCAGAGGCACCGAGGGCCAAATTTAGAGCCACGGGGCGCGAACGCATCGCCCCAGCCGAAATTAGACCACAACAGCCAAAACCCATCGGTGGCTCTGCGTGCCTCTGCGTGCCTCTGAGCCAGTGGCTCTAAAAACCGAGCAAACAAGAGGTTAGTGGCTCTGGTGGCTCTCTTTTCGTGGGGTTTAAAGGGGGTTTTTCAGATTTTTTCTCCCCAAACAACCCAATTCTCGCTACAGCTGCGCTAAACGACTCAATCCCTCGATCCAGTAGAACCAAACGACGCCAAACAACGCCAAACAGTCCACCGCCCACGCGCGCCGCCTTTTCTTCACCCCGGCAGGGGGCGCACCTTCATGACTCACTAGATTATTAGTCACACAGAATAAAGAACCCTGCCGGATAAAAATAAGAGTATGAGTTTTGTTTTGCTCCAGTCGCTGCGTCGGCGTCTCGCACAGTCAGCTCCAGGCCCCGAGGTCTTTCGGTTCACTGACTCCAGCGGTGACGCCTTGACGGTAGCCGCGAATGGGCGGGGTGAGATTCTGTTCGGGGTCAACGCACAGTTCTGTGCGGTACCCGCCACAGAGCTCATCCCCCTCTTCACTCAAGCCGTACGGGCCACGGGCCTGACCCCAGAGCAGCTGAAGATGGTTGCTCAAGCCGAGGGGCTGGTCGTGAGCCGTCCACCCCGTCATCATCAATCGAAGAAAGGTAGTGCCTTCCATGTCCGCTAACCCATCAACCGTTCTCGCCCCCGCGCAGCCCCCATACCCCGGCGGGGGGTGGACGCTGGCCGCGTACCAGCAAGCAGCCCTCCAGACGGCCCTGCCGACTGCACACGCCCTCGAGTACCTCGCTCCAGGCCTCGTATCTGAGATAGGCGAGCTGGCGGGGGTTCTGGCGAAAGAGCACCGCGACAGCACCGGGCCGAACTACTACGACCGCATGTGTGAGCTGGGGGACGTTGCCTGGGTCACTGCAGTGTGGCTGCACGACCTGGGGATCGATGACCCCCACTCCAGCACCAACGCCCGGCTGGGTATCTCCACCGAGCACCTGAAAAAGAACGAGGTCTCGGCAGGTACAGCTGTGCTGGCCATACTGCCCGGCATCATCGAGCCGCTCATTTCTTTCGTCTGCCGGTACCGAGAGAACGACCTGCCCACCACACCCGAGGGCCTCTCCCACGACGCGGCGTACGATTCGATCGCTCGAACGGTTCTACTGTCCCTCTGGAGGGCGCTGGAGTTCTACGCCCCGCATCTTGCCACCCCCGGCGGGGATGACCCCTTCAGCGAAGCTCTAGGTCTCAACGTGGCGAAACTGCAGTCGCGCCAGACCCGTGGCAAGATTGGAGGCTCTGGTGACCACCGCTAACTCAACCCCCACCCCAGAGAACCCGCAGCCGCCCCGGCCGGGGTGCGTCATGGTGTCGCTGGTCGTTGTCTCGATCGTCGTCATCTGCGTCGTGTTCCACCCGCTGCTGTTCGCCATCATCATCTTCGCCCCGGTCATCCTAGCCCTCGTCGCCCTCGTGCTGAAGGGCAAAGCCAAGAAAGCGAACCTCGATGAGTGAGTTCGCCTTCTGTATCCCAGACACCTTCGCCCACGAGCTGGTGCCCGTGCTGGCTGACCTGCTCCACTCGCGTGAGCATCTCGCCCTGCTGCCGTCAGGGCGGTACACCTCGACCATCCACCCGCCACTGCTCGAGCTGCTCAGCGCCACCACCCCCTCATCCCCGGCGGGTGCACCACCCCCGGCGGGGTACAACCCATCAACCCCGGTCTCGATCGAGGTGCTCGATCTGCGAGAAGAATACGGGGTCACCACCCCAGAAGAGTGGACGCGGTGGCTCACCCAACTGTTCTCGGAGCCTGACTTCTGGGAGCATACCCAGCAGGTGTATGAGTTCATCCGGTACCTGAAAGATCTGCGTGACGCCATCAGCGCCCTGTTCTACCCTCGAGTGCCTATCTCGCACCCGACCCTGCCCTGCCCCGCCTGTGGGGAGCAAGAGCTCAAGACGGTACCCGAGCCAGAGTACGAGGTCTGGTGTGAGGGGTGCCGTTCGGTCTGGTCGGGCGACACCGCCCTGCGGTCTCTGATCGAGCAGATCAAGGGCGCGCCCCAGCCCCCGGCGGGGTAGGCTTGCGTTTTCTCAACAACCCAGGCATAATTAACCTGCAGGCGTAAAGTATGTCTGTCGTCCATGTAGGCCCCCCAGGTCTCACTTACCTGCCTGGGGGGCCCTCCCTTACATCCACCCATCACCAACCGAGAGCGAGACCCCATGTCGTCACCAGGCAACGGTACACGGCGGTACCTGAAGATGAGGCGTGAGTTCTTCGAGCAGTGCAAAGATGCAGACGCGGCGTGCTGGTGGTGCGGGCAACCCATCGACTACACCATACCACACTCTGACCCGGTGACTGGTCACGTGAACCCTGATGCGTTCGAGCTGGACCATGCGTACCCTCGCTCGACCCACCCTGAGTTGGCCGAAGACCCATCGAACTTCAGGCCAGCACACCGCTCGTGCAACAACAAGAGGTCAGACGGCAAAGGCGACCTGCCGCTGGGTACGGTGAGTTCTCGCTTCTTGACCTAGCCCCGGCGGGGGTGCACCGCTGCGTTGACCTAAGCTTTTAATTTAAGGCCCCACCCAGACGGTACAGCTGGTTCGACTGGTTCGACTGGTTCGACTGGTACAGCTGGCCCAGTGGGGAGGG
>RBWB01582715.1_pt1 | contig 14091 bp, 7 predicted proteins | sample 2014201 | NCBI WGS metagenome assembly RBWB01 (sample SAMN10133834, study PRJNA383868) | Human oral metagenome, whole genome shotgun sequencing project. | isolation source: supragingival plaque isolated from 88 juvenile twins | host: Homo sapiens | place: Australia
GGGTTGGCGGGTTAGGCCGGAGCCGTCGGCGATGGCGGTGGCGACGTCACGGGCGGTGACGGTCAGGGGGCGGGGTGCTGGTGGTGCGGAGGCCGGTTCGGCGGGTGCGGGGTCGTCGGTCGCGGAATCGTCGGGCTGCGGGAGTGCGGTGCAGATGGCGACGGGGGGCTTGTCGTCTGTGAGGGGGTCCCAGACGGTGCATGCTCCGGGGGCCGGGGCCTGCTGGGTGGTCTCGTCGGCGTAGGCGACTGCGGGTGCGGAGTCGGCGGAGTCGGTTGCTTCGTTCTCGGCCGGGGCGCCGGCTTGTCCGGGGGTGTCGGTTGTTCTGGGTGAATCCGCTGGCGGAGAAATCTCCTGGTACGTTTCAGATCCGATGAAAATTGTGTTGTTTTGCTCCCATCCAGACCATTCTGCATTATTGCTAGAGTCTCCGCCACCTTCGGTCGCAAAAACTTCTGCTGTGATTAAACATGATGCGAAAATTGCCGTTAGTGCTGCTTTTGCGGGGTGTTTTCTCATTGTGTTTTCACCTCTCGGACGATCCAGCGGGTTCCGTTGTGATACATGGCGAAGGTGAGGGTGTGCTCGCGGTCGGCCGGTGAGATCGTCTCGGTTCCGTCCCCGCTGTGGTTTGTTGCTTCGCTGGTGGTGACAGTCGTGTCCAGGCGGACGTAGGGGAAGGCGTCAGTGGGGTCGTGGTAGGTCGTTTTGTCCACGGTGATGTCCCAGTAGTCGACCCAGCCTCCTTCGTCGTGGAGCTTCTTCGCTCCGTCCATGAATGAGCGGCAGAAGACGCATTCGGTGTCGCTCATGGCGCTGATGTCGTCGGTGCTGCCGGTCATGAAGGCGTAGCGGTAGAGGAGGAGGAAGTAGTAGGCGCTCAGGGTGGCGCCCTCGGGGGAGTCGTCGTTGATCTGCTCGCCCTGGACGGGCGGGTCGGCGGCGCGGGCCTGGTCGCGTTTGGCGATCAGGTCGTCTCCCAGGGCTGTGTCCTGTGAGGCGCTGGCTGGGGCGGCCGCGGTGGTCATGAGGTCCTGGGAGTCCGGTGCGGGGTCCTGGTCGGCGCGGTGGCCCGTGCAGGAGGTCGGGCCGGTTATTGCGGCCAGTGCCAGGGCGCAGGCGATGAGCGCGGCCAGTGGCCGCCCGCCGCGCCGCGGCCCGCTCCCGCGCGACCCACCCGGGCGCGGTGCGTTCTGGCGCTGGAGCGCATCGGTGGCCGGGGGCGCGGCGGTCGTGTGGTCGGTGGTCGGGGTTGTGCGGGAGCCGGGGGAGGGGCGTGTCATGGCGGGGGCTTTCAGGGATGGGTGTCGGAGTCGGGGCGGCGGTGCCTGTGATGGGTGCAACATAGCCTAGGCGACACGCCGGTGCCAACAGGGACGGCGCTGCCCTGTGGACAGTCCCGCTCCCATACGGGACACCGCCCCGCCCAGATACCGTCCCTGCGCCGGGGCGGGTTCTGTTCCCGGTACGCCGACAACGCCCCGCCCCGCTCGGGCGCCGCCGTCGGCGGGACCGTTCGCGCCTCCCCTCCCGCGCGGGGCCCACCCGCGAGCAGCTGAGCGGCCTCCACCGACTTCCGTGCGAGGATGCGGCTATGGAATGGCCGCCCTTTCTGGCGACGACCTGGGTCGTCATCGAATACGCGATCAAGATCGTCGCGCTCGGAACCATTCCGGAGAATCGCCGTCCCGCATCATCCACGGCCTGGCTCCTGCTCATCTTCCTGCTGCCGATCGTCGGTCTGCCGCTCTACATCTTCCTGGGCAGCCCGTGGATCCACGGCAAGCGCCGCCGTCAGCAGGAGGAGGTCAATGAGATCGCCCTGGAGGCCACCAAGGACGTGCCCTACGCCCCTGACGGTCCGCAGCGCTCGCTGCAGCTGGATTCCATTCTGCGGATGAACCGCGCCCTGACAGGGCTGCCCTGCGTCACCGGTGATGTCGTCGCCCTGCACGCGGACTCCGCGGCGACATACGCGCAGATGGCTCGCGCCGTCGATGCGGCCACGCATCACGTCCACGTCGAGTTCTACATTCAGTCATGGGATCCGGTCACCGACGTCTTCTACCGCGCGCTCGAGCGGGCCGCGGCCCGGGGCGTCACCGTGCGCCTGCTCATCGATCACCTCGGGTCGCGCAAGTACCCGGGGTGGCGGGACCTGGGTCATCGCTTCACCGCCGCTGGCATCCGCTGGCGCCTTATGATGCCACTGCTGCCCCACAAGCGGCGCTTCCGGCGCCCCGACTTGCGCAACCACCGCAAGCTGCTCGTCATCGACGGCGAACGCGCCTTCATCGGATCTCACAACATCATCGACCCCACCTACCGCCTGCGCTCCAACGTCCGGGCCGGCCGCACCTGGGCGGACTTGAGCGTGGAGGTCGCCGGGGACATCGTCGTCGAGGCGGAGGCCGTCTTCGGCATGGACTGGTTCTTCGAGGCGGGCGAGGCCTTCGACATGGAGAGCATTCTCCCGCAGGCGGGCGGCTCACGGACCGTGGCCCAGGTGCTGGAGGACGCCGCGCCCGTCGGCACGCCCGCGCCCCAGCCGGGGCGGCCCGACGCCGTCGTCAACGCCATGCAGCTCGTCCCCTCCGGCCCCGGCTACCCCACCGAGCCGAACCTGCGAATGGTGCTGTCCCTCATTCAGAACGCCACTGAGCGCGTATCCATCACGAGCCCCTACTTCGTCCCCGACGAGGCACTGCTGTCGGCGATGACGACGGCGGCCTACCGCGGTGTCGAAGTCGAGTTGTTCGTAGGCCGGGAATCGGACCATCTCATCGTCAACCATGCGCAGCGCTCCTATTACCAGGCCCTGCTGGCTTCAGGCGTGCGGATCTACCGCTACCCGGCGCCGACCGTGCTGCACGCCAAGTACATGACGGTCGACGATGAGATCGCGATCATCGGCAGCGCCAACATGGACTTCCGCTCCTTCGCTCTGAATTACGAGGTCATGCTGCTGGCTTTCGGCGGCGATCTCGACGACCTGCTGCGCGCCAACGACGCCCACTACCGCAGCGTCTCGCCCGAGCTCACCGCCGAGGAGTGGGCGGCCGAACCCTGGTGGCGCCGCTACATCGACAACGTCTGCCGACTCCTGTCCGCTGTGCTGTGAGCGCGCGGCCCGCGAGATCGACATTATGGGCTGAGGCTGACGACGGCGCCGTCGAGCTCGTACCAGAATGTCGATCTCGAAGCCGCGGCCGGACGGACGCGCCGAGCCCCGTTTTGGCCGACGGCGCAGGCGCTGCCACGATGACACCATGGCACGACGTTGGCAGATCATCTCCGTTGAGCTCCTCTCCGGGCGTGGGAAGATCTTCGTGCCTCCTCCGGGTCGAGACCTCATCCTCCCGCCGTCAACCACCTTCGAGCAGCTCGGTGTGGCGATCGACCTCGCCCTGGCCCGGTGGGATCTGGGGCACTTGCGCGACTTCACGCTCGCCGACGGCACTCGCATCATCGATGATGTCACCAACCTCGAGATCGGCCTGGGAGGGTTCTCCGGCGGCGCCCTCATCGACAGCGTTCTGCGCCACGACGCCCGGGTTAAGGATCATGTCGGGGTCGGGGAGGCCTTCCGCTACGTCTTCGACTTCGGCGACGACTGGACCTGCCGGTGCACGGTGACCAGACTGGGCGATCCCGAACGGGAGCTGGGCGTTGTCGTGCAGGAGCCCACCGCGATCTGGGGGTGGGGCGCTCTACCCGACCAGTACGGGCGCACCCGCCACGACGACGAGGATTTCCTCGGCGATGACCCGGCCCTGACGAGCAAGCAGGTGCGCGCCGAGGAGAAGGAGGTGCGCGCCTTCCTCATGACCTTCGGCCAGGTCGAACCCGAGCGGATCGACCTGCGGGCGGTGCGGGCCGCCAGAGCCACGGGCGACCCCAGCGCGCTCATCGCGGCGCTGACCGGGGTCAACGCCGACCATGCGCTCCAGCAGATCGGCCAGGCCGTCCTCGAGGCATGGGACTCGATCCACTCGGCGGGGAGCCGGCACGGCCGGAACGCGGCCAGCGGCGAGCTCGCCTCGGTGATGGCGACCCTGAGCGATAGACTCCGCTGGCGCGACGAGGACGGCGATTCGATCCTCAGCGCCGAGCTCCTCGCCCGGATCCAGGGGACCGAGCCGATCGGGCGGCCGCTGCCGGTCGATCTGGAGGAACTCGCCGACGTCATGGCCTCCTACGGTGACGTCTCCGGCGGCTACCTCGACCTGGACACGGGACAGGTGCTGCTGGCCTCCATGGTTTCCGCCCGCGGGATCGATCTTGAGGACGGAGATGAGGAGCTGGGTATCGAGGCCGATCATCGGTGGGTCGAGGTCGACGACAGCGCCAAGGCGATCGCGACCGCGGACCGGCGCGGCTTCATCCGTCACCTCCAATCCAGCGGACGCCAGGAGGAGCGAGCCGCCGCGGGCACGCTGTCGGCGGCCATGAAATCGCAGTACTCCCGCGGCTTCCACGACGCCGTCGACGAGCTCGAACTCGTCCCGGTGTGGGTCGGATACCGCGACGACCGCCGTTGGGGCCGGGCCCGGGAGGCCCTCGCAGCCCGCGGAGTGCGCCCCGTCGGGGAGAGCGCGACCGCGGAGGCCGCCGGGTAGCGCGGCATCGCCCCCCCTCCCGCCGAGATCGACGTTTTCGCCCGAGCTCGACGGCGGCGTCGTCAACTTCAGTCGAAGACGTCGATCTCGGCGGCGTCAGATACCGGCGACGAGCCTGCTGATTCGCTTCAGGCTCACCTTGCAGCTCGTGCCCAGCGTCTGGGCGAACAGGCTCACTCGCAGTTCCTCGACCAGCCACCGCGCCCGGGTGAGCGCCGCCTCGCGCTCGGCGTCGGGCGGTTGCGCGGACGCCCGATCTCGCGCCCCGTCGACCAGTGCGGTCGCCTCGGCCACCTGGTAGGCCAGGGCGGCGTCCTGGCTCGGGGAGGATTCCGCCTTCTTGACCCGCAGCGCCAGAGCCCTGAGGAAACGCGGCAGGTGGACCAGCTGGTCGGGCGGCGTCGCCGAGACGAAACCCGGGGCCACCAGGGCTGCGGCGTGCTCGCGCACCTCCTGCAGGGTGTTCAGCAGCGCCAGGGACGTGTGGGCCCCGACGACGCGCTCAACCTCCTGTCGGGCTGCGAGCACGCTGACGATCACCTGCGCCACTCGATAGACCTCGTCCTCGAGCTGATCGCGCATGAGCGCGACCAGCTCGGCGAAAACCGCCTTCGTGCGCACCGACGTCAGGGGCACGGTGCGCGAGCGCTCCCACCGCTGCGCCACCGTGCGCGCCGCCGCCAGCTCGATATCCTCCACGAGCGCCTCGGTGCTCGGGTAGGGGCTGGTGGCCAGCGCCAGGGACTCGGTCGCCTTCCACCGGCTCGTCACCCGCCCCGCGGGCAGGAAGGTCCGCGCCAGGGCGAGCGCCGTCACCCCCGCCGCGTGCTCACGGTCCTGAGCGGCGGCGTCGGGCAGGATGACCAGGTCCGCGCTGCGCGCACCGGCGGCCCGCAGCGTCGGGTAGCCGCGTACGACCAGGCCGGCCTCGCCCGTGGATTCCACGGTCTTCGGGATCGTGGACTGCTCGGGCCCCTCCAGTCCCGGTACGCCCGTGGGCCAGTCGGTCAGGCCCGCGCGTTCGGCCAGGCCGCGGCGGATCGAGCCGTGCCGGCCGCCCGCGTCCGGGCCGGCCCCGGGAACGGCCTCCGACGTCGGTTCCGGCGCCGACGCCGTGGTCCCTCTGCCGGGGGCCGGATCCCCCCGGCGGCCTGCGCGCCTCCCGCCCGCTCGCCGACCCCCGCGAGCGCCGGCCCGATCCTGCGCCTCGATCATGGCCTGCGGCAGCGCCCCGCGAACCGCCGAGCGCACCGCCTGCTCGGTGCGTCCCGACAGGCGCTGCTGCAGGGCGAGAAGGTCCTTGCCGCGGTCGACCTCGCGGCCGTGCGCGTCCAGGGCGACGAAGGCGATGCGCAGATGGTCGGGCAGGCGCTGCTCGGCCTCGGCCCAGTCGGCGTCGGTGATCTCGACGTCGCGCAGTCGCGCCACAGCCGCGGCGAAGGCCTCCCGGAAGGAGACCGCCGGCGCGCTCGCGGCCGTCTCGCCGTCGGCAGTCCCCTCGCCGCCGGCAGTCCCCTGGCCCCCGGCGCCCGGGACCTGCTCGCGCATGGTTGCCCACACCTGCGCCCCGACGTCGGGTGCGGGCACGAGCCGACGGCGCACCCGTTTGGGCAGGGCGCGGATGGTCGCCACCACCAGTTCGGGGCGCATCCCGGGCACCAGCCAGTCGAAGCCGTTCGGGGTCAGCCGCCCCAGCACCTCGACGGGCACCTGCACGCTGACGCCGTCGTCGGGGGCGCCCGGCTCGAACACGTAGTCCAGGCTCAGGGTGAGGTCGCCCTGGACCCAGCGGTCCGGGTAGCCGGAGGCGTCGTCCCCGCCGGGCAGGAGCAGCTCGCGCGTGTAGTCCAGCAGATCGGGGTGCTGCCGCCGCTCGCGCTTCCACCAGGCGTCGAAGTCGTTGGCCCCGTAGATGCCGTCGGGCAGGCGGACGTCGTAGAAGTCGAACAGGGCCTCGTCGTCGGCCAGTAGCCCGTGGACCCGGCGCCGCCGCTCGACGTCGCCGAGCTCCTCGACCAGCTCCCGGTTGCGCTCCACGAAGCCGTGCCGCGCATGCCAGCCGCCCTCGACCAGCCCGGAGCGGATGAACATCTCCCGGGCGACCTCGCGGGCGGCGGGCGTGCCCACGCTCGCCAGGGTCGCGGGCCGGTCCGCCGCCAGCGTCATCCCGTACAGCAGGACCTTCTCGTGGACCATGGCGGCGCCGTGCCGCGTGGACCAGTAGGGCTCGCCGAAGACGCGCTTGGTCAGGCCCGCCCGCTCGCCGACCTCCTCGACCCAGCGCCCATCGACCCTGGCCACCGTGCGCGCGAACAGGCGGGAGGTCTCCACCAGCTCGGCGGTCATCACCCAGTCGTAGGTCTTGCGGCGCAGGCCCGAGCCCGGCCAGATCGTGAAGCGGGTCCCGCGCGCGCCGGCGTACTCCCGACGACGCTCATCCCAGTTCCCCACATTGGACAGCAGCCCCACCAGCAGTGAGCGGTGGATCGCGTCGGCGTCGGGCGTGTCCGCGCTGCGCCCCAGGGCGACGACGGCGGCCGCCACATCCCCGTGGGCGATCCGGGCGGCGTGGCTCCCCGGTTCCAGAGATGCGCCGGTTGCCCGGATGGAGCGAGCGGTGGGCAGTTCGACCGGTGCGGCGTCCAGCCCCAGCGGACGGGCGAGCTGACGCAGCTGGGAGTGGACGTCGAACCACTCGCGCACTCGCAGGTAGTGGAGGAACTCGGCGCGGCACATGCGGCGCAGGGCGCTGCCCGACAGCTCGCGCTGCTGGGTGCGCAGGTAGCGCCACAGGTTGAGGTAGGTCAGGAAGTCGCTCGTGGGGTCGGCGAAGCGCCGGTGCATGGCGTCGGCCGCCTCCTTCCTGTCCGCGGGCCGCTCGCGCACGTCCTGAATGGACAGGGCGGCCACGATCACCATGACCTCCCCGGCGCAGCCCAGCTCGCCGGCGCGCAGCAGCATGCGGCCCAGACGCGGGTCGATGGGCAGGCGGGCCAGGCGTCGCCCGATGGCCGTCAGACGCGGCCCGCGGATCGCCGAGCCGGTCCCCCCGGGCTCTCGGGCGACCCGGCCGCCGCGGGCGCTGCGGCCGTTGGGCCCGCGGCGTGCGCCGTCGGAGGGCCTGTCGATCGCCCCGATCTCGGTGAGCAGGGTGATGCCGTCGCGCACCGCCCGCGGATCGGGAGGATCCAGGAACGGGAAGTCCTCGACCGCGCCCAGCCCGAGCGCCGCCATCTGCAGGATGACGCTGGCCAGGGATGTGCGCAGGATTTCCGGTTCGGTGTACTCCGGGCGCGCCAGATAGTCGGCCTCGGAGTACAGGCGGATGGCGATGCCGTCGGCCACGCGCCCGCAGCGGCCCGCCCTCTGATCGGCGCTGGCCCGGCTGACCGGCTCGATCGGCAGGCGCTGGACCTTCGTCCGGTTGGAGTAGCGGGAGATGCGGGCCAGACCCGGGTCGATCACGTAGCGGATGCCGGGCACGGTCAGCGAGGTTTCGGCGACGTTCGTGGCCAGCACGATCCGACGGCACGAGTGCGCTTCGAAGACTCGATGCTGCTCGGCGGCGGACAGACGCGAGTACAGGGGGACGACCTCGACGGCCCCCGGCACCCGGGCCCGTCCGTCCGCGACGTGGCGCGGGCCCAGGTGGTCGACGAGGGCGGCCTCGGTGTCGCGGATGTCCCGCTCCCCGGGGAGGAAGACGAGGATGTCGCCCGGGCCCGCCGCCATGAGCTCGTCGACGGCGTCGATGATCCCGGTGACCTGGTCGCGGTCCTCCTGCGGGCCGGCCGACTCAGCCGACTCATCGGCCCGCGGCTTGGCGGCGCGGTCGGCGGCCGAGCGGATCGCCTCGCGGCGCTCGCGGGCGGCCGCCCGCACCGCCGGGTCGGGGGAGGTCAGGGCCTCCAGCTCGGCGTCGGTGAGCTCTCCCGCGGGGGCGGGGCCCGTCGGCGGGGCGGGGGAGGGTCCTTCCCCGCCCGGGGCGTGCGCGGGAGGCGCCTGGGCCGGCTCGGCGTCGTCGGCGAGCAGGGGGCGGTAGCGGACCTCGACGGGGTAGGTGCGTCCCGAGACCTCGATGACGGGGGCGGGGACGCGTGCACCGGGGGAGCCGTTGCCGCCGGTGACGCCGTCGGAGCCCGCGTCCGGGTCGGCCGTGCGCCCGAAGTGGTCGGCGAAGCGCTCGGAGTCGATGGTGGCGGAGGTGATGATCACCTTGAGATCCGGGCGGGCGGGCAGAAGCCGGGCCAGGTAGCCGAGGATGAAATCGATGGTGAGGCTGCGCTCGTGGGCCTCGTCGACGATGATCGTGTCGTAGCGACGCAGCATCGGGTCGGACTGGATCTCGGCGAGCAGGATGCCGTCGGTCATGAGCTTGACCAGGGTGGCGGGGCCGGTCTCCTCGGTGAAGCGCACCTGGTAGCCGACGACGCCGTTGCGGCCGATGGGGGTGCCCAGTTCGCCGGCGATGCGCTCGGCGACGGAGCGGGCCGCGATGCGCCGCGGCTGGGTGTGGCCGATCATGCCGGTGACGCCGCGACCCAGCCCCAGGCAGATTTTGGGCAGCTGGGTGGTCTTGCCCGACCCAGTCTCGCCGGCGACGATGACGACCTGGTTATCGCGGATCGCCTCGGCGATCTCGTCACGACGGGTGGAGACCGGCAGCTCGTCGGGGTAGACGAGGGCGGGGACGCCGGCGGCGCGTGCGGCCAGCTGCTCGTCGGTGAAGCCCTCCCAAGCGCGACGGCGGCCGCGTCGTCCGTGGTTGCGGCGCCCGGAGCGCCTGGCGGGGCGGCGCCGGCTCGCATCGGAGCGGTCGGGATGGCGGTCGCCCGCGTCATCGTCGGGGCCGTCCGCGCCCGCGTCATCGTCGAGTTCTCCGACGGCCGCGGGCAGCGGCATGTCCTCAGGGCTCTCGGCAGTGTCGGCGGTCCTCATAGGCCGTCCATTGTCCCCCACGCGTCTGTTCTGCGTGCGCCTGGCCGGTCGGGTCGGGGACGTCGAGGACGGTGGACGGGGCGGGCGGACTGCTGGGCGTGATCGGCCCGATGAGCGCCAGGAGCGCGGCGCGGGTGCGCGCGAGCCGCTGCTGGTGCTCGTCGATCGCCGCGATCTCCTCGCCGACTCGGCGGCGCAGCGCGTCGCAGGCGGCGGGGCGTCCGTCGTCGGCGACGCATCCCAGCAGCGGTCGCGCCGCCGCCACATCCATGCCGGCGTCGAGCAGGGTGCGGATGCGTCGGACCTGCTCGACCGCCTCGGGCGGGAAGTCCCGGTAGCCGTTGAGCAGCCGCCGCCCCGCCAGCAGACCGTGCCTCTCGTAATGGCGGATCATCCGCGGCGTGCACCCCGTGCGCCGCGCCAGCTCGCCGACGAGCATCCGGTCCTCCTTCCTTTATGTTCCTCTATGTTCGCGCCCCGTGGCCGGGGAGGGAGCCGTCCGGTCTTTCACCCGCCAGTGCGCACCGGCGGACGGCCGGCGGCGCTTGCAACGGGCCCGTACGCCGAAGAATGATGGTGTTATGCTTGCCGGCTCTTCATCTAATTGTAGCGTGAGAGTTCGTCCTTGAAGTAGGTCGCAGTACGATAGCGACGTATCACCTCTATAGTGAGAGAACGGCAGATCATGCGTGAAAGCAGAGTTTTGTTCCAGGATATTATTGGAAAAGCTAGAAAAACGACCGAAAGAAGCCAGAATATTTCACATAGCAGAAGGACGAAATGGCATTCAAAATATGTTTTTATCATAATAATTAATGTTGCAGTGATAATTGGTGTCAGAAGAATGAGGTTCGAGCACACTAAATACAGTCGTGATCCTAGGCGTAGGCAGCGGTCCGCGCGGTAGTTCTTGTACCTGAGCTCACTTATTAGATGAACTGCGAAGAAAAAGAGAAAAAATAGCACAAACGTGATGAGGGTGCGATAGCTCATGAACCCGCTCGAATGAGACGCGTGAGATACGCAACATAGGCCTGCCGCGGCTAGTAATATTACGATGAATGCTACTATAAAACTTAACAATAGAAGGCAGCCGTAGGTGCTCCGCCAACTCTGATAACCCTTTATTGTGGAACCCGACTCGGAGCCGCCGGACTCGATAAAGTCCTGTCGTTTCTCCGCCGCCTTTCTGGCCATGGAGCAGGCCTCTGATAACGAGGCCACCGTCTGCTTCTTCGGCAAGCGCGTTAATGATGCTAACATGCACTGAACAACGATGATTGTGATCAGAAACAGCGTAGTACCGACGTTCCCGCTCCCGCATGCGGCCGGGAAGATCGACCACGATATGGCCGCCCCGACGGTGTTCACACCCGTGGTGATGCTCAGAAGCAGTCTCTCCTCGTCATCGGGAATCGATTTCGACTCCTTGAATTGGATTCCGAAGAATAATGCGAATCCAATTGTCAAGAAGGAGGCTCCCATAGATGTTGCTTCAGAGACGGAATGGTATGAGTGGGCGAATCCCCGCCAGACGATGCCGATTAATGAAGCGACGAAGCCCCAGGAAGTCTCATCTGATAGATGATCGATACTATAGTGGAAGTTCGATACAATGCCGAGAGCTACCGCAAGCAAGGCGCTGACTGCGATGAAGTCGAGTAGATTCAATGATGTTCGGGAAAATGAAAGACGTTGTTTTTTGAAGAAGTCCTCCGGAATGTGTTTTTTAAGATGCTCGACAAGCCTCTCGTATTCTTCAAGGTATTCACGAGCCTCACTCAAGGCCGCGGATTCTTCGGTTCGTCTGTCACTATCGGCCTGAACGCGCTGGAGGCTGTGATCGTGGGTCCGTCGTGCACGAATAATCACGATAATCAATCCTTTTACACGATAAAGCTCGAATGGCCGTCAATTATTGCAGGGCGGCTCGCCGTCCGCAACTGTCGCCGCACTCGGGGACTTCAACCGCGGCGGGCTCCGCCGCATATCCGACGACACCCCGCCGTCCCCCTCGTCATCCCCGCTCTCGGGCCCGACGGGACTCGATACCGACGTCTGCGGCCTGCCCGAGGTCCTGCCGACGCCGGGTCCGGCGAGTCGCGAGCCCGGCGGCCGGTTCCTCACGCGTCCGCCGGGCCCCGCTCAGCCGCATTCTTGACCTTGACACTGGTGTGCACCTCTACGGTCATGGCGAATCACTCGGCGGGTCGCAATGCGCGGCACCTGCTGCGCACGCCCGCATCCGCGTAAGGAGCACCACCATGATCATCGACATTCACGCCCACCTGTGGGCCGACCCGGCGGCGCAGCGCGCTCGCGCCGCCGTCGCCGGCGTCGACACCACCGTCCTGCTATCGACCCGATTCCACCCCGAGTCCGCCGTCGCATTGGACGGGCTGCGACGTGAATTCGCCCGTCTACTCAGCGGTCTCGACGGCGGCGCGAACGGGCAGTCGGATCCTGCCGACTCGTACGTGCGCAGCACCGCCGAGCTGATCGCCGCGCTGGACGCCGCTCCCGCCGGAGCGGTCGGTTTCGCCGCCGGCCCCACGGCGGACCCCGCCGGTGCGCGTGAGCTCATCGAAAACCAGCTGCTCAACCCGAGCATCGTCGGGATCGGGGAGATCACCCCCGCAGGAGGACACGGCGCCGACCTCGAACCCTTTCTCCAGATCGCCTCCGACCATGCGGGCCTGCCCGTGCTCGCCCACGGCTTCGCGCCCAACACCGTCCAGGACATCAGGACCTACGCCGACCTGGCCGCCCGCTACCCGCGCGTGCCGCTCATCGTCGGCGCCTTCGGCGGCATGTCGGCCATGACCCTCGTCGAGCTCGCCGCGCAGCGCCCCAACCTGTACCTGGACCTGTCCAGCGCCCTGCAGGTCTTCATGGTCCGCGCCGCCGCGGCGACAGTGCCCGAGCAGTGCCTGTTCGGCTCGAACTCCCCCTACGGGGACCCTCTCGCCTCCAGGAGCACTGTTGAGGCCGCTGTGAGCGACCCCGCCGTTCGCGACCGCCTCCTCGGCCTCAATGCGGCGGGCCTCCTCGGCCTCACCGCCTCCTAGGCCGGCCGTGAGCTCGCGACCTCCCCGGGCCGGCCCGCCGAGCCCTACGAGACCCGCGACCGGCCCACCTCGGCACGGGCCGCGACCGGTCGCGGAGCAGCGGCGCCGCCCGCCTACGACCGTGTCGGAGCGGAGCAGCGGCGCCCGCCTGCGCGCCTGGGAGTGCGCCTCCGAATGGCCGCTGACCGTCGCCGCCCTCGCTCGATCGGGAGAACTTGATGAGGCCTAGAACACACGCGGAGCGGGCACGTGTGCCATGCTCGACCGTATGACGGTTCCTGGTCAATCCCAACCGGTTCCCTACGGCAGAATGCCTCAGCCGGACCCCATGGGCCGGCCGGCCTCGCCGGGCCGGCCGGAGCGAACGAATCAGCCCGCCCAACCGGCCCCGACGTCATTCCCGGCGGAGCGGCACTCCACCGCCGGCGGCCAGGATGCGGCGGGTTACGGGCTGTCGCCCGGTTACGGCATCGTGCCCTCGGCCTACGGCGGTGACCCCTCCGCTCGCGGCGGTCCTGCGCCCGCAGGGAGGAAGAGACGGACAGTCCTCGTGATCGCGCTGGTGGCGGCGCTCGTCCTGGCCGCCGGAGGCGGTCTCGCCGTCTGGGTGCTGCGCGATCGGGGCGACCGGAGCGCCGCGGACTCGCGCGATCGCTGGTCGAGCGCCTGGCTGGACGGGGCCGAGGAGGTGTGGAGCCTGGACGCTCCGGCCGGCGCCGGCGGGATGAGCACCATCAAGGTCGTGAAAGATAAGCTCATCCGCGTGATGAACGGCAATGGTTCCGCCACCATCACGGTGTTCCGTCTGGGGGACGGGACGCCCGAGCAGCTCTGGGAGGAGGAGTTCGGGATTAATGAAACGTACTGGCTCAACATCTGGGAGGGGCAGATTGTTGTAGGGAACACCCTTGTCAATATCGACTCCCAGGAGCACGCCACAGCTCCGTGGAATCCGGACGCCTCGGTGGGCAGAGTGAAGGACGGCGTGGTCGCCTGCTCCGGCACGACGTGCGAGCTGTGGACGTCCATGACGGACAAGAAATGGGAAACAGAAATTCCGGCGAGCTCTTCTCTGATCCCTCAGACGAGCCAGGTCGTGGGTGATCACACCCTGGTCCGAACCTCGGAGAAGGAGCCGGATTATTTCTTCCTCGACCTCACCTCCGGGGAGACCGTACCGGTCGAGGGAGAAGAAGAAGTCAATCCCCCTTACGAGCTCGCCGACGGGTGGTTCAGCGCTGGCACCGACTATCGCGCGGGTAACGTCTACCACTACTACTACCTTTACGAGGCCGACGGCACCCTCAAGGAGTCGTTCAACACCGGCGTCGATGAGACCGTCACCACATACCCCTGGTCCCCCACTCCTTTCACCCTCGACCAGGCGCGCGCGTGGCTCCGGGACGGGGACCTGTCCTGGGCTCAGGGCACCTACTCCGTTTCGCAGTCGGATCCCTCATGCCAGT
>RBWB01582718.1_pt1 | contig 14080 bp, 13 predicted proteins | sample 2014201 | NCBI WGS metagenome assembly RBWB01 (sample SAMN10133834, study PRJNA383868) | Human oral metagenome, whole genome shotgun sequencing project. | isolation source: supragingival plaque isolated from 88 juvenile twins | host: Homo sapiens | place: Australia
CAATGAGTTGTACAAAAACTTGATCTAAATAAAATTTTATAAGGCCAATTTCCAATAGAAAGGCAACAACATCTGGATATTCTCCAAAACGATCAATCAACTCATTCTGTAATTCCTCATAATTTACACGACTGTCAATCTCATGAATCCGTTTGTAAATTTCAATTTTTTGTCTTTCATCAGAAATATAGTCTGTAGGAAGATAGGCATCAATTTGTAAATTAATTTCAGCATTTCCTTTTTTCCTTTTTATCTCTTTTCCTTGTCTCTTAGCAATAGCTTCCTCCAGCAATTGAGAATACATTTCAAATCCAACAGAATCAATAAAGCCAGACTGTGAACTTCCTAAAATATTTCCTGCACCACGAATGGATAAATCACGCATAGCAATTTTAAAACCAGAACCCAATTCTGTAAAACCTTTTATAGTTTCTAAACGTTTTTGAGAAACTTCTGTTAAAGACTTATCAGGATGATACATGAGATAAGCATAAGCAATACGATTGCTACGACCAATACGTCCTCGTAATTGATATAAGGTTGACAACCCCATATGATCTGCATTTTCAATAAAAAGAGTATTAACATTAGGAATATCAACACCAGTTTCAATAATTGTTGTTGTAACTAAAAGATCATATTCACCATTGATAAAATCAAGTAAAGTACTTTCAAGAAGGATTTCACTCATTTGACCATGCACATATCCAATAGAAGCTTCTGGAATCAATTCTTTCAATTCTGAAACTTTTTGCTCCATTGTGTCAACTTTATTGTAAAGATAGTAAACCTGACCTCCTCTATCCATTTCTCTTAAAACTGCATCTCGAATAACTGTTGAATTACTTTCTAAAACATAAGTTTGAATTGGATAGCGGTTTGTTGGAGGAGTTTCAATAACTGATAAATCACGTATACCTAACATAGACATATGAAGAGTACGAGGTATTGGAGTAGCCGTCAAAGTTAAAACATCAACTTTCGTTTTCAATTCTTTTAATTTTTCTTTATGTTTAACCCCAAAACGTTGTTCTTCATCAATAACAATGAGTCCTAAATCAGCAAATGCAACATCTTTTGACAAAAGACGATGCGTTCCAATAATAATATCCACTTGATCCTTTTTTAATTTTTCTAAAATTATTTTTTGTTCAGATTTACTTTTAAAGCGACTTAATACTTCAATATTGATAGGAAAATCATTGAAACGTTCCTTAAAATTCGTATAGTGCTGTTGTGCCAAAACAGTAGTAGGAACTAAAATTGCCACTTGTTTATGATCATTTACTGCTTTAAAAGCAGCTCTCATAGCTACTTCAGTCTTTCCAAAACCAACATCCCCAACTAAAAGACGATCCATAGGATAGTCACTTTCCATATCCTTTTTAACTTCCTTTATGGAACGTAGTTGATCTTCTGTTTCTATATAAGGAAAAGCATTATCAAATTCTTGTTGATATGAATCATCACTAGAAAAAGCAAACCCTTTTAACTGACTTCTCTCTGCATAGAGTTTGATTAAGTCCTCAGCAATATCTTCAACTTGATGTTGCACTCTCTGTTTAGTTTTTTGAAACCGTCCATCATTTAATTTATTGATTTTAGGCTCTTTACCACCACTCGCAACATATTTAGAAAGTAAATGAATCTGATCAACAGGAATTGAAATACGATCTGCATTTTGATACTGAATAGTAAGATAGTCACGGTGAATTCCTGAAATTTCAATTGTTTCAATTCCTAAATATCGACCAATTCCATGAACATTATGAACAACATAATCTCCCTTTTCTAGCTCATTATAATTTTTCAGACGTTCAGCATTAGAGAGATTCTGTCTTCGAACTTTCCGTTTTACTTTTTTTTGCAAAATATCATACTCAGTAATCAACACAATTTTTTCATCTACAAAATTAAAGCCTTGAATTAAAGATCCTTTCACTAATTGAATAGCATGTTCATGGATTTTATTATCATTGACATAATCAAGTGGAATATTATATTCTTGTAAAGCTTTATGTAAACTTTGAAAAGTTAATGAAGAATTCGATTGTAAAATGACTGTATAATTAAATTTTTTATAGCGACTGATTTCTTCTTTTAAAAGTTGGAATTGACTAAAAAACTCCTGCATAGGATATTGATTAAATTGATAAAGAGAGTCAAATTTTAAATTTCCCAATCCTTTATGAAAATTTGAAAAGAAGGTAGCTGGTTTATATCTTCTAAATACTGAATAGACATCTGCAAAATAAGATTGTTTTACAACAGATTTACCGTTTTGTAAATTTTCTGTCAATAAATCTGCTGCTTCTAATTGAAACTGAGTATGTTTATTTATAATTTTTTGAAAATCATCAAAGAAAATAGGGCTATGTTTTGGAAGATAGTCAAGAATTGTCCATTTATTTTGATAAAAAATAGATAATAGTTTTCTTACATCAGCATGTTGGATTTGTTTTTTTATACTATCTAAAATTTCTTCCAAATAAGATTTTAATGTTGAATCTACAGTTTTTTCTATCTGAGTTTCTATTTTTTTCTGTGCATTTTTATAGTCTACTGTAGTAAATAGAACATCTGTGGCAGGATGAATACACACACTTTCTACATTTTGAATAGAGACTTGGCTTTCTGGATCAAATAAACGAATACTATCAACTTCATCACCAAAAAATTCAATCCTAAAAGGCATTTGACTAGAACGTTCAAAAATATCTAAAATGTCACCTCGAAGACTAAATTCCCCTTGATTCAATACTTGTAACACTCGCTTATAACCTGAATTTGACAATTGAAAAATCAAATCATTTAGATCATATTCTTGCCCTATTTTTAGATTGATATAAGCCGAATTAAAATTAACAGGATTAGGTAAAAAAAGTTGACTAGCAGCCACATTAACTATCAAAAACCCTGATTTTTGAGAATTTAATAAAAAATCTAGAGCTTCTAAACGAGAAAAAATCTTTTCTTGAGAAAAAAAGATAAACTCAGATAAGGGAGTATCATCTGCAAGAAATGTATAAACCTTTTCTTCCCCTACCAAGCCAATCAAATCACTAGAAAGTTTCTCTGCCTCACTATAAGTAGATGTTAAAATGAGAATTTTATGATTACTCTCTACACAAGATGCCATTGTAATAATTTTAGTTGAAAATGATAACCCCATCAATAGTTGTCTAGTTGACTTATTTAGGTTTCTTTGCCAATCAGCTATCTGTTTATTTTGATTAAATAACTCAATAATATCCATCTCTTTATCCATTATATTGTTGCATTGTTTGTTCAAAATTCTTAAATTGTAAATAATATTTTACAGCATTGTCAACTCTGTCAAGTGTGTTCAAAATTGTAATATAATCTTCTTTTACAAATTTTCCTAATACATAGTGAATAATTGTTGTCTTATTTTGAGGACGACCAATACCTATTTTTATTCGTTTAAATTCTTGAGTTCCAATATGTTTAATAATTGATTTAATGCCATTATGACCACCAGCAGAACCTTTTGCTCTTAATCGAATTTTCCCTACTTCCATATCTAAATCATCATAAATAACTAATAAATCTTCACTATTTAGACCATAGTAAGATAAAAGAGCATGAACAGCTTTTCCACTTTCATTCATAAAAGTTGTTGGTTTAACAAAATATACTTTTTCTTCATTTAAAAATGTAGAAGTAATTTCTGCCTGAAAAATTTTATCAGTTGTAAACTTTAAATTTTGTTCTTTACACATTTTGTCAATGAGCATAAACCCTACATTATGTCTTGTTTCAAAATATTTCTCTCCAGGATTTCCTAATCCTACAATCATCTTTACCATTTTTTACCTCTAAAAATACCAAAAGGGCTGGAATCATTTTTCCAACCTCATTCATATTAATTTACAATACTTTACACATTAAATCTAAATTCCATAATATCGCCATCTTGAACAATATATTCTTTTCCTTCTTCACGCAGCCGTCCTGCTTCCTTGACTCCCTTTTCACTCCCATATTTTACTAAATCATCATAAGACATAGTTACAGCACGAATGAAGCCTTTCTCAAAGTCTGAGTGGATAATTCCAGCTGCTTGTGGTGCTTTCATACCACGTTTAAAGGTCCAAGCCCGTACTTCTTTCTCACCAGCTGTAAAGTAAGTTCCAAGTCCTAATAAATGATAGGCTGCTCTAGTTAATTTGTCAACTCCAGATTCATTCAAGCCCATAGCCTCCAGAAATTCAATTTTATCTTCATCATCTAACTCAGAAATTTCTTCCTCAGCACGTGCTGATATAACCACTACCTCTGCATTTTCAGTTGCTGCAAATTTACGAATTTGCTGAACATATTCGATATTATCTGGATCTGCTACTTCGTCTTCACTAACATTTGCAACATAAAGAACAGGTTTTGTGGTCAATAAAAATAATCTTTTAACAATTTTTTGTTCTTCTTCATCAAATTCAATGGTACGAGCTGATAACCCATTTTCTAAGACTGGCTTAATTTTTTGTAAAACTTGAAACTCTGCTACTGAATCTTTATCTTTTTGCGTTCGAGCAACTTTTTCTACACGTACATACCGTTTGTTGATACTTTCTAAATCTGCTAAAATCAACTCTAAATTAATCGTCTCAATATCAGCCATTGGATCTACAAAATCAGATTCACGTCCTTGTTCACGCATAACATTCTCATCGTCAAAAGCACGAACTACATGAACAATGGCATCTACTTCCCTAATATTAGCCAAAAATTGATTTCCAAGCCCTTCTCCTTTTGAAGCTCCCTTTACAATCCCTGCAATATCTGTAAATTCAAAAGTCGTTGCTACCTTTTTCTGTGGTTTGATGAGTTCTGTTAATTTATCCAACCGAACATCTGGAACTTCTACCCGTCCAACATTAGGATCAATCGTTGCAAAGGGATAATTAGCTGCCTCTGCTCCTGCTTTTGTAATTGCATTAAATAAAGTGGATTTTCCAACATTAGGTAATCCTACAATTCCTGCTGTTAAAGCCATTTAGCTCTTCCTTTCATCTTTTCAATTCAATAAACAATTATATCATATTTACAATTATTTTACTTATAACTGAATCATTTTAACAAAATGTTGTTTTTTCCTTATAAAAATATTATAATTTTATTAAGGTATAGGAGGTAATACTATGAAAAAAAGATATTTAAAACCATTATTGGTCGGTTTTGTTTCATTGTTTGCACTCATCACTCTTATTGCATGTGGAACTCAGGAAAAAAAGATGTCATTTCAAAGAATTGATCAAAATTTACAATATGACTTGCGCCTAACCTATTATTATAAGAATGATGTTGTCACAAAACAAACTACTAAGTCATTTTTATCTTACAAATCTTTAGGGGCCACTAAAAAAGAAGATGTAAAAGATAAAATTGATAAAGCTTCTCAAAGGTATCAAAATATCAAAGGAATTAAAGAAAAAGTTACTTATGAAAAGAACGGAGTTAAAGAAACTGTAGAAATTAACTTTAACAAAGTGGATTTTGATAAATTAGCAACTTTGCCCGGAATGTATACAGATAAGAATACGAGAAAATCCAAAAAAGTTAGTATGAAAGCCAGTAAAACTCTCCTAACAGGTAAAGGATTTAAAGAAATTACAGATGATAAATTTGAAAAATTAAAATAAGACTAAAAAAGGTGCTAAAACATTAATGTCCTAGCACCTTTTTTAGTCTTCGTTCAAATTCATATCGGCTCAACATTACAAGATGTTGACAATTTGTACAGCGGATTTTAATATCTGCCCCCACTCGAATAATTTCCCAACGATTTGCTTTTTTACCTGTAGACTTTATTGTACAGGCATGTGGCTTTTTCATCTCAACAAAATTTCCTACATCATACATTAGTTTGTTCTCACTGGTGTAATCAATTGAATAAAGTTTTCTGTGTCATCACTTGGTAACAAAGTGAATGGGCGAACTGCTGAAATAAAGCTGATTGTAACCTTTTCACTATCAATAGCTTTTAAAGAATCAATTAAATAAGTTGGATTAAAACTAATAGTTAAATCTTGGCCTGAAATACTTTCAGTATCAATTTCTTCGTTCACACGACCAACTTCAGGAGAATTAACATGAGCACTAACTACGCCATTTATAATTTCTAATTTAACTGTTCCATTTTGAGTTGCATTTGAAAGAAGACGCGCACGTTCCATTGCATAACGAAGGTTATTTTTATCAAAAGTTATGACACTAGTAAACTCTGTTGGAATTAAACGGTCCGTATCAGGATAATTTCCTTCTAAAAGTCGAGTATAAAAGCTAATATTTTCGCTTCTAAAGAGTAATTGATTATTTGTGAAGTAAATCTCTACTGTTTCAATATCATCCGTAAAAACAGCTGAAAATTCGCGTAGAGAACGACTAGGAATAACAACATCAAAGTTATCCCCATTTTCTTCCAAAATAATCTTCTTTTGGCTCATGCGGTGAGAATCTGTTGCAACTGTTTTTAAATTTTTATTTTCCGTCAAAACAAAATGAACTCCCGTTAAAATTGGACGACTTTCTTGGATACTAGCTGCAAAAGCTGTCTCGTTAATAATCTTTTTAAGAACACTTGTTTCAAGCACTAGAGGGGTACTTACTGAAATTTCTTGAATACGAGGATATTGATCTGCATCTTTTCCTTTTAAGGTGATTTCTGATTTACCACTTGTTAAAACAATTTGCTTTTGTTCAATTTCCTTAAAATCAAATGTTATATCAGGAAGACTTGATACAACATTAATAAAAAATGTTGCTTCAAGTAAAATGGACCCTGAAGAAGTTATTAAAAGTCCTGCATTTTCGTTTTTAATTGAAATAAAATTTTCAATAGAAATTTGTCCGTTAGAACCAATCAATGTAATCCCTTCGCTTGTAACATCAATTTTTACTGTGGAAAGGATTGGAATAGCATTTTTGTGGCTAATAGCTCTTTTGGTGGTATTTAAAGCTTGTAAAAATAAATTTTTATTAATTGAAAAGTTAATCATAGAAGCTCCTTTTATTATTTTATAATTATTAGGTTAATAGTAATAGTAGTTTATGTGAAATGTGTGGATAAGTTTTAAAATTAGTGACAGAGTACCAAAATGAACTTGTTTATAAATTGTGAATAACTTTAGCTTTTTTCTCAAATTATCCACAATCATCTGATTTTATTTTTTATGTTTTCTATTTCTAAACGAAGATTATCATCTGTTTCGAGCATTGTTTTTATTTTCCCATGAGCATGTATAACTGTTGTATGATCCTTGCCACCGAATTCTCTTCCAATTTTTGGAAGGGAATTATCAGTTAATTCACGTGTTAAATACATAGCTACCTGTCTAGCAAGGACAATATTTTGAACTCGGCGACTTCCCTTCATTTCTTTAACACTGACTCCATAGAAATTTCCAACTTCTGTTTGAATTTTATCAATTGGAATAACCAACATTTGATTTGCATCTTGTTTTCGAGCTCGAATAGCTTCAGCAGCAACATCAATTGTAATTTCTTTAAGATTTTTCACTCTAGCCATGAGAGAAATATCATTTAAGGCACCTTCTAAATCGCGAACATTTGAATCAAATTGACCTGCTAGATATTCTAAGGTATCATTTGGAAAAATATAATCCAAATCTTCTATTTTATTGCGTAAAATGGCAACTCTTGTTTCGAAATCTGGTGGGGTAATATTTTGAGTTAATCCCCATTTAAAGCGCGTGACCAAACGTTCTTCAAGATTATCCAGATGGTCAGGACTACGGTCACTTGTTAGCACAATTTGTTTATTTTCCCCATGCAAAGCATTAAAAGTATTAAAAAATTCTTCTTGAGTGGAAACTTTCTTTCCTCCCAAAGACTGAATATCATCAATCAATAAGAGGTCAAGGCTTCGATAAGTTCTCTTAAAGCTTTCCATTTCTCCCAACCGAAGATGTTCCAAAAAGTCATTGATAAAGGTCTCAGCAGGGATATATTTCACTCTGGCATCTGGAATGTTTTCTAAAATTTGATTTCCAATTGCATTTAGTAGGTGAGTTTTTCCTAATCCTGGTCCACCATAGATAAATAATGGATTATAAGTTGTTGCCAAATTTTCAGAAACAGCTAGTGCAGCTGATAGAGCCCAAACGTTCCCATCACCTTGGACAAAATTATCAAATGTATATTTTGCTTTTAATCCAGTTTCAATAGGAGGAAGACTTATTTTAACCTCTGACTGGTTTGTACTTGTTGACTGAGTAACTTCGTTACTTTCTTCTTGAAAGATATACTGGACTGTAATTTGATTATTGAAAATTTCAAAACCTGCAGTAATGATGACGTCTGCTAAGTTTTGATCCCAAAATAATTGTTTGACTGGACTATCAAGAAGTATGGTAGCTTGAAAATTTTCAATTTTAATTAACTGAGCTCCTGAAACAAAATAGTCATATGTATTTTTTTTAATTTGTTTTTGAGCTAATTCTAAAACACGCGCCCAAAAACGAGATTCTTGTGTCATAAAAAACCTCCTTTACCAATTATTTTTAAGTCTTATTTAGTAGTCTATAGAAAATAGTTTACCATAAAACACCAAAGTTTTCCACAATCTGTGGAAATAAATTCACAATGTTTTTCTGAGTTTTCCACAGATTGTTGATAAAACGATTCTTTTGTGATTTATCAAGGTTTTCTTATAAGAATATAGTGGATAATTCTGTGAATTTTAAAAATAAAAATAACAGCTTTATGTAAAGCTGTCAATAATTCTTTGATATTCTTCTTGATTTGAAAAGTGAATACAGATTTTTCCAGATTGAGACTGCTTGGAAAATCGGAGTGAAATATCTGTACCAAATATCCTTTTTAACCTTTCTTCTTCTTCTTTGATAAAAAGTTGATTTTTATCTTTTGTTATAGTTTTTGTTCGTTTTGGGTGCAATTGTTTTTCTAGTTTTCTAACTGAAAGTTCTTGAGATAGAATTTTTTCAAACCAGTGATTTTGCTCTTTTTCTGAGAGATTGATAAGTAGGCGAGCATGTCCTTGAGAGATATTTCCTTCTTTTACTGCTTCAATTATATTGGATGGTAAATTTAATAAACGAACAGAATTTGTAATGTAAGGGCGAGATTTTCCCATTGTTAGAGCGATTTCTTTGTGTGTCAATCCCTTGTCAATTAAATATTGATAAGATTGTGCTTCTTCTATAGGATTGAGGTCTTCTCTTTGTAAATTTTCAATGATAGCTTGCTTTATCATTTCATCATCTGTTAATTCTTTTATAATAGCTGGTATATTAGTTAAACCTGCTAATTTAGCAGCTCTAAAACGTCTTTCACCAGCTAGTAATTCATAACCAATTATTGGAGATTTTCGTACAATGATGGGCTGAATAATTCCATGTTCTTTTATAGAATTAGCAAGTTCAGTAATTTTTTCTTCTGAAAATTCTTTTCTTGGTTGATAAGGATTGGTTTGTATGTCATTAAGTGTAATGTATTGATATTTTTCCATGTTCCTATAGAATAACACACCTTTACAATTCTGTAAAGGTGTGTTATTAAAGTATCAATTATTTGAATTTAAATCTTTTGTAGATTTTGTAAGTTTAATGGTGGTGGTTGTTTCTTTTCCATTACGATAAAATGTAATTTTTATATCATCACCAATTGAATGTTTGTATAAAGCAGATTGTAAATCATTTGCTGAGGAAATGTCTTTTCCATCTATCTTTGTAATAACATCATATTTTTGAAGTTTTCCTGCTGCAGGCATTCCAGACTGAGCTGAACGAACAACAACTCCTGCAGTCACTTTTGCTGGAAGTTTCAAACGTGATAAATCAGAACTAGATAGATTACTAATATCAATCATTTGAATTCCTAAAGCTGGTCGCGTAACTGCTCCGTTTGATTCCAATTGGCTGATGATGTTGGTGACATCATTAGATGGAATAGCAAAACCTAATCCCTCTACAGATGTTCCACGATTACTAGCAATTTTACTTGAAGTAATACCAATAACTTGCCCTTGGATATTTACAAGTGGACCACCAGAATTCCCAGGATTAATCGCTGTATCTGTTTGAATAGCTTGAGTAGAGATAGTTTGACCATCTTCAGATTTTAAAGACACATTACGATTTAAGCTAGAAATAATTCCTTGAGTAACAGTATTTGCATAATTTGATCCAAGTGGGCTACCAATAGCAATAGCAGTTTCTCCAACAGTTAATTTACTAGAATCACCAAATTCAGCAACTGACTTGACTTTACTCGCACTAATACGGACGACAGAAATATCTGAGTAAGTATCTGAGCCTACGATTTTTCCTGGAACTTTGTTACCATCCGCTAAACGAATATCCACTTTACTAGCACCATTAATAACATGAGTATTAGTTACAAGATAGGCATACTTACTGTCTTTTTTATAAATAACCCCTGAACCTTCGCTTGCTACTCTTTGTGAGTTATTATTGTTACTATTAAAGTCATCATTTCCAAAAATGCTATTTTGAGATTTATTATTAGCATAGGTAATAACAGAAACAACAGCATCCTTTACTTTATTGACAGCCTGTGTTGTAGAATTGGTATTTTTATAAGATGTAGTAACATGGTTAACCTTAGTAGTAGTTGTGTTGTTTTTATTTAATTTTGAAGAAGTTACATTTCCTAATAAACCACCAATAAAACCTATAGCTAAGACCATGAAAAGCCATAAGAATTTTTTTGTGAAATTTGAAGAGTTTTTCATATTTTCCTCCTAGTTATTTCAATTACTGAAAGTATAAATAATTTATCTTAATTATAACTTAAATATTAAGTTTTTCCACAAATTGTGGAAAACTTTTAAAAACTGTGAGTTTCTTAGTGATTTATAAGGTTTTTGAAAGAACATTTAATTTGTTATTATGTGAATAAGATGTGAAATAATTGTGGATATGGTAAAATAAAAATATGAAAATAAAACTTGTAACTGTTGGAAAACTAAAAGAAAAATACCTTAAAGATGGAATTTCAGAGTATACTAAACGGCTGAACCGCTTTACTAAGTTTGATATAATTGAACTTCCAGATGAAAAAACACCAGATAAAGCAAGCCACTTAGAAAATCAACAAATTCTTGATAAAGAAGGAACTCGTATTTTATCAAAACTAGCTGATAAAGAATTTGTGATTGCTTTAGCTATTGAAGGTCAACAATTTCCATCAGAAAAATTTAGTAAGATATTAAGTGATATAACTATTCGTGGAATCTCAGATATTACTTTTGTGATTGGAGGAAGCCTTGGTTTATCTACTGCTGTTAAAAAAAGAGCTAATTTATTAATGAGTTTTGGAAAATTGACTCTTCCTCATCAATTAATGCGATTGGTTTTAGTAGAACAAATTTATCGAGCGTTTATGATTCAACAAGGAAGTCCTTATCACAAGTAATCTTGACGTTATAGGCTTTTTTTGTTAAAATGATAGAGCATTGGTCTCATAGCTCAGCTGGATAGAGCATTCGCCTTCTAAGCGAACGGTCGCAGGTTCGAATCCTGCTGAGATCATATAAGTTTTAGGCACGAAAGAGGCGTGCCTTTTTCTTATCTGTGCAAAAAGTCTTTTGAGATGTAAAAATGTATCGTTTAGAGATTTTTTTAATTTAGTTATCAAGATTTTGTATAATTTTCTTGTAAGGTTTCTTACAAAAAATATTAAGGAGAAATTATGAAAAAGTTGTTTGCTAAAAAAGAGGTAGTAAAAAAGGAAGTTGTGAAATTTAAAGAGTTAAATGATGAACAGTTAGATAAAGTCATTGGTGGGGATAGTCGAATCAGAATGGGATTTGATTTTTCTAAACTTTTTGGTAAATAAATGTTCAGGAGTAAGTATGGTGAAAATAGAATTTATATATTGGGTTATATTCTCCATTATAGAAGCTATTTCTGTTGTATATTGTTATAAGAAGATAAGTAGAGTGAATAAAGTGAATATTCACTTTACTTTATTATGTTTAGGAATTGTATTTTTGACTGATTTTACTACAATAATACATTATTCGGTTAGATATATAATGTTTTTTATTCAACCATTATTTTTTTATTTATACTTTGTTAAAGTAAAAAAAGTTAAAAAACATTCGTCTTTATTTTTAGCACTATTTTTATCTTTAGCTGTATCAGGTTCTGAAACCTTCTTTTCAGTTATTATTTCTTCTGTTACAGGTGATAAGTTTGTTGATAGATATTGGGGATTGTTCTATATTTTTATTAATATTATTTCTTTAGTTTTCATTTTAAAAGCAATTGATTATTTTAAGTTTAATTTTAAATATTTTAAAAAGATAGATTTTAAAGAAAATATTGTACAATTAAATTTTTATCTATTATTTATTCATCTTTTATTAAATATATCGCATTGGCTTAGTAACATGAAAAATTTAAATAGTTTTTCTAGTATGATTGCTACAATTTGCTTTTTAATGTTTATGTCAATTTTGTTCTACTTACAATCTATTCGCGAAAAATATGAAAAAGAAGAACAAATTAAACAGAAAGAACGAGAACAACTACAATTACAAAAATATACAGATGAAATTGTTAATCTGTATAATGAAATTCGAGGTTTTCGTCATGATTATGGTGGGATGTTGGCAAGTTTTCAATCAGCTATTCATACAGGTGATATAAAAGAAGTGGAGCGAATCTATCAGGAGGTTCTCGTAAATGCTAATTTACAGCTTCGTTCTGATAAATATACGTATTTTGATTTAAATAATGTTGGAGATTCAGCACTTAGAAGTGTTATGACGCAAACATTGTTTAAGGCACGAGATTACAATATAGAATTAACATTTGAAGTAAAAGATTTTGTTAAACCTTTGCCAATTAAATTGTTAGATTTGGTTAGAATGACAAGTGTCCTTTTAAATAATGCAATAGAGGGAGCGGCAGAAAGTTATCAAAAAACGATGAATGTTTCTTTAGTAGATCTGGATACAGAAACGATCTTAGTTATTCAAAATTCACGTAAGAAAAGACCTCTAGATTTGGAAGAAATTTACCAAACTGATTTTTCAACAAAGGGTGTGGGACGCGGTTTAGGTTTAAGTAATATTAAAGAAATTATTAATAACTATGAAGGAATTATTCTGGATACTAAAATCGAAGATGAATATTTTATACAAGCAATGAGAGTAAGGAAAGAAGGTTTATAATGAAAGTATTAGTATTAGAAGATGAAATTTCACATCAAGTAAGAATGGAAACAACCTTGGCAGAGATTGCAAAAGAGATGGGAATTTCTATCAAAGTTAAAGTAACTGGAAAAATAAGAGAATTTAAAGAATATATTGAGAATGATGAAGTAAATCAATTATACTTTTTAGATATTGATATTAAAGGGGAAGAGACAAAAGGTTTAGAAATAGCAAAATTTATACGTCATCATAATCCGTATGCTATTATTGTTTTTGTTACAACGAAATCAGAATTTGCTACTATGACTTTTAAATATAAAGTTTCTGCACTAGATTTTGTTGATAAAAATTTGAATGATGTTGCTTTTAAAAAACATATAAAAGATAGTATCGAGTATACAAAAGCAACGTTGATTGAAAATAAAGATATGGTTGATTATTTTGAATATAGTTTTCGTGGTGGAGAAGTTAGAATGCCATTTAATGATATTTTATATATTGAAACGACAGGTTCTTCTCATAAATTAAGAATTGTAGGTAAAAACTTTTTTAAAGAATTTTATGGTACTATTGCAGATATTCAAGAAAAAGACAAGGAGACACAGCGTTTCTTTTCACCTCATAAATCTTATTTAGTTAATATTGGAAATATTAAGAGTTATGACAAAAAAATGAAAGAAATTATTTTTTATGAAGATCACCGTTGCCCAATTACTCGAATGAAAATTGGAAAGTTGAAAACTATTTTAGAGGAGTCAAAAGGATGAATAAAAACTAAATTTTTAAATAAAAACTATTGACAAAGTTTTCCAAACTGGTATAATAGTATATGTTCTGTGAAAGAACATATATGGTCCGTTGGTCAAGGGGTTAAGACACCGCCTTTTCACGGCG
>RBWB01582723.1_pt1 | contig 14060 bp, 17 predicted proteins | sample 2014201 | NCBI WGS metagenome assembly RBWB01 (sample SAMN10133834, study PRJNA383868) | Human oral metagenome, whole genome shotgun sequencing project. | isolation source: supragingival plaque isolated from 88 juvenile twins | host: Homo sapiens | place: Australia
CTACGCTCACTAGTACCACGCAATATAGAAAGTCCGATTAATTTCAAGGTATCAACCGCAGAAATTAACAAGAAAAAACTTGTAAATACCTATGAAAAATATAAGATGTTGTTGCAATTAGGAAATCCAGAAGGACAGACTTCTCCCGTCATTTCTGACGAGAAAGTCTGTTACAATTAAAAGATGCCGTCTTATTGAGGTATCTCCATCGCTGATCGTGACTATAGGTTTATTATTACCTATGCATTCTTAACACGCACCATAGTTTCACTCCACATGTAATCCGTTTCCAGATTTGAATGCTCTCCGCTTGATGATAACTAACAATTATCTTCGCAAACGCTTGCCCCCGCAGTCTCCTTAACCAATGTACCAGATAATTTATATCTGGGTTAGGCATATGAGGGTATGAATCCTGCTTGTCCCCTCTTAGGTAGCCATTTAGACGATCAGTGACACAAAATGACTCCCTGTACTCAAATATTCTTTAGTTGAGCTGTACAATACTACTCTAGATTATACTGCCGACTCAGGCAGTAGTGGTACTAGGTTGTTAGTATTTTATCCATTCCCACTTTCCATTATTAGTCAATGGCAACTGTTATATAAATAACTCGCTATTTAGTTTATATGACTAAATAAAAAAAACAGCACGATGTTGAATATCGTACTGTTTGCGAATCATTTATTTTTTCCTTATAAAATCTATATTTTTTACCTATTTTCCCAATTTTATATTGAAAATAATCGTGTAAAATGCTATAATCTTTGTAAAAGAAAAAACAGTAAGTTTCGTGAATATGGTCTGATATTCATGGATCCTGTAATCTACAGGTCTTGATTGGTAGCTACCAACTGCCAATCAAGGGCTGTTTTTTTATTTATTAATAGTATTGTACACCCCTATAATGAACTTTGGCAATAAGAAAATTATAAAAATGAGATGAAGAATTTTATTCAGTAATATCATTCCATAATTTTGCCCATTGTTTATCTATATTAGAATAGGTAAAAAATCCTCTATTATTATCTTGTTTAAAACGCCATTTACTAGTTTTTAAGAAATCATGTTTCTTATATGTGTATGTATGAGATCCATTTTTTAAAAAATATTCTTCCTCATTAGGTTCATAATCTAATGTTAATCGATCTAAACTTGTCATCATAATTCTAACCACGTCCTGCGTACCGTCAGATTGAATACACCAAGAATAGGTTGTTGTAAATCGTTCATCAATTCCTTTTGTGATAAATCGATTAATATATACAGATGCTTTTTTTTCGCTTATACTAGCAGGTAATGGTAAATTGATACATAAGACTAAGAAAGCATTACTAAAACGCTCCCAGAACGCATTATAGCCAATTTTAGATACCCAAGACGGCATATTCACATGATTCCAATGAGTAAAATCAATCATATTGAGTTCTCCCCTATCATATAGGGTCAAAGATAGGGTATATTGTGGTTTTACTACTACAGTTTGCATAATTAATTATCCTTTATTTTATAAGTTTTTGTAATCATTATAACAAACGTAGTTAAAAAATATGTGACTATGGCTAAATTATCTCTTAAATTATAATTGTATAGACAGATTAACAATAAAAAAGCGAACACATTATAGTGTCCGCTTTAATTATTATATTTAAGTTTTTTCTCCTAAATTATAAATCATACTAATTCACGATTATTTAGATAGTCATTATATCTAAATAGTCGTTTACCACAACCTGCACATACACACCATTGATTATATGTATAATCTAATCCGTCATACATACTATCGTTTTCACACTCTTCACCAATTAAGCTCTCTATATAGGGCACATTTCCTCTAACCCTTGCTAGAATAATAAATTCTGTAGATCCACAGTCTGGACAATGTCCAAGCTTCTTTATTTTATTATATTCATTCATAGTATTTTCTCCTATATATATTTAGCTTTTAATTAATATCATTTTTTATCTTTCCTAAAAGTAACTTCTACAGAAGATCGATTACTCTCATCTACCTTATATAAAGTATATCCTGCGTTTTCACCATATGATTTATATTCTTTAAAATCTTCTATATTTTTATATTTTTTTATAACATACATACCTTCTGGAGCTGATGTATCAAAATCAGTAATCGAATAAATATATTGTTGATTATAGTTTTTTGTTCTATTCTCCATTTCCATTGGTATTCCATAAACTATATATAGTAATATGCCAACTATCATTGTAATCACCGTTAAAGCATAGATTACATTTCCAATAGTACTCATAAAATTCATTTTTTTTTCACCTATCTCGATTTCACCAATACTAGAACAAATATAAGAAATAAAATACGCTATAACTGTAATAAATAGATAGTAATATACATATTCATCAATCCATTTAAATAATTCATACATAAACTTCTCTCCTTTCAAACATATTACTATTTAACTTTTTCATACATAATTTCAACTGCATAAGCTCCACTAGATATATTGCAATTAACTTTATAACCTGCTTCTTTCGCTAAATGATTATACTCATTAAAATCACCAATGCCTTTATAAATTTTAATAATCTGTGTACCAACCTGAGCTGATGTATCAAATTCTGTAATATGTTTAATATATTCTTTATGAGAATCATATTTAATGTATTGATTTACGAAAAATATAGGGGTACCTATAACCGCCATTACAGAAACAAATGTTAATAAAAAACAAACACATGCTATAGTTTCATGTCCTCTGATATCAAATGCATTTGAAAGTATAAGAAATATAATGGGGGCAATGATAACTAACAAGATATACCACCATTGAATCCCACAAAGTTCTAAAAACTCATTCATAATAAAACCTCCTAAGTAAAGAAAAAAAATATACATATAGGAGAGCCACCTCCTATATATAGGATAACATAAAAACAACATAATTACAATATAACAAAATAAAAACGGCTACTATAACAGTAACCGTTCTACTCATTTTTATTTTGTTATATACACATATAAATGATATCCATAGAATATTAAAATCATAAGGATATATACAGGAAGCATTAATCTCAAATGCTTCCTATGTAATTGTTGTTCATAAATATTAATTTTTTCAATATCTGGATCTGTTTTTCCTCTTTTACGCAAAACATCTTCAATAACTTTCTTTTGAATTAACTCTTTTAAAACTTCTACTTCTTTTTTATAAACGATAAAACTACTTATCAAAAAAACAAGTAATGGAGCAAAAGTTAGAACACCGTGCCACCATACTTGATATTTATAAAAACATAATGGAAGCATTAATACCCAATACACTATTTCTGCATAGAGGGCAATTTTCATAAACCCTATATAACGTATATTAGCTAAAATATTAGGACTAAATTCTGTCTTATTGTTATGATATACATCATTCATCTTTTGAGGATTCCTTCCGTTTTAATGGCTTTTTTCTAGTGAGATATAGATATAAATATCCAAAACAAAAAAATCCAATAATAAATAATATTATGAATAATCTTGATTTCATAAATCCCATTAATACAAATACTATCAAGACTAATATATACCAAATTTTAGCATATTTGATAAATAAAGCCTTATAAAAATCAGCCCTCTTAACAAAATAATTCTTAATGGCATTTAATGCTTTTTCTCTTTTTTGTAAATACCAATTACTGTAATCAAAATCACGTTTTTCAAACTTCATAATGCACCTCAAAGTACAGGTGCATAGTCAAAGTGTTCAAGTGCATTAAGATTAATTATTTTTTTTAGTTTTTCTGAATCAACATTTTTAAAAGTAACAGCTTTTATCTGTTTATCAGTAGTATAACCGATATGATCAGTTATATAAATTGATGAATCAAATATATGTATTTCATCTAATACATCATTAAATACATTAAATGCCATTTCATTTAATGGCTTTTTAAAAATAATAGTATCTTGTTGATGCAATAATTCTAGAATGATATAGCGTTTAAATGCATTAATTATAGCATCTGTTGTATGTTTTTCTGCTTTATATTTTCTATCCATAATTACAAAGAAAACAATCACACAGATACATACACATACTGCGATAATATTATATTCCCATTGTTTTAAAACAAATCCTGCTACAATACTTCCAATGATAGTAGTTAGCAAGATACAAAAATCACGATTAAGCTTATTAGATTCTAATTTTTTTATCGCCTCTAAATCATCTACATAACTACTAAGATTTTTCATTACTTCTTGATTTCTGAAAACATCAAACATGAAACTATCTTTATTATTATTCATATATATAACCTCTCATTATTTTTTATCAACGGCCATTACTTGTTTAAAATATACAGATAAGCAGGCAGTCAAAAATTTGGCAACAGATAAATTACATTGCGTAGCATGAGTATATAGCCACTTATATTCATCACCGCTTATAGAGGCACTAATAGTCGCATTAAGCTCTTTATTAGTGATACTAAGCTCTTTTACATTATTTTTAATCCATTTATGATCCTTACTAACTTGCTCCTGCAGGAACGCAATCATTTTATGGAATATATTTTTTCTTTCATAAGTATTTAGATTGGCTAATTGATTAAACATAGTTCTGTTAATGATTAATCGACAATTATTAGCACTTTTATATAATTTCTTCCCATGAAAAATTTCAAATTCTTGTATTGTCATACATACCTCATTTTTATAATTTACTTAGACCAAAATATAGATTACCCACAAGAACTAACATAATGATCCAAAATGGTACTATAAAAATTAATAAGATAGAAATTTTTACTAATAAAGTTTTTTTGCGTAAAATACTCATTAATGGTTTAAATAATAAAGCAATTATTGGCTGAATACCCATAAATACAAGCCAATAAATACTATTTACAAACCCTATATCATGTAAATACAGAATAAAATCATGCATTGTATCAGATTTAACGATACAAAATGAAATAGCAATTAATATAAAAAAAGCTAATATCATTAGTTTTTCTTTAACATCAGAAACAATAAAAAGCATTAAACATAAAAATCCAAATAAGAATATAGGAATTAATCCTAATGAAAGAGTAATCGATTCCATACTACACCTTTTAATCCTTTCTAATATCAGTAAACTTTATATTTATATGTTACCATATTATGTTACCATATACAATAATAATAAAAATAACTGCCATAAAGACAGTTATTTTTTAGTATTTACTTAATATAATCTGAAATGTAGTAGGTTTTCGCTTCATCAGTAAATACTACATGAGATTTATTGTCATATCCATGGCGTTTTTCCCAATCATTATAGACTTTTGATAACTCTTTACTTAATTCTTCAATATGTTTAGGCTCCATATGCGGTATATAGCGTCTTGTTATACATTTATCATAAGCATTAAACATTATATTAGGAAAAGTATATATCAAATTATCAATAATATCTTCCCCACTTAGTTCAGGAACAAATATATAAGGACTAGCTATTTTCACCATTTCTAAACTATAATTTTCTTTTTTAGCCTCATTAAGATAGTCTTGTATAACTTCTTTAATACTATTCTTTGGATCGCTTGCAATATCATTGATAATATAACAAAATCTATTTTTATCTTTTACTAACACAGCTATTACCTCTTAAAATATATCCAACTAATTATTTTATATAATCTGAAATATAGTATGTTTTCGCTTCATCAGTAAATACTATATATGATTGTTTGTCATACCCATGGCGTTTTTCCCAATCATTATAGACTTTTGATAACTCTTTACTTAATTCTTCAATATGTACATCTTTTATAAGACATAACTGATCTTGTGCTATATAATCTGATGAGATGTCATACATAAATTGTGGCAAACTAAAGCATATTACATCGAAAATAGCTTGTTTCCCAGATAATTCATGAATTAAAAAAAGAGGATTAGCTATGTCTACACTATCTATATTACAATCCTTATCCTTAACATTATTAAGATAATCTTCTATAGCTTCTTTAATACTATTTTTAGGTAATCCAACTATTCCGTTAAAACACCAACAAAATTTACTTTCATCTTTTACTAACATATTTTTTCCTTTTTGAGTTCGTTTAAAAGTTCATATTCAGTAATATTTCTATCTTCTAATTCTTTATGTAACGTTTGCCATTGTTTTTTATATGCTTTTCTATGTTTGTATAATACACGCATAGAAGGAAGATTATATTTTTTATAATACCAATGTTCACCAACAATATATGATATAGCAACTAAAATCATCAAAAATATATTGATAGGTGATACAACTCTTGATACAGTTACTAATAAAACGCATGTTACAAGCATAAATACAGCATTAATTAATTGAATAGTCGTTTTATTTTTACAATACAATTTATAGTCATATTGTTTACCATAAATTGTATATACTAAATATTCTTCAATAGTTTCTGGTGTTGTATTCACAATTACATCTCCTATCGACTCATACCATTATCTTTACCAGTATCTTTTCCTTTAGAATTACTATTGCCTTGTTCTCTTTTGTCATTATTTTCTAGTTTTACCTGTTCTTGTGCCTTCATCTTTTCTTTTGAAGTCATCTTATTAGCAAGTTGACCGCTTAATATTTTACGATCTGCATTCATAATTTTTAAGGAATATTCTTTTTTCTCATTTAAATTACGTATTGCCTGTTCATACAATGCTCTTTGTTGCTCATCTTGTATAAATCTAGATAAATAAATTTGTGAATCCTCATTAACAGGCGATTCTCGTATTTTTTTCTCTAAAAATTCAATAATAACTTCTTGATCGTTCGTTGGTTTTTCAGAGTCACGAATAAATTGCATATCTCGTAAATTTTCTTTAAAACTACGGTTTTTACCATATTCTACATAAGAAAGACCAATCGCTTTTTCAAATTTATCTTGGACTTTATGAATTTTATCCTTTAGATATTCTAAAGGACTACCATGTTTTTCGTTTATCTCTTGTTCAACACGTTTTTCATCATCTTCTGAACGAATAACACCTGCATCATCTTTTTCACTTATATAATAATAGATTGCCATTAAGCGTTGACGCTTCTCTTCCATATAGTGAATTGGATCATATCCATTCTTACACCCCTCTACAAACGCTGTAAATGGATCTCTTTTGGATAATTCCATTACTCCTACAGTTTGTTGTTTAGGTTTTAAATTATTTCTAGATTTATTTTCCTCTGTTTCCCTTTCATTTTTATCTTTCCTTGAATTATCATACCGTAATCTACTTATATCTTGGCTTAATTCATTTATCTTTTTATCGGTTCTACTAATATATGGCGATAATTCACCAGTTCTAATTTTTTCTGTTAGTTGACTACATAAGCCTTTTTTATCATGTTCAGAAGATATAATTTTAATTTCATCTAGAGATTTTGCATTATTAATATTTTCTTTCGTATATTTAGATAAATTATCATATGAAAAGTCTAATGTATTCCTTTTTAATTGCTCCATATCATCACGAAGAGCTTTTACAAAATCTTCATCTATTACAGAATCCTTATATCGTTCATCATCTGCAAACTTAGCTTCAATACACTTTATAATAGATTCCGCTGTACCGCATGCTTCGTTTGCTTCTGGATCTCGTATATCCCCAAAATCCACACTCCCTATTTTATATCGTTCATCACTCATGATAATTCTCCTTATCTAGTTCGATTTTGATATGCTCTTAATTGCTCTAATTTTTTTAACCGTAGTAATTTAAGTAACTGTTCTTTCTTTGCCCTATCTGGGTCCACAGTTGCAGGTGTATATTTACTTCCATATGGGGTAATATAACCTCCAATTGTGCTATATTCATTTTGAACTGAACTTACATAATCAGCTGTATAACTTGGTACATACGTTGAAACATTGCCAGGTCCTGCATTATAGGCAGCCAATGCTAAATTATAGTCACCATCGTATGTATCAAGCATTTCACGGATATATTTTGCTCCACCTTCTATATTGCCTTCTATAGTAGAAGAATCAACACCAAGCCCACTAGCCGTATCAGGCATTAGTTGTGCAATCCCCATAGCACCTGCAGAACTGACAGCATTATTATTAAATTTACTTTCTATACTAAACACAGAAGCTAAAAACCGTGGGTCAATATTATATTTTGCCCCTTTATCCTCTATAACGGAACCGATATAATCAGCCTGTTCTGGATTGTATTGTCTAATATAATCAGAAATAGGTTGAGCATTACCAATTGTAGGAATAACTGTAATTGTTGCTATTAACATATATTTTACTAAACCTTGTACATTCATATATATACCCTCTCTATATTGACTTACTATCATATATTTAATATGATAAACATGTTCTTTGTTTTGACAAAGAATACACCAAAGCGAAAAAGCTACTCTTATGAGTGGCTTTTTTGTTTTATATAACACTATTCCTGTTTACTATTTACAACTGGATCAATTGTAGATACTAAATCAATAGAGTTATTAATTAATGCTATATTATTACGAATAAACTCAATAGCTTCACTCAAGGCTTGCCGTTTAGCCTTTATTTCATCAAGTCTTTGACTTTCTGATTTACCACTATCATTACAAATATCTGCAACAATACTATTGTAATTAATAAGACTATCTACATTTTTTTCTAGATTTGATTTAGCCTCAGTCATAACAGCATACACATCTTGAATGGATTTACGTTTATCAGTAATAGCTTGTTCTAACTTTCGTTCTCGTTCTTCTTTTTCTTGTTTTCGTTTTTCTTGTAAATCAAAAGCATCATTAAGAATCTCTTCAATAGCTTTTGGTAATGCTACTTCAATCCTAGACCTTACCGTTTTAATAATATTTTTATTGATTCTACGGTTTTCATTATTAGCATCAGCTTGTTCTAGTTCTTTTAATTCTTTTCTAGCATCTTCAACAGCATTTTTAATGGCATCAATACCTGAATGTTCATTAGCTGTAATAAAAGTTTGTAGTTCACGCATTTTATTTTTGCGTTCCACTACAACTTCGTCAGAATCTAAATTTTCATCTGAATCATGATTCTTAGTATCTTTAGTATCTGTACTAATTTCTTGTTTTTCTTCTACTTGTTCTTGTGTCTCTTGTGGTTTTACTATTTCTTGATGTACATTTGGATTTATCTGTTCTTTATTTCTAACATCATCAGGTGCCTCTCCGTCATAATCATCATCAACTGTTTCATTACCTCTAAAATCCATATCATCATCAAAAGGTCTTGTATATTCCATATAACATAATCCTTTCTAATTAGCCCCTACATTTAGTAGGGGCTATTTTTTATCGTGTCATACCTTTCTGTTTTTCAAGTTTATTAATATAACGCCCAATTTGATCTCGTGAAGCAATAATATGTTTCATTTGATTTTCGCTAACACTTTTACCATTGGCAAACTTACTATCTCGAATTGTATTTTTAATTCTCTCTACCGTAATTTTTGCATAATCTAAATCATGTTTTGTACGTTCAAAGAAATCTTCACGCCCACCATTTTTATTATCCATAATTTTGCCCCATTCGCCTTGGGATAGATAAGTATTATTTTGTCTATCAAATTGTAATTGATCGACAAAGGTCGCTAGTACTTTTGCTTGTTTAACACTACATTCTTTTCCATTATTAAACTTATGGTATTGAAGCGTATTATTAGCATGTCGAATCCATAACTCTTTATCTTTAGGTTCCATAGCATTAATTCTAGCTTCTATTTCTTTTCTATTTTGGCAAATTTCATCAAAATTATCTTTAGAAATATAATATTTCTTGTCAGGAATACGGCTTATAACAACAGGCTCTTGATACCCACCAGTCTTTATCCAAGTAGCAGTCTCTTTTTCTATAGTGCGTTGTATCTTATCATAATCAACGCCTCTAGCTTTCGCTATTTCAGCAATTCTTGCCTGACGTGCTTCTACAGAAGCATATTGTGCAACTTCCTTTTCTTTTTTAGGTGGTTCTGGCATTGGTGGTGGTGTTGCATATGATAAATTATCTCTTGACTTAATTTCTTCTATTGTAGGGACCGTTAACTCTTTTTGATTAAATAAAACTTTATTTATTTCTCTGTCAAACTCTGAAATAACCTTATCATTACTATTAAGATTATATTTTTTATCTAAATCATTTGAATACTTATATTTACCATTAACATATTTCATAACATTAATATAAATATTATTTTCAATTAATTTTGCATCTAATTTTTCAAGCGATTCATAAAAACTATTTGGTAATTCATCTAATTTACTTCTTGTTTTTATATCTTCAATAGCCTCTCTAAATTGTTGTTTATTTTTATAACTAAATTCAGAATTAAATGTATGATGATCTATTGTTAATCTATTACTATCTGCTAACTTCAAAAACTCTTTATCAAATATTCTGTCACTAAATTTAGCAGTATGAATATTTTCAGATTTATCTGATAAGTATTTTAATAATGAGCTACTTACTAAAGCATGATCATTCTCATTGGCTAGTTCTACTTCTAACTCTTTTGCTAACTGTTCGATTGATTGATAAAAGCTATTTGGTAATACATCTAATTCCAATCTCTTTTTCAAAAAATCAGAAAACCCAGTAATATACTGTGCATATTTATTGCTAAAATCTTCACTAAATGTATAGTTGTCAATAGAAAATCTATATCCTTCTAATGTTCCATGTTCATTTATATATCCCAACATAGAATTTTCCATTGTTTTAATAGCACTAAATGCTTCTGGGTGTTCAAATAAATAATCGGAAACCCAACTTTTGACTTTTTTTCCACCCCCAGAATAATATAAATCACGACTTACATATTCTTCATTTGAACGACCGTAATCTTCAAAAAAATCAGAATCCGCTTCTCTTATAAATTCGCCATAATAACTATCTATAAATGCATCAGTTACATTAGATTCAACAGCTTCATAATATGATATGGGTAATTTATCTATACTATGTTTCTTTTTAAAATCCTCAGTATACATTTTAACCAATTCAAAAATATATTCATTATTACCACGAAGCCAAATATCTTCACTATTAGTAATAAAATTTCTAGATGAATTTACATCATATGGTATGTTAAAACGTGTTATATCTTCACTATTATAAACAGTAGATGGACCTGTAGGTAATGTTGGTCCTATAAATTTTGAACTAATATTTTCAGAAAATATATAATCATCAAGTCTAAACTGGTTAGATTCATCATCAATATTTTTGTCCTGCTCTTTAGTAATATTATTTTCTTTTTCTTGTTGCATACGCTCTTTGCCTAAAGAGTAAATGTTTTGTTCAATGTAATCTACAATTTTAGATGCATTTGTCATTGCTACATCTAATGCATTTGGATTATTTTCAATCGCATCTGCCCAAGACTTTAAATACACAGCATGATTATTTAGTCGTTCTTCTGTCATAGGTAAACCATATTTTTCAGATAACATGGCAGCTGCAAATTCGGCATTTAATTCTTCTAGAGCATAATCTTCAAGCGTACCAAAACTTTTACCTAACTCTCGATTTAAACGATCTTCATGCCCTGTAGAATGTGCAATTTCATGTAAAGCCGTTGCATAAAAAGCTTCATTGGATAAAAAACGATCTCGTTTTGTCAGATGAATTGTATCTTCACCAACGGAATAATAATTTTTACCGCCTCCGTCATATTCAATAGGAGCTTCGGAACCAACAATAATAGTTTCACAATTTTCATTGATTTCTGCTTTGCTTAATTGCTTCTCATTAATAGGTGGAAAATTGTCACAACATTCTACACTAAAAATATTAGTAGGCTTGTTAATCCAAATATCACGCTTATCACCTATAAGCATTTGAGCCCTGCTAGGATTTTTCTTTTCAATCCGCTTAATTTCTTCTTCCCATTCTGGAGTACCATATTCAAAACGCTTATTATATTCAATTCGTGCAATAGCTTTTGTACCTTTACGAATACGAATTTCAGGCTCGTCTTTAGGGCGTTTAGCATTCATATTTTGAACACCTGACATAGTAACAAATCTTGGATCTGTACCTGTCCAATCAGCAAACGCTAATCGTTCATTTCGTTCACTTTGAACAACTTTAAATTCTTCAACTTCTCTTGGGGTTAAGTTACTTTTTTGACTTAATGCTTTAAAACGCTCTTCATTATGTTTTGCATTAGCTTTAAGTTCAGCATTTCTAATTACACGCAACCGATTGCCGATAGCGATTCTAAAGATATTACCTCCTTTATACGTAGTTCCTGTAATGGTATTACGATAATTAGGATTAAGCTTAATCATCTCATTAGACCATGGTGCTAATTTTTTGTCACCATTACTAGCATCACGAAGCATATCAACTAATATCGTTGCAACCTCTTTACGATCATCTCTATAGTTATATGGTTTTTGATGAATCTTACCACCTGTGCGTTTAGATTCGCCAGTTTCTAAATCAATTTGACCTTTAATAGCCATATATACACCCCTTATTCTATAGTTACATCAATATCATCTAAAATCGCCTCTTCAATGGTGAACACTTCACCCTCTTCTTCCTGCTCCAGAGCTTCAAATTGTTCATCACTTTCATATGTTGGTAAATCTAAAATATTAATACCGCCAATTTCTGCATAATATTTTGTACCTTTAATAATCATAAATAAGTCCTCCTCTATTCATTATTTAAAAGCATCTTTTACTGTGTTTTTCTTCTTATATTCGTTCCAATCTTTAGCTTTAATAACATGCTTACAATTTGGATAATTACCGCAACCATAATAGAAACCATATTGACCGTGTTTTTCTATAATATTCCCACCACATTGATCGCACTTGATATACATAGGATTCTTTTTAAAATCACATGGTAATTGCTTTTTGCAAGCCTCATTATCACAACGATAATACGTGATTTCATCACCATTATCATATTTCCAATGTTTACGTTTTAATACGCCTGTTTTACATACAGGGCAAGTGAAACCTTGAGTCTTTACATTATGACTTAGCGTATCACTTGTAGCTAACAAGGATTTAATATAGGTAACTACATTTTCAAGTACTTGTTGTTGTGTGAGTTCCCCGCTTTGTACTTTATCTAGTTCTAATTCCATAAGCGCTGTATACTCAGCGTTTTGGAATTCTTTTGGGAACATAGGGAACATATCAATCGCAAGTTGTGTTGGTACTAAATTTTTCTTATGTAAGGCTACATAATTTTCTTTAATAAGTTGATCTACAATGTCAGACCGTGTCGCAGGTGTACCAATCCCCTTCACCTCTTTTAGCTTTTTAGCTAATTCTTTGTCAGGGCTTGTAATATTTGTCATGGCTTGAATTATTGAACCTGCCGTATATCGTTTAGGCGGTTTTGTTTTTCCTTCATTTACATAACAAGTGTCTGCCATATAAATTTTACCCTTTTCCAACACAAAAGAACCTGTTACTTCTTTTTCTTCTGTATCAGATTCTTCTTTAACTGGTGCAGACATAGAAGAAAGTTGTTTATAGCCTTCTTTAATGACATTCTTTACGTTTAAAGTCAATGTAATATCATCATTAACTTTAAATGTAGCTGTTGTCTTATCATAGGTAAAAGGATCTATAAACATAGATGCATATTTTTCAGCAATAATCTTATATACAGCTAATTCCTGTTCACTAATTTCTGTTAAAGGTTTAGTAGTTGGAATGATTGCATGGTGAGCTGTAATTTTCTTGTCATTAAAAGGTATTGGTTTTTCAATCATACCTTTCTCTGGTGGTACAATCGCTACATCAAATAAGTTAGTTTGTGCTAAATAATCTAAAATAACATAGCAGTCGTTTAACTGTCCTTCTGGTAGATATTTACAATCAGAACGTGGATACGTTGTCAATTTCTTTTCGTAGAGTGATTGTAGTATTTTTGCTGTTTCTTTTGGAGTTAAGCCCAATCGCTTATTAACTTCTGTTTGAAGCGTGTCCATGTTGTAAAGTTCTTTAATCTTTTCTTCAACACGTTTTTCTTCTAATGTAATAAGTTCACAAGGTTTATGTTCAATCTGTTTTTGAATGGCTTCTGC
>RBWB01582728.1_pt1 | contig 14050 bp, 6 predicted proteins | sample 2014201 | NCBI WGS metagenome assembly RBWB01 (sample SAMN10133834, study PRJNA383868) | Human oral metagenome, whole genome shotgun sequencing project. | isolation source: supragingival plaque isolated from 88 juvenile twins | host: Homo sapiens | place: Australia
GAACAAGAGCAGAAGGAACAAATGTAATAAAAGAGACTACTGCTGATAAGGTTGATGTTGCTGTTAAAGAAGCAGAACTTGACATAAAAGCACTTGGGACAAGATATGATTCTGATATGGTTCAAATAGATAGATATAAGGAAAATACAGAAGTTGGATTTGACATAAAAGCAAGTAAGAATATTATTTTGGATAAAGAATTAAATAATATTAGATTAAAAATTTTAGCATCTGAAAATACAGAAATTTCAAGTGTTGAAAAATTTGCAGATGATCAAAATATTGAAATAACAAGAGTAAATGAAAGGGAATTTGACATAAAGAATGTTTCTTTAAACACTGCAAAGACTTTTGAAACAGTTATAAAAACAGGAACAATAGCAGAACAACAAACATATAAGCCTATAAATATAAAAGCTGAGATGTATGATGAATCAAATCAAATGATAGATAGTAAAGATTATACGATAAATGTTGTTAAACCAATAGTTACAATGGAGCAATCAACAAATAAGAATAAGACATATTTAGAAGAAGGTGAAAAAATTGAGTATAAATATGTTTTGAAAAATTCAGGAACAGCACCAGCATCTATGAAATTTGTATTTAATCCACCAGAAGGTTCAAAAGTATTATCAGAACAAGGTTCAGTAAAAAAGGTTGAAAAAGAATTAACTTTAAATCCTTTTGAATCAAAAGAGATTATAATACAGGTAGAATTAGGTGGAAATAATGGAGTTGATAGAGTAAGTATTTCAGCAAATGCAGAAATATATAATGAATATGGGTTTAAAGTATATGAAACAAATCCGATAACTCAAATAGTTGAAAAAAATGCTACTACTAAGAGAAAAGAAGATCTTATAAGGCAAGGAAAACTTAAAGTTTCAGAAAATGAAATGAAAGCACTTCGGAATAGAAGAGGTTAAAAAAGAGGATGAAAAACTTATAAGAAATTATGAAATAACTGGTAAAGCATGGGATGATACAAATAAAAATGGTGTTTATGATGAAGGAGAAAGGCCTTTAGGTAATATTGTAGCAAAACTTGTTGATAATGCTAAACAAAAAGTTGTAAAAAGTATTTTTACAAATGATGACGGTACATATACATTTACAGAAGTACCGAATGGAGAATATTCAGTAATGTTTGAATATGAAACACAAAAATATTCACCAACTGTATATAAGAAAAACAATACAGAAGAAAATAAAACTTCGGATGCTTTAAGCGTTAATAATAAATTACAAGAAGATTCAAAACAAGTAGCAGTATCTGATGCTATAAAAATTAATTTTCAAAGTAAGTCAGATGAAAATTTAGGACTTGTAAATAATAATACATTTAATATGAGCCTAAAAGGTGAGATTGTTAAATTAGAAATACTTAATAATAATGACAAAAAGAGTATTGAAACTAAAGAAATAAAAGAAACAGTAAACAAGTTTAAAATATCACCGTTTGAAAATAAAGAAGCTAATGTAGATATATATTATAAGCTTAAAGTTAAAAATGAAGGGAATATTCCAGGAAAAGTAGTTAAGATAGGTGCATATCTTTCAGAAAATGAAAATATAGTAGATGGACAAAGATGGATAAAGGAAAGAGAAAATTTCGCAACAACAAGACAACTTGAAAATATAGAATTAAATCCAGGCGAAGAAAAAGAAATAGAAGTTAAAATACAAACAACTATAGAAAAAGCATTAAACAAAGTTATGGATACTAAATTTGAAATAATTGAAACATCAAATAATATAGGAATAAAAGATGTTAATTCAGTAGAAGGAAATAATTCTACAAATGAAGATGATAATATTAATCTAGATATTGTTATAGTTAGAGATTTTACTGTGATATATATTACAATTTTAGCAGCGATAGCAGCAGTAGGATTAGCATTTAGAAATAAAATAATACAAATTTTTAAAAAATTTAAAAAAGAAAGAAATACAGAAAATACAAAAGATAAAGGAATGGATGAAACTTTAAGAAAGGAGGTAGTTGATGACAAACAAGAATAAGAAAAGTAGTACTATAGAAAATAATGATATATTTATATATTTTAGTATAGCTTTAGTTACAGTTGTTCTTATGTTAATAGCACCTATGCTTAATAAAGGAATATATGCAAAGACTAGTACACTTCCAGCTAACTTTGAAGACAAGAGGAAAGCACAACAGACAGCTTTAACAGAGGAATCAGGTAAAGCTTTAGAAACATATATGAAGCCATATGAAGATTCAGTAAATATGACTAAATCATATCAAGAAGAAAATAAAAGATTTTTACATAATCAAGAAATAAAGCCAGCAGAGCAGGAAAAACTTCAAATTGATGAATATAAGGGACCTAGAATCAATGAACATAAGAACTTCCTTCCAGAAGGATACTTCTGGGATGAAGGTGCAAAAAAAATGAAAGAGCTTTTAGCTCCTAATGAATCAGATGGTAAAATAGATACTGCTAGAACTAATAATGTTAACTTTGCACAAGACTTATTAAACCCTTATGCAGGTATATTATGTTTTTATGAAGGAAAAAGGCTTCCTTCAGGTTCTCAAATTAGTGCGGAAATGTATAAAGCAGGACTAAATGGTACTTTAGCCGGAAGAGTTGCTAAGGAATATATATTCAATGATGATAGTGTTATAAATGGTATGAAACAAGCAGCAGAACAACAAAGAAATGGATATACAGAAGAAAAAGGAACTTTAAAATCTAATGTAACACAACCAGATTTTAAGTTATGGGGTGGTATGACAATGTTCTATGCACAACAAGGGTTTACATATAAAGATGCAGTTAAGTTTGGTGCTGGAGGTAAGGTTTCAGGAGAAGGATTAAATGTAGGTTTTTCAAGAGGATTAGGATTTCCAACACCAGTAGTAAAAACAGAGAAAAGGACTGTGGATGATGCTATAAAAAGAAAAGAAGAAGATGACAGACAGACATTAAATAACATTTTTGATGGCGAATATGCTATACAAAAAACAGCTATTAAGCCTTGGACATCTATTTGGGATACGACTACAGCATTTGAAGAATCACAAAAATATGGAGAACATTATAGAATAACAAATAAAAATAATGGTAATACTGATATAGAAAATGATGGATTATATGAAGATATAACAGGAGGACATAATTTAAGTGTTGAAACTATAACTGCAGATTATTGGTCATTTCCTGGACTCATGTCACAACTTAGAACTAGATACTGGGGAGATGGTAAAGAATATATTAAAGATGTAATACAAGACACTAAAAAGCCTGGTCAAGCAGGTGTAGATTCATTACAAAAAGGAACATGGGGTTCTAAAGAAGCTGACCATATGAAACATCCTAATGCAGGAACTACACCAAAACAAAATAAAGACAAAGCGGCTAAAAGAAAGGCAATAAATGAGTCTGAAGCAAATAAATTTTTAAAACTTGTAGATATATATCAAGATTATCAAGATAAGTTTAAAAAATGGATGGATGAAAATAAACGTGATTTGCCTGATTGGAATACTGATGGAAAAACAGCTAAAGTTATAAATCATCCAAAAGAACCACAAATAAGATATATTCTACCAGTTGGATTTCATCAAGACAAAGAAATAACAACAGAAAAAGGAGATAAGGTAAAAGCACCAAATCCTAAACTTCAATATCAACCTAAAATTGAGTCAGCAGATCCCAAAGGTAAAAGTTTAAAAGAAGTATCAAAAGTTAAATTTGATACAAGAACACAAAAATGGTTAATAGGACCATATAGGCTTAAATACTTTACTTATCAAATGACTGAAGAAAAAGTTGAGAATTTTGATGATCCAACAAAACAAAGGCCAAAAGGATTTAAAGTTGGTAAAAGAGATAATGATAATTTACTTTCTGATATAACAGAAATACAGTTATATGGAGTGTATGAAAATGATGTACAAAATCCTCAAAAAGAAAATCCAAATAAAGAAAAAGAAAAAGATGCAATTGATCCAAATAGATTTGGGATGAAAGCATCAGATGATTCTAAATATAAGTTTATAAAAAGTTGGAGTTTTTTAACTGAACATGGAGAATTAGAATCAACGAAATATCCTAAGAGTGGAGAAGCATTTTACTTTGCTGTAAAATATGATCCAGCACTTCATAAAATTGCTAAAGCAAGATTTGTTTTTGGTTATATGGTACAAGGTGTAAAATATGAAAAAGTTACAGGTACATATAATGCAGTACTTATAAGAAAGAATGGTAAAAATCAAACTAGAAGTAAAGAAAGTGGTATTTATGGGAAGTATGATGAAAAAAATGGAACTATAACTGCATATAGTAAAGATAATAAAGTATTAGGAACATTTAAGGGAGGTCCTGGAAAAAATCAAGAGATGCCTCAAGAATTACAGGATATTCTTATTAAAAATGAAGGAAATAATATACTAGATATAAGTAAATTAAATAATGATAAGATATCAAAGTTAGATGCTAAGGGTATCAACATAGATTTATCAAATTTTGGAGCAGGAGGATTAGGAATAAAAGACGGTTTATCAGCACTTTCAGATGTTGCAGGAGGACTTCAAAATATAGGAAATTTAGGAAAAATAGATGGACTATCTGGAAAACTTCGGAAGTGCAATAACAGAAAAATTAACAGCAAAACTTAAATTACCAAAATTTGGAGGAGGAAAATCTTCAGGTGATGGAGCGATAAAGAGTCTAGAAATAGGTTCTGGATCTAAGACTGATACTGAAAAATATGATAATATAGAAGGACAACAAGGAAGTCCAGATACTGTAACAAATGGGCCAATATTAAATCCAGGTGTTTATCCGGTTGATCCAGTAAGAAATGGATTTAAATACAAGCTTAATGGTAATATCTTTGATTTTTATGCTTTAGGATCAGTTGGAAGTATACAAATTGCACATCATATAACACCTACAGGACCTACTGCAGGATATGGTAACTTTGACGAATCATTTGGTACAAGAATGAAAAATGAACTTCCAAAAGAACCAATAACACTAGAATATGATGCAGAATACAATATTGTAATACAACCAATAGTAAGCTTAGACAATGGTGCAGCAAGATGGGGAGAAGAAATAGCATTAGAACTAGAATTCGACCATTTAGATATACCACCAACAACAGATACACCAACACCAGGAAATCCACCATCAAACCCACCAACAACACCTCCAGCATATCCAACACAATTAAAATTACCAATTGGTGGTACAGTTTGGGAAGATAATATTCCAGATGATAAAAAACATACAGGATATAATAATATATTAGGTAGAGAAGATAAAGGAGTACCAGGTGTAAGAATAAGAATACACAGAAACTTTGTTAAATTAAATCCTGATAGATCTGTTGCAAAAATATTAGAAAAAAGAGTTGCAAGAGTATATAGAAGAGATACTGGAGAAGAAATAGATCAAATAAAAGATCCAATAATTTCTGATGAAAATGGACAATGGGGAGGATATGATATTCATGATGTAGGATTTACTAAATCAGAATTAAAAGCGATGAATAAAGATCCAAAAGATGAGTTAAATATTCAAGATCATGCAATATTATTTGATGTAACATTTGATTTTGATGGTATAATGTATGAGCCAGTAATACCACTTCAGACAGAAGCAGATAAAGATAATCCAAATACAAATATATTTGCTAATAATCAGTCAATATATAATGCAACAACAACACAAGAAAAAGAGAAATATTTAAAATCATCATTTGCAATTGAAAATTTTGAGGATAGACAAGATTATGATAGAAAACATGCTGAAATAACTGGTGGAAAAGCACAAGATGCAAATCTAAATACAGAAGGAGCAGCACAAGCAGTTGATAAACAAGGTAATAGAATTAATAATACTACTAAACTTGACTATGCAGGTAAGGCAGAAAATGCTGAAGGTACAACTGCAAAAAGATTCAATAGTGAATATCAAATGAAATCAACAGAAGGAAGACAATTAGATAATAAGTATTTTGATGATTTTATTGAAGCATCTACAATGTTTTTAGGAATAAATCTTCCAACAAATGAACAAGTAGTTTATGATAATAATGGATATTATGACCAAAGAACAGGTGGAGATAGTAATACAGATAGAGATAATGCAGGAAATGGAAATACAGAAAATGTAGGATCTCGGACCAACACTTCCTGGAAACAAAAATAATTTTAATGCAGGAATTGGTGGAAGATTCAGTCCAAAAAGAGTAGTAAATAATTTTACAAATAGATTAAATGGAAATGGAATACTTCCAGACCCAGAAGCAGATAAAAGAAGAGTAGATGATTTTAAAAAGAGAGGAAAAGAATTTTTATGGGGTCTACTTGGAGGAAGTAGATTTGGAAGAACAGGTGGAACTAGAGTTATAGGTGGAAAAGCAAGTGCGGATTCTAATACATTATGGGGAAAAATGCAAAGATTTGGCGTTAAAGCATCAGAAATATTAGATAAGGTACTAGAATATGGAAACCTAACAGGAGCGATTTTTGATAAAATGGTTGATCTTGGAGCTATAAAAAGAAATCCATTAGAAAAATTATTAACTAAAGCAAATAAGGCAGTAAATACACTTCAAGATATAATTGCAGATGGAATGGTAATGGGTTCAGGCATTGAAAATATAATTAAAAATGGAGGAAATAAGGCACAAGTATTAATAGATATGTTAAAAACTACGAAAGTAGGAAATAAGATTAATGATTGGATATACAAAAAAACAGGAATTCCAATTAATGTTATAACAGATGCAATAACAGCAAATTTACCAGAAAATTTATCGCCTGAAGACCTTATAAAATATATGGGTTCTAATCCAAATAATAATTTCTTAGATGGAATACCAGTAGATACAAGAAGAGCACAAAGAGAACTTGGAATATCAGGTGAAGAAGTAGTAAGAAGACTTAATAGTTTAGGAACTAGATTTAAACTTGCAGATCCAAAGAGTATAAATGAAGAAACTAATTTAGATGAAATACTAAAAGGAAATTCAGGAGCATATGCAGGTCAATTCTTATCAAAAGTAGAAAATAATGGTAAGTTAGATGCTACAAACTTACAAAAAGCTATAGAATATGGTGCAACAGCAACTTCAATACTAGATGAGCTTGCAAAAACAGGTGCTATAAATGTTAATATAGCAGGAGCTAATTTAACAATTAATGGTGATGTTAAAGATATGTTAAATCAAATATTACAACAATCAGGTGTTGCAGGAACTGCAATATCAGACTTAATAAATAATGGTAAGATTGATATGAAGAATATTTGGGAAAAAATAAAACAAGACGGAGGTATTGACCTTGGAATATGGGAAAATATAATTAAGTCTGGTGATATAGATAAAGCAATTTGGCAAGGAATCGGTGGAGGATATACTTCACTTCGGAGGTTCAGAAAGTGCAGAACCTGTAGATGAATATGTAACAGATAAATATGGACAATATGCAGGAACATATTATAGTCAAAGATCATACATGAATGAGATAAATCTAGGGCTTAAGAAAAGACGTGTAGACATGGAAATAACTAAGGATCTAAATAGTGCTTTAGTTATAGCAAATAGAAAAGCATATAATTACTTATATAAATCATTATATGATGAATATTTGACACAAAATGAAATTGCACAAGGAAAAGGTAGAACAGTGTTACTTGCTGATATGAATAAAATTCAAGGAGCAAGAGACAAGAGCAAAACACAAAGATTTTTAGATATATATAAGACAGATTATATATATAGGACAGCAATGTACTCTTCAAATCCAGATGTAAAAGCATTGCTTAAGAAAGAAATTGAAGAAGAACGTGCATTTGATAAGACAGCAACATTACAATCAGGTAGACATGAGGATACAAGACAAGTTGATGTATATTTAACATATAAAATAAATGTAGTTAATAGTTCTGCTACAGATGCTATATATGTATCACAAATAAATGATATACATTCAGATAAGATGGAAATTATACAAGAAGAAATTCAAAAAGAAGTACAATTAGATCCTAAGAGTGGTGATATTGAAAAAGAAGGTATTGAACTTGCAAATATAAAGAAGAAAAAAATACCTGAAAGTGCATATTTAAAACACGATAAAAATGAAGAAATAACAAATTTAGATTTATCAGAAGTTGCTCAAGATAAACTAGAAAAACTTAAATGGGATGCAAAAGGAGTACATGGAAAAGAAAGAATTCCAGATCAAGATGCAGGATATATAGCAACTCAAACAGAAGGTAATGTTAAAAATGCAGGATTTATGTTAAATCCTGGTGAAAGAGCAGATATATTTAATACATATAGAGTAAATAATGGTATTAATATACAACAAATTAAGAGTACAGATGCAGAATCATTAGGGGAACTTAAGGATAAGGTTGATAAAAAAGATGGTATATTAACACTTACAAAAGCTCTAGAACTTGGAGAATTTACAAATACAGCAGAAATAGGAGCATTTGCATCATATAATGTTCATACAGGAGCATATTCAGGTAAGGTTGATAGAGATTCAGCACCATCAAACTTCTCAACAAAGAAACAAGGCGGTAAATTTGTATTAGAAGATGATACAGATGATGCACCAGGTATAGTTATAAAAATACCGGAAGGAAAACAAGAAGAAACAAATAGAGAACTTACAGGTGTTGTTTGGGAAGATAGACAAAATACTTTAAATAGAGGTATATTAACAGGGGATGGTAAGAAAGATGAAAATGAAAAAGGAATACCAGGACATCCTGTAACATTAGAAGAAAGATTATCATTTAATGCACAACAAATAGATGATAAACCAGATTTAAGATATGCTAAAGATGATAAATTAAATGGAAAAACATATTTTGATATGGGATTTGTATGGCCAGAACATATTGTAGGTACAATAGAAGATGGAGATATGAGTCTAAAAGGAGTAACAGGATTTGAATCTAATATTAAAACAGATGAAAATGGTAATTATAAATTTACAGGAGTTCCGGTAGGTAACTTTGTAGTAAACTTAAATTATTCAGGACCTTCTCCAGAAAAATTAACAAATGAAGTGTTTAGTAAGAAAGAAAATCAAGGTAAACAGATATTAAATGCGGTAGCAAATGCAGATATTGATACAAATGATCTAGTACATACAGTTACAGATGAAGGGCATGAAAGAAAAACTAAATGGTATAATGGTGAAACATTTAAGACAACTCAATTTTATGCAAATTCAAACCAAGAAGAAAATATAGATAAAACTTGGCTTACTAAAAATAAAGATGAAGATAAAGAAACACAAGTATTATCATATGCAAGAGATGATGAAGGTAGAAGAATTGAAGTAACAAGAAATTTAGATACATTTAAAAATAATGTTGTAGATGCATTAAATGTATATGCAACAGAAAATAAAAATGAAATAAATGCAGAAAAATTAAAACTTGCACATAAATATACAAGTATGAATGCAACAACACCAAAGATTAATTTTAGTGTAGAATATTACGAAAAATTAAGTAAAGATAAAGGTGAAGCATATAACTCTGTAATTTTAAAAGATCTTAAAGATATATATTTCATAGAAGGAATATATAAAAATAAAGAAAATACAAAACTTGGAAGTACTGAATATGCGGTTAAAAATATCAATATGGGTATTGTTCAAAGACCAGAAAGTAAGATAGTATTAAATAAAGAAATAAATAATATTGTAATTACAACAGCAGATGGAACAGAAAAAGTTAACTTAAAATATGATATTATAAGTAAAATATCTAAAGCAGAAACAGGTAATTTATCAGATGTTAAATATGGAGGAAGAGAAGAATTATTCTCAAGACTTAAAGTCGAAAGAGAAATTAATAAAGAAAAATCTATAGGTGAAGATTTAGTATTATCTTTAGATAGAACTTCATTAACAGATGGTAAAGAAAAAGACGAAAAAATAAGAGGTACTGTTAAATCAGGATTTAGATATATAAATATAGATGATAGTGTAATGCAAGACGCGACAATTAAGATAAGATATGGAATATATGCATATAATTTAAGTCAATTAGATAGAACGATTGATGTTGATAATGAAAATGTTAAAGATACAAATATATATAGAGAATTTGCATATAAGACAGGTGTACCAGATGAGCCAGGTCCAACACTTGGTAGATTAAAACATCAAGAAGAAGATAAGTATAAATACGGTAGATATGTAGGTAGAGAATACTATATATATAAAGGTAAAGATCAACTTACTGAAGAAGAACAAGCAAAAATAAATATTAGATCTATAATGGATATTGTAGATAATGGTGCAACAGTAAATGCAGGAGATATAGAAAATATGCAATGGGTTGCAATTAATAAGAAAGATTTAGTGGGATTAGTGCATAATGTAATTAATGAAGAAGTAGCTAAGAAAGCTGAATATATTGATGAAAATGGAATAAGATATGTTGAAAATGTAACAGAAGAAGATTCTCCAAATAGTAATAGTAATACAAGATCAAATATATTCTTATTAAAAGAATCATCAACAGAAATTAGTCCAGCAGATCCAGATAAAGATATTGAAAGAAAATATGAAAATATTAATGGATACTCAAATTCTCTGGAATCAGATCATTTTGTAAGAACATGGAATATAAGAACAGATAGAACAGCATCAGGAAGTTCTGCATCAAATGATTTAACATTCCAAAATATGGCAGAAGTAATGGCATATCATACAACTAATGGACGTAGAACAGAGTTCACTCCAGGTGTAATGATTACAGAATTAGATAAAATAAATGAAATAGGAAGTGGAGAACTTCCAGGAAATGGAGAAATAAAAGAATCTAAGGAAAAAGAAACTAATTTAGATAGAGCATCTATAGTTGCTGCAGAATCTACAAGTACAAGTGCAACAGAAATTGTAACACTTTCACCACCAACAGGTTTAAGTGAAGCAAGGTTTTTAGAAATGATAAGAAAAAATACATTTTTAATTGTATCAGTGGTAGCAGTATTAGCAACATCTATAGTAGCACTAGTAATATATTTAAGAAAAAGAAAAGCAAGTAAAATGCAATATTAATTATATTAAGATATATTATTTTTAAAAATATGAAAAGAATCCAAATTGCTTAATGGTAAATTCATTACTGTTAACTTGGATTCTTTTTATGTTACATAAATTAAACATATATTAACAAATAATTTTTGTTATGATATTATTAATTTAATAATATATAAATAAAGGAGAATCTGATGTTAAAAAAATATAGTAAAAAAATTGCTATAGCACTAATTGTAATATTATATAGTATTATAATATTATACAATGCAAATATTACGGAAATAGTTACAGAAGGTAAAAAAATATTATTATCAGCACCTATATTTCAAGAAAATGGTAAAACAATATTAAATGTTGATGAAATGAGAAAAGAACCCTCTGTACCAATATTAGTTGATGATATGGAAGCAATATATTGGGAAAATGGACAAGAAAAAATATTAAAAGATCCACAGACAGATGTTCAAAAATGGTATGATTATTATTCAGGAAGAATGGCAAATGCAAAAACTAAAGATGGGAGTTATTGGGTTTGGATACCAAGATTTGCATATAGGATAACATATTATACAGATGCTAGTAAAAATACAGTAAAGGGATATTTTACGGATAAGGGTTTTGTAGGACCTGATATGGAAAGCAGAGCAGATGAAAGTTTAGTAAAGACTCAATTTTGGAAGATGGATAAAGAATTTGTTCCAAATTATGAAGATATAAAACCTAAAGGATATAGGATACATGAAGCATTTGGTAAAGCAGGAACTCAAAGAAAAGGATTTTGGATTTCTAAATATATGCAAGGAACAGATGGAAGATTTACACCATCTAATACAATTCAAAAATTACAAGAATATGCACAAGCATTCTATAATATAGATAGGATGGTAAAAGAAAATAATATGTATGGACTTGATTATTCACTTCAACATACAGCTCTTCCAAGAAATACAGAATATGGTGCATTATATTATTTGATGGGACTTTCAAATCCTTCATCAACTAATAATACAGAAAGAACATCAGATCCAAATAGTAATTCTTCAAGTGCAACTTTTGGTAATATAACAGGTGTATTTGATTTGAATAATGGAGTTAGAGAATGGACAGCAGATGTATCATCAGATAATATAAGAGATTTAGATGATCAGATTAAAAATATGTATAGAAGAGATTATGGAGTTGATTCATTATATAATCAAAAAGATCAGAATGGAATAGAAAAAGATAGATTAACATTAATGTCAAAAGTAACTACTCAGATACCTAGAATTGTTACATCGGGAAGTGAAAAAAATTATGGAGAAGCAACATTTGAGTTTATGACTGATTATAGTTCTACAAATGCTGAACTATATGGAGGTAAGAGCATTTATACAAGCAAGAATAATCCATATAATACAAGAACAAGTGATAATTCTGGCAACAGATCTGTATATTCTTTTGAAGGAGTTTCAAATAATAATTCTAGAAACATTGGACAAAGAGCGGTTATATATTGTTATACACCAGAAGGATTACCAGTTTTGACACCATACCCGATTCAAGAAAATTATTATGCTGGTAATATATTTGAATATATGAACAAAAGGAGAGAATTAGAAAATAATAAGAAGAAACATGATGATGCAGTTCAAGCAAAACTTAATAATTCAAGAGGGAAATATATAAAAGTAATTTTTAAATCAAAAAATAAAATACTAGACTTAATATCTAAAGGGTTTACTAGGTATGGTGATCAAGAAGCAGTGTTTTATATAGCAAAAGGAACAAAATTTCCATTAAATCTTTGGGCGGGAACAGGCTCAGCACAAAATGATTGGGATTTTAGTAGTGGATCAACTACTTATAGATTTATTGGATGGGATATAAATCCACAGGGAAGAGAATTGTATAAAGATACAGTAATAAATGAAATAACAGATGAAGCTAGAATATCATTAGGTGGAGTAGCATATGAACCTTATTATGATAAGAAAAAAAATTATGGTGCAAATGTTAGAATAATTGATGAAAATATAGGGTTTATGTATGATGCAGGAAGACTTCCTATAGGAACAAGCATTAAAAGAGCTGTAAGTAATTTAAAACCTAGGCTGTCAGGGTATAGCTTGCAAGAAGAAGCAATAATAGATGGAGAAAAGAAAAAAGTAGAAGAATATTTTATGCCTGCAACAGGAACTTCAAGAGTATTTAATAATGATCTAGTTTTAACATCATTATTATTGAAAAACGAATGGTTAAAATATAAGGAAGTAAAATATTATATAGAAAATCCTAATAAACAATATATAGGTACAGAGTCAGTAGTACAAGGAAATAAACCACAAGGACCACAGAATATACAAGTTCCACAAGGAAAAAGAATAATAGGTTTTTCTCCAAGTTTAGATTTTACAGTAACAGACGATATAGAAATTAAAGTACTTCTTGAAGATGCACCAGTGCCAGCAGAAAATGCAATAGCACTTACAGTTGATTTAAATGGTGGTGGAAGTAATTTAATGCAGAATAGAGAAAAAATTTATGTTGTTAAAAATAAGAGTTTAAGAGATCCGGAAAATCAAAATGCATTAAATAGAATAAGGTCTACAGTAGTTACAAAACTTGGGAATACCTTTAAAGGATGGTCAATTAGGGAAGATATGCCTATAACTACAGATATGAATTTAACAGCACTTTGGGAACCAATACAAGTATCATATACATATAGAGCAACAGAGGCAGATTCAAATTATATTGTAACAGGAAAAGTAAATGCAGGATCTGTTCCACCTCCACCAGAAAATACTCCTAAGAGAAAAGGATATGAATTTTATGGATGGTCACCAGAAAGTCATCTTCCGATATATTCGAATACGGAATATAATGCAATATGGGTAAAGAAAGATGATTCAAATCAAAATCAAGATCATCCAAGTAATGGTAATGATCAAAATAACAGCGGAAATAATAATGGCCGGAAACAATGGTGGAAACAATAAAGGCCGGAGG
>RBWB01582733.1_pt1 | contig 14034 bp, 7 predicted proteins | sample 2014201 | NCBI WGS metagenome assembly RBWB01 (sample SAMN10133834, study PRJNA383868) | Human oral metagenome, whole genome shotgun sequencing project. | isolation source: supragingival plaque isolated from 88 juvenile twins | host: Homo sapiens | place: Australia
ACAAACATTGAGCTATTAGACACTCAAGAAACACATGATTTTTTACAGGAAGTGGGTAAAACATTAAAAGCTACTATAGAAGGTCTCCTAGCATTACAAAAAGAACAAAGTAGCTTATCAGATAAGCATCTTAGACCAATTGAAGATAATCCTCTTCGCTTAAATTTGGACTATGAGTCTACTATTGATGTTTTATTTGGGGACCAAAAAAGCCCAGTACACCTCGCTGCGCCTGCTGCAGTTAAGGAAAGTCTTCATAATTTGCTGATTCATAATGAAGCAAATAGAATTGCAATCATTAGTGCTTTAAAAGCAATTTTAGATGCTTTTTCGCCAGATGTTTTATTGAAACGCTTTGAAAACTATCGCCGTAGTAATGAAGTTAAGCCTTCAAATAATGCCTGGGCTTGGGATATGTATAAAAATTATTATGAAGAATTAACATCAAAACGCCAATATGGTTTTGAGAAATTATTCTGGGAGGTTTACTCTCAAGCTTATGATAAAGCATTACGTGAAAAACAAAATAAGGAAAATGAATAATGTTTAATAATTATCACAATTTAATATCAAAGTGTATCTCAGCCTTATTTGTTGTTTTAACTCTTTCTGGTTGTGAAACTATGACGAAAATAGGTAAGGTGATTTGGGACCCAAGTATCCAGGTCGGGGGGGTATTAGATCAACCTTCTACTGCGCAAATTTCATTATTGGCTGAGCCAAATATAAATAAAAATGAGAGTGGGCAGCCATCCCCAATAGAGTTAAAGCTCGTTTATTTAAAAGAGGATTCTAAATTATTGTCGGCTTATTATGAACAGCTTAGTCTAGAAGACCTAAGTGATGTATTAGGCAAGAACTATATAGATCATCAAGATTATACTTTATTACCATCACAGTATAAATCTTTACCTTTAGTTAAACTAAATGAAAACAATAATTACTTGGGAGTTGTTGCTTATTATGCTGATTCAGGAGAGACTGAATGGAAGAAAGTGGTGACACTGAAAGGTGTTGGTCGAAAATATCATATTTTAGTTCATGTTAGAGAAAATGAAGTAGTTATTAGAAAGGACGAAGAATAGTTATATGTCTAAAAATAGAGTTATTTGGAAAGAGGGATTGTTTGTTCAGCCTCAACATTTTCAACAGCAGCAACGTCATATTGATTATCTAATTCAAAATCAATTATTAGGATTGAATAATAATTATAATTTTGGCTTGCTTGCATTTGAAATCGACAGAGAAATGTTAAATCTTGGTCGTATCGCGTTATTATCTGCCCGAGGAGTATTTCCTGATGGAACATATTTTGATTTGCCGGGACAAGATTTATTACCGACACCTTTGGAAATTAAGCAGTTAGATAATTCTGAATCTTATGATATTTATTTAGTATTACCTAATTCTAATGCAGTGTTTACTGAAATTCATTCGGATTATAATAATCAGAATAGTGTGTCTATTCGTTACAAAGAAAACCTACAAAATATTCGTGATATTCATACGCCGAATGGAAATAGCAATTCGGTATTTTTAGCACAATTAGCGCCGAAGTTGATCCAAGGAACTGAGGAACGGAGTGCATATACTAGTTTACATATTGCTCGTATCAGAGATAAGCTACCTGATGGTAGAATTGAACTAGAGGATAAGTTTATTCCGACTTGCATGGATATTGTAGCTGCATCGGAGTTACGGGCATTTGTAGGTGAGTTGGCTAGTACACTAGAGCAACGTGCGGAAACTTTATCTTCACGTATTGGCTCTCCTAGTCAGCAAGGGATTGCAGATGTAGCGGAGTTTTTAATGTTACAATTATTAAACAAAGAGCACCCATTTTATAAGCATTTAAATATTCATCCACATATTCATCCAGAGTATTTTTATCGACTACTTATTCAATTATGCGGAGAATTAATGACTTTTACTGATGCTTCTCGTTTGCCGAAAGAATTTTTGCGTTATGATCATTTTGCTATGACAGAATGTTTTCAACGTTTATTTCGACAATTAAGAATCTCCTTAAGTACCGTACTTACACCTAAAGCTGTATCAATCCAATTAGAATCTTTGCCTTATGGAGTTAAAAGTGCGGTCATTAATGATCAGGATTTATTGTATAAAGCGGAGTTTATTCTTGCTGTTGCAGCTCGAATGCCAGAAGAATTACTGCGTAAACAATTTGTTCAACAAATTAAGATTACGATTCCGGATAAAATTCGTCAATTGGTGAGTGTTCAATTGCCGGGTATTGAAGTGCGCCCATTAACAACTGCTCCTCGTCAATTACCATATCATGCAGGATATACTTATTTCCATTTAGATACTCATGGTGACGAATGGCGAGAAGTTCAAAAAAGCCATGCCATTGCTTTCCATGTGTCTGGTGAATTCCCTGAGCTAGATATGCAATTGTGGGCGATAAGAGGTTCATGAGATGAAAAAATCAGTTTTAGATACAGAAAATATAGAGAATTTGGCATTAAATCCTTCCTATTATAATCTTCCATTACGAGGGCATAACATTAATCCAATGGTTGATGCGGCTACTCCGTTGCTAGGGATGGTATTACGCTTGAAAGACGTTACGGATCAAGATATGCCCTCCATGTTATATGGGCAGGTTGTTCAGGACATTCAGTCTTTAGAGCAGATTCTACGAGAGCATCATTATGAGCCGGGGGTGATCGTATCATTTCGTTATGTTTTGTGTACATTTATCGATGAAATAGCCTTAGGTCATGGCTGGGGAGCTAAAAGTAGTTGGTTTCAAAAATCCTTGTTAACATACTTTCATAATGAAACTTGGGGAGGAGAAAAAGTTTATATTTTGTTAGAAAAGTTAATGGCGGAATCTAAACGTTATTTAGATCTTCTTGAATTTATGTATGTTTGCTTTAGTCTTGGCTTTCGAGGAAGATATAAGGTAACTGGGCAGAATACGGAAGAGTTTGAGAGTATTTTTCGTAAACTACATGATGTAATTGTGAATACATCTGATAAAACGGTGCGTGGGATCACCTATTATCAAGAGGGAGATGAAGAAAAACATACTTATCAGTTATCAAATAGAATAACCTTTAAGAAAATATTCAGTGTTGGCCTAATTATTTTAATTTGTGTGTACTGTGGTTATTTGTTTAGGCTGAGCAACCAGACCAAAACTATTATAGAGCAATTAAATAGTCTATTAACTTAAGAGAAATAACGTTATGATTCGAGTTGAATTACCGATTTTAGTTGGAAAATTAAATGTTGTAGCAAAGCATACATTGGAAGCTTGTGCTGCTCGTTGCATGGGGGAACAACGCAATGAAATCACAGTTCCTCAATTTTTATTTAGTTTTTTAGAAACGCCATTATGTGATATTCGAGTAATTTTAGCTCAATCTAATATTAATATCGAAGAACTAAAAGAACATTTACAGGAAATCATTATTGATAAATATGGTCAACTTCAGGCCCAACAAGGCTATCCTAGCTTTTCTCCATTATTAGTAGATTTATTACAGGACAGTTGGTTAATTGCGTCAACTGAATTTGGGCATACTGATTTACGTAGCGGAATTATTTTGTATGTGTTGCTTGGTTCGTTGCATCGTTATCTTCCTCTCCAAGCAGCTAAAATGTTATTAGTGATTAATCGCGAAATATTAAAACAAGATTTTATCCAACTTGTGGCAAATTCATCAGAAACAGAGGTCGTAAGAGAGAATAGTTCAGGCGCTTTATTAAAAGGGCAAGAAAGTTTATTAGATAAGTATGCACAAAATATGACTGCACTCGCCCGTGATAATAAATTGGATCCGGTATTGTGTAGAGATAAGGAAATCAATTTAATGATTGATATTCTCTGCCGTCGCCGTAAAAATAATCCGATAGTCGTAGGTGAGGCGGGTGTAGGCAAAAGTGCATTAATTGAAGGTTTAGCGTTGCGTATTGTTGCGGGTAATGTTCCTGAAAAATTATTAGGCACGGATGTTATGACCCTAGATTTAGGCGCTTTGCAAGCCGGCGCTGCAGTAAAAGGTGAATTTGAAAAGCGTTTTAAAGGCATTATGAATGAAGTTCTATCATCACCTAAACCGATAATTCTATTTATTGATGAAGCTCATACCCTGATAGGTGCGGGAAATCAACAGGGCGGATTAGATATTTCCAACTTATTAAAACCTGTATTAGCCCGCGGGGAACTAAGAACAATTGCTGCAACGACATGGAGTGAATATAAGAAATATTTTGAAAAAGATGCTGCATTATCCAGACGCTTTCAGTTAGTTAAGTTAGCTGAACCTACAGTGGAGGAAGCTATTGTTATTATGCGAGGGCTACGTAGTGCGTATGAACAATCGCATAAAATTTTGATTGAAGAAGATGCTTTAATTTCTGTAGCAGAATTAAGTGAACGCTATTTAAGCGGGAGACAATTACCAGATAAGGCTATTGATGTACTAGATACAGCTTGTGCCCGAGTAGCTATTAATTTAACCTCGCCTCCTAAGTTAGTTGCTGAATTAGATAATGAACAACATCGACTGAAAATGGAAATTGAATTATTACAGCGGGAAATTAAGTTGGGATTAAGTTCTAATGTTTCCCGTTTATCTGAATTACAAAATACATTTGACGCAAATAATGTTAGGTTGGAAACAATTAAAGAACGCTGGCAGCATCAACAATCTCTTGTAAGAAAAATCATAGAGTTAAGAGAAAAGCTGTTGGAGGATAATAGCGGATTAAATCAAAAAACAAAAGTTATTGAGGAGAATGAGATTGTTGATGGAGGAATAGAAAAAACAAATGAGCCACTAATGCAGGAGCAGGATAATGAGATAGTTCAACAGTTACAAGATTTAACTCAGGAACTTGATGAATTACAGCAAACGGACATATTGGTTTCTCCGCATGTGACTCAAAAACAAATTGCATCAGTTATTGCTGAATGGACTGGTGTACCAATTGATCGTTTATCTCAAAATGAACTTAATGTAATTACAGCTCTACCAACTTATTTATCTAAAGAGATTAAAGGTCAGGATCTTGCAATTAAGCATTTACATCGTCATCTATTGACGGCAAGAGCTGACTTGAGAAGAACTGGTCGACCATTAGGAGCTTTCTTATTTGTAGGCCCTAGTGGTGTAGGTAAAACGGAAACTGTATTACAAGTTTCAGAGTTATTATTCGGCGGTAAACAATACTTAACAACTATTAATATGTCAGAATTCCAAGAGAAGCATACTGTTTCTCGTTTGATTGGTTCGCCTCCAGGATATGTAGGTTTTGGCGAAGGTGGTGTTTTAACTGAAGCTATTCGCCGTAAACCTTATTCGGTAGTTCTTTTAGATGAGGTGGAAAAAGCACATCCGGACGTATTGAATCTGTTTTATCAAGCGTTTGATAAAGGTGAATTAGCTGATGGAGAAGGACGAATTATTGATTGTAAGAATATTGTGTTCTTTTTGACATCTAATTTGGGGTACCAAACGATCGTAAAAAATGCAGAAGCTCCGGAAAAAATAATTGATATACTTTACCCTGAATTAGCAGATTTCTTTAAACCAGCATTATTAGCCAGAATGGAAGTTATTCCTTATCTGCCATTACCAAAAGAAGTGTTAAAGACGATTATTGACAGTAAACTCAATAAATTAACGACCCTGTTAGAAGAGCGTTTTAATGCTACAGTAATAATTGAAAATCAGGTGAAAGATGAAATTCTTCGTCGTGCTAGTCGTGCTGAAAACGGTGCCCGTATTTTAGAATCTGTGATTGATGGGCAAATGTTGCCACCAGTGTCTTTATTATTATTACAACAAATGGCGGCGAATCAAGAGATCAAAGATATTTATTTTGGAATGAAAGATAATCGCTTTATTGCTAAAATTGGAGATAGTGAATGCGATCTAGCTTAAATTTTACAAAACAATCAATTAATTTTTTGTTAATTGCCTGTGGATTATTCAGTTCTTGTTATTCATTAGCGGATAATAAGGAACTTTCTCCCGCAGAAGAAACATTAAAAACAATGGAAAAATGCCGTCAAGAAAAATCATCTTTGGAGCGTTTAGATTGCTATGATAATGCTTTGGGACGTAATATTTCTGGTAGTCAGGAGAAAAATAGGGGGGGCGTCGCTTGGAATAGGGCTGTAGATCAAGAAAATACAAGAATCAATAACTCTATCTCTCTATTGATGAAATCATATAATATGGATGGGAATAATCCGGTAATTATTATTACGACACCGGCATTGGGTCATAAAAGTCCTAGACCAGTTTTAATGTTTAGTTGTATTGATAATATTACGAGATTGCAAATAGCTTTGTTTAATTCATCAGAGAAGCGTGATACATATGTCGAAGTTTCAACAGATAGAACGAAATTTGAGACCCGTTGGTTTTTCCGTGAAAACGGATTTTTGTTGGAGGCTAGCCGAGGTTTAGAGGGAATTAGTGAGATACAGCGTTTATTTAAGTCAAATGTTCTAAAACTTAAATCAGACATTTCGGCTATTAATGGTTTGACATTTAATATCCAAAATTTAGAACAAGAAATCAAACCCCTTAGAACAGCTTGTCATTGGTAAACTATGGACTTATTAACGAATAATCCTTGGCGTGTGGCGATTTTGATGCCACTTGAAATTGATATAGATATTGATGAAGATCCTAGTTGGATAGAACTTGATGGGGAAATGATTAAGCTAGGCTCCCTTGGCCATGAATCACTTAATATTTCCCAGATTCAACAAAAGGCGCTTACATTATTATCGACTAAAAGTAAAGATGTGCGGATTATGGCCCATTTTTTAAAAACGTTGCAACATTCTGGCAAAACAGCAGAGCTATTGTTAGGATTGGCATTATTGTCTGATTATGTTGAGGCATATTGGCAGGATGCCCCTCCTAAACAAGGTATAAAGAAGATACGTTTGGGACAGCAAATTCTAAAACGTTTTGAGAATATGGCAGTAAAATTTAACCAAACAGCCTCTCGATTAGAAAAAGATGAAGCAGTACTTCAGTTAGAACGTCTTAAGCGATACTGGAAAGAACCAAAACTGTTGGATGAAGTAGAATTATTACTGGCTCGTTACAACTTTGTTGAAGTGATTGAATCGGATAATATAAAACAGCATCCGGTCGAAAACAGTGTACAGTCTTCTGTAAGTCAAACTGTTGCAAATCCTACTATTAATCGCCCTATGATTGTTGACCCTCTTGAAATTGATCAGAGTAATGAAAAAGCCTGGCGAAATACCTTATTAAAAGTAGCAGACTATTTAATTGATAGAGATGTATCAGAGAGCGTAGGATATCAACTGAGACGATACGCTATTTGGAATAATATTACTTCAGAGCCGCTTGCTGAAAATAACAAGACCCAACTGGCGGCGATTTCAGCAGATCGTGTTGCGGAATATAAAAGTGCATTAGAACATGCTGATATCGCCCTATGGAAAGAAGTTGAATACAGCCTGATTTTGGCTCCGTTTTGGTTTGAAGGGCATTACCTGTCAGCGGAAATTGCTAATCGGCTAGGATATTTTAAAGTCGCTAACATGATAAAAGAAAGCCTTAATGATTTTTTAGTCAAGCTACCGGCGTTAAAAGAATTAACATTTAGTGATAATACACCTTTTTTACCGCAAAATTGTCATCAGTGGTTATTTAAAAATCCTGGAAAAGACAGTTCATCGAAGAATATTGATGATTTGCATCAAAATATAGAAAGTTATTATGATAATGAAGGGCTAGAAAAGACATTGAAATTGCTCAATGAACAAACCTATGTAGATATGAGAGATAAAGTCTATGCACAATTGCAAAGTATTAAATTACTTGAAAAAGCAGGATTACATAGTTTGGCAAAACAGTATTATGCAGTACTACAAAGTGCATTAGAATCCGTATCACTTAAAGATTGGGAGCCATCCCTATTTGCTTTATTGGCAAAAGAATAAAAACGCAATTTAAGAAAGAAGGTTTTAATAATGAGATTACCATCATTTTTTCAAACATTTAGGCCGTTATTAACAAGACTAAAATTATCGGGCCCAATCTTAGCGATTATCATGTGGATAGCTACATTGGTTTGGGTTTGGTGGCAGGGTGAAACTTACACCATTAACGGATATAAGCCATTAGCGACTGTAACAAATCGTTGGCTGTTTACAGCAGCACTAATTATTATCGGGATTTCTTGGGTTACCTGGAAAATCAGTCGGAGATTAAGACAACTGGAACAGCGTCAACAGGAAGATAAAAAGAATTTTAACAGTCCGATTAAAGAAAATATTGATACACAACGACGTTATTTGCAACGTTGGCTTTTAAAATTTCAACGCTATGTTGATACATCCAAATATCATTATGCGTTACCTTGGTATTTATTATTAGGAACTGAAGGTAGCGGGAAAGCTTCTTTATTAAGAGAAAATGGTGGTTTTACTGAACTCTATCAACCTGATGATGAAGGTGAAGAGTCAGAGGACGCCAATAAAGTAGAGTTTTCTCTTTTAAATAATGAGAAGGCTGTTGTGATTATACCAAGTGGTAATTTAGTATCGCAGGATATCGAAATAGAGGGAAAACCACGTTTATATGCTAAATTATGGAGAAACCTTTTAGATTGGATCATCACACAGCGTGCCCGCCAACCATTAAATGGGATCATTTTATGTGTAGATATATATCAATTGTTGACTTTAAATAAAGAAAGTAAAGATGCTTATCTCACTACATTACAGCAACGCCTGAAAGACATATCAAATATTGTTAATGCTGAGATCCCGGTTTATGTTGTTCTAACAAAAATGGATCGTTTATACGGTTTCCAAGCAATGTATCGCAAATTAACTAAAGAACAAATAGAAAGCGTTTTAGGCGCGACTTTTTCGGGACAAGGCCAAAATTGGGCGCAGGAACTTAGCGCATTTTGGTATTCTTGGTGCGAGCATATGAATGCAGCAATGCCGGATATGATGTTAAATGACGTATTACCTGAGCAACGTAGCCAAATTTTTAGCTTTATTAGGCAGATTAGTGGGGCATATGAAAGAATATCTTCATTTTTAACGGAATTATTAAATACAGGAGGAAAATCAGCCCTTTTCTTTAAAGGAGTGTATCTAACATCGGCATTACAAAATGGAAAAATTGATGACTTATTTGTACAGTCTGCATCAGAACAATATCATTTAAGTAATCAAACATATCCGACTTGGGCTATGCAATCGTCACAAACATATTTTGTGTGGAATTATTCGGAAATACGCTATTTTCTTATCCGAATCTTGCGAGAGAGAGTTCTGTTTGGTATTTACTTTACCAAAATCGGCTAAAAGCGTTATCTGCGCTATGTGGTGTTTTAGCGCTTAGTTTATTGTTCGGTTGGAATCACTATTATAAAAAAAATTACGAAGCGGGAGAAAGCATATTAGCACAAGTCCAGAATTTTAAAAATATTCCGCTTCCGGAAGGAATTGATTACTACGGTAATAAACAACTACCGTTATTGAATCCAATGCGAGAGGCGACTTTCGCTTATGGCGACCAACCGGATTCTGCAAATATTTTTACTGATTTGGGACTTTATCAAGGTCATAATATGGGACCTTATGCTCGTTCAGCATATTTAAAATTGTTGGAACTACGTTATTTGCCAGCAATTATGACCGGTTTACAACGTAAACTGGATACTTCGCCACCAAACAGTGATGAAAAATTGGAAACTCTCCGTGTAATGAGAATGTTGGATGATAAGAGTGGGCGGGTTGATCAAGTTGTTGAAGATTATATGCAAAAATACTGGAGCGATGCTTTTAGAGGGCAAAATCAACTACAAGCAAATTTACTTTCACATTTAGATTATGCACTTAAATATACTGACTGGCATGGTGGCCGAGTTAAGGGAGATCAGGAGTTAATCAAAGCATTCGAACCATTTGATTTATCTATAAGGGATGCTCAAAAAGAGTTAAGTAATTTATCATTGTTTGACCGTGTATATCAGATCTTAAAGACTTCTGCTAAAAAAGTGTTTCCGCAAGATCTAAATTTAAAAGAGGAAATTGGTCCGGGTTTTGAAGCGTTATTTACGCCGGAAGAAGAAGAATTAGTTTATATACCACGCTTTTTTACTACGGAAGGATTAACTAATTATTTCTTAAAACGCGATTCTCAATTAATTGATTTAACCGCAATAGATAGTTGGGTTCTTAATTTAACTCGCAATATTGAGTATAGCGAAGCTGATCGTAAGGAAATTAGTTCAAGAATTACGGATCAGTATGTTAATGAATATGTATCGACATGGAATAATGCGGTGAATAATCTAGATATTAAACGCTTTGAAGATATTTCGGAAGCTGTTGTAGGTATTGAGAAGGTGACAGGTAATACCCAAACCATACGTAGAGCCGTTAGTACAGTCGTTAGTCATACAGATTCACCAAGCATACCGAAGGGACTTGAAGGTAAGGATTTGGATGCAGCATTATCTTCCCCTGAATATTTGTTGAAGAATGCAATTTCAACTAATTTCTTGAATGAGAAATCTATTTTGGCACAAGAAGAGGGGAGTAGGGAGAATATTCTGCAAAGTATTTATCCACAGTTATCGAATTTACATCGCTACCTACTTGCAATTCAAAATGCTCCGGAACAAGGTAAGGCGGCTTTAAAAGCCGTACAATTACGCGTAGAACAACAATCTACGGATCCTATTTTAGAATTGCAACAAACAGCAAAAACTTTACCGCAGCCACTGAGTCGCTGGGTAGAGCAAATCGCCGAGAATGCTTGGAGAGTAGTGCTGAAATCGGCTATTTTAGCATTAGAAGTGGAATGGAATGAAAAAGTGGTGAAACCTTATCAAATGACTATTGCGGATCGTTATCCGTTTAATCCGAATTCGCCACAAGAAGTTGCAATCAGTGATTTTGATCGCTTCTTCGCACCGAACGGTACATTAGACAGCTTCTATAATAAATACTTAAGTGCCTTCATCGAAAGTGGTTTTGCTGACTCGGAGGAAGGTGAAACGCCGTTAATCAGAGAGAATATATTACATCAATTAGAAATGGCAAGAAAAATTAGAGATACCTTTTTTAATGGTGAAAACGGCTTAGGGGCACAATATATTGTAGAACCGCTCAGTCTATCAGCGAACAAGAGACGTAGTGTGTTAAATCTGGATGGGCAAATTATTGACTATACACATGGTAATAAACGTCGTGCAAATGTTGTTTGGCCTAACTCTATGAATATGGCAGTAGAAAGTAAGTTAACTTTAGTACCTAATGCTGTCAATACTTCACCACGTAGCATTGCTTATCGTGGACCATGGGCGCAAATCAAGCTCTTTAGTTCTGGTAAGATTATTGGCGAAAGAGAGGGTTCCTTTGATATTCGTTATGATGTAGACGGCGGTTATGCAACATATCGCATCTATGTCGATGCCTCAAATAATCCGTTCTCTCCAGAAATATTTAGCGGATTCACGTTGTCGGATACATTATATTAGCATGACGCATTATAACTTGAAGGCTGAGGAGCGATGTCCACAGCCTTTTTCTTAAAGAGCGGTTAAAATTTAGGCCGTTTTCCTTTTATAACGCACTCAAACACCCTTATAGTATAGGACGAATGTAGATATGGCGAAGAAAACCTCTTCAGAGATGTTAACTCAGAAAGATACATTAACCACCTCATTGGTGGCGGATAAAGATGCATCAGTATTAACGATTCCTACCCCAACCATAGAAACAGGGGTTGCTTTATCAACGCAACTGACGGATGTAGCTGCGCTAACCGGCAATCAAAAGCTGGTTAAGAAAACAGAGAAAGTGCAACAACAAGTGAGTGAAGTGCGACAAGGGATCTCCTTGGCGCAAGAGTCGATAGAGCGGATTGAAAGATGGGGGAAGAAACGGAGCGAGCCGAAAGCCTTAACAGCGGGCTCTCGGACCATTGAGGAACGGGAGCAAGGGATTTCTCCGAAAGCGTTAAGCGTGTTGGGAATTTCCCCGAGCGGTTTACAATTTACGCTGGAAGCGGGGGGCCTGCCGGGGGATACGTTTGAGGTAGTAAGTTTTAATTTAACGGAGAGTTATAGTCAGGTTTTTCAACTGTATGTTGAAGCATTGAGTCGCAACCCCGGGGTAAGTGGGGTATTAAATGGTCAGGCAGTATTGCGTGTTTGGCAAGATGGTAAACCATTAAGAGAAATCAGAGGTATGGTATCGGAGTTTGAAGCTGGTGATAGTGGTTTTCATCATACAGCTTACCGACTGCTTATCACGTCGGACTTATGGCGTTTAACGCTACGTAGCAACTCACGAATTTTCCAGCAAAAAGACATTCAAACGATTTTAAGCACAGTGCTGTCGGAAAACGGTGTCGCACAATACAGTTTCATGTTGACTGACAGCCATCCGGAGCGGGAGTTTTGCGTACAATACCGAGAAACGGATTTTGAGTTTTTCAACCGGTTAACTGCGGAAGAGGGAATATTTTATTATGTAAATGCGGAGGGCATGCTGATATTAACCGATGATGCAGCCACGTTGAGCGGTCGTATTCAGCTATCCTATAATCCGAACAAAAACGCGCAATTACAGGAAAAGACGGTGAACCGTTTTACTCACAGTCATAAGGTACGGACGAGCCGAGCGGTGTTAAGGGATTACACCTTTAAAAAGCCGAAATGGAAAGCGGAGTTTGAAGTGGGAGGGGGTTATGAGCATTACGACTATCCGGGACGCTTTAAAGATGCACGGGGCAAACAATACACGGGCTATCGTTTAGACAGTTTACGCCGAGATGTTGACATAGGTTGGGGGGAAACAAACAGCCCGCAACTTTATGCCGGAGGGCTTTTACAGCTGACAGCGCATCCGAATGAGGAATTTAATCGAGTTTGGCAACTGACATCGGTGAGCTACCACGGGGAACAACCGCAAGGGGGGAAACAGGAGGCGGGAGATAAGGCGACGATACTTTTAGGTACGTTTGAAGTCATTCCGCGTCACCAAACTTGGCGCCCGTATCAGCGTACTAAACCTCGAGTAGAAGGTCCGCAGATTGCCATTGTCACCGGGCCACCGGGAGAAGAGATTTATACGGATAACTTTGGGCGGGTGCGGTTACAATTCTTATGGGACAGGGAAGGCAAGTATGATGACCACAGTTCGTGTTGGATACGAGTAGCGCAGCCCTGGGCAGGAAAAGGCTGGGGGATGATAGCGATACCGCGAGTAGGGCAGGAAGTGGTGGTAGACTTTCTGGACGGGGACCCGGACCAACCGATAGTAACGGGTCGGACGTATCACGCCAATATGCCATTACCGGCGGAACTACCGAAGCATAAGACGCAAATGCACCTGATGTCGCAGACTTACAAAGGTGGCGGCTATAACGGCATGGTGATGGAAGATAAAAAGGGGCGTCAGCGTTTGGATTTTCAGGCACAAAAGGATATGAACACTTTAGTGCTGAATAACCGCACGACCAAGGTGAAGGGTAATCATACGGAGACGGTGAAGGGAGAGCAGAAGCTGAGCGTGCAACAAACGCGCCTTAAGAACGTGGTGGGAAACGAAACGGTCGACATCGGGGCCGAGCAGATAGTGACGGTGGGTAAGGATTACCGGTTGAAGGTGAAAAATGAGCTGTTCATGAAGTCAGACTTAGAGAGCATAATCTTTGAGACGGCGGGAGCGAGGTTGACACTGCATAAGGAAGGGAATATTGCGCTTGAAGCGAAGGACGTGAGAATTTTAGGTAAACCGGTGGAGTTGAATCCGGGCGGAAGCGTATTGAGCGAGTCATCGGGAGAGTCGGAGAGTGAGGATGAGGGGGCTGAATCCGGCCCTAAGGGTGCTTCATCATTGATTGCGGGTGATAACAAAGCGGGAAAAGTAGCGGGTAAAGGCAAAGGAACGGGTTGTGCGGGCGTGCCGTCGATGCCAAGTAAGATAGCGCAGGTAGCGAAGCAGATACCGGGTATTGTAGCGGCGGTTGGCGG
>RBWB01582734.1_pt1 | contig 14029 bp, 8 predicted proteins | sample 2014201 | NCBI WGS metagenome assembly RBWB01 (sample SAMN10133834, study PRJNA383868) | Human oral metagenome, whole genome shotgun sequencing project. | isolation source: supragingival plaque isolated from 88 juvenile twins | host: Homo sapiens | place: Australia
GACTAGTTTATGGGGCACTTTAGTAGGCGTACGTCCTACTAAGTTGACCCATAAACTATGGGACTCCTTAGGTGATTTAGAGAAGGTTCGGCAAGAACTGGAAAGTACCCATAGTATTAGCCATGTGAAGTGGAAATTATTAGAGCAAGTGGCAGTACTGGAACGCCCGTATGTAGCACATGTACAACAATCTCCTAAGGAGATTAGTTTGTATAGTGGTATTCCTTTCTGTGAAACTCATTGTACCTATTGTTCCTTTCCGTATGGACTGATTCAAAACTATGGAAAGGTACAGGACTTTGTGGATGTCTATCATCGTGATATAGAACATATGAAAAGACTTGTTAAAACACATGGTTTAGAGGTACAATCGTTATACATGGGTGGAGGAACTCCAACCAGTTTAGGAGATGGAGACTTTCACCATATTGTGCATGCATTGGGAGATGTGATTCCAAAGGGCCGTGAGTTTACTGTAGAAGCCGGGCGTCCTGACTCATTGAATGCTAACAAGGTTCAATCTATTGTAGATGCGGGTGTTACTAGGATTAGCTTGAATCCCCAAACGATGCAGGATGATTTGTTGCGTATCATTGGCCGTGGTCATAGCGTTGCAGAATTTTTGTCTATCTATGAGTATGTGGAGAGCCACACAAATTGTTCTATCAATATGGATTTTATTGCAGGATTACCACGTCAAACAGTAAAAAATATGGAAGAGAATGTGCAATACATTGAGCAGTTACGTCCTCATAATGTAACTGTCCATACATTAGCGTTGAAAAAAGGTAGTCCTTTATATGGGAGTAGCTTTGCCAAAGAGATTCCTTCTGAGGATATGGTCCAAACCATGTTAGATGAAACCCATGAAGCATTATTACAATTAGGATATATACCATACTATATGTATCGTCAACAATACATGGTGGGGCAAATGGAGAACATTGGCTACACCTTACCAAATTATGAAAGTATCTATAATATACAAATGATAGAAGAACGTCAGTCCATACTTTCCATAGGACCTGGTAGTGTGTCTAAATGGATAGGTGGCAGTGATTTTAGGCAACAAAAACAATACATGCCGAAAGATGTAGATACGTATATTCAAGATATACAACGACTATTAGAGAAACGTACTTTACTAAGTAATGAACATTGGAGGGACAGCTAGTGGCTATTCAAAAACCAAGAGGGACACAAGATTTATTGCCGAGTGTTCTTGGAAATTGGTACTATATTGAAAATACCATTCGTCGATTATGTAAGACCTATGGATTTGAAGAAGTTCGTACGCCTATGTTTGAAGAAACAGGCTTATTTTTACGCGGTATTGGGGAAACTACAGATATCGTACAAAAAGAAATGTATTCCTTTCCTACAGGAGATAAAAAAGATCAATCCTATACATTGCGTCCAGAAGGAACGGCATCTGCAGTACGGGCTTATTTAGAAAATAAAATTTATGGACAAGAATCGATTACAAAGTGGTTCTATATTGGCCCTATGTTCCGTCACGATAAGCCGCAAGCTGGTCGCTATCGTCAATTCCATCAATTTGGGGTAGAATTATTGGGTACACAAGCTCCAAGTGCTGATGCGGAATGTATCTCTTTGGTGTTGCAATTATTGCGTGACCTAGGTTTAAAAGATTTGAATGTAGAAGTAAACTCTGTAGGTTGTCCAACGTGTCGCCCTGCGTATAGAGAGAAATTAATTGCTTTCTTTGAACCAAAAAAAGAAGAACTATGTGAACTGTGTCAAAGCCGCTTATACAAGAATCCATTGCGTATCCTTGATTGTAAAGAAGAAAAGTGCCAACAATTGGCAGTAGGGGTTCCGGAGTTAAGTGATAATTTATGTGAAGAGTGTCAAGATCATTTCCATCATGTGAAAGAATACTTAACAGCAGCTGGCGAGAAATTCAGTTTAAATCCACGCTTGGTTCGTGGGTTAGACTATTACACGAAAACTGCTTTTGAAGTACAGTACACTCCATTGGGGTCTCAAAGTGCTGTTGCTGGTGGTGGTCGTTATGATGGTCTAGTAGAAGAACTAGATGGACCACATACACCTGCGGTAGGCTTTGCGATGGGTATGGAACGGTTATTGTTGGCTCTAGAAAAACAAGGTTTGTTGCCAGAACGAGAACAAGAAGACTCTGTCTTCGTAGTGGCATTAGGAGAAATGGCACAAAAAGAGGCTTTCAGAATTACAAATACCTTGCGTAATGCCTATGTAAAAGCAGAAATGGAAGGTTCTGGTAAATCTATGAAGAGCCAAATGAAGTATGCTAACAAAATTAACGCAAAATATGTTATTATAATTGGTGATAATGAATTAGCTGAAGGTAAGGTCATCTTAAAATATATGGATACATCTGAACAAGAAACGGTATCCTTAGCTGAGATTACAAACCGTATAACTGAGTTAGTGAAAGGAAATTAGAATGGAAACTATGAAAGGTTTACACCGTACGCATCATTGTGGGACTATCGGTGCAGAACAAGTAGGAACAGAAGTGGTTCTTTGCGGTTGGGTAGAGCGCCGTCGTGATCATGGTGGATTGATTTTTATTGATTTACGTGACCGCTCTGGGGTTGTGCAAATCGTGGCATCTCCTGATCACAATATGGAGTCCTTCCATAAAGCAGAAGATGTACGTAATGAATATGTATTGTGCGTACGCGGTACAATTACAGAACGTGATGCAGCGGCTGTGAATCCTAATTTACCAACTGGTAAATATGAAATGTACTGTGAAGAGCTACGTGTATTGAATGCAGCGAAAACACCTCCATTCTATATTCAAGACAATATCGATGTAGATGAAAATATTCGTTTAAAATATCGCTATTTAGATCTTCGCCGTCCAGAAATGCAAGCAAACTTGATCTTGCGTCATAAAGTGACAAAAGCGATGCGCGATTTCTTTGACAACAATGGTTTCTTGGAAATTGAAACACCAATGTTGACAAAAAGTACACCAGAAGGAGCTCGTGACTACTTAGTTCCATCTCGTGTAAATCCTGGTACATTCTATGCATTGCCACAATCTCCACAAATTTTCAAACAAATTTTGATGGTTGCTGGCTATGAAAGATATTTCCAAATTGCTCGTTGTTTCCGTGATGAAGATTTACGTGCAGACCGTCAACCTGAATTTACACAATTGGACATCGAAATGAGCTTCATGAACCAAGAACAAATCTTGAACATGCAAGAGCAAATGATTGCCCATGTATTCAAAGCGGCACAAGATGTTGAGATTCCATTGCCAATGCCTCGCATGACTTGGGATGATGCGATGAATCAATATGGTTCTGATAAACCAGATATCCGTTTTGATATGAAGTTTACAGATGTAACTGACTGTGTGCAAGATACTGAGTTCAAAGTATTCCGCTCCGTTATCGACAATGGCGGTCAAGTAAAAGGTATCGTTGTAAAAGGTTATGCAGGTATTCCACGTCGTGAATTAGATGATTTGACAAACTTCGTAGGCATCTATGGTGCCAAAGGTTTGGCTTGGGCTTGTTTCAATGAAGATGGCACGATCAAATCTCAAATCATGAAATTCTTAGGTGAAGATACTGTTCGTAATATTGGTGCAAAAATGAACGCAGAGCCAGGTGACTTGGTATTGATGATTGCGGACAAACCAGCTGTAGTTGCGAAAGCTCTTGGTGAATTACGCCTTGAAATGGGTAAACGCCGTGGTTTAATCGATGAAAATAAATTGGCATTCTTGTGGGTAACTGACTTCCCTATGTTTGAATACGACGAAGAAGATAAACGCTTTGTGGCAATGCATCATCCGTTCACATCTCCACGTGAAGAGGATATGGACTTGTTAGCCACAGATCCAGGTGCTGTAAAAGCCATCGCTTACGACATGGTATTGAATGGTGTGGAAATCGGTGGTGGTTCCATCCGTATTTATCAATCTGATGTACAAGAAAAAGTATTCAATGCGATCGGCTTAAGCACAGAAGAAAGTCGTTCTAAATTTGGCTTTATGTTAGATGCCTTTGAATACGGTGCTCCTCCACATGGTGGTTGTGCTTTCGGTTTAGACCGGTTGGTAATGTTGATGGCGAAACGTCAATCCATCCGTGACGTGATTGCATTCCCTAAAACACAAAGTGCATCCGACTTGATGAGCCAAGCTCCATCTGAGGTAGCGCCAAAACAATTGCGTGAATTACATATCAAAACAGATGTGGCAAAAGAAAAATTAGTATAATCGAATTTGTCCAATAGAAAATTGATATACTTTTAAGGAAAGGGACGGTGTATTTCTTCTTGAAATGACCGTTCCTTTCTGCTATACTATGAGTAAAGAAATTCCTGCTATGTGCGTGTTATATCGCAGTTTTGAGCCAACATTTTAACTTAGGGATTCTCACTCTTGTAAGGGCGCTCTGCCTCTACGAGGACTGTAATCTTACAAGGAGGAAACCCACCTGCCTTTGCAGGATCAAAACACGGTATGGATACGGCATAGTGGGGCCTTTATAACCGCCTTATGGTGGTTTATTTTTTTTGCATTAATAAGAACATATAGACTATATAACTGGATGCATGTATAATAATGTACAGATAATATTTGTTGTAACATCAGGTTTCTACAAGTTTGTTGCTCAACGTGATTTTGTAAACTATACAGGAATTGTTCTATACGGCTACTAAGAAGGAAGCTCGGGCATCAACTATGTATAAGTATATATGTATGTACTACTGCATGCACGGTAGTAGTTATCAATATATGATGGTAAATATAGGGAGGTGTAAGGATGAATTTGTTTGAGAATATGGAACCAGTAGATCCATTTGAACCCTTGGCGGTCCGCATGCGACCACGTTCATTGGACCATTTCTTTGGACAAGAACAAGTAGTAGGGCCTGGAACATTTCTTCGCTCTATGATTGAAGAAGATAAGGTACCCTCCTTATTGCTATATGGGCCATCTGGGACAGGTAAGACTACGTTAGCAAAAATTATTTCGGAACTGACAAGTAGCCGTTTTGTCATGCTTAATGCGACCAATGTGGGAATTGGTGAACTTCGTAGTACTATCGAAGAAGCGATACGGATTCGTAATTCCTTGCAACAACGTACAATTTTATTCTTAGATGAAATTCATCGCTTCAATAAAAGTCAGCAAGATGTATTGTTACCTTCTGTAGAAAGTGGTCAAATTATTTTAATTGGTGCTACCACAGAGAATCCTTTCTTTGAAGTGAATCGACCTCTTTTATCTCGATTGCGTTTGCTTACCTTAGAGCGATTAGATGCTACGGCATTAGTGGCTATCTTACGTCGTGCTTTAACAGATGAAGAGTATGGTCTAGGTAAGAAAGCACTGATTGTGACAGACGATCTATTAGAGGATATAGGCCGCTTTGTAGATGGAGATGCTCGTATGGCTCTAAATATTTTGGAGCAAGTGGGAGCAATGGTTCGATCTGGTGGAGAAATCACCATAGAAACTGTAGAAAAAGTACTAGGTCGACGAGTGTATCGATATGATAAGAAAGGGAATAATCACTATGATGTAATTTCTGCTTTCATTAAAAGTATGCGTGGCTCTGATCCAGATGCGGTGCTATATTATTTAGCTCGTATGATTGAGGCAGGAGAGGATCCTGTATTTATTGCTAGACGCATCGTTATTTGTGCGGCAGAAGATGTAGGACTAGCAGATCCACAAGCCTTGGTAGTGGCAAATGCAGCGGCCCAAGCATCCCATATGGTGGGCCTACCAGAGGCGCGCATTATATTATCAGAGGCTGCTGTATATGTAGCTTTAGCACCTAAGAGCAATAGTGCCTACCTAGGAATTGATGCAGCTATCCATGCGGTGCGCCATAAGGAGCAAGGTGAGGTGCCGAAACATTTACGAGATGCTCATTATGGAGGTGCTAAACAATTAGGACATGGAGTTGGCTATCGCTATGCACAGGACTATCCGAATGGCTATGTGGTGCAACAATATTTGCCGGATGCGTTGGTGGATGAGCAATTTTATAACCCTTTGGAACGTGGTCGTGAACGTGAACTTGTGAAAGACTGGGAAGACCGTAAACGATGAGGATTACCACAGGGAGAATAGTATTGTTTTTGAGGATATTCGATATACTTTCATAGGTGGAAATGGTATAATAAAGTGCTAAGGTATATGATAGAAACGGAATTTTGGAGTTGGAAATGGCAGAGGAAAAGAAAGGTAGGTCCTCACGAGGAGGGCAAAAGGTACAATCGAAACGATCTACTCCCCTAAAGGAAAGTAAAACAGGTGCAACGAAACAGGCCAAGGCACAGACGAAAGGTGTTCGGAGCGAAATCAAAGGCCTAGTTCTTATGGGCTTTGCCATACTGGCTCTTATCGGCATGGCTGGAGTGGAAACTGGCATATGGGGCAGTATTATTAGTGGTATTTTTTCCTATGGGTTTGGCCTAGGCGGTTGGGTGGTAGCCCTATGGGTCCTCTATAATGGATGGTGCTGGTTATATAGAGGCTCTTTAGCAGCGATTACGAGAAAGGGATTACTATATACAGGAGTACTATTCGTTGTATTAGTGCAACTAGTGTTGTGGAAGGTAACTAGTGGTGATGAATTAAGCACCACAACCCTAGCAGAGAATGGTGGTGTAGTTGGTGGCCTATTAGGATCTCTATTTAGAAGTTTAGTAGGAGACATCGGCGGTATTTTACTATCTGCTATTATAGGTATTGCCTGCGTACTAGGAATTACTAAATTGTCGCTCCGTGAAGGCTTACATAAAGCGAAAGACAAGGCTAGTGTGGGTCTCGAAATAGCACAAGAGAAAGCAACGGAAACAGCTAGTGCTATTCGTGAGCAAGTGCATGAATGGCAGGAGGAGTGGCGAGAAGAACGTCGTAAGGCCTATGATCGTGAAAAGGATACAAGATACCCTAAAACAGAAGACTCATCTAATGAAATAGAAGTGGAAACAGATGCGGTGATAGAAACTCAGGAGGCAATATCCCGTGCAACGGCGGTAGAAGTATCAGGAGCTAATGTAGTCGATGTAGAGTCTATGGGACCATCAGAGTCAATGATAGATACAGAAGAATTAGAAGCCATGGAGCCTAGTAAAGATGTGACTATTATGCAGCCTCTAATGGAAGACTATGAGGATGAAGAAACGTATATTCCGGAGCCTCACATCCGTGAAGATGAAGTAGTGACGAGTACTTCCGAAGTAGAATCAGTAGTGGCACCTCAGATGGTAGATAGTGCAGAAGAAGCTGCAGAGGATACATCAGGAGAGATATATACTACAGATGTAGATGAAGAGCCCCATGTTACAGAGGTATTTACCGAGTTGGAACCTATAACTCCACCATCATTTTTGCAAACTACTAATTATGTAGGGTCCTTGGTAGAAGTACCAACCATTGAAACTACGAAAGAAGATACTGCAGCAGTAGCTGTGAACACGGATGGTGTGGCGCGTCCTAGGACGATAGAAAAGCCTTATCAATATCCTCCGTTGACGATGCTTTCACAGGGAAAATCCAATCCTGTGACCAGTGAAGAAGTGGCTCATAATGCAGTCTTGCTAGAAGAAACATTAGATAATTTTGGTATTACAGCAAAAGTGGTGAATGCCACCCAAGGTCCAACGGTAACACGGTATGAATTAGAACCTGCGAAAGGGACAAAAGTAAGCCGAATTATGGGTTTACAAGATGATTTAAAAATGAGCTTGGCAGCCGTTGATATTCGTATGGAAGCACCTATACCAGGAAAGTCTGCAGTAGGCATTGAAATTCCTAATAAAAATGTGTCTTCTGTTCATTTACGAGATGTATTGGACTGTGAAGAGTTCCAACAAGCGAGTGGTGGTATTCCGGTAGGCCTTGGTAAAGATATTGCAGACATGCCGGTTATTACGGACTTGGCTAAAATGCCACATCTATTGGTGGCTGGATCCACGGGTTCTGGTAAATCTGTTTGTGTCAATACATTGATCTCTAGCATCTTGTTTAGTCGTAAGCCAGATGAAGTGAAACTGATTTTGGTGGACCCTAAAATGGTAGAGTTATCCGTGTATAACGGTATTCCACACTTGATGTTGCCAGTGGTAACAGATATGAATAAAGCAGCTGCTGTATTACGATGGGCAGTTCGTGAAATGGATGCCCGCTATATGACATTAGCCACAGCAGGCGTGCGTAATGTGGCTAGCTATAATAAGCAAAATCCAACCAAATCGATGCCTCTCATTTTAATTATTATCGATGAGTTAGCTGATTTGATGATGACCAATCCAGATGTGGAGGAATCCATTGACCGATTAGCCGCAAAAGCACGTGCCGCAGGGATTCATATGGTATTGGCAACGCAACGTCCATCGGTGGATGTGATTACAGGAAAAATTAAAGCCAATGTGCCGAGTCGTATTGCTTTCACAGTGGCTACTCAAATTGATTCTCGCACCATTCTGGACCAAGCAGGAGCAGAACGCCTATTAGGTCGTGGCGATATGTTATTTAATCCTATAGGAGCGAATAAACCAATTCGTATTCAAGGGGCCTTCATTTCTGATGAAGAAGTGGAAGAATTGATTGCTTTTGTCAAAGGACAAGGTCAGCCAGAATATGATGAAGTGATGATGGCAGAAACAGATAAAGGTGCTGAAAGTTCTGATGCCGTTGGCAGTGATGAGGAACAAGATGAATTGTTGGAACGAGCTGTACAAATTGTACTAGAACAACGTAGTGCGTCAGCCTCTATTTTGCAACGTAGATTGCGAGTTGGTTTTTCTAGAGCCGGTCGTTTAATTGATACCATGCAAGATATGAAAATTATTGGACCTCCTACGAATAGTAGTAAAGGTCGCGATATTTTAATGGGAGAAGATCAAATTAGAGAACTATATTTCCCAAATTTTACAGTAGATTAGAGTAGTGTGCCATTTGCGTTATGTAGATGGCACCTATATGTATAGGAGGTTCTATGGCATCGATTGGCGAAGAACTTAGACGTGAGCGTCAACGACGCGGTTTAACATTAGAACAAATTGAAGATGTATTACATATAAAAGTAGCTTACCTACATGCCTTGGAGCATGATGAGTTTAGTCGTATTCCAGGTAGTGTGTACACCAAAGGGTTCATTAAAAACTATAGTGAACTACTGGGCTTAGATAGTCGTCGATTGGTGGATACTTTTAAAAATAGAATGGGTGAATCCTTGACGATTCCCAAACGCAGAATGGTATCAAAAGAACAAGAGAAGACTGATGCCTTTCGAGAACAGGAATTGATTGAGGCGCCGAAACAACGGTTAACCTATGAAAGTCGCAAGGCAAAACGACAAAAAACGATGATGATAGAACGATTTGTAGTAGGTGGTATTTTGCTGCTGATTATTCTGTTTTTAGGTTGGCTATTTTTCGTGTAATACAGTATAAGGAATACTATGAAAGAACAATATTTAATTACTACAAAAGCAGAAATGGACGAACGAGGGTGGGCTGAACTTGATTTTGTCATTATCAGCGGAGATGCCTATGTGGATCATCCTTCCTTCGCGCCTACTGTAATTGGTAGATTATTAGAGTCCTATGGATATCGAGTCGGTATCATAGCTCAGCCAGACTGGAACGATGTGAATGCCTTTAAGGTTTTGGGAAAGCCTCGATTGGCGTCCTTAGTGACAGCAGGTAATTTAGATAGTATGCTCAATAAATTTACAGCAGCCAAGAAACATCGCCGTGATGATGGGTATTCTCCAGGTGGTGAATCTGGGCGACGCCCAGACCGAGCTACGGTGGTGTATGCGAATCGTATGCGAGAGGCTTTTAAAGGGGTTCCTGTTGTTATTGGCGGCATTGAAGCTAGTTTGCGACGATTTGCCCATTATGATTATTGGTCCGATACAGTGCGCCGCTCTATTTTGATGGATAGTAAGGCAGATGTCCTTATCTATGGTATGGGAGAAAAGCAAATTCGTGAAATCGCCGAAGCCTTAGATAAAGACCAATTACAAAAACGATTACCTGCCATCAAAGGGATTTGTTATGTTGCCAACACCGTGCCAGAGAATGCTATTGAATGCCCATCTTACGAAGCTATATCAGCAGACAAAGAAATCTTTGCTAAAGCCTTTAAAATGCAATTTGATGAGCAAGATCCATACTATGGGAAAACAGTGGCGCAAGGGCATGGTAATCGGTATATTGTACAGAATAGTCCAGCCTTACCATTAACACAGGAAGAAATGGATCATGTCTATAGTTTACCCTATACGAGAAAATGGCATCCTATGTATGATGCGGCTGGTGGAGTACCTGCCTTAGCAGAAGTACAGTTCAGTATTACTAGCCATCGTGGTTGTTTTGGTAGTTGTTCTTTCTGTGCTATTACAAGCCATCAAGGGCGAATTATTCAAAATCGTAGTCATCAGTCGATCTTAGATGAGGCTCACCGTATGACAACTATGGATGGATTTAAAGGATACATTCATGATGTAGGAGGTCCTACGGCAAATTTCCGTCATGTTGCTTGCGATAAACAGTTGAAAGTAGGCGCTTGTAAGGGGAAAACATGTGCTGCGCCCAAAGCATGTCCTCAGTTAAATACGAATCATGATGACTATGTGAGCATTTTGCGAAAAGTACGTAATGTAAAAGGCGTAAAAAAAGTGTTTGTTCGATCGGGGCTCCGATATGACTATGTATTGGACGATAATAACAAAGACTTCGTTCGAGAATTGTGCGAACATCACGTGAGTGGTCAATTAAAAGTTGCCCCTGAACATGTATCCGAGCATGTAACGACCATCATGGGGAAAGCCAATAAAAGTTACTTCTTAAAATTTAAATCTTGGTTTGATGAGGCGAATCGTAAATTAGGTAAACAACAATTTTTGGTGCCTTATTTTATGAGTTCTCATCCAGGCTGTACATTAGAAGATGCTATTGAATTGGCAGAATTTTTGCGAGATCAAAATATGACTCCAGAACAGGTGCAAGATTTTATTCCTACCCCAGGTAGCTTATCGACCGCCATGTATTACACAGGAATCAATCCCCTTACAGGTGAGCCTGTGTATGTGGCTAAAAAAGGCAGAGATAAAGCTATGCAACGAGCCTTGATGCAATATAAACGAGAAGATAATTACGAATTAGTAAAAGAAGCCTTAATCAAAGCAAATCGCAGAGATTTAATCGGTTTTGGACCATTATGCTTAATTCCTCCGCGATGTATAAAACGGAATGCACCAAAATCTGATAGTAGTAGAACTTCAGTTAAGGGTGGAGTGAAACCAACAGGTAGAGGAAAAAGATCTGTGCAAGGGGAAGGACGTACAAATAGTGGTTCTAAAACTGGTATAGGAAATCGAAAAAATAAAGGTATGAAAAAAAGGAATTTTGGTTAGGTATCTCTAATAGGTAAAGGAGGTGAATCTATGAAACGGTTACGATTGCTTATAGTGTATTTACTAGTAGTAGTAGGTATGTTTAGTGTAGGCTTGTGGCTTAATGATATGAAACAAGATCAAGTGGATCAACGTGTGATTTCTACAAGAGCAGAAATTACTATCTATACAGATGGGGACCCTGAAGTCATGACGGCTATAGGACAGGCCTATGAAAGAGAGGCACAAGTAAGAGTACATGTTATTCCCATACCGCAGAATCAAATGGGTACACGGTTAGCTTTGCCAGAAGCAGAGCAACAAGGGGATCTTGTGATTTCTACAAAATCCAATCTCAGTGAAGGGGTTGAGCATGGAGCCTTTCGTAGATTGCCAATTACTTTAACGTATTCGGTAGATACAGTATTCCACGGTCCGGATGAGCAATGGGTAGGGATATGGTATGATCCTTATGTCTTAGCCTTACACGATACCTTCTATAGTAGTCAGGGAAAATATGTAAACACTTGGTTTTCCTTAGCTTATACGGGCCCATGGCGTATAGCGGTCACTGATTTTGTAGCCGATGCATCGGCCACTACTTTATTGAATAGTTTTGGTGCTATCTATGGACTAGATGGTGCCATCTCCTATTTTGATAGTTTGCGGCCACGTATTGTGCAGTATGCAAAAGCCTTGCCATCTTCAGTGCGCATGGCTGCTATTGGAGATGTACAGGTCAGTGTAGGACATTATTCGGATGCCAAATTGTATGAGGTTCATAAATATCCTTTGACGATTTTATATCCTAGGGAAGGTACTCCTTATGATTTGATGGGCGTAGGGATTCTAAAAGGATCCAGTAATGTTGGTGAAAGTGAAGCGTTTGTGAGTTGGCTACTTTCAGAACGGGTACAAGCTGTATTGAAAGAGGGGGATAGGTATTATTTGCCAACCAGAGAAACAGTGGAATCTCATAAAGACCGACAGGGCAATCATCTTGTGTTATGGAATGCAGGGATTGTGAAAGAAGAGCAAGATAAGATATTACAAGAATGGATACGACAAGTGCGTTTTAGAAAGGATACACCATGAGTAAGTTGTTAGGTTATATTAGTTTAGGTTGCGCCAAGAATTTGGTGGATACAGAGGTGATGCTAGGAGCTTTACAAGATAATGGCTATGAAATCACAGAAGAGTTAGAAAAAGCAGAAATTATTATTATCAACACATGCACATTTATCGAGAAAGCAAAAGAAGAATCGATCAATACTATATTAGAGGCTGGTCAATATAAACAATATGGAGACTGTAAAGGTCTTATCGTAGCGGGCTGTTTAAGTCAGCAATACCAAGAAGAATTGTTTACTGAAATTCCAGAAATTGATGCCCTCATTGGAACAGGATCTTGGAATCGTATCATGGAAGCTGTGGAGGCCATTCAACAAGGTCAACGTATTTGTATCATGGATAGTATGACAAATATGTATGATGAAGGCATGCCACGAATGATGACCACACCGGACTATAGTGCATATGTAAAAATTTCTGAAGGATGTAATAATGGATGTACGTTCTGTATCATTCCAAAAGTACGTGGGGCCTATCGCAGTCGATCTATGGAGTCTATTGAACGAGAAGTACAACAGCTTGCAGAAGCAGGTGTGAAAGAAGTTGTGTTAATCGCTCAAGATACGACCTACTATGGCGCAGATTTGAATAATGGTACACCGCTGCTTTCAGAGTTGTTGAAACGATTGGCGAAGATTGAAGGTATCGAATGGATTCGCATGTTGTACTTGTATCCAAAACACTTCTCTGATGAATTGCTAGAAACAATCATGACAGAACCAAAGGTGTGCAAGTATATCGATATGCCGCTACAACATATTAATAATACTGTGTTACAACGTATGAACCGTAAGGATACGCGAGAAAATATTGTAGCCTTGTTACATAAAATCCGCAATCGCAGCGAGCATATTACATTGCGCACATCCCTTATTGTAGGCTTCCCTGGAGAAACAGAAGAACAATTCCAAGAATTGGCAGATTTTGTCAAAGATATTCGATTTGATCACATGGGTGTATTTACGTACTCTCAAGAGGATGGTACACCAGCAGGTCTGATGGATGACCAAATTCCTGAAGAAGTGAAAGAAGAACGATACCATACATTAATGGCTATTCAAGCACAAGTTTCAGAGGAACATAATCGTGATCTAGAGGGAACGATTCATCAAGGCCTAATTGAAGCTATCGATGAAGTAGAGCCGGGAAAATTTTTGGCTCGTGGACGTTTGCAAATGCAGGCTCCAGATGTAGATGGTAACATGTATGTAGAAGATGTAACAGGACTTTCTGAAGGCGATATTGTGACTGTAAAAGTATCACAAGGTTTCGCTTATGACGTGGTAGTAGAAACTGTATAGGATGGTGATAGCATGATCGTAGAATTAATCTCTACAGGATCAGAATTATTACTAGGACATATTGTCAATACAAATGTAAAATGGCTCAGCGAAGAACTGAACAATCGGGGCTATTCTGTGGCATATCAAACGACGGTGGGGGATAATCCTGAGCGTATGAAAGAGGTATTTCAACGAGCAGGGGAGCGAGCAGATATTGT
>RBWB01582741.1_pt1 | contig 13989 bp, 14 predicted proteins | sample 2014201 | NCBI WGS metagenome assembly RBWB01 (sample SAMN10133834, study PRJNA383868) | Human oral metagenome, whole genome shotgun sequencing project. | isolation source: supragingival plaque isolated from 88 juvenile twins | host: Homo sapiens | place: Australia
GGAAATGAATGGTGATGGAGCAGTGTCGAGGGAAGCTCCAGAGAAAAGCTTCAGAAGGGAAACCTTAGAGAGCTTGGAGCACGTCGTCGACAATTTGTTCCGGCAGGAGGCGGTATTGGCTGAGCAGAGCGGTGTAGTCGTAGCGATCTTGAAACTCGCGCGTGGCCCCGCGGAGCAGCACCTTGCGGTCGGTCATGGCAAAGTGAGCCGCCACCTTTTCGGCCCATCCACCGGCCAGACAGCCATCTTCAAGCGCGACAAAAAGGGTGTGGTCGGCCGCCAGTTCGTCAAGCAATTCAGCATCGACGCCGTTGGCATAGCGGGGATTGACCACCGTGGCATCCACGCCCTTTGCCGCCAGAGCATCGGCCACCTGATGAGCCAGGTGCAGGAAGTTGCCCAGCCCGAGGAGGGCCACTTTCGTGCCGCGACGCGTCACCACGCTTTTGGGCGTGAGGGAGAAGTCGGGGGCCACCGTCTCGCCCGTGCTCACCACGCGGCTCGGCATGCGGATGGTCACGGCGGTGTGCGTCTGGTGGATTGCCCAGTGGGTCATGGCGATGTATTCCTCCTTCGTGGCGGGCGAGAGGAAAATCATGTTGGGGATGTTGGCAATGAGGGGGATGTCGAAGAAACCGAGGTGGGTGACATCGTTCATGCCGCAGATGGTGGCGTAGGTGAGGAGGAAGAGGGGGGCCGTCTCGTTGACACACACGTCCTGCGCGAGCTGGTCGTAGGCACGCTGCATGAAGGTGGAGGCAGTGGCAAAGACGGGCTTACCACCGCGCTTGGCGATGCCCGAAGCCATGGCCACGGCGGTCTGTTCGGCAATGCCGACATCGACAAACTGCCGGCCGGCACGGCGGCGCACATCGGGTGTGAAGCCGAAGAGTGAGGGTGTGCCGGCAGCGATGGCCACAACGGTGGGGTCTTGCTCCATCTCGTCGAGGAGGAGACGGCCGGTGATGTCGGCATAGCTTTCGCCGAAATGGTAGGCCGGTTTCGTTTCTCCGGTGGCGAGGTCGAAGGGAAATCCCCAGTGGAAGCGCTCCTTGTGGGCCTCGGCAGGCGCATAGCCGCAGCCCTTGACGGTGTTGATGTGGAGCACGATGGGATGATCGATGTCGCGCACGGCCTCAAAGGCTTCGATGAGCGCGGCCACGTTGTTGCCTTCGGCCACGTAGCGATAGTCGAGTCCCATGGCGCGGAAGAGGTTGTCGGGCGAGGTGCCGTTGGTCTCACGCAGACGGGCCAGCGTCTTGTAGAGTCCGCCGTGATTTTCGGCGATGGACATCTGGTTGTCGTTGACGATGATGATGAGGTTCGACTCCAGTTCGGCTGCCGTGTTGAGCCCTTCGAGGGCTTCACCGCCCGACAGACTGCCGTCGCCGATGAGGGCAATCACGTTTTCCGTGCCGCCGCAGAGGTCGCGCCCTTTGGCCAGACCGCAGGCCAAACTGATGGACGTCGAGGTGTGGCCGATGACGAAGAGGTCGTGTTCGGACTCGGAAGGCTCGGTGTAGCCCGACACGTCGTCGTACTTCTCGGGGTTGAGGAAAGCATCGGCGCGTCCGGTGAGCATCTTGTGGATGTAGGACTGGTGGCTCACGTCGTAGATTATCTTGTCGGTGGGCGAGTGAAAGACGCGGTGCAGCGCCACGGTGGCCTCGACCATGCCGAGGTTGGGGCCGATGTGTCCGCCGTGGTCGGAGAGTTTTTGCAGCAGCGCGGTGCGGGCTTCTGCGCAAAGGTCGGTGAGTTGGTCGGCCGACAGCGCCTTGACGTCGGCCGGCGATTGGATGTTTTCTAAGAGCATAGGTAGAACGTTTTGAAGGAATTGCAATCCGGAAAGAGTTATTTACGGATACGAAAAAGGCCCTTACGCCTTTCTCGGCGTAAAAGCCACCACAAAAGTACGACTTTCCGAAAGATTATTCTTCCCTCTTAGACTGCATTTATCCTTAAAAATATCGAAGATGGATGTAAAACCGCCCGCTACCAGCGCTTGCAGCCACAAAAAACCACGGCGAAAGGTTGCACCCTTATGCGAAAAGTCGTAACTTTGCAGCGCAAACGCAATGGTGGAAATCAGAACGCTGTTGTTTCGTCCTTATGAACATCAAAGAAGTCGTTGAGGCCCTTGAAAAGTTTGCTCCGCTGCCCCTGCAAGAAAGCTACGATAATGCCGGCTTGCAGATCGGAATAACAGGGAGTGAGTGTTCAGGGGCATTATTGTGTCTTGACGTGACCGAAGCGGTCATCGAAGAGGCCGCCCGCGAGGGGCTGAACCTCGTCATAGCCCACCACCCGCTGCTCTTCCGCGGGTTGAAGTGCGTGTCCGACGCCACGCAGGTGGAGCGCTGTGTACGTCTGGCCATCCGCCATGACATTGCGCTCTATGCCGCCCACACCAACCTCGACAATGCACAAGGCGGTGTGTGCCACGAGATGGGCCACCGCCTGGGACTGCAAGAGGTGGAGTTTCTCGACCCGGCTCCCGATGGACGCAGCGGAAGCGGCATCATCGGGCGGCTGCCGCAACCGATGGAAGCCCACGCCTTCCTCCGGCAACTCAAAGCCACTTTCGGGGTGGAGAGCCTGCAATATGCCGCCGCCCGGCAGCAACAGGTGCAGCGCATCGCCCTCTGCGGCGGGGCCGGCGACTTTCTCATCGACCGCGCCATCGCCGCCGAGGCCGACCTCTTCCTGACAGGCGAAATCGGCTACCACCGCTTCTTCGGCCACGAGAACGACCTTTGGCTCGCTGCCCTCGGCCACTATCAGAGCGAGCGCTACACCATCGACCTGATGGAACGTATTGTGCACGCGGCCTTCCCGACGCTGCCCATCCACAAGACGCGGTGCAACACCAACCCCATCCAATATCTCTAAACCCTACCTTTCAGACAACAAAAACACTTTATTATATGGCAAGCAAGAAAGAAACCGCCACCGACAACGCGGTGGAACAGAAGCTCAAAAACCTCTATCAGCTTCAGACCAAACTCTCTGAAATCGACAAAATCAAGACGCTCCGTGGCGAACTGCCCCTCGAAGTGCAGGACCTCGAAGACGAAATTGAGGGGCTCACCCACCGCCTCCACAAGTATGAAGAGGAGATTGAGCGCCTCAAAGCCGACATCGAAAAGAAGCACACCGACATCGACGAGGCACAAGCCATGATGAATCGCTATCAGCAGCAACTCGACGACGTGCGCAACAACCGCGAATACGACAACCTCACGAAGGAAATCGAATTTCAGGGTTTGGAGATTGAACTCCTCAAGAAGAAGATTGGCGAATCCGAACGTCTCATCAACGCCAAGACCAACGATCTCGAACGCGGCCGCGGTGTGCTCGAAGAGCGCCGCAAAGACCTCGACCTGAAGAAGTCGGAACTCGACGAAATCGTGTCGGAAACGAAGGCCGAAGAGGAGAAACTCCGCGAGAAGTCTAAGGTGCTCGAAGCCGCCATCGAACCCCGCCTGCTCACCGCCTTCAAGCGCATCCGCAAGAGTTCGCGCAACGGACTGGGCATTGTCTACGTGCAGCGCGATGCCTGCGGCGGTTGCTTCAACAAGATTCCCCCACAGCGCCAGCTCGACATCCGCATGCGCAAGAAAGTCATCGTCTGCGAATACTGCGGTCGCATCATGATTGATCCCGAGCTCGCCGGCGTCAAAATTGAAAAGCCTGTGGAAGAAAAGCCCAAGCGCCGCACCACCCGCCGCAAGAAGACGGAAGAAGAAGATTGACCCCATCAGTAGACAAAGACACGTGTGCTGCCGCCAGAGAATGCTGACGGCAGCGCATTTTTAATTTTCCCCACGCCCTTCTCCCTCCTTTCCCCACGCACCCTCCTCATGAAACTCCACCTTCTCGTTGTGGGGCGCACCGTTGACAAGCATCTCGATGCGCTCATTGCCGACTACGCCGCACGCATCAAGCACTACATGCCCTTTGAACTGGAAGTCATCCCCGAACTCAAAAACGCCAAGTCGCTCACCACCGACCAGCAGAAGGAGCGCGAGGGCGAACTCATCCTCAAAGCCCTGCGCGAAGGCGACCACCTCGTGCTGCTCGACGAAGGCGGGCGCGAATTTCGCTCCATCGAATGGGCGGCTCATCTGGAGCAACGACAGGCCGGTATGGCCCGCCGCATGGTATTCGTGGTGGGCGGACCTTACGGATTTTCGCCCGCAGTCTATGCCGCTGCCCGCGAAAAACTCTCCCTCTCCCGCATGACCTTCTCCCACCAAATGGTGCGCCTCTTCATGGTCGAACAGCTCTATCGCGCCATGACCATCCTGCGCGGCGAGCCCTATCATCACGAATAAGCCGATGCCCACGCTCCGTTCTCTGCTCTTCGCCCTCCTCGTGCTCGCGGCCTTTTGTGCCGAAGCTCAAATCTTCTCCCCGACCACACGCCCCACGGCCACCCAGGAGCGGCGGATGCGCGTGCTGTGGTGGAACGTGGAAAACCTCTTCGACACGATCCACGATGCGGGCTTCGACGACCGCGAGTTTCTGCCCGAGTCCGAGCGGCGCTGGACCTCCTCACGCTATTGGCACAAACAGGGGGCACTGGCCCGGGTGATTGTGGCGGCAGGCGGCATGCAGCCGGTCGATGTGGTCGGGATGTGCGAGGTGGAAAACGACAGCGTCATTGCCCACCTCACGCACCGCACCCGCTTGGCACGACTGGGCTACAAAGCCGTGGTGACCCACTCGACCGACCGCCGCGGCATCGATCTCGCGCTGCTCTACCAGCCCGAGACGTTTGCCCTCCTCTCTTGGTCGCAACACCCCGTCCCCCACGACAGTCTGCGCGAGCGCCCCACGCGTCCGTTGCTGCTTGTTTCGGGACGTCTCCCCACGGGTGACACCCTCGACGTGGTGCTCGCCCACTTTCCTTCCCGACGCGGTGGTGCCTATATCACCGAGCCCTATCGTCTGCGCGCTGCCGGTATGGCTGTGGCCTTGATGGACAGTTTGGTGCTGCGGCGTACCCGCCCCCTTTTCCTTCTGATGGGCGACCTCAACGACGAGCCTTCCAATCGTTCCGTGAGCGAAGTGCTCGCCTCGCGCCTTGTCCCCATATCGGCCGAAGCCCGCCCCCTCCCTGCAGCGGGCAACGACGACATCCGCGGCACCTACTTCTTCCGCCGCCGATGGAGTCGCATCGACAATCTGCTCGTTTCCTCCACCCTGCTCTCGCCCACAGCTCCGCTCCACACGCGTCCCGATGCGTGCCGCATCCTGGCCCTTCCGGAACTGCTCGAAGAGGTGAACATCGGTGAGCATCGGCCGCGCCACACCTACCTCGGCCCGAGATACCACGGCGGCATCAGCGACCACCTGCCGCTGCTCATTGACCTGTGGTATTGACCGCAATGCATCACGACATTCACGCCTCGGCGCGAAGAGAAACGGCCTCCCACGAGTGTTCCTTTCTCACTCACCACCTTCTTACTTATCCTCCCATCCCTCTGCTTTATGAAATACCTCATCGTCTCCGACATCCACGGCTCCATCAATGCCCTTGACGCCGTGCTCCAACACTTTGAGCGCGAACGCTGCGACATGCTCCTGTTGCTGGGCGACCTCCTCAACTACGGTCCGCGCAACAGTCTGCCTCCAGGTCTCGACCCGCGTGCCGTGGCCGAACGCCTCAACACACTGGCCGACCGCATCGTCTGTGTGCGCGGCAACTGCGACAGCGAAGTCGACCAAATGTTGCTCGACTTCCCCGTCCTTGCGGACTACGCCTGGGTCATCGACGAAGGGCGGCGCATCTTCCTCACCCACGGCCATGTCTATGGCGAAGAGTGCCGACCGAAGGGAAGCTTCGACCTCCTCTGCCAGGGACACACCCACCTGCCGCACATCGCTCCGCAACTCGATGGGTCGGTGTGTCTGAACACCGGCAGCCCCACTTTCCCCAAAGGCGGCAACCCACCCACCTTTGCCCTGCTCGACGGCCACGACCTCTCGCTGCGTCTGCTCGACGGCACGGTGTGGCAATCCTATCAATTCTAATCTCCACTTTCTCCATCCATTATGGCTTATCGTCTCATTGCCCTCGACCTCGACGGCACTCTCACCAATAGTCAAAAAGAAATTTCACCCCGCACCTTCAGCGCCTTGCAGCGCGCACAGGAACAGGGCGTCACAGTGGTGCTCGCCTCGGGCCGCCCCACCTACGGCATCGCACCGCTGGCTGACCAGCTCGGCCTGGACCAACGCGGCGGATACGTGCTCTCTTTCAACGGCGGTCGCATTGTCGACTGGCGCACGAAGGAGGTGATTTTTGAGCAAGTGCTCGACCCGGCGCTCCATCAGCGGGTCTATGCCTTTGCTCAACGCGAAGGTCTGCCCATCGTGACCTACACCAAGGGCGAAATCCTCTGCAACAGCGAGCCCGACCACTACATCGCCCTCGAAGCCGGCATCAATCACCTGCCCGTGCGCCACGCTCCCGACTTCTTGGCCACAGTAGCAGCACTGCCTCACGGTGTGCCCAAATTCCTCATGGGCGGTGACCCCGAACGCCTCGTGCCTCTCGAAGAGGAGATGAAGGCGGCCTTGGGGGCAGAGATGGAGATTTGTCGTTCCGCCCCATTCTTCTTAGAACTCATGCCCCGCGGGGTGGACAAGGCGCTTTCGCTCGAACGCTTGTTGGCCCATCTCGGGCTGTCCCGTGAAGAGAGCATCGCTTGCGGAGACGGCGGCAACGACCTCACGATGATTCGCTTTGCCGGCCTTGGGGTGGCGATGGCCAACGCTGAAGACTACGTCCGAAACGAAGCCGACCACATCACCCTGTCGAACGACGAGGATGGTGTGGCCGAAGTGTTGGAGCGCTTTGTGCTGAAATGAAAAATTAGCGCTTGTCTTGCTCTTGGCGAAAGCGCTGGAGGACTTCTTGAAATCCTGCTGTGCGCAGGGCTTTGTAGATGTTGTCGAACGCCTTTTCCCAATCGGTGTCGAGCGAGAAGGGCGTGAAGTTGGAGCAGGTGCTGTTGACAAACTGCAAGGAGGTCGTCTCGTCGGGGTCGACGAAGGCGGGGTGTGCCAAGGTGGCATCGCGAAACATCATCTTGAGCCGGGCGTGGTCGGCCTCGCTGATGTTCTGGTCAGTCACTTCGATTTGGTAGAGCGTGAGGAAGTCGGCCAGATGGTAGGCTTGATTGTCGAGCCAGCGGTCGCGCGAGGGAGTGATGGCAGCATCGGCTTTCCGCTGCATGTAGATTAGGGCTGCGTTTTTGAACGTGGCCAGCCGCATCGGGACAAAGCCGGCCATCGAGTTGCCCATGGTGCGCGCACTATTTTCCAACTCAAATTGGTAGACCGTCTGCGCCTGCACCGAGACACCGGCCAGTAGCGACAGCAGGAGAATGAGAAGCGTTTTTTTCATGAGAGGATACCTTATTATATATAGCGTGTGATGGAGCGTTTTTTCAAGCAACGGAATGCGAGAGGTCGGTTCAGCGGCGGATGCGCTCGGCATTGTTCTTCGCAAAGTCAGCCCACGAGGCACTGCTCTTGCGAGAGCGGGCAGCCGTGGCGGTGGCAGTGGGAAGAGTTCCTTTCACCCCGCGCTGCATCGTGGAGAGATGGTGGCAGTAGGCCGCTGCCAGCGCGTCGGTGGCATCAAGGAAGGGGAGCATCTGGTCGTCGGCAATGGCAAGCAAGCGTTGCATGAGTGCGGCCACTTGTTCTTTGGAGGCAGCTCCCGTACCGGTGATGGCTTGTTTGATTTGCATCGGAGCGTATTCGCAGATGGGGATTTGCCGCGCAATGGCCGCCGCAATGACCACCCCTTGTGCCCGCCCGAGTTTGAGCATCGACTGCACGTTTTTGCCGAAGAAGGGCGCTTCGATGGCCAGTTCATCGGGATGAAAGGCATCGATGATGCCCATGATGCGCTCGTAGATGCGGCCGAGTTTGAGGTAGACATCGCTCACCCGCCGCATGTCGATGACGCCCATCGCCAGCATCTTCACCTCCCGACCGCGCACAGAGAGCAGTCCGTAGCCCAGCACATTGGTGCCGGGGTCGACACCGAGAATGATACGTTCGGTAAGTGTCGTTTTGCTAACTTTCATGCGGCAAAAATACGCAATAAGGAAGAATGCTTGAAAATTATTCTATAAAAGTTTGTTATTCCCTACGAATTTGTTTGCTTTTCAGAATTAAATGTTTACTTTTGCCGACGTAAATCACTTCAAAATACCTATTTACAATGATGAAAAAAGTATTTTTCGTGCTGGCATCAGCACTTGTATTGGGCACTGCCAGTGCAGCCGCTCAAGCTGTGATCACTTTCAAGAAGACCACACACAACTTTGGTAAGTTTGCCGAAGACAAAGAACAAGCTTACGAATTTGTCTACACCAACACCGGCGACAAGCCTCTCGTCATCGAGCAGACCGTTGCCTCCTGCGGTTGCACCGTTCCCACCTACACGCAGGAACCCGTAGCCCCCGGCAAGACCGGCAAGATTAAGGTGGTCTACAACGGCCGCGGCAAGTTCCCCGGTCATTTCCAAAAGTCCATCTCCGTTCGCTCCAACGCTTCCAACTCTTTGGAACGCATCTACATTGAGGGCGACATGACGGCCGCTCCCAAGGAAGGCGACAAGAAGTAAAAATCACCGCCTCGCTTTCTGAGCATCCCACTGATGCTCCGATAACATCCCACCATCTTATCCGCCTCCTTTTGTCGAGGGGTTAGGATGGTGAGATTTGTTTATCCCCCTTTCTTCTTTTCACCAGAAAACCTTTTCCCCTATGGCAAACAACAACCATCTCGTCATTATGGCCGGCGGTGTCGGCAGCCGCTTTTGGCCGATGAGCAGCGAAGCTCGCCCCAAACAATTCATCGACATTCTGGGCTGTGGGCGCACCATGATACAGCTCACTTTCGACCGCTTCGAGGGGATAATCCCTCCCGAAAACGTGTGGGTAGTCACCTCAGCACGCTATGCCGACTTGGTACGGGAGCAACTCCCCCAAGTGCCGGTGGGCAACATCCTCCTCGAACCCTGCATGCGCGGCACCGCCCCCTGCATCTGCTACGTGTCGTGGAAAATCAAGAAGCGCAACCCTCGTGCCTGCGTGGTGGTCACCCCTGCCGACCAAAAGGTGGGCGACATCCCCGCATTCCGCACCGCCATCACCGAGTCGATAGACTTTGCTGCGGAGACCGACGCCATCGTCACCCTCGGCATCAAGCCCACCTTCCCCTCCACCGGCTACGGCTACATCAAGGCCGACCTCACCTACTCCTCCTCACGGCGGCAAAACATCTATGCCGTCGACCAGTTTCGCGAAAAGCCCAACTTGGAAACCGCCCAAGAATACATCGCCCAACCCAACTACTTCTGGAACTCCGGCATCTTCGTGTGGAGCGTTTCGACCATCGTCAATGCTTTCCGCGTCTACGCTCCGCAGACGTCCGCCATCTTCGAACAGCTCCTCCCCGACTACGACACGCCGCGTGAGCAAGCCCTCATCGACGAGCGCTTCCCCGAGTGCGAAAACATCTCCGTCGACTACGCCATCATGGAGAAAGCCACCGAAGTCTACGTCCGCCCATCGGCCTTCGACTGGAGCGACCTGGGCACATGGAGTTCCCTCCACGAGCAACTGCCGCACGACCCTTACGGCAACTCCATCGTCGGCACCGACGTGAGCCTCTTCGACACCACCGGCTGCATCGTCCACACTTCCGGCCACAGAAAAGTCGTGGTGCAAGGTCTCGAAGACTGCATCGTGGTGGAAAAAGACGATGCTCTGCTCATCTGCAAGCTCTCCGAAGAGCAACGCATCAAACTCTTCCACTAATCCCATCGACCGCACAACCTCGTCTCGTTCCCGAAAACCACCGCACGCCTTGGTTTTCGGGAATGTTTTCGCTATCCCTGACACATGCCCCACTTCACCCAAACACTCCTCGACTGGTACGCCCAAAACGGCCGCGACCTCCCTTGGCGCGACACCACCGACCCCTACCGCATCTGGATTTCAGAAATCATCCTTCAGCAGACCCGCGTGGCACAGGGCTACGACTACTTCCTGCGTTTCGTTCGCCGCTTCCCCACGGTCGACACGCTGGCCGCCGCCTCACAGGACGAGGTGATGCAGCAATGGGAGGGACTGGGCTACTACTCCCGGGCTCGAAACCTCCACGCTGCAGCCCGACAAATCGTGGAGCACGGCACTTTTCCCACCGACTATGCCGGTGTGCGGGCCCTCAAAGGCGTGGGCGACTACACCGCGGCGGCCATCTGCTCCTTTGCCTACGGGCTGCCCACGGCCGTGGTCGACGGCAATGTCTATCGCGTTCTGGCCCGCCACTTCGGCCTGTCGACCCCCATCGACACCACGGCAGGGAAAAAGCAATTTGCCGATCTCGCTGCCCGGCTCATCGATCCTCACCGCCCCGCAGCCTACAACCAAGCCATCATGGACTTCGGCGCCATCCAGTGCACGCCCCGCTCGCCCCGCTGCCTCGTCTGCCCGCTGGCCGGCAGTTGTGCCGCGCTCGCGGCCGGCACCATCGAAGCGCTCCCGGTGAAGTCGAAGAAAACCGCCGTCGCCCACCGCCACTTCGTCTACTTCATCCTCCAGACCACCGAGGGCGAAATGCTCGTGCACCGCCGTCCCACGGGCGACATCTGGGCCGGACTCTACGAACCACCGCTGCTCGAATTTCCCGAGATGCCCTCACTCGCTACCCTCGTCGACCACCCCGCGGTGCACGCCCTCGGCCCCGGTCTCACCTTCCGCCCCGTCGTCCTCGGCCTGACCCACGTCCTCACCCACCGCCGCATCCACGCCGACTGCTATCTCGTGCCCCACCTCGACCCCGCCCGGCTCGCCCACCATCCGCTCTGGGGCGACTATCACCGGTTGTCCCTCGCCGAGCGCAGCACGGTGGCTTTCCCCCGTCTGGTCAATATCCTCTTCGACCATCTCGACCGCCGGGAATGAACGAAACTCCCCCATCGCCTATGTTGTAGCGATGGGGGAGTTTTCGTAAAAACGAGGTGCGACTTACACTTCATCGAGGGAGATGCGATGCGAAGGACGGACATTGCGGAAGTCACGCGGTGACATCCCCGTGACCGACTTAAACTGGGCGCTCAGATGGGCAGCGCTGGAATAGTGGAGCCGGTAGGCGATCTCGGAGATGGTGAGCTCGTCGTAGATGAGCAGTTCCTTGACGCGCTCGATCTTCTGCAGGATGCAGTAGCGCTCGATGGTGATGCCGCGGTCGGTGGAGAAGAGGGTGCTGAGGGTGGCGTAGTTGGTGTGCAGGCGGTCGGCGAGGAAGTCGGAGAGATTTTGCTTGCCCATGAGGTGCGGATCGGATACATAGGCGATGACGGCGGTGCTGATTTGGTCGATGGTGCGCGCCCGCCGGTCGCTGATGAGTTCAAACCCGAGGACCGAAAGCTCCTGCTCTATCTGTGCGGTTTGGTCGGGCGTCAGGTCGTGGGCAAAGACCACTTCGCCCAACTCAATGCTCCTCGTGGGGAGATTGAGGCGTTCAAAGAGTTGTTCGACCACCATCTTGCAGCGGTTGCACACCATGTTCTTAATGTGGATGACGTTGCCGGGCATAAACCAGAGGATTTGAAGGGGAGTTAGGAAATGGAAATCTCGTAGCCGAGTTGGCTTACCGCCGTGCAGATGGCCTGAGCGTCGGCCCTGCCTTTCACACGGGCTTCGCCGCGCTCCAAGTTCACCTCGACGTCTTCGACGCCCTCGACCGAACGGATGGCGCGCTCCACATTGTGCTGGCAGTGGTGGCACGACATACCGCCGACGGAGAAGGTTTGCACCTTCGTGTCATGGGCATGCACCGCCGGCGCGATGCGGCGTTTGCGGAGCGGGTCGATGACAAAGGCGTTGAAGAGCAGGAGCAGGAGCAGTCCCGTGGACAGCCACTGGTAGAGCGGCGTGACGGGAGTGCAGCTGTCGTGCATCTCGCCGGCAAAGGTGGGGATGAACCATTCGTGGGGGAGGAGGTAGTCGATGCCCAAGGCAAAGGCCACGGCACCGCCGACGATGGAGATGAGGTAGAACACAAGGGTGCGGCGGCCCAGCACTTTGTTGATGACCAGGATGGAAGCGACATTGCAAGCCGGGCCGGCCATCAAGAGCACCAGAGCCGCGCCGGGCGACAGCCCTTTGAGCATCAGCGCTGCCGCGATGGGGATGCTTCCGGTGGCGCAGAGATACATCGGCACCGCCAGCAAGAGCACCAGCACGATGCTCAGGAGGGGCGTATTGACGTAGTCGGCAAAGAAACTTGCCGGCACAAAGGCGGTGATGAGCCCCGCCACGATGAGTCCGATGATGAGCCATTTGCCGATGTCCTGCATCATGTCCACAAAGCCGTAGCGCAGAGCCAGAAGCAGTTTTGCCCCAAAGCCTTGGGGCGGTTCGGGCGCCTGGGTGGCGTCGCACGTCCCCTCGCAGCAGCAGTGGCCGGTGTGCTCGTGGACAGCGGCAGGCGTGTCGGCGGTGGCGTTGTCATCGCTGTTGCGGTCAAAGCGATTGATCAGCACACCCCCGAACACCGAAGTGACGAGTGCCGCAAGAGGGCGGATGATGGCAAAAGGAAGTCCCAGCAGCGAGAAGGTGGCGATGATGGAGTCGACCCCCGTCTGGGGCGTGGCGATGAGAAACGAGACCGTCGCGCCCTTCGATGCCCCTTCGCGGCGCAGGGACATGGCCGTGGGCAGCACCCCGCAGGAGCAAAGCGGAAGCGGAATACCGAAAAGCGCGGCCAGAAGCACGGAGCGCAGATTGCCTGCCGAGAGGTATCGGCTGTAAAGGCGGCCGGGCACAAAAGCATGCATCAGGCCGGCAATCAAGAACCCCAGAAGGAGGTAGGGGGCCATCTCGTTGACCAAGTTGAGAAAGTCTGTCATAACGTTGCGGTTTGTTGTATTGTTGTATTGTTGTTCTGCATCGGCAAAGGTAGTGGCTTTTACACGACAAGGTGTTACAGAATTTTCAGTAAAACTTATCTCCCTCACGTTTTCATCACGCCTTCCGTTGCAGACGACTTCGCTTTTTCGAGCACAAAGGTACGCCAAAAAGTCCACATTCATCGCTCCCGCCCTACTAATAATCATGAAAAACATTTCTGCAATCCACTGCAATCCCCTACCTTTGCAGCACAACTTCAACCCCTTCCAATCCCCTCTTCGTCCTTATGTTTATCCTCGACCAACACCCCCTCCGCGACCTTCTCCTCGCGCTCCGCCCCAACGCCAACACCGCCTTCACCCAATCCCTGCACCCCGGCATCGACAACGTCCTCGGCCTGCGTGTGCCCGACCTCCGCGCTTTGGCGCGGCGCATCGTCAAGAGCGGCCGCTGGCCGGACTATCTCTCCGACCCGGGCCATAAATTTATGGAAGAGCGCATGCTCCACGGCCTCGTGCTGAGCCTCATCCCGGTGGACGATGTGGAGGCCTACCTCGCCCGCGTCTCCACCTTCGTGCGCCAAATCAACTCCTGGTCGGTGTGCGACGTGTTTGCCTTCTCGGGCGGAAAGCACTTTGTCGCAGCCCATGCCGACCGCCTTTGGCCTTACCTCTGCACGTGGATGGAAAGCCCGCACGAGTACGAGGTGCGCTTCGGCGTGGTCATGACGTTGCAGTACTTCATCGACGAGACCCACCTCCTTCCGCTCCTCGAGCGCTACGCCGCGATCGTCCACGAGGGCTACTATGTGCGCATGGCCGTGGCCTGGGGCGTGTCGTATGCCTACATCGCCTTTCCCGAAGTCACCCTCGCCTTTCTCCGACAAGAGCGCCTCCCCGCATGGACGCACAACAAGGCCATTCAGAAGATTTGCGAGTCCTATCGGGTGAACAAGGCGGACAAAGAGCCCTCCGAGCGCTGAAACGCAAGGGGTGAACCTCCCATCTCACGAGTTCAGTATACTCTCTTCAACCTTCCAACG
>RBWB01582745.1_pt1 | contig 13985 bp, 26 predicted proteins | sample 2014201 | NCBI WGS metagenome assembly RBWB01 (sample SAMN10133834, study PRJNA383868) | Human oral metagenome, whole genome shotgun sequencing project. | isolation source: supragingival plaque isolated from 88 juvenile twins | host: Homo sapiens | place: Australia
AGTATTAAGCGCAAAATGGATTATTCGTGATGAGCAGCACCCACCATTAATTTTTAGTGATAATAGCGTTCTTAAACAAAATGGCGAGGTAGAGTATAAACAATATGCGTTCTACGAAGAAAGTGAAGCGCTTAAAAAAGAGCAGCATTTTAATAGCCCTAATGCAATCATACCTTTGATTAAGCTTAATGAGATGGAAATTGAGTATGCTAAAAAACGCAATGATGATGAAGCCGTTGCGAAATATACCGCAATGATTCCAGAGGTTAAACAGCAACAACGCATTGCCGATCCTGCTTATAATGAATCGATATTGCGCCAAGAGCAAGCAGAACGTGAACGAGCCGAGCGCCTTGCCAAACAAGAACAAGAGCGTATCGCAATTCAAACGCATAATGAGCTTTATCAAGAAATCATTAAACAGCCTGAAAGTTTAGCTGATATTTTTGTCAAAGAAACAAAAGGGTTAACCATCAATCATGAGGGTGAATATTCGGAAGATCATTACTTCTTATCCGATTTAATGGACGAAATCGAAAATTATAAGATGGAAGGTTATGATCGTGATTTGCTTGCTCGTTATAACGAACAACCTAAACGTGAATTTGTGTATGGAACCATTGTAGAACCGCTCAAATTTGAAATGGAAGCCGATAATTACGAGCGATTAAAAAATGCGATTGGTGATGATGCAACGCTTTATGTATTCCAAGACGACAGTATTTTAGTCTTAGATGACAAAATGGAACGTTATGCCGTTATTCAGCCTAAAGACGTTGATATTAGCACGCATGAAGTCGTTTTTAATGGTAAAGCATATCCAAGCATTAAATTTGATGATCTTGATTTAGACCTGTTTGAAAACTTGAAATTTAACAAGATTTCATTAGATAACGCAATGAAGTTTGGCTATGAACCGCCAGTGTCGGAAGAAAAGGCGGAAAACGTTGCTGTAACAGAAGCAGTTGCTAGCGCACCTAAACCAACTGAAATTGAAGTTGTAGTATCAAATGATGAAGCATTGCCTACACACGCGTATGTGTTAACCAATAAGGATATGACGCGCGCATTTGCATTGGGTACATCAGTTGAACACGCTAAGGACCTATTCAATATCCTTCATAGCATGGAAATTGAAGATTTGGCACAAGAGGAAGAGTTAGTCTTTAGACCGATTGCTGTTCCGATTGAACGCGTGATGTTCCCTGCGAAATATCTTGCACCAAGTGAAGATACCATGCTTACTCTAATCAAAGAAGATGCGAAGTATCGCGTGAATATGATGGAAATTGAGTACGGTTTATCTCAAGCGGAATTGGTTGCAGAAAATATCACTAACGGTTCCAAACCTACACCTGAACAGGCTGCACAAATCCTTAAAGGTATTGGTCCGCAGTTCGATAACGTTCACGAACCGCACTTTAATCTTAATGATCGTGGTAGTGAAGTTAAAGATGTATTGGTTTTCGCCGACGGTAGTAAACTTGATATGCGCGGCAGCACATTTATTCCTGACGCGAATAAAGCGCATCGTGTAGAAGTTGAAGGTAAGATTTCATCTAAAGCGTTTGCGGAACAAATCAATCCTGATTTCAATGACTGGAAAGAAACTTATCGTAGTTTATACGACAAACATCAAGAAACCTTGAAAAAGCATGAAACAATGAAAATGCGTTAATGAACAAAGGCAGCTATTTAGCTGCCTTTATTTTATTACTGGATAAGTTTACTTTGCTTATGTTTTTTATTGTCTATTTCCAATGCTTTTAGTCCATCTTGATATTCATCATGAAATCTTCTGTAATCAAAAATATATAATTCCTTTTTATGGCTAAATTGAATAAAACCTTTTATTTTACAATAGAAATCTTTATCAAAAACTGTTGATATATTTTCATCAATCTTTAATCCTAAAATCTTTTGCAAGCTAAAAATACTAATGTTATCTTCATCTAAATCTATAAAACGAAATGAGATAGAAAATATGACAAGACCAATCGAAATAAAAATAGGATTACCATTGGTTAACCAGAACAATACAGCAGTAGTTAGTATAATTGAGAAAGCAACATAGAAAAATCTTTTATATTGATATTTCTTAATTATTTTTATTAACTCTTGTTCGTTTTTTATTATCTTTTTCATAGCTTACAACTCTAACATAGCTAAATATTTTCAAGCTCGTCTATTTTACCAATTTTACGATAGCCATTATAAGTAAATAACGCATATACATCTTTGTTCGTTATTTCTTCTTTTGACTTTTGGGCGTACACAGATAGAGGCACGGTTAAAGTTAAAATCTTTTTAAGTTCATTTAAATCACCTGCATCACTGGCTTTAATTCTTGCTTCTTCAATAGGGGTTGATAAAATAATCAACGGTTCTTCATTCTTAATGCGAATAATATCGCCGACTTCAAACTTCATTATTAAGCTCCTAATGTTAAATTTTCAAGATTTCTATCAATTAACTCAATCAGTTTTAGACAGTTAATTGTCGAATCAGTAAAAAGGTCTTTTATTGCTTTGGGTTCATTATCAAACATTATGCTTAATAAGGCATAATGTTCGAGTTTTAGTTTTAAACTTTCCTCTAAGCCGTGACCGCAGAAAGGAATAGTAAAAAATTCATTGAATAATTCGTTACAACGTCTCTTTTCATTTGCTGTTTTGAGGTTTTCGTTACCCCATTGTTCGATTTGTTTTTGCAATTCTATTTGCATCACATTGCATTTACCCTGCAACTCAATGGCTTGAGCTGAGTCAGGTACTTTTGAACGGATCCAGTCTTGCTGTTTTTTAATATCTAACGTCCAACTTGATTTTGAACGTTCTTTCCACAGTCCGATTCGCACGTTAATGTAGGTTATGGCAAACTCTTTTGTACAACCATTTACTTTGATAAAGTGTTCAATGGCTTCATCTAATTTCCCTCGTTTTTTAGCTAACCCGATATGTTTTACCTGATGGCAAGCAGGGCATAGCGCTGTAACCTTATCAAGTGTCATTGTATGGTTTTTATCGTTATAGTGCCATTCTTCGTGTGCTTCAATAGGGTGATTATCGCCTGTATCGCCGCAGACTTCACATTTATAGCCAGCGCGTTTATACGCATATTTACGAATGAAATCCCATTGTTCTTTGGTAAATTGACTTCGTAAATTGTTATACCAAGCTGTTTTTGGTACTAATTCAATTGTGAGTTTCATATATTCTGTTTTGTTTTCAATACTTAAACTGATAATCTCTAAATTTTTTATATAAAGCGTAACCACCTAAAATGAATGGTTGTGATAAAATTACTAAAAACATATAAAAATATGCACTTGCTGCTTTTTCATCACCCTCTGACTTTACTAATAACCATTCATAAAATGATTTCATCAATTCATCAAGAGCCTCATAAGTCCTTATCCAGTCAAAAGTTGAAACCATTATTAAAGTAGAAATTAAAATGCCTACGATCTTAATATATAAGGTAGTTTGATTGTGAGCTGGAATTACTATAAAAATAACCCATGCCATTAAACCTATCGTCCATATATCCATTTCTTTCTCCTTGTTCAAAACTTAAAATTACTTACCATCACTTTTTATCTTCATTTTAAATATGAAGAAAATAAATATAACCAAAACAGGAATTAGAACTATAATTGTAGTCTCATAAACACTATACATTAAACAATAGTAACCTTTTACAAAACTGGTGTTAGCAGTATTTGTCATACATCTCTTTATAAAATAGAGTGGCAAGGATATATACATAATAAATATCCACCATTTCCATAAATTGTTTCTTTTCATATCCTTATCAAAACTTAACGTTTAAGCTCTCTTAATTCATCTTCATAGCACTATTGCATACGATCATACTTGCTCTTCAGAACACAACACCTTAAATTATCCATTGCCCTTGTTTACACCAATTAACCAACCTCTATATTCGCCATTGAATATAGCTCGACTGATACCTATTTCATTCTTTAAGCAATCTGTCATAGTGTCATAGCTAAAAACCAATGTTGACCCCACGCCCCACGAACTCCATTTAAAAGCAACTCCGTCATTAAGCCCATAACAACGATATAGCATTTTTATTTGCCCGCATTGTTCTGGAAATTGTTTTTTTAGTTTTTGGAGTAATTTTTCTGATGTATTCATAGTTTTATGTTCAGAATAAAAGTTAAAATTTATCTACTGCTCTTTGAAGTAACCAGTTTAATCTAGATAGGATTGAAAAAATCCCTAACGTGAATGTCACCAAAATTATTATTTGGAACATAAAAAACACAACGTGAAAATCCGTACTTTCAACAGAGAATACAGAAAATACAATCTTTGACGATAAGATAATGGAAATTAAAGCAAGCATAATTTCTGAAACAAAAAAAGCAAATTTACTAAAATTCATCAATGTTCTCCCTTGTCAAAACTTAATGCTATTGCTCTGATTTTTTTAATTCAGCAAGCTCTTTTTCATATCTTGAAAGTACATCATTCAGAACTTCTTGTGAGCTGGCTTTTGTTGCTCCATTCTTAATTTTCTGTATCTCAAGCTCTAAGAATGCTATGCGAGTTCTTTTCTCTGCGATATGAAATTCATCTAACGTAGATTGTTTAAAATCCTCAATAGATTGTTCCGTTTTTACTACCGCAGCATTGTGCCGTCTATCAAAAAAAATTTCATTAGCCATTTCATTATCCTTATATTTTTAAAAACCGCCCCTTTTTATCAAACGGAGTTGTGATACCCATTTCATAAAGTGTTGGATCAACATAGTTAAATTGGCGAGGATTTTTGCTTAAATCTTTCATTTTTTAACCTAGAAGAATGTAATTGTAACAATGGAAACGGACCAAACCGCAATATAACCCAATGTAAGAAGCGTTTTAGCGCATTTTTCTAAACATTCCATAAACTCTCTCCATTAAGCAACAACAACCGACAAGTGGCAGAAGCAAAACTATATAGCAAACAATAGCAAAGCAGATCAGCGCCATTTCGACGTGTTCTTTGATTTTGGCTTTGGTTGTGCTTTTTGGCGTAATTTGATGCGACATATTTTTGTTCTTTCATTAATGATATTAACATCTTCCTGCGTAATTACATCTTCGGTTGGGTTGTCATCAATATCGTAACGATGATTACCTACACGATATGCTTTTAAATAGCGAGGATTTGTTGTGTATTCTTGTAGCGCAATGCGAACTTGTGCGTGGCTTATAGGAATGATTTGTTTTAATCGTTCACGGACGATTTTATCAATCCCTTTGGTAAGAGGCTTTGGATTATAGAAATCAAAGCGAGCGCTAAGTAAAGACAACACTTTCATTGCATCTTGAACACTTTTGCGTTCTAAAAACTTTTCAAAGGTAATACGCTTATCTAAAGGTTGCAAACAACTATAAGGCTTTGCTGAAACTTTTTTTGTTTTAAAGGTGTTATTGTTCTTAAATGTTTTTTTGCCTTTAAAATCTTTTGTTGAGTCATTTTCGGTATCAAAAGATTTATGTTGTCTTTTTTTATAGATAACTTGCGTTTCTTTGTTTTTTCGTGAAAGTGATAAAGTTCTTGTCATAAAGCTTCCTATTATTGTTAAATTTATGTGCTTATAATACATTAAACATCATTAAAAGTCAATGATTAAGGTAAAACAAAACCCACGCGTGGTGGGTTTTATTTGATTTAACGTAAACCAAATTCAGTTCTTTTAATGTCTTTCAAAGTCATGTGAACTTTGTCTGATGCGTGGTATTCAGGGTAGATGTACAAATTGTATTTTTGCGCTAAGTTTTTTAAAAATTGATAGCGTTCAGGTTTGTAATAATGCGTTCCCCATTTATTACTCATATAATAGTTACTTGCCATACCTAATATGCGAATATCTTGCACACCCGCCGAAAGCAACAATCTAATAATGCGTTCGTGATAGTCAAGATAGGTGCCATCAGGATCGTTAGAATACCCACTTGAAAGCACAACAATGCGATCTTGTAAGTAAGTAGGGTATCTATTTATCGTTTTGCGTAACCGCTCATAGATCCATTTTGGGTTTTTGCCGCCAACAGCGGTTTCATCGTTCTTATCTCGATATTTTACAACATTGCTATGAGGATTGTTTAATTTCATCATTGCAGCGATGCTGTCTCCAACGTAAACAACATCAGCTGCGGTAGTGTAAGTAGAAAAAATTAGTAATAAAATGAAAATGAATTTTTGCATAAAATACTAACTGAATTTTATTCAAAGTTTCTTTTTAACAACTTGATTTGTTTTTCTGCGTTTTGTTCATTACATTTATTTACTTTATCTTTAACATATTTTTGAACAACTAAAAGCTGTTCATTTGTCATATAGCCGTCGAGTAAATCAACAATAAAAAAGCTAATATTAGGTTGTTTTAAAGTAATAAATGAAGCTGCATTGAAGCGGTTTTCACCTTCATTGATCGGGTAAAATCCAGTAAATTGCAATGCGTCGTTTTCTAACTTTATATCTTGAATATTGCATTTTAACAAACCATCAGCGTTTGGTTGCGCTGGAAAAGTCGCTTTTAATTTTTCGATTTGTAGTTCACGAAAATTCTTACCGTACTCTTTTTTAACCTCTTCTAAAAATTCAGCGGTAGGTGAGTTAATTAATACCTCTCCTAAATACTCAGCAGTAGGTGAGCCAACTAATGTCGCATCGTTTAATTTTTCATTAGTTGTGGGGTTGTTGTCTGTACTGGCGACCGCCACACCACAATTAAGGATAAGTGACAGTGCAACAATTGAGGTTTTAAATGTTTTTTTCATTTTTTAATCCTTATTTAGTAACGTATCTTTGTTTATGGCATAACTCGCGATAATGCATAAAGTCTTGCTCTGTTTTTACATCAATGAACTCAATTTTTTGTATTCGTTCCATTTTGCTTGCGAAGCCTATTGTATCAGATAAACGCACTAAGTCCGCTTTGCGATAGGGTTCGGGGACAAGTTCAGGGATAGGGTGGAGTTGTGTAACATTCCCTGAAATTTGTGTTTCGTCCACTTCAGGCACAAAGAAACTGCGCGTTTTGGCTACTTCAAATTCCGCATTAGGCTTTACTTCTTTTTGATGATAAAACCAGTAATTGAAGTCCACCAATGTTTTTGCCTTGTAATACGGTACGGTTTTCGCGTTTTCACGTTCCCAGCGTGTATGTGCGTTTGAGAGAATATCACGCGAATAAACCATTGCATTGAAATGTGTTTCAATTGGTGCATGATCGTAATCAGGAATGAATCCATAACAAATCGCAAGTCGATAATTATCATTGGCGGCATTGAACGCTTTAATGGCGTGTTCGGCGAAGTGTTCTTCAATATCTTCATAGTTGCATTGTTTATCAACGACTAAGTATTTTTGCTGAACGTAATAAACTTTGCCTGTTTTATCGCGACAGAGGATAGCAAAACCGAGCGTCCATTTATGACGGATAGTGAAAAGTGCTTTAATCACATTTTCATTCGGATAAATGTAGCTTGTGGTATCAAGTCCTTTTTCATCAGTCATATTGCGATATAAGTCAAAAATGGTAATGCATTGTGCTAAGTCGCTTTCATAGGTTGAGCCATCGCCTTTAAATAGCGGCAGCATTACACCGCCGATCATAAACTGTTTAGCAAATTCTTGCTGTTGCGCGATATATTTAAAGTTGGGTTTATTTGGTTTTCTCATTGTTGTTTTCAATCTTTAAATGTTTATCAATCAAGTCCTTCTTGAAAGACTCATTTTCCAGTTGAGCCTTTTCATCACTCAATTTATTTTGTTCGTTTTGTTTGATAAGACAATATTTTAAATTAATGTAACTTACGATGCCGTTTGATTTGTATTCATTATTAACGATACTTGAGATGCAGTTTTTAACCAAAACCCGATCTTGTTTATTTAACAGTTCGAACTTTGAATTATTGCTGACTATATCGCTAAATCTATCTGTTTGTGATAATGGTCCACTAATAATCATAGCTACTGCGCCGACACATAAAGCTAAAAGGGATATAATGTGTACGCTGCCAATAAAGTCACTATTAGGGCATTGTTTTCTTATTAAAAATAAAAAGAATGTTGACACTAGCGTGCAAATCACAAACAAAATAATATAGAAAACAAAAGAGCCTAGCCCAAAAATTTCATACAGATAATTATCAATTGACATTTTGTCCTCATTTACAGGTTAAAATGATGAAATTCATAGGTTAAAGGATATAGTGCTTTAACTCTATCTAGGGGAGTGTTATAGACGGAAAAATCATCATATAGATCACCATACAGCTGGTTTAATGCCGTGATATTTTCTTTGTTCATGTGAAATACTGATGAGGCTTGAAAATTTGAGTTGAGGCTTGTGGTTGGTAAATAACCATTTGTTAAGATCCAAGTACGATTCTTTTTTAAAGATCTTTCTATCGACCACTTAAAATCTTTTTCTTTGATAGAGAAATGAGAGCTTTCGCAACGAGTTAAAAGGCGCTCGAAGTCCTTACAGGACACAACGTATAAACCATTAGTATCTTCACCGTTAAAAGTGGCAGGCAAAACAATTCCGATTTTATCAGCTAAGATAGTAGGGGAGAGAACAAATTCATTTGGTTTAAAGTTCATATACAAATACCTATTTTGTTAATTTATACGATTATAATACATTAAAATTATTTTATTGTCAATAATAATCTATTTATTAGTAGTAAAATGAATAAATGATTCGAATTCAATACGCTTTATCGGTTCCTGCTCGCGAATTTTTTTCATAGAGGATAGTGTTAGATTATAGTATGCTGCAACCTTGTTTATATCATATTCTACATTAATTTCTTTTTTCCTTCTTAATGCCTTAATCTTATCTCTACCTAATTTCTTTATCGCCCATTCGCCGCTATCAACAGGATCACTATGCCACCAAAATTTATGACAATGAAAGCATAATGCCATTGCATTATCAGGATCATAACGAATAGATTTGTACCGACGGCTAAAAATGTGACTGCAATCCAATCCCGAATCATCATCTCTATAAGATTTACCACATCGTTCACAACAGTAGTTGGCTCGCTCTTTTACACATTGAGAGAAAGCGACATCAGCTACCGTCATTGTAAAATTACTTTTCTTTGTCATATTTTAGTTCATCAATATAGAACCTTAAATCTGATGTTTTAATCAGGTTTAACGCTTCAAGTTTATCTAAACGGCGTGTATCGTCTTGCATTAACGTAATGATGTTCAGCATATTTTCACATAGTTCAACAATGCCTTTTTGCCCCATTTTATTGGCATCACGCTTCCATTTATTAATTTCAGCGATATGGAAATCTAACGTACTTTTAACTGCTGCTTCCGCTGTACTAATGAATGAAATCGCTTCTGTTTTAGCTTTTTGGCTGCTTGATTCTTTGACTGTTTTCTTTTGTTTGGTGTTGTTTGTCAAAACAATACCTTTTATATATCGTAATGTTTGCAGTCTTTTTCTTACAACGTGAAGTGTTACACCGCATTTTTCAGCTACCTGTTTTAACTGATGAACATCGGTTATTGATAAATAAGATTCAAGTATTTTATCTATTTTTTCATAGTGTGTTTTATTGCCTTCTCGAATACGAGTGAAAAATTCAGAGGTGTCAAAAACAAGCTTTTCTTGATCCGTAAACGGCTGACATTTTTCTTCGCTTAAATCTAATGCAGATGCGCTGACATAAGAAATATCAAGTGCGTAAGCGACTTCGTGTAAATTCTTTTCCCTTACACCTAGTTCAGCAGCTCTAATTTGGTAATAACGTCGTCTAATTTCTTGAAGTTCCGCGTTACTTAAAAGCGGAATAATTTTCCGCAATAATTTCAGAATTTTTTGCTGGCGCTTTTATTTTCGTCTCTTGAATTGTTTTAGTGCTATTCTCGCTAGGCTTATAAGCTTGCTTCGCTTTATTTATAGGCTCTTTCGTTATCTCCGTTTTAAGTGCCGACACTGTTATTGATTTAGGCTCTACTTTAACTTCTAATGCAGGTTTAGTCTTTAATGCAATTTTTGCCGCAGGTTTTATTTTATCTTTTACTTGCGGCGTAGCTTTTTTAACTGTCTTGATTGGCTTTATCTTATTTGGTTTTAAACTGGTTTTAGGTGCAACTACTGTCTTTTTTGCGTTAACGTTAGAGGTAGCAGTTTCTTCAATCTCTTGAATGATTGCTTTACGCTTAATACCGTTTTGTGTCTTAACAACTAAATCTAGCTTATCGATTACCGTTAAAATATCTCGCATTTCACGAATAGATATATCCTGTTTGTTACAATAATCCTCAAGATTTTGTGCGGTACAATTGTTGATTTTGAAATTAATAACAGTCTCGGTCCAAGTCACTCGTTTCTTTAATGTTTCTTTGTAGTCATCAAAGTAAGAGTGATTATCAAACAATACCGATTCTTTAGGTGTAAGTGGTGGTGAATTTTTCTCATTGCGCAAGGCAATTCGTTGAATATCCTTTAATGAAATGCTTGTAATATAGAATATTTGTTCAGGTGAAAGGTGGGGGAGTAGAGTCATCACCTTGTTAGTTTCTTGTTTTTGGATAATAGACTCAAACTCATTCATAATTAGACTCCAGTAAAATACTGATACTTAATTGAGTGCCTAAGTAATCAGTATTATTTATTTGTATTATTTATTATGAGCATTAAAAGCATCTTCTAATTGCTGTCTTGCATATTTTTGTTGCTCAATTGATACTTTTCTTTGTTCAAGACTTGCTTTACCAAACTGATGAAAACCCATTAATTGATAAATATCCTGCTCTGAAAAAGATTCAATATTTTGCGTTTTGATTATTCTTAACGCTTCTTTAATTGCTGAATTGATCGCCAATTCTATTTCACCGCCTTCAAAAATAGCGTAGCCCGGTAAGCTCATTAAATAACTTAACCCACCTTTATTAGAAGAAAAGGCGAAAGATAAGATATTTTTTATTGAAAATTCAAGATAATCATTTTTTGGCACATTTAAACCTGATTGCACTCTTGAATTAAAATGATTATAAAATTCTTCAACATCAAATTTATTGTTTTTATCGAGATAACGCCAATCTTCTTGAGGGATCAATAATTTAATCTCTAATTCTCGCAACATTTCTTGAAGAGGTTCCAAAATAAACCATTTTTCTAATGATTCAAGCGAGAAAGCATCAGACAATTGCAATAACGTTAACGGCGTATTTTTTGACATCGCAGCTAACTTATCTTTAACCATCTCAAATAATAAAGCAGCGCGTCCATTCCATACATCAACATTATTTTCATTGAATTTAGGAATGTTAATAATTTTGCCTTCTAGTTCTTTTATGAATAATTGAGTAAAACTGCAATTAAAATCATCTTCTTTAAAAATAACAATTGTGCTATCAGTTGATGGCTGTACTAATTGACTTAAAAACATAAGAACTCCTACATAGTATGAATATCATTTAAAATAATGGTTATTTCTTTCGATGGAGATAAAACCGTTTTTTGATACTAGATTTAACTTGTTTAAATCATAAAGATCGATTTCTTCATCGTATCGTGAGAATTTTTTAATTCTATTTTCCAAAATCAACATGACAAGGAATGGAATTTCTTTTCTAAGCAAGAATAAACATTCGCTTTCTTTTAAGAGAGTTTCAATAGCGATATAATCAATGTCGTTTTTCCATTCGATTCTATCATTGATGAATTTTTGTTTGAATGCATCGAATTTGGTTTTATATTCTTTTTCTATATAGCCAATCATGCCGAGCAGCTCAAGAAAGTCATTTTCTTGAGTGTCTCTATCGAGATAATCTTTTACACCAAAATGTTCTTCAATATAAGCAGCGAGCGGACTGAAGTCGTCAGAGCAAACTTCTTGAAAGGCGAGATAAATAAACTTAGCATACAGAGAAATTGCATTGTTTTTGATTTTTTGTTTAATGTTCATTGTTTATACCCTTTATATAGTTTGATGTTTTTAATGGTTTCTAAACCGTCTTTTAAGTTACTGTAAGATACCAAATCGTTATTTTGAGTTTTATTGCTTTTTATTAGTTTTTGCAAATAAATCAATTCTTCTTTATCGAGATGCTCATTAAGCATTTTATTGCTAAATATGATATTTTCTTTGACTTCGGTGTTTGATATAACCTTTTCTGTATCTAACACCATTACAAGCAGAACAGTGGAAGTTATAAATAAAACCAAGAAACAAAAAACGCAATCAAGTAAATTGAATAAAAACCTTAAAAATGGATTGTTATTGTTTTTGCTTACCCATTGTTCAACCATAGAAAATGGTTTATTACTAAAAAACATAATAATAGCAAAAACAGCAAAAATTCCAGTAAACAGTAAAGATATGGGAACACTAAATTCCAATACTGTATTAAGCAATATATCTGACTGTACACCGTATATATTTGATAAAATCTTATTAATTAAAACTGAATCCATAATAATTCCCACTTGTTAATTTACATATTATATAATAATACAATTTTATTATTATGTCAATATCAAATTGCAAAGTCAGCAGTTAAGCAGGTGAGGAATAATGGTATGGTAAATTTTAATTTCATAATTTTATTATCAAAGTAGATAAAAAATCCCATAATAAAAATTGTGATATTAATTTATGTATCATTCTTGATAGCAAGAACAATATCAAGCAAAACAACAATTAACCAATACCACCAATGCGGCACAGATACGCCATCAAAGAACAGATAAACAATTAAACAGGTAAATGTAATCATTATAGTAATCCTCCGAATAACTTAACTATAAACCAAAACACCAAAGGATAATGGGTTATGTCGTTTTCGGTTTCAAGGTAGGCAAATGGGAAAAAGTTACAAGGCAGAAGAAGTAGAGTGCCAAGCATTAAACCTAATATGTTAGTAATTTTACTTTTCATTTTATCAAGCATAAAAATCCTATTTAACATAATGTATATTATACGAAATTGTATAACTTATTGATTTTAAAGGTAAAATCATAACCCTTTGACGATTTTTCCAAGCATAACAGCTCTTCTTTGGATTTCTTCAATCATACTCAAACAAGTGTCTGCAATTGATTGATCCGTGCAGCTTATATAAATAAAAGAGGTTTTTTCAATTAAATAGTCGGCATCAAAAGTGTCTTTATTCCCCATCATTTCTCTAATAGATCTGATTTCAGCATAAAAATCTTCTTTAGTAAAATTAGCGAAGGATCCAGTGCCAACAACTTGATTTTCTTTTTCCAATTTATTCACCCTTTTCTAACTCGTTTCGTTTAAGGTAAAATGCTTTCTCGGTTCAATAACTTTTTCAAACTTGAAAGCATATTCAAATAAACGAAGTTGCTTTTCTTTAACCAATCGCATCATTTCGATTGTGGCATACACATCATATTTGCTTTACTGATTGCTGTTTGCAAAATAGACATCAAATTTTTAGCATCATCAATTGTTAATGGATAAACTACTTCATTGACAATTTCGCCGCTTACAGAATAAGATTGAACCTCAATGATTTCCTGCTCTAATCGCTTACTGTTTTCTACTTTTAAGAAAACGGAATCACCGTGAGTGTTACTGCGTGAGAATTGCCAACCTGCAAATGGTTGAGAATTTGGGATTTTCATAATAACTCCAGATTGTTAATTTATTATTGAATAATAATCTAATTTCCTTTATTTGTCAATTTATAAATTTTGTAATTATATAGAGTAGAAAAAACAAAAGCTGCCAAAGCAGCTTTATCAAAATTGAATTGAATTAAGGTTCGTAAACCATTACCTTGTAAACAGTTGGTTTGCTCCATTTATCGTTTTCCATTGCTAAATAGATGTTCTCTAAATCCCTTTTTGCCATAAATAAGCGTATTTGGGTAAAATCTTCATCGGCAACATCGTTTCCTTTGATATTCTTACGCTGCATAACCTGAATAATGACAGGATAGCCACCAAGATAATTCAA
>RBWB01582753.1_pt1 | contig 13946 bp, 10 predicted proteins | sample 2014201 | NCBI WGS metagenome assembly RBWB01 (sample SAMN10133834, study PRJNA383868) | Human oral metagenome, whole genome shotgun sequencing project. | isolation source: supragingival plaque isolated from 88 juvenile twins | host: Homo sapiens | place: Australia
GGCAAACCATCGTCAAGCCGTTATTCCACCGTAACCGATTTGGCCAGATTGCGCGGTTTGTCCACGTCCGTGCCGCGTGCCAAAGCCGCGTGGTACGACAAAAGCTGCACCGGAATCGTGTGCACAATCGGCGAAAGCGTGCCGGCGTGGCGCGGCGTGCGGATGACGTGGATTTTGTCCGAGCCGCCTTCGTATTCGCTGTCCAAATCGGTAAACACGAACAGCTCGCCGCCGCGTGCGGACACTTCCTGCATATTCGCCTTCACTTTGTCCAGCAGGCCGTCTTTCGGCGCAATCACCACAATCGGCATATTTTCGTCCACCAGCGCGAGCGGCCCGTGTTTCAGTTCGCCGGCAGGGTAGGCTTCCGCATGGATATAGGTGATTTCCTTCAATTTCAACGCGCCTTCCAATGCAATCGGGTAATGGATGCCGCGTCCCAAAAAGAGCGCGCTGGATTTTTTGGCAAATTTCTGCGCCCATGCGGCGATTTGCGGTTCCAGATTCAGCGCGTGCTGAATGCTGCCCGAAAGCTCGCGCAATTCCTGCGCATACATCGCCGTGCGCTCGTCCGATACTTGGCCGCGCAAACGTCCCAGCGTTACCGCCAATCCGAACAGCACCACCAGCTGCGTGGTGAACGCTTTGGTTGAAGCCACGCCGATTTCCGCGCCGGCGCGCGTGTAAAGCACCAATTCGCTGGCGCGGGGCAGGGCGGATTCCATCACGTTGCAGATGGACAGGCTGTGCTTGTGCCCCAGCGATTGCGCGTGTTTCAGGGCTTCCATCGTGTCCAGCGTTTCGCCGGATTGCGAAATGGTGATGATGAGTTGTTTCGGGTTGGCAATCACGTCGCGGTAGCGGTATTCGCTGGCGATTTCCACGTCGCACGGAATGCGGGCAATGCCTTCCAGCCAATATTTGCCGGTGAGCGCGGCGTAATACGATGTGCCGCACGCCAGAATTTTGATGCTGTCGATATCGTCAAACACGGCTTTGGCGTTCGCGCCGAAATTTTCGGCAATGAAGCCGCCATCCAAAAACACTTCGGCGGTGTCGGCCACGGCGCGCGGCTGCTCGTGGATTTCCTTTTGCATGAAATGGTTGTACGCGCCCAGTTCCAATGATGCCAGCGACAATTCGGAGTTTTTCACCGCGCGGGTGGCCGGTTTGCCGGATTTGTCCGTCAGCTTCACAAAGCCGTTCGCGTCCAGCAGGGCGATGTCGCCGTCTTCCAAATAGCTGATTTTGCGCGTGAAGGCAATCACGGCGGAAACGTCGGAGGCGATAAATGTTTCGCCTTCGCCCAATGCCACCAAAAGCGGGCAGCCCATGCGCGCCACCACCATGTGTTCCGCATCGTCCTGCGCCATCACGGCAATGGCGTATGCGCCGTGGAAACGGCTGCAGGCTGCCTGCACTGCGGCAAACAAATCGCCGCCGTTGCGGTCGTATTCGTGGCGCACGCTGTGGGAAATGACTTCCGTGTCGGTTTGCGATTCGAATTCGTAGCCCAGCCCAATCAAACGGGCGCGTTCGGCTTCGAAGTTTTCGATAATGCCGTTGTGCACCACGGCGATTTTGCCGCCGGAAATATGCGGGTGCGCGTTCGGTTCGGTCACGCCGCCGTGGGTGGCCCAGCGCGTGTGCCCGATGCCCAGTTGCCCGAACACGCCTTTTTCCTTGGCGGCGGCCTCCATATTGGCCACGCGCCCGATACGGCGCACGCGTTTTACCTTGCCTTCGGACAATACGGCAATGCCCGATGAGTCATAACCCCGATATTCCAACCGTTTCAAACCGTCGGTGAGAAAATCGACCACATTGTGATTGGCGCTGCGAATGGCGCCGACGATACCGCACATAAACTGTTCCTTAGTATCTGATTAAACGGAAACAGGCCGTTTGACTCTCAAAAGCAGCCTGCACTTTGAAAACGCCGCATTATAGCAGCAATCCGCCGCGGCAAAATCCAATTGGGTATATAATCCGCCCAACCCAATCCCCGCAGAGAACCGATGGAACTGATTCCGAACTGCCGCCAAAGCAAAGACCGCGCATTCAACAGCGAACTGCACAATTTGGTGCGCCTGTCCCAGTATTTCAACGAATTGGACCGGCGGCTCAAATCGTGGCTGCCGGCCAATTTGCACGCGCATTTCCATGTGTCGTGCATCGAGCAGCAAACGCTGGTGCTGCACGCCGATATGCCCGCCATGGCGTCGCGCCTGAAAATGATGCTGCCTGCGCTGCTGCCGAAGATTCAGGAAATCAACCCGCACATCCGCCAAATCCAAGTGTATCTGCAACCGCGCAACATTGCGCCGAAAGCGCCCGTCAGCCGCCCGTCCGACCCGCAAGTGGCGCAAATGCTGGAACAGACGGCGCAGAAAGTGGCGGCATCGCCCAAGCTGTCGCAGGCATTGCAGCGGCTCGCGCAGCATTTGTCCGAACCCGAATAAGTGTTTACAAGATTTTACTGTCTATTGACACGAAACAATGTGCCAAGTATTATGCGCGCAGCATAACTGCGTTTATGAAACGCATGACCTATTTTGGCCGACCAGATATCTGATGTGTTTTGTAAATCTTTTTTTGTTTTAACTCTCCATCTGAGGAAATTGAATTATGAAAATGTATCTGTCTTTAATCGCGGCTGCCGCTTTGTCTTTGTCTGCTTGCGATTCAAAACCTGCTGCTCCTGCTGCTTCTTCTACTCCGGCTGCTGCATCTGAAGCCGCTCCTGCTTCTGAGGCTGCACCTGCTTCCGAAGCTGCGCCTGCATCTGAAGCCGCACCTGCCGCTTCCGAAGCTGCTCCTGCTGCACCTGCATCTGAAGCTGCTCCTGCAGAGAAAACTGCCGAAGCCGCACCTGCTGCCAGCGGCGATTGCAAAGCCACTATCGACAGCGACGATGCAATGAAATACGATCCTAAAGAAATCACTGTGCCTTCAAGCTGCAAACAGTTCAGCATCACATTGAAACACAACGGCAAAATGCCTGCCGCTGCAATGGGTCACAACGTAGTTATCGCGAAAACTGCCGACAAAGACGGCGTTTTGGCTGACGGTGCTGCGGCAAAAATCGAAAACAACTTCGTGAAACCTAACGATGAGCGCGTAGTTGCGCACACCAAACTGATTGGTGGCGGTCAAGAAGACACTTTGACTTTCGACGTGTCTAAATTGGCAGCCGGCGAAGCATACGAATACTTCTGCTCATTCCCAGGCCACTATGCAATGATGAACGGTAAATTGACTGTTAAATAATCATTGATTGCTGTATAAAAGCAGCCTGCACTTTGGTTTTCAGAGTGCAGGCTGCTTTTTTGCGAGGGTTCTGGACAATGCTTTCTTGGTTTTATCAAATTTTGTGGCAGATTGCGCCGCCGGTCATCCGTTATTATCTGCGCCGCCGCGCCCAAAAGAACCCTGCTTATGCGGAGCATTGGGCGGAACGGTTCGGGCAGCCGCATCCTTCGCCCGTTACCGGCGCGGTTTGGCTGCACGCCGTGTCGGTGGGCGAAACGCGCGCCGCACAGCCGCTGATTGCCGCATTGCGCCGCCGTTTCCCCGATGCGCCGCTGCTCATCACGCAAATGACGCCCACGGGCAGGGCAACGGCGCAGGCGCTCTATCCCGACGCGCAATGCCGCTATTTACCGTATGACCGCCGCGATTGGGTGGCGCAATTCCTGCGCGAGCACCGCCCCTTGTTCGGCGTGGTGATGGAAACCGAATTGTGGGCGAACCTGCTGAACGAAGCGCATCGGCAAAAGATTCCGATGTTTGTCGCCAATGCGCGGCTGTCGGAAAAATCGGCGCGCGGCTACCGGCGGATTGACGCGCTTATCCGCCCCGCGCTGCAAACCCTTGCAGGCTGCCTGGCGCAAACCGAGGAAGACGCGGAACGGCTGCGGCAACTGGGCGCGGCGAATGTTTCGGTGTGCGGCAACAGCAAATACGACATTGCGCCGCCGGAAGACAAAATCGAACTGGCGGCGCAATGGCGGCGGCATTTGGGGCGGCGGCGCGTGTTTGTGGCGGCCAGCACGCGCGAAAAAGACGGCACGGACGAGGCGCATGAAATATTGCGGGCATGGCGGCAGCACGGTTGCGCCGATGATTTGCTGGTGTTGGTGCCGCGGCATCCGGAGCGCTTCGGTGCGGCGGCGGAATACGCGCAATCGCTGGGTTTGACGGTGCAGAAACGCAGCAGCGGCGAAGCGGTTGCCCCCAGCACGCAGGTGTGGGTGGGCGACAGCATGGGCGAGATGTTCGCGTATTATGCGCTGGCGGACGCGGTGTTTGTGGGCGGCAGTTTGGTCGATACGGGCTGCCAGAACATTATCGAGCCGATGTCGTGCGGCAAGCCGGTGCTGTTCGGCCCGTCGGTGTACAATTTTCAGGCAGCCTGCACGGGGGCGCTGGCCTTCGGTGCGGCGCGGCAGATTGCGTCTGCCGACGAGCTGGTGCAAACGGTGTACCGCTGGTGGCAAAATCCCGAAGAAGCGGCGGCGTTGGCGCAGCGTGCCGTGCAGTTTGTGGCGCAGCATAAGGGCGCGAGCGAGCGCATGGCGCAGCGGATTGAAGACGGCGTGAAACGGAAAGGCTGATTGGGGCGATGTGCAGGCTGCTTTGTTCGGCGGCAAAGCGCAGTGTCTGCCATGTTTGAATACGCATCCGCACCCTTATCCGTTCCAAGAACAAAAAGCAGCCTGCACCCTGAAAAACAAGGTGCAGGCTGCTTTTTGCGTGTCTGGCGCACTATCAATGCCCGCCCGACGGTGCACCGAACGGCGGCCTGGCCTGCCACACCAGGATAATCAGGAACAGGAACAGGCCCGAAGAGACGTAAAACAATTCCGCCGCCGAGATAATGAAGCCTTGCTGGGTGATTTGGGTGGCGGCAATGCCGTAGCTTTGCGCGCTGCTGATGCCCGTTTCCTGCAAGGATTGCAGCATGGCCGTTTGCTGGCTGAACGGGGTGAAGTTTTCGGCAAGGCGCGCGTGGTGGAAGGCTTCGCGCTTTTCCCACAGGGTGATGGCGACGGACGAGCCGACCGCGCCCGCCAGCACGCGCGTGAAGTTCGACAGGCTGCTGGCGCTGGCAATGCGGCTGCCTTCCATGCCGGCCAATGTGATGGCGGAAAGCGGCAGAAAGAACGTGCCCATGGCAAAGCCCAGGAAAAACTGCGGCAGCACAATGCCCCAGAAATCGATTTGCGCGGTCAGTTCCGAACGCCACCAGAAGCAGACGGCATACATCACAAAGCTGAACGTCACCACCCAGCGCATATCCAGCCGGCTGCCCAGTTTGCCGATGATGGGGGCGAGCAGCACCGGCATGATGCCGACAGGGGCGACGGCCAGCCCCGACCAAGTGGCCGTGTAGCCCAACTGGGTTTGCAGCAGCATGGGCAGCAGCATGACCGTGCCCATATACAGGAAAAACGCCAAACTCAGGCACAGCGTGCCGACCGTGAAATTGCGCTCTTTAAACAAATGCAAATCGACAATCGGGTTTTGCGTGCCCAGTTCCCACACGATGAAATACGACAGCGCCACCACCGCCACCACCGACATGGCGACAATCAGGTTGGACGAAAACCAATCGACTTCGCGGCCGTGGTCGAGCACGAATTGCAGGCTGCCCACGCCCAGCACCATCAGCACCAGCCCCACCGTGTCGATGGGATGGCGCTCGGTTTGGGTTTCGCGGCCGTTCAGGAAATGCCGTGCCAGCAGGAAGGCGAGGATGCCGATGGGCACGTTGATGAAGAAAATCCAGCCCCATTGGACGCGGTCGCTGATATAGCCGCCGATAATCGGGCCCAGAATCGGCGCGGTAATCACCGTCATGCCCCAAAAGGCGAGGGCAAGGTGGCGGCGGTGCGGCGGATAGGCGGCCAGAAGCAGGCTTTGCGACAACGGAATGAGCGGGCCGGTGAACAGGCCTTGCAGCGTGCGGAAAAGAATCAGCGCGGTGAGGTTGTGGGCAATGCCGCACAGCCACGAAGTGATGACGAACATCAGCACGGCGGTCAAAAACAGCCGCACTTCGCCGAAGCGGCGCGCCACCCAGCCGGTGAGCGGCACGGAAATGGCGTTGGCCACGGCAAACGAAGTAATCACCCATGTGCCTTGCGATGTGGCCGCGCCCAAGTCGCCCGCAATGTGCGGCAGGGCAACGTTGGCAATGGTGGTGTCCAACACTTCCATGAATACGGCCAGCGACAGCGCCATGGTCAGCAACACCAAAGGCAGGCCGCTTAAATATTTGGGTTGTGATGACATAAACATCTTTCAGAACAGGTGGATAACCCGTGCAGGCTGCTTTTGAAACGCGCCAAAAGCAGCCTGCACGTTCCATTAACGGTTGGCGGCAATAATCTCGGCAACCAATTTATCGGCCTGCGACAAATCTTCCACCGGAATCGAAACCGGCGTGCCGTTGCGTTTCGGTGCGGCCGCATTGACCGGCTGCCCGGCTTGGCGCGTGTCCACCACCGCATGCATCGACAGGCCGATACGCAGCGGGTGCGCCGCCAATTCCTGTTTGTCCAGCAGCACGCGCACCGGAACGCGCTGCACCACCTTAATCCAGTTGCCCGTGGCGTTTTGCGCCGGCAGCAGGGAAAACGCGCTGCCCGTGCCGGCCGACAAGCCTTGCACAATGCCTTTGAATTTCACGTCATCGCCGTAAAAATCCGATACCAAATCCACGCTTTGGCCGACTTTGATATTCGCCAGCTGCGTTTCTTTGAAATTCACGTCCACCCACAATTCCGTCATCGGCACAATCGCCATCAACGGTGCGCCCGCGCCGATTTGCTGACCCAGCTGCACGCTGCGTTTGGCGACTTGTCCCGACACGGGCGCGACAATTTGCGTGCGCCGCACCGCCAGCCATGCTTCTTTAAACTGGCTGGCCGCCGCCAATACGTCGGGCTGCTGTTCCAAAGGCACGGCGTTGCCCACCGCGTCGCGTTGCGCCTGTTCCTGCGCTTTGGCGGAACGTGCTGCGGCCTGTGCAGCCTGCAATGTGGCGCGGGCGTTGTCCAAAGCGTTTTTGGCGTGCGCCGCTTCTTCTGCCGATACGGCATCGACACCGCGCAGGGCTTCGCGGCGTTTCCAGTCGGCTTCGGCTTTCTGCACGGCGACTTGGGCGCGCTTCACATCGGCCAGTTGCGCCGCCGACTGTGCCTGTGCCGCGTTCACGGACGAATGCAGCCGCGCGTTTTGGCGCACCGCCTGAATCAGCTGGCTGCGCGCTTTTTCCAATGCCAGGACGGCGTTGTTGTCGTCCAGCACCGCCAGCACCTGCCCGGCCTGAACGGTGTCGTTGTCGTCCACCAGAATCTGGCTGACGCGCCCGGGAATCTGTGCGGAAATCTGCACCAGATGCCCGTTCACATAAGCGTTTTCGGAGCTTTCCTGATATTGCCATGTGCCGAAGTGCTTCACGCCCCAATAAATGCCGATGGCGGCGAAAATCAAGGTCAGCACCAGCAGCGGTGTCTTGTTGCGGCGCGGTGTGCGTGTGGATTCTGTCATTGTGTTTACCTGTGTGATATATGAATAAAGCGCACTGTTCGGCTGTGCGCTTCGTGTGTCGGATGAATTGGGGGGATTATAATCCCATAAACATACATACGCAAATGTAAATTGCAGGCTGCTTTTTGCGCATGGGCGCGTTTGCCGCCACTGTGGTAAACTGCGCCTGCAAAACATACACAAAACGGCATAAAGCTGTTATTCTAGCTGCATTTCTATTCGTTATCCTGCGTGGATAAAAGCAGCCTGCACATTGGAAGCAGCCTGCAACCAAGCGGTATTTCAGGAGTTTTCTTTGTCTTTGTTGTACACATTAGCGGCGTTTTTGGCGGCCATTTTATTGCTGGTCAGCCTGCACGAACTGGGGCATTTGCTGGTGGCGCGCCTGTGCGGCATCAAGGTGCTGCGCTTTTCGGTCGGCTTCGGCACGCCGTTTTATACCAAACGCTGGCGCAATATCGATTGGTGCCTGGCACCGATTCCGCTGGGCGGCTATGTTAAAATGGTCGATACGCGCGAGGGCGATGTGGCCGAAGAAGACCTGCCTTATGCGTTCGACCGCCAACATCCGCTCAAACGCATCGCCACCGTGGCCGCAGGGCCGCTCACCAATCTGCTGCTGGCCGTGCTGCTGTATTGGATCAGCTTCGGCATCGGCGGCATTCACGAGCTGCGCCCGATGGTGGGCACGGTGTATCCCAAAAGCATTGCCGCGCAGGCCGGTTTCCAGCCGGGCGACCAAATCCTGCGCGTGAACGGCCAACCCATCCGCCATTTTTCCGATGCGCAAACCCAAATCATTTTGGAGTTGGAAGCCGGCAAGGTAACGGTGGATGTGGAAACCGCACAAAAGCAGCCTGCACAACGGATTATCGACGCGGCAGGCAGCCCGCAGGCCGAAGCCGTTGCCAAACGCCGCGAAAGCATCGGCCTGTCGCCGTTTAAAACCACCGAAGCGATTGGCGCGGTGGAACCCGGCAGCGCCGCCGACAGGGCAGGGCTGAAAAAAGGCGACCGCATTATCGCCATCAATAACGTGCCCACGCCGACTTGGGAGAGTTGGAGTAAAATCGTCCGCGAAAACGCCGGTGCGAATTTGGACGTGCGCTTCGTGCGCGACAACGACACCATGCAGGTGAAACTCATGCCCACGCCGATAGAGTTGCCCGACAAAAGCCAGATTATCGGCATAGCAGGCGTGCGGCAGGGCAGCGACCCCGAATGGGCCAAGCAAGTCCGCGTGCACTACCAACCAAGCAGCCTGCAGGCCTTGCAGCACGGTTGGCAGAAAATGACGGATTATTCCGGCATGACGTTCTCATTTTTCGGCAAACTCATTACCGGCAACGCCTCGCTGTCCCACATATCCGGCCCGCTCACCATTGCCGAAGTGGCCGGCGCCACCGCCCAAATCGGCTGGCAGCCTTATGTGGAATTTTTGGCATTGGTCAGCATCAGCCTGGGCGTGATGAACCTTCTGCCCATTCCCGTTTTGGACGGCGGGCATTTGGTTTTTTATACGATAGAACTGCTGCGCGGCCGCCCGTTGAGCAAACGTATTCAAGACATGGGGCTGCGGCTGGGGTTGGCCGCCATGCTGACCATGATGATTTTGGCATTTTTCAATGATATTACCCGTTTATTTTTTGGATAAGAGATGATGAAATTCAAGCAACTTACCGTCGCGCTTATGGCCATGGGTCTTGCCGCCCCGATTTGGGCAGCCGATTTTACAATCAGCGATTTCCGCGTCGAAGGCGAACAACACACTTCCGAAGCCACCGTGCGCAGCCTGCTTCCCGTGAAAGCAGGCGATGTTTATACCGATGCAACGGGTGAAAGCATTATCCGCGCGCTTTATGCCAGCGGCTTTTACGAAAACGTGCTGTTGGAACAAAACGGCACGCAGTTGATTATTACCGTGCAGGAACGCCCCATCATCAGCGATTTGGTGATTCGCGGCGCGAAAGTGCTGCCCAACGACGTCATCCTGAAACAGATGACGCAAATGCCCGGCGCCACCACCCGCAACGACGCCGATTTGGTGGAAGGCGGCCGCGAACAGGGTCATGACCAAAAATTGGCCGCGTTCGACCGCTCCGCCACCGACAACGCCACCCAAATGCTGGCAAGCTCCGGTTTGGCGAAAGGCGATTTCTTCAATCAGGAATCGCTGTCGCGCGCGCTGGCTTCTTTGCAGGGCGCGTATCATGAACAGGGCAAAAACAACGTGGAAATCAAGCCCGATGTGCAAATGCTGGCGCGTAACCGCGTTGCTATCACCATCGACATTAAAGAAGGCGAAACCACCAAAATCAAAACGCTGGATTTCGAGGGCAACGAAAAATTTACCGACAGACGCTTGCGCCGCGTGATTGGCCTGACCAACGGCACGCTGTTCTCATGGCTCAGCAAATCTAACGTGTTCTCATGGGAAAAATTCGCCCGCGATAAAGCGCGTTTGGAAACGTTTTACCATGAGCGCGGCTATTTCGATTTCCGCTTGGACGAAGAAGGTTTCCGCCGCCAGCTTTCCGAAGACAAAACCCGTGAAAACATCACCATCAAAGTTTATGAGGGCGAGCGTTATTATTGGGGCAACGTCGGCCTGTCGGGCGATTTGAAAGACGTGCCGGCCGCTTCGGTTCAGCGCCATCTGTCGGCCATCCGAACAGGCAAATTGAGCAATTTGGACAAACTGAACGAAGTGCTGGCCAAAGTCCGTCTGGAACTGCAATCGGCCGGTTACGCGCAGGCGCAGGTAACGGCTTCGCCGACACGCCGCGAAGAAAACGGCAAGCATTTTGTCGATATCGAAGTGCAGGCTGCTTTGGGCAACCGCATTGCCGTGCGCCACATCGACATCAGCGGCAACAACAAAACGCGCGACGAAGTCATCCGCCGCGAACTGCGCCAAATGGAAGGCGCGACATACGACCAGGCCAAAATCAACCGTTCCGTGGAACGCTTGCGCCAACTGGGCTATTTTGAAGACGTGCAAACCAACATGGCCACCGTGCCCGAAAACGAGCAGCAGGTGGACATGAACGTGGTGGTGAAAGAACGCTCCACCGGCAGCCTGAACGCCAGTATCGGCTGGTCGCAGGACGACGGCATGGTGCTGGCGGCCGGCGTGTCGCAAGACAATCTGTTCGGTACGGGCAAATCGGCCAGCCTGAATCTGTCGCGCAGTAAAGTGCGCCAAAGCGGCAACCTGTCGTTCACCGACCCGTATTTCACCACCGACGGCGTGAGCATGACCTACAATCTGTTCGGTTCGAATTATTCGCCTTACAAATTGGACAACAATCCGCGCAACTACGGCATGCGCCGCTTGGGGGCAACGGCCATGATGGGCATTCCGGTGACCGAGTACGACCGTATCAATGTCGGCTTGGGCGTGGAAAATATGCGGGTGAAACTGCGCAACAACCCGCCGTACCGCTACCAGCATTTCGTGGACACGCACGGCGCGAGCAACTGGCTGTATAAAGGTATGATGAGCTGGTACCGCAATACGACGGACGACAGCTACTGGCCGACGCGCGGCTACCAAGCCAACGTCACCGGCGAAATCGCGCTTCCGGGCAGCGGCATCAAATACTACCAACTGGGTCACCAGCAGACGTGGTATTTCCCATTGAGCAAATCGTTCACCTTGATGCTGAACGGTCAAATCGGCATCAGCAACCATTACGGCAGCACCAGCGAAGTGCCGTTTATGTATAATCAGACCGGCGGCGGCTTGGGTTCGGTGCGCGGCTTTGAAAGCGGCTCTTTGGGCCCGAAAGTGTACGATATCGATGCCAGCGGTTCGCGCAGCACGGAAAGCTACGGCGGTAAATTCGCCGCAAACGTGAACGCGGAATTGCTGTTCCCATTCCCCGGCGTGAAAGACAGCCGTTCGGTGCGTTTGAGCCTGTTTGCCGACGCGGGCAGCGTGTGGGACGGCAAAACGTATAATTCGGGCGCGTACAGTTCCGCCAACCCGAACGGCACCAACGGCTATTATTCGGGCAACCACCGCTCCACCTTCTCTAACGAATTGCGTTATTCGGCCGGTGCGGCAGTCACTTGGATTTCGCCGATGGGCCCGATTAAATTGAGTTATGCGTATCCGCTGCGCAAACGCGATACCGATTTGGTACAGCGCTTCCAATTCCAGTTGGGCACGGTGTTTTGATTTTCCCCACTCCGCAGGCCTGTTGTGAAAGGCGGCAGGCGCGGCATTTTCCATAGGACATTTATCATGAAATCCACTTTTGCAAGACGTACATTGGCATTGACGGTTGCAGGCTGCCTGTTGAGCGGCCCTGCTTTGGCGGCGGATATAAAGCTGGGTTATGTGAACCCGGAGCGCGTCTATACCGAAACGCAGGCGGCACAGCGCATTGAGCGCACGTTGCAGGCCGAGTTCGGCCAACAGCAGCAGAAGCTGGCCGCCATGCAGCAGGCCGGGATTCAGTTGCAGCAGCAGGTGCAGTCGGGCAAACTGCGCGGCGCGGCGCAACGCAATGCCGAAAACAAACTGCTGGAATCCGCCCGCGAATACCGCATTGCCGCCGCGCGTTTGGCGGAAGAATACAGCCTGCGCCGCAATGAGGAATTCGCTTCGCTGCAACGCAATGCCAACGACATCATCAAAAACATTGCCGAAACCGAGAAATACGATTTCATCGTGCAGGAAGCCGTGTTTGTGAACGGTAAATACGATATTACCGACCGCGTCATCAAATTGCTGGATGCGATTCAATAACCATGACGGGGTGCAGGCTGCTTTTGGCGTATTTCAAAAGCAGCCTGCACATATTTTCAAACGAATGAAAGGGACGATTGAATGAAGAAATCCGCATTCGCCGCCATCCTTGCCTTTGCTGCCGTTCATGCGGCCGCCGCATCGAATCCCGAAACCCTGTTCTCCTGCACGCTGCAAAACGGCAAACGGGTCGATATCCGCTATCAGGCGGCGAAGGGCGCGCGTGCGGCAACGGTGCTGTACCGCTATGGCGCCAACCTTGCCCGCCCCGAAATCGCATTCAGCCAGCCTGCCGAACAGGTGTATTACACGCAAATGCAGGGCGCGGTGGAACGTTCGGACGATGAAGGCGGCACGTTCACGCAAGGCGGAATGCCCGTGCACATCCTGCATTTGAGCCCGAACGCAGCGCAGAAACACGACATTTCCGCCATACTGCAAACCGGCGGCGATGAGCGGGCGGACAAATCGTTCAACCGCAAAGGCGAAAGCTATGCGCTGAACGCGGACGGGCAAACACTCGCCTGCCAACCGAATGCGCGCGCCACAATGAACGTTGCCCGCGCCCGCGCCGTGTTTTCGCAGGACGACCCAGCCAACCGAAATTAAGTCTGGCAATATGCAGGCAGCCTGCACCGGGTTTGCCGAAAGTGCAGGCTGCTTTTTGCGCCCGCTTCATTGAAAGGACAAACGATGACCCGCTACACCTTATCCCAAATCGTTGAACAACTGGGCGGAAAACTCATCGGCAGCGACGCCGAAATCACCGCCGTCGCCCCTGCCGTCCGCGCCGCCGCCACGGAAATCACCTTCCTGGCCAATCCCAAATACAAGGCCGAAGCGGAAGAGAGCGCGGCGGCGGCCATCATCGTGTCGCCCAAAGCCGCAGAGCATTTTCCCGGCCGCAACCTGATTGTGGCGGACGACCCTTATCTTTATTTCGCCAAAGTGGCGCGGCTGTTCCATCCGATTGTTGCGCCGCGCGCGGGCGTGCACCCCACCGCCGTGATTGAGCCCACCGCCGTTGTGCCGGCAAGCTGCGAAATCGGCGCGAACGTGTATATCGGCGAAAACACGGTGCTGGGCGAAGGCTGCCGCATTTTGGCGAACACGGTGGTGGAACACGGCTGCACGCTGGGTGCAGGCTGCTTTCTGCATCCGAACGTTACCGTGTACCACGGCTGCACGCTGGGCGACCGCGTGGAAATCCATTCGGGCAGCGTCATCGGCGCGGACGGCTTCGGGCTGGCGTTCACCGGCAAAGACTGGTTCAAAATCCCGCAAACGGGCGCGGTAACGCTGGGCGACGATGTGGAAATCGGCGCGAACACCACGATTGACCGCGGCGCAATGAGCGACACCCGCGTGGGGCGCGGCACGAAAATCGACAATTTGATTCAAATCGCGCACAACTGCCAAATCGGCGAACACACGGTGATTGCTTCCTGCACGGGGATTTCGGGCAGCGTGAAAGTCGGCAGTTATTGCGTCATCGGCGGCGGCGTGGGCACGGTGGGGCATATCGAGATTGCCGACAAAACCACCATCGGCGGCGGCACGTCGGTAACGCACAGCATTAAGGAAAGCGGCACGCATTATGCGAGCATCTTCCCCATGCAGACCTTCCGCGAAT
>RBWB01582761.1_pt1 | contig 13918 bp, 10 predicted proteins | sample 2014201 | NCBI WGS metagenome assembly RBWB01 (sample SAMN10133834, study PRJNA383868) | Human oral metagenome, whole genome shotgun sequencing project. | isolation source: supragingival plaque isolated from 88 juvenile twins | host: Homo sapiens | place: Australia
GAGCCAGTTGAGGTCATCTGCCGATAGCTGATTGCGTTCGAGGATGGCATCGGTAGCATCGGCCATGCGTGATACGGCATATTTGAAGACTGTTTTTCCATCCTGATAGAGGTTGTTCTGCCCGGCCTTGAGTGTTTCGGGAGTGGTAGGGAGTATGGAGCCTCCGGCATCTATTTTAAGATATTCGCGCCCGGCACCATCACTACGGAGGTATTCGTCCTGTACGCCCAATCCTTCGTAGTTAGGCTCGAAGAGTACGGCACCCGCCCCATCACCGAAGATGATACAGGTAGCACGGTCGGTATAGTCTATAATGGAGGACATTTTGTCAGCTCCTACCAGAAGAACCTTTTTATATCTGCCTGATTCTATATAGCGAGCAGCTACGGACATTCCATAGAGGAAGCTGGAGCAAGCCGCTTGTAGGTCTATTGCGAAGGCGTTGATGGCTCCAATCTGAGTGGCTAAGTAGGCACCCGATATAGCTACCGGCATGTCGGGGGTTACGCTAGCAAAAAGTACCAGGTCAATATCCGCAGGGTTGGTACCTGTCTTGCGGAACAAATCTTCAACCGCCTTAATGCCCAAGAAGGAAGCTCCTTTTCCTTCTTCCTTTAGGAGTCTTCTCTCCTTGATACCTGTACGGGTAGTAATCCATTCATCGGTAGTATCGACCATAGTTTCTAATAAACTATTGGACAAGACAAAGTCGGGGACATATCCGCCTACACCAGTTATAGCAGCTGTAATTTTTGTCATAAAAATCAAATTTAGAGGGCTCTCAATAAGAGCCTATAGAATAGAGGCGCAAGTTACAAAAAAAATACGAATTATAATGTAAAAGAAGCTGTTTTTATCACTTGTTGTCAAAAATTAGGTTTTGAAGTGCTGATAGAGATATACATCTTGGTATTTTCCATCGAAAAACAGCCAGTCTTTCAGTAAGGTAGTACATAAGAAACCTTGTCCTTCGAAGAGTTTTTGGCTAGCAATATTTTTTTGAGGAATATAAGCCGTAAGCTGGTGTAGGTCAATAAAAGTAAAAGCATACGAGCAGAGCGCTTTTAGCGCTCGGGTTGCAATTCCTTTTTGCCGGAAAGGAGCTACAATGGCAATTCCTACAGAGGCACGCTTGTTCTTGGGCTGAAAATCATATAGGTCAGCGCAGCCTACCGCCTCTTTTTGGTAGGTAATCACCAAGCGCTGTTGCCGAGCTTGATAGATATCTTCGTGGGCATTTTCGATATAGGCTGTAAGCACTTTTCGAGAGAAAGGAGACTGGGTCTCACTCACTTCCCATAAGGAAGGGTCATTCTCTAACTGATAGAGAAAATCTATATCTTCAGGTTCTAAGGCTCTTAACGCTACCATGTTGGGTTATACATTTATATTGCCTTCAAATACAAAATCAGCCCCTCCGATAAGCCAAACATTGGAATATTCTTTTATTTTTAGACCAAGAAATTCTTTTTTGACCTCGAAAGTAACCTCCAAGGTACCCCCCTTGGTCTCCAGAATGATATATTCAGCCTTGGTTTTGCCTGTTTTGTGCATGGCAATAGCCGTAGCGGTAGCTCCAGTTCCACAAGAATAGGTCTCATCCTCCACGCCACGCTCATAAGTACGCAATTTGAAGCGGTTATCAGCAATAGGTTCTACAAAATTGACATTGACTCCCTCAATATTGAAAGGGACTCCATAACGGATTTCAGCTCCTTTTTTCTTGACATCAAGGTTATCAAGGTTCTTGACTACCTCCACATAGTGGGGAGAACCGGTATCCAAGGTTATCCCTTTTTTTACTTTAGAGATATCGCTGACATCCTGCATCTGAAGGTGGATGAGGTTATTTTTGAAAAGGGCTTTGTGTAGGCCATCAGGAGCGGAAAAAGTAGTTTCTTCCTTTGAGATAATCCCCAGCTTATGGGCAAAGGCAACGATACAACGCCCTCCGTTGCCACACATGGTGCTGGGATTGCCATCCGAGTTGTAATAGAACATGGCAAAATCGCTTTCAGGGTCATTCTCCAGTAGAATCAGCCCATCGGCACCGATGCCAAAATGACGATGGCAGAGGTGAGCTACTAACTTGACATCTTCTTTAGGGAAGGTGTTGGTACGGTTGTCAATCATGATGAAATCATTACCGGCACCTTGATATTTGTAAAAATGTATCAGTCTCATGATCTTTATTTTTAAGGGCAAAAATAGAAAAAAATGATATAATAAACAAAAGAATGAAAAAATATTTTCAGGAAAGTATTTTTTTATTTTGTCTTTTACTGAAAAGATTGTAAATTTGCCACCCAAAAATAATGAAAAGTGAACAGAGAAAAGTGAATAGTTCTATTATAGTATAAATCAATAGTTAAAATGTTGTTAATAAATTAGACTATACAATTGTTTTCTACTATTGGTATTGTTAGTTTTTCACTTTTCACTAAATGGCTTTTCATTTTAAAACTAAATAGTTGTGTGGCGAGAGAGAACAAAATTGGTCGTTAAAGACGAAGGCTTAGAGAAATTAGAAAAATCGCATGTCCTTGTGGTAGGACTGGGCGGCGTGGGTGCTTTTGTAGCTGAATTTTTAGCCCGAGCAGGGGTAGGAGCGCTTACCATAGTGGATGGGGATGTGGTGGATGTCACCAATAAGAACCGGCAGCTCATAGCCCTTGATTCCACCATAGGGCAACCCAAAGCGACCCTTGTAGCTACACGACTTAGGGATATCAATCCTCAAATAATACTTCATGTCATCACAGATTTTCTCACTCCTGAAACGGCTTATGATTTGGTAGATAGTCGGTTCGACTATGTTGCGGATTGTATAGATAGCATTTCGCCCAAAATAAGCCTACTGAGGGCTTGTCATGATAGTCGTGTGAAGGTTATCAGTAGCATGGGAGCGGGAGGGGTACTGGATCCTTCCAAGGTAAAGGTGGCCGATATATCCCAAACACGTGACTGTCCCCTGGCGCGAACCATCCGCAAGCGCTTGAAAAAGGAAGGAATACAACCTAAATTCAAGGCGGTCTTTTCGCTTGAACTTCCTGACAAAGATATGATGGCACTGACCGATGGTACTAACTTCAAGCGTTCCTATTATGGCACCATGAGTTATATGCCTGCTCTCTTCGGTATCCATGTAGCTGGAGTGATTGTACGCAAACTCATAGAATAGCTTAGAACCAAAAGCCAATATTGAAAAGCCAAATGAACTTATCCGTTTCTGGTGAATAAGTAGCCTTAAGCTCAATAGGGCCTAAGAAAGAATTGGCACTTAGGCCTAAGGCATATCCTGTATATCGAGGTAGTGAAAACCAATTTCGTTCGGCAAACATATTGTCATCCGCATTGGCTACATTGGCAATGGCTTTGAGATAATAGCGCTTATAGAAGCGGTAGCTGAAAGAAAGTTCCCCCTTGAGGAAGTCATAATTTCCAAAACTCAAGTAATCATATCCGTAAAAAGGCAGCAGATTTCCAAAAAAATTATCCCCTTGTCCTCCAAACACATACTGCAAGAAAGGGGCATTGGGCAATCCTAAGTGAAAGCCTGCCGAACACATGGCTTTTCCTGAAAGCCGATCGGTAACCTTCCAAGCGCCTCCTATATCTCCTTTTACTAAAATCAAAGGGTTGATTCGCTCTCCAAATCCTGTAGAATGAAGATACCAAAGCCCACGTGCATCGAAATACACCCCCTCGGTAGGGAAGAGCGCATTGTCCAAGGAATCATAGCGGAGGTAGCTGAAGAGAGAGTAATAATTAACCTTTCCTTCGAAGTTCTCAGGCTGTATTTTTACCTTATATAATTCATGCTGTAGCCCAAGCCCCGCCAAGAACTTACGCTTAAAAAGAATAGACTGCAAGTACACCTGATTCTTTAGGCGAGAGAGGGTTAAGTTCGTATCTCCCGTATTGAGAGAAAACCCTCTGAAGGAGATGTCACGACGGAAATGGTCATATCTGCTCTGTATCCCATAACTGGTATAAAATCCCTTATCTACATAATAATCAAACTTATAGCGCAGGTTGTCTCCGGCAATGAAATCAAAGGAGATGAAGTCATCTTTCTGAAGAATACTCGAACGACTCAGGTTCAGCAAAAGGGCTGTTTGGTAAAGATTGTCATAGTGCAAGGACATCTTAACCCAGGTCTGTGCAGGGGCTTCATCCAAAACAAAGCGCAACTCTTCCCCTTGCTCAGTGGAGCAAATATGGTAGTTGATCCCCTTGAAGTTTTGGGTAGCCATGATATTCTGTACGCCATCCTTGAGGTCTTTGAAAGAGATTTTTTCATCCCATTGGAAGCCCAATTTACCTCGGAGGTAGGCATCCGAATAGTGGTTGTTCCCTGAAAAAGTAATATTACTGATCCATAAGGAATCGGGGATTTTGGTATTGATAAGTTCCGGATCTTTTCTCTTGAGATATCGCTTAAGCCAATAGAGGTGGGGGAGCACCTTCTTGGTAGCTACTCGCCCAGAATCGATAATGGCCTGTCCTTCATTGAAAGAGATGACATTGTATCCCTTCATATCAGGATGGATATAGATGTCTGTTTTCTCTCGCTTCTCCTTCATGTCATTGGCGATTTTGTAGCCAGTAATCTGGAGTAAAACACTATTGGCAGAGCGCAGTTCCTCACGTGTCTTCAAGGGGGACTGTACATCTACCCCTATGATCACATCCATTCCTTTGGCCCTGACCTCATCAATAGGATAATTGTTCATCACCCCTCCATCGGTAAGGTAACGTCCATCAATATCCACGGGAGCAAAGAGGGTAGGGAATGAGCCACTGGCCATCATTGCCTGCGCAAGGTCACCATGTTCTAAGATGACTTCCTGCCCCGTCTCCACATCGGTAGCCATACATAGGAAAGGGATGGGGAGCTTGGAGAAGTCGTCGATTTTGCGAACCCTATAGGTGAGTTGGCTTAGGAAATTATAGAGATTGACCCCTTGGGTAAGCCCTGCTGGGAGTGCAAATTTTCCATTCTGTAAGGCCAAGGACACCATATAGCGGTCACGATTCTCCTTTTCATAAAAGGTTTGAGCCGAGCGAGGTACATTATCTTGAATAATTTCCTCCATATCGGTGGCATGGAAGAGCGAATCAAGCTGTCGGGCACTATAGCCAGCCGCATATAATCCCCCTACGATAGCTCCCATACTGGTTCCTCCTATATAGTCAATCTCCACTCCTGCTTTTTCGATAGCCTCCAGGGCGGCGATATGAGCCAAGCCCTTGGCACCCCCTCCACTGAGCACCAGCCCTACCTTGAGGTCTTTCTTTCCTCGAAGGTCGGAGAGCGAACGAATTTTTTCCTGAGCGAGCAAACTGCTTGTACAGAGTAACAGGAGAAAGAGATAGCATTGCTTCATAAAGAAGGGAAAAGGTTATGATTTTAGTTTAGGGTTGTTCTGGTGACGGTCGTGGTCGCGCTTGGTTTTGGCCTCCATTTTTTTATCAAAGGCAGCTTGTAGGTCAATGCCGGTTTGGTTGGCCAAGCAGAGTACTACAAAGACCACATCGGCCAGTTCCTCGCCGAGGTCTTTGGCCTTGTCGCTTTCCTTTTCCGACTGTTCGCCATAGCGGCGTGCTATGATACGGGCTACCTCGCCTACTTCTTCGGTAAGCTGCGCCATATTGGTCAGCTCATTGAAGTAGCGGACACCGTGTTCTTTAATCCAATTATCTACGGCGATTTGGGCGTTTTTTAGGTTCATAAGGTTAAGGTTTTTGTTCGCTTACATAGAGGGTTTGGTCAAGGACGTCAAAGGAGAGTGTCTTGTCGTCATTGAGGGTCATTTTGATCAGCAATTCGCCCCAGTCCAGTCCGTCGGAGAAATCGCAGATCACCCAGCGGTGGTTGAGCAATTTGATCTTATTAATTTGGAACTTAGCGTTGCGGCGAGGCCTATAGGAGATCAAGGGATGGTTCTCGTCCTTAGTCACATTGGTAGCCATAAGCTGTTGGCGGACGAACTCTTCGGGGTCATCTATCCCATTTTCATGGAAGAAATAGCGGCTATCTTCATTAAAGCGAATGTCAAAATACCGTTCTTCAGCCAGCTCATCGGAGAGTTTTTGGATAGAATCCTGTAGGCGTTCAGCCGATAGAGCAGCGGGGGTATCCTGCGCCTCTGTCGGAGGGAGTGCCTCCCCTTTGTTCTTGCAAGCGACCCCCAAGGCCCCTATGACCAAGAGCAACAAAGGCCATTTGAATCGTTTCATATGAATAGGATTTAGGTTATTTTACTTCTGTTCCGTTGGCAATGCCATCTGCATCAGGGTTTAGGAATACATATTTGCCTTCCTTGTTTTCTACCATAAGGATCATACCATGGCTCTCCACCCCACGGAGCTTGCGAGGAGCGAGGTTGGCCAGTACAGTAACCTTCTTCCCGATAATCTCCTTAGGGTCAAAGCTCTGTGTGATTCCCGATACGATAGTCCGCTCGTCAAGACCGGTATCCACCTTTAAGATCAAGAGCTTGTCCGCCTTAGGCATCTTCTCTGCCTCTAAGATGGTGCCGATGCGGATGTCCATCTTAGCAAAATCCTCATAGGAGATCAACTCTTTCTGCGGGGCAACACTTGTATTGTTGGCTGCGGCGGCTTGTTGTTTTTCTCGCTTGCTATTTTCCAACTTATCAATCTGTTTTTGGATCACCTCATCTTCTATTTTTTCAAAGAGGAGGACAGATTTTCCGATGGTATGTCCAGGGGCGATCAGGCTATCGGTGTGTAGGACATCCTCCCACACAGGAGCTTTGCTCATGGTTGCAAAATTGAGCATTTGCTTGAGTTTGGCAGAGGTAAAAGGCAAGAAAGGCTCTGAGGTTACCGCCAAGGCAGTAGCGATATGTAGGGCTACATACATGATGGTCTCCACCCTTTTGGGGTCTTCCTTGATGAGCTTCCAAGGCTCCTCATCGGCCAAGTATTTGTTTCCCAAGCGAGCGATGTTCATCAGCTCCTGTTGGGCTTCACGGAAACGATAGCGCTCCAAGGATTGTTCTATCTTTTGAGTAAGTTCCTTGATTTGGGCGATTGCCTCTTTATCCACTTGGGTAAGGGTGCCTACGGCAGGCACTACCCCTTTGTAATACTTTTCGGTCAAGACCATCACACGGTTGATAAAATTTCCATAGATGGCCACCAGTTCATTGTTATTTCTGGCTTGGAAGTCACGCCAGGTGAAGTCATTGTCCTTAGTCTCAGGCGCATTGGCGGTGATAACATATCTTAGGGTATCCTGCTGAGAAGGAAATTCCTCTAGATACTCATTGAGCCATACAGCCCAGTTCTTGGAAGTGGAAAGTTTGTTGCCTTCGAGGTTGAGAAACTCGTTGGCAGGGACATTCTCCGGTAAGATATAAGAGCCCTCGGCCTTGAGCATGGCAGGGAAGATGATACAATGGAAGACAATATTGTCCTTACCAATGAAGTGGATGAGCTTGGTCTTCTCATCTTTCCAATAAGGTTCCCAATCCTTACCCACGCGGGCAGCCCATTCCTTGGTAGAGGAGATATAGCCGATAGGCGCATCAAACCATACATAGAGCACCTTACCCTCGGCACCCTCTACAGGTACAGGGATTCCCCAGTCGAGGTCGCGTGTTACGGCACGAGGACGTAGGCCGTCATCCAGCCAACTCTTTACCTGACCGTATACATTGGGTTTCCAATCGTTCTTATGCCCCTCAATAATCCATTTTTCGAGAAACGCGCTGTAATTCTGCAAGGGTAGGAACCAGTGCTTGGTCTCCCTTAGTACAGGTTTGCTTCCTGTAAGGGTGGATTTGGGGTTAATAAGGTCGGTAGCATTGAGTGAGGTACCACAGCGCTCACATTGGTCACCATAGGCCTCCTCATTACCACATTTAGGGCAGGTACCGATTACAAAGCGGTCGGCTAAGAACTGTCCTGCCTGTTCGTCATAGAGCTGTTCGGAGGTCTCTTCTATAAAGTCCCCTTTTTCATAGAGGGTACGGAAGAACTCTGAAGCCGTTTGGTAGTGAATAGGCAGCGAAGTGCGGGAATAATTATCAAAGGAAATACCAAAATCGTGGAGTGAATCCTTGATAATCTTATGATATTTGTCAATAATCTCCTTAGGAGTGGTGCCCTCTTTCTTAGCTTTGATAGAGATAGCCACCCCATGCTCGTCGCTTCCACAGATAAAAGCCACATCATTATTTTTCAATCGCTGGTAGCGCGCAAAGATGTCAGCAGGGACATATACTCCTGCCAGATGACCTATGTGTATAGGCCCATTGGTATAAGGCAAAGCTGCCGTAATGGTATAACGTTCGGACATTTAGATAGTTTTTAGTTGTCAGTGGTCAGTTGTCAGAGATCAGTTATCAGAGGTAACTCTTCACTTTTCACTTATTTTAAGGACTGCAAAATTACAATATTTTAAACACAAAGTCAAGTTTTTTCCTTATACTTTAGCATGTATCAGTCTGGTGAGCTTGATAGAGAGGTCGGTGAGGATCAGCTTGGAGTTGCCATTGCGTTCTATATGATAGATAGCCTCCTCTATATTCCGCTGGATTTCCGCTATATTGTTATGATGTACAAAGGGGGCAAAGTTCTCTATCTTGAAATTGGACTGAAACTCCATATATACCAAGCTATCAGCGCCATAGTTGGCCAAGAGTGCCTGTCGGAACACCTCCAAACAGTATTCGAGGAAGAGCTTTTGCGTCTCCCTGCCCTCCTTGGCGATTTTCTCACACCAAGCCAATAGGTTGGGCAGTACCCCCTTGTTGCCGCGGGCACTATAGGCCATACGTACCCATTCGACAAACCATTCTTCAAAGATACGATCGTTGTCCTTTCCTATAAAAGAGAGTGCTTTGCGGTAGTTACCTTGTGAGCGCAAGGCGATCTTCTGTGCTTGGGGCTGGCTAAGACCTTGCTTGACCAAGGCCTCAGTGATAACCTCTTGGGAGAGCCTATGAAAGCGCGTGATTTGGCAGCGGGAGAGAATGGTATCGAGCAAGGCATTTTCGTTCTCTACCACAAGGATAAAGATAGTTTCGGCAGGTGGTTCCTCCAAGAGCTTCAGCAGCTTATTGGCACAATCGGTATTCATCAGCTCCGCCATCCAGATAATCATCACCTTATACCCCCCCTCGAAGGATTTCAGGGAGAGCTTGCTGGTGATCTCCTTGGCATCATCTACCCCGATTTTCCCCTGCTTGTTGGCAATATCAATGGCCTGATACCAGTCAAAGAGGCTTCCGTAAGGCGTTTCCAAGACAAATTGGCGCCATTGCTCCAAGAAAGCCGAGCTGGTGGGGTGGTCTTTCACCTGAGTGGTAATAGCCGTAGGATAAGCAAAATGCAGGTCAGGGTGATTCAGGTGTGCACACTTAATGGCTGTATGTGCATCACCCGTCTTGCATAGTAGTTCTGTGGCGTAAGCAATGGCCATAGGGAGCGTACCTACCCCTTCCTCTCCGACAAAGAGTTGGGCATGAGCTATGCGGTTGGTGTCAATGGTTTCTTTTAGATATTTCTTTGTATGTGAGTTACTTAGAACGCTTTCAAAATCCATAATATAGCTGATTGTCTTGGCCAAGATGACCAAGAAAAAACAGTACAAAAGTACATAATTTTTTAGATAAGCAGGAAACCCTTCCGAAAAAAATGAGAGAGGGTATTATAACTCACAAATAATAGTTAAATAAACGTAGTAATTGCTCTAAAAATAGTAATTTTACCCCTATTTAAATCAAAACATTTACAGTAATGGAAAATACATATGCAGGCATACCTGCCGAAAATGCAACGTATGAAAACTCAAAAGTAGTACTGGTAACCGTTCCTTACGATGGCACCTCCACTTGGGGCAAGGGTGCTGATAAGGGGCCAGAATTGTTCTTGGACGCCTCCGAGAATATGGAGCTTTACGATATAGAAACAGATTCCGAACCCTACCTACATGGGGTCTATAGAGCGGGAGAAGTATCAGAGAACAGCACCCCAGAGAAGATGGTAGAGGCGGTTTATCAAAAAACTAAAGAACTGGTCAAAGACAGAGAAAAACTCTTTACCCTGATAGGCGGGGAACATTCCGTTTCTATCGGTTCTATAAGAGCCGTAGGGGAGGAGTATAAGCAACTAACTGTATTGCAATTGGACGCTCATACCGACTTGCGCCCTGAATACCATGGCTCCAAGAATAACCATGCTTGTGCTGTATTTGAGGCCAACCAAAAGCACAAACTCGTACAGGTGGGTATCCGTTCTATGGATGCTGAAGAAAAGCAATACCTACCTCACAATAGGGTGTTCTTCGCTCATGAGATAGCCAAGAATGAGAATTGGATCAATGAAGTGTTGGAAAAGGTAACAGGCAATGTATATATCACTATAGATTTAGATGCTTTTGACCCTTCTATAGCTCCCTCTACAGGAACTCCTGAACCAGGAGGCTTGCAGTGGTACCCAACCCTGAAGCTGCTTAGAAAAGTATTCAAAAAATGTAATGTAGTAGCCTTCGATATTGTAGAACTGATGGATAGCCCTGCCGCTAAGCCAACCGCCTTCTTAGCTGCTAAGCTATACTATAAGATGCTCGCTTACTATCACAAGTATAACAAAAATAGTAAGGAAACAAAGAAGAAAAAATAATAAATAGTTTTGAGTTTTGAGTTCGAGTTTATACAACAACTCAAAACTCAAAATTCAAAACTCAAAATGTTATGTTCTTAGAGCAAGTTATTGAGGATTATTTGGAAAACTATGCCGAAATTCCTACCGAAAACCTTATATTTGTAACTCCTCATAGGCGTTCAGCCCTCTTCCTACGGCAAATATTTGCTAAAAAATACCACAAAGCTACCATCTCTCCCGAATTTATCACCTTAGACAATCTATTAGAACGTATCTCTGGAATAAAAAAGATGTCAGAGGTACAAGGCTTGTTTGAGCTTTATAAAGTGTATAAGGAAAATACAAGCACCGAGATAGATGAGTTCGAAAAATTTGTCGGATGGGGGAAGATGTTGTGGAAGGATTTTGATGATATCGATCAGTATCTGATAGAATATAAAAAAATATTTCCTTACATGGAAGCCATTAAGGAGATGGAACATTGGAAACCAGGCGTGGAGCTGTCCGAAATGCAAAAAAGACACTTGGAGTTTTGGCGCACCTTAGGGACGTATTACAATGCGCTCCAAAAGGAAATGCACCGACAGAAAAAAGGACACCAAGGCTTCATTGCCAAAGTGGCCTACGAACAATTGGATACTTATAAAAACGAAAATAAAGAAAAATGCCATCTATTTGTAGGATTTAACGCCTTGACGTTAGCGCAAGAGAAGATCATACAATTTATCTTACAGGAGATGCAAGGCGATATCTATTGGGATATAGAAAGACATTTCATCAATACCAAGCATAGTGCGGGTTATTTTATAGAAAAATACTTAGATAGTTGGAGATACTACAAAAATGGAACACCTATTAAGTGGAAAAAAGAAGAAACGCTTAATACAACTATAGAAATATATGGAACACCTAAGCAGGTAAATCAAATACACTTACTCACGAGCTTATTAGAGGAAATTCCTTCTGAAGAACTCGAACAAACGGCTATTGTACTTAGCGATAGTGATATGTTATTACCCTTATTGCAAGCGATAGATACGAGCAAGCGCTCTGTCAATATCACCATGGGATACCCCTTGCAACAAACACCTGTACACGATCTCATCTCTGCCTATCTTAAGCTATATATTTCAGGAAGATGGTATCATAAAGAGATAAAAGCACTCTTAGAACAACCCTTCTTGAGTAATTTGCTCTCTGAAAACTATAAAAGAGATACTATAACCTATATCAACAAACATAACTTGTCTTATGTATATAAGCAAGCGTTGAACATTTACAAAAAAGAAGAAGATAAGGTTATCATAGATCTTCTTTTTGATGATGAAAAGAATATATCGGTAAGTAAATTGATAAAAAATATCATAGAATTATTGTTCGTGATTAAAGAATCTTTGGAAAAGGAAGAAAATGAAAATCTTTTGAACTTAGAATACATCTATAACTTCTATGAACTTTTCAATCAGATTTATTACTTGCAAGAAAAGCATCATTTTATCGATAGTGTAAAGTCTCTGTACTATATTTATAATGATTTGCTTGTAAAACAAAAGCTCAACTTCAAAGGAGAGCCGCTTAGAGGCTTGCAAATAATGGGAATACTGGAGGCGCAGAATATTCATTTTAAAAATGTACTAATGGCTTCCATGAATGAAGGTATATTTCCTAAAGGGAACACTCATAATTCGTTGATTCCATTCGATGTAAGAGCCAATTTAGGTTTGCCAACTTACAAAGAGTCGGATTATACTTATTCTTATTACTTTTATAGAATACTCCAGCATTCAGATAAGGCAACACTTTTCTATAATACAGAAACCGATAGCCTGAAAGGAGGAGAAAAGAGCCGATTTATCCTACAATTGTTGGCCGATTACAAAGTAACGCCTCAAGTGAGGTTCCCTGAGGTGAAAATTGTAAAACAACAGCCTATTGAAATCGTAAAAGATAAGACTATTTTAGAAAAATTGGTGTCTATAGCTACAGGAAATGATCCAAAGCATAAGAAAGGATTCTCTCCTTCCTCTCTGACAACCTATGTAAGAAATCCTATGGACTTCTACCAACAGCAAATATTAGATATAAGAGATGAAGTCGAAGTAGAGGAGATTATAGAAGACCGATCACTGGGGACAATTATCCATAGAATATTGGAACTACTTTATGATCCTTATAAAAAGAGTATCATTTCTAAACATAATATAGCTGAGATAAGAGAAAATGTAAAGAAAAAGACAGAAGAAGTATTTAAGGAATATCAACAAAATACAGAAATAGCAGGAAAAAATATCTTTGTACAGCGAACCATAGAAGAATATGTAAATAAATTCTTGGATATAGATGAAAAAAATGTATCTCATCAGGTGGTCGAATTGATTTCTGTAGAACAAAAAATACAGACAGATATAAAATTTGATGAATTTCCTTTTCCTATACGCTTCAATGGAACCATTGACCGAGTAGAAAGACGAGGCAATGATGTTTATATAGTCGATTATAAAACGGGTATTGTAGAAAGAGATGATGTAAAACTTTCCGATAGAGGATGGGAAGACCTTCTCTTAGATTACAAATATTCCAAAGCATTCCAATTGCTGATGTATGCTTATCTTCTCTTCAAGATAGGGCAGATAAAGGAAACGGATAATGTATATATAGGTAATTACTCCTTCAGAAGATTGAAATTGGGCTTTATAGGCTTTCGAAATGGCAAAGATAAGGAACCAAGTCTTATAGATAGCCAGGTACGTACCGACTTCGAACAGAAATTGATAACCCTCCTTCAGGAGATATACAATCCTGAAATTCCCTTTGTTGAAAAGTAGGTTAATGAAATTATGGTTTTAGCAGGTTGCTATTCTATTTTTATTCCTATATTTGCACCCAAAAAATATAGCAAATGTCTCCTAAAAAAATAGTAATCTTTATGCTCGGTGTGTTGCTTACCCTTCTGTGGCTTACCTTCGTTAGTCGTGAATATATGGATGAGGAGAATGAAGTAGCCCATGGAATAAGAATAGGTAGTTTTCAGATGAAATATCCTACCTTTTGGGATATTTTCTCCCGAAGACAGCATATTGAGAATGATAAGGCAATGGCAATTGTACAAGGGAAAGTCCCTGAGGAGAAGTCCCTTCCTAAAACAGAAGATACGCTTTCTGTTTCAGGACTTGTCAATAAGACAAAGTTTGTTTTCCCAGAGGATATGAACCAGTTACGGGATTCTATAGGTGCTTTCCTTGCTGGAGGGAATTCACAGTTGGTAAGCAATGTGGAA